>SXGT01055039.1_pt1 | contig 12579 bp, 12 predicted proteins | sample 3176221 | NCBI WGS metagenome assembly SXGT01 (sample SAMN11356862, study PRJNA531348) | freshwater metagenome | isolation source: freshwater sample F1-120 | place: China: Fuxian Lake, Yuxi | collected 2017-12-25
CGATCATCAGGTCAAGCTGCGAGGGTTCCGAATCGAGCTCGGCGAGATCGAGGCCGTGCTGAAGCAGCTTCCCGGTGTGGCCAACGCCGTCGTGCTGTTGCACCAGGACGACACGGCGGACAAGCGCCTGATCGCCTATGTGGAATCGGCCGTGGGGACGGTGACGAAGCCGTTGCTAAAGAGCTTCCTCGACGGGAAGGTGCCCGCATTCGAGGTGCCGGCCGACTTCGTGATTCTGGATTGCCTTCCGCTCAACCAGAACGGCAAGGTCGATCGAGGCGCCCTTCGCGACCACACCCCCATCGCCGCCGCGGCCGAGCGCGTCCCGCCTCGCAACCACGTCGAACGGGCGCTCGCCGAGATCTGGGAGAGCACGCTGCGGGTCGAATCGGTGGGCGTGACCGACGACTTCTTCGCCCTCGGCGGCCACTCTCTCGCCGCCGTAGTTGTGTTCTCCCGCATCGAGAAGACCTTCGGCCAGCGCCTGCCGATCTCCGCGCTGTTCGAATCGCCGACGGTGGAGATGCTCGCGGCTCGACTGCGCGAGCGCGTCGATGCCGAGATCTCGTGCGTGGTGGCGATTCAGAAGGGCGCTGGCAGCGGCGTTCCTTTGTTCTTCGTTCACGGGATCGGCGGGAACGTGCTCGGCTTCCGCGATGTGGCTCGGCTCCTCGGCCCCGAGCAGACGGTGTACGGCATCCAGGCCCGTGGCCTGTACGACGACCACCCCCCGGACACCAGCATCGAAACGATGGCGGCGCACTACGTCGCGGCCATCCGAGGGGTGTGTCCGGACGGGCAGTTGGCGCTGTGCGGTCTGTCCTTCGGCGGCGTGGTGGCCTTCGAAATGGCCCGCCATCTGGACGCTCAGGGATCACCCGTCGCCCTTCTTGCCCTTCTCGATGCGACCGCCCTCGGGGCGCACCGGCTGCTGCACAAGACGCAGGCGCGAGACAAGCTGTTGCTGCTCGGGAGACGATTCAGGTATCACGCCGGGAACCTGCTGCTGGCCCGGGGCCGGCCCCGATCGGAGTACCTCGCCGCGCGCGGGCGGACTTTCCGCAGACGCACACTGAGCGCGGCGTGGCGGGCAGCGCTCCGGCTCCACGACGCGCTGGCATGGTTCAGATCACCGACGGAATCCGCGGGCCCCGGCGCCCTGCCTTCCCGGTTCCACAACGTGTCGGAAAGCCTCTTCCTCGCGGCCCGGCAGTACCGTCCGCAGCCGTACCGGGGAGCAGCCACGCTCTTTCGTGCGCGCGACACGCCGGCGATCTTCGTTCGCGACCCGGCGAAGGGATGGGCGGAACTGGTGCAGTCGCTCACCATCGTGGAAGTGCCCGGCAACCACGAGACGCTGCTGCTGGAACCACACGTCCGCGCCCTGGCGGCCGCGCTCAGGCAGCGCCTGGACGCCGTGCAGGAGCGGGTCCAGCGCGTTTCATAGGGCCTGGAGCCTGATGACGAGGCGATGTGGAGCCGGCGGTCGGACCTGAACCGACGACCTGCTGATTACCAAGACGAACGACAACGTTAGAGCCTCTCGACGCGACCTCCGAGCCCCGCTGACGCCCTGAACAGCCAGACACACCGTCGGGTTGCCCAGGATGCGACAAAGACAACGGCGATCGCGCATGCGTAAATCAATATCAGCCGTCTCGCTCGTCGCGGCGCACTTTGCACATCAGCATCCGCGATCGCCGTAAGATCATGGCCGCGCAGGAAGAGAACTAGGCAAGAGACGCCAGCAACACGCCCGCAATCACGTCCGCGAAATAGTGCTGCTCCGTGTACAAGGTGGAGATGCCGATGAGGCTTGCCCACCCAATCGCCGCGAGGCCAACGCCTCGGTGGACTCGATGGCAGCTGAGCCCGGCGACGAACGCCCAGGCGACGTGCAGCGACGGGAAACAGTTGCGCGGTGGGTCAATGTCATAGATCAGCCCAAGGGTCCATGGCAAGAAGCCGTCCGCGGTGAACGCGAAGAAGAATACCGACCCGTAGACAAGCATCCAGTCAGGCTCAACCTGAATGGCGCGATCGATGGCCAGCTCCGGCATGTTGGCCGGACGTGCCCGATTGAACGCCGCGATGACGTGGCATCCGGGGATGACCACAGCGAGAGCGAGCGCCGGTACCGTGTTGTGGTAGGGAACGCGGGTGACGCGCCGGCCCGCGAGCGTCGCAAAGAAGGCAAAGCCGGCGATCGCCGGCACCCACTCCCAGCCGCCGTCCGGGCGCGTGAATGCCAGGGCCGCACACAGAGCAACGAACGCGCCGGCAAGCAGGATCAGGTGGCGCAGACTCAGCGACCCGAGCAGGGATCCTGGGATTGCAGGGGTGGTCGTGGTGGCGACACGGTCTCGCTCTGGGGAAGATGTCGGTCCGTTCACACGTGCGCGCTGAGCCGGAACGGCGGGTCGATAGTCCAGAGAGAGCACATGACCGCGGTGACGAAACAGACCCGCCGGTGACCCGCGTGCGGTGGGGCGCGCACCTCGGTCCAGAGGGGCGCGTCGCAAAAAAACCTACCGTACGAACTTCTGGACGCGGCGCCCGTCGAGCGTCTCGCCGACGAAGAGGTTGCCCTGCGAATCCAGGGCCAGGTTGTGCGGTGACTCGAACTGGCCCGCCCAGCGCCCGCGCCGGCCGAAGCTCTCGGTGACGGCGAGGGAGGCGCGATCCAGCACATGGACGGCATGACCACCGCCGTCAACCACGAGAATCTCCCGCTGGGCTGCATCGGTGGAGAACTCGATGTCCCAAGGCGTCCCGCCCACCTGCCCGTCATCCAGGTCGGCCTCGACGAACGCCTCGTCGACGAACGTGCCGTCCGTCTGAAACACCTGGATGCGCTGGTGGCCCCGGTCGCAGACATAGATCAACCCGTCGGCAGAGCCGTTGACGCAGTGGGGCGTGCTGAACTGCCGGGGCGGTTCCGCCTCACGACTGAACCGGGGCAACGGCCCGTCGTCCGGAACGCTGCCATACGCGCCCCAGTGCCGCGCGTAGGCACCGGTGGTCGCGTCGACCACGATGACCCGGCGATTGGTGTAGCCGTCGGTGATGTAGACCTCGTTGGCCGCCCCGTCCACCCAGACGTCGGTCGGCTGCCCGAGGAACGTGGTGCTGCCGCTCCCCTCGGTGCCAACACCGAAGTCACCGATCTGCAGCACAAACTCCCCGGTCGATGTGAACTTCAGCACCAGCGCGTTGTCGGTCGTGGTCTTCGCGCTCGGATCGTACGGGAGGCCCCCGCCGAACCCGACCCACACGTTGTCCTCGTGATCCACGAAGATGCCGTGGGGTTGCGTGCCCCAGTCGTACCCGTCGCCCGGGCCGCCCCAGCTCTCCACGACGGCGCCATCCGGCGCGAACGCGATCACCGGCGGCGTGTCGGCCGCCCCGGACTGGCTGTTCGGCCGGTGGACGATCCAGACGTTGTCGCGCGAGTCAGTGGCGACACCAACGACATTGCCCAGCAGCCACCGGTCTGGCAGCGGCCGGGGCCAGACCGGATCGACAGTGAAGCCGGTCCCTGAATCCTCGGTGTCCGGTGTGCCGGCCGTGGTGTCCGCCACCGGCTCGGGCTCGGGGGCGGCGCAGCCGAGCGCCAACCCGAGCACAACTGTCAGACCACGCACGCCCCACACACGTCTCTCCTGCGCCATGTCATCCAGGTCCCGGTTGGCGGCCGCGTGGGGTCCGCGGCGTAGCCCCGTCTAAGCAACGCCCAGCCCCGCCGCAATACTAGCAGCCCGTGGTGAAAGCCCCGCTGCATTGCGTCGCGGGGTTCCACCAGGGGCTGCTAGAACACGGCAAGCGGGTTGATCGCCGACCCGGCGCCGTTGGGAACCACGTGCGGAGAGGCCATGAACATGAACTCCCACCGGTTCAGGTCATTGGCCGTCTCGGCCAGATCCTCGAGACCGAGATTGTCGAACAGATGCACACCCAACGCCACCAGCGCGAAGAAATGCACCGGCACCGTGACCCCTTGTACCCGCCCACCTTCCTGCGGCACGTCAGCGCCGAGCAGCGCGATGTCGCGTTCCTTGAAGAACGGTATCAGAGACGGGTGGTAGCCGCCGGTCTGACCGACATCGCGACCGGTACGCAGAAACAGGGCGTCTCCCGACGAAATCGTGATACCGGTCTCCACTTCCCACGCCTCGATGTCTTGCCGCCGCACCGCGCGGCCCGGCATGTCGATCAGGATGCCGCGTGTGACCAACCCCTCACGCAGATTGGCCACCCCCATGCGCGTGCAGCCGGCCTCCTTCGACGCGACGGCCTCGAAGTCGAGCCCGTTGTAGACCTTGCCCTCCCAGGCGACATGACACAGCGCGTCCAGGTGACTGACCGCGCTGCCGTGGTACTCGATCTCGTAGCGCTCCCAGAAATACCCACCGTCGGTGTTGATGTCGAAGACGTTCCGCGTCGACCCGACCAGCACCGGAGGGCGGTTGGCGCTCGCCTGCGGGTCGTCCAGACGCTCGATTGTCATGTCACGCGCCATCGACACCACCACGCCCCGCTCGACCAGTGACGCCGCGGCCACGCGCTTGGCCGGTGTAATCAGGTTGAGCGCGCCGAGCTGATCGTCGGCGCCCCATCGCCCCCAGTTGGAGAGCTCCGTCATCCAGGTGTCATATTGCGCCCTGGTGACCTCGTCGGCCGGCGGTTGCGCGCTTCTACTCGCAGCCGACCCGCAGATGACGAGCGTCGCCGTCGCGAGCCCGCTGATGCCGATGATTCTCATGATCGCTCCACGAGGCTCGGGATCCCCGTCCCCGCCATCAGGACGATAGCAGATATCGGACGCCCCCCTCGCCAATCGACGCCGGGACGCCTGGCGAGGACCGGCATCCTTTACTGCGCGGTGATGGGACGAAGGGGGCCGGTGGCCGGCCCGCGGTGTTCACACTCGTCGTCGCCCGCATGCTCCAATGTCTCGACCGCCCCCATCGTGCGGCCTACGTCTTGGGCGAGATTCTCGAACTCCCCGGACCCGAAGCGGCTGAAGCTCTGGCGATCTCGCCCGAGCTCTTCCGCAAGCGCTTCCATCACGCGCGCACAGCGATCGCGTCGTTTACGCGCAGAGACTGTGGCCTCGCATCGGATAGCGCGGCCTGACGCGCCGTGTCTCCGTGCGCGGTCGTCCCCTCTGCGCGTATCGGGCACGATGCCCCCTTGAGAGGGCGCCTAGCGGGCCTATCTGACCCCCTAACCGATGGGACCCCACGTAAGAGAATGGACGTCGCCGGACGGCCGAGCCAATGAAACCTGGGTGATGGTGATGCCGCGTTCCGCGAGGGGATCTTCCACGTCCCGGACGCTGAAACCGAACCTATGGTACAACCACACCGCGTGACGGATGATCGCGGGCGGAAACCGGTCTCCTCGGTAGCTCGGTCTGCGGCTACCGTGCCAGCTTCACGGCCCAATCCAGACGTCTGTTCTTAGGAAGGATTCATGTCTAGCCTGTTTTCCGAACTTCCTGTCTGGGGCATTGCGCTCGCGATCTTCGCGATGCGGGTTCTCGACGTCACGCTCGGCACGATGCGCACGATCTCGGTCGTCCACGGCCACACACGCCTGGCCGTCGTCCTCGGTTTCATCGAGATTTGCGTGTGGTTGACGGCCGTGTCCGAAGCGGTCGTTCGCGTCGGCGAGACCCCGCTGCTTATCCTGGCCTTCGCGGGGGGATTCGCGACGGGCAACGCCGTTGGCATCATGGTGGAGCGTAAGCTCGCGCTTGGCTCGTGCGTGGTTCGGATGATTTCTCGGAATGGTCACGACGTCGCGGTCGCCATCAGCGGTATCGGAAGGATGGTCACGACGTTTGCAGGTACAAGTGATGCGGGCGACCGGTCGCTGGTTTACGCTCTCTGCCCGCGCCGGATGCTGCCCAATCTTCTCTCGGCGGCCGAGGCCGTCGACCCCGAGGTCTATTACGCTGTCGAGCGCTTCGCAGAGACTGGGTTCTTGACGCCCGTGGTTCAGCCCACCGGCTGGCGCGCAACCTTCAAGAAGAAGTGAAGGGTCTGGATGATGCGTGGGCATGCGCGAGATCGGCAAGTCCCTGGGCAGACTCGGTCTACCAACGCTCCTCGTCCCACAGAAGGCGGCTACGCGTTGGGCAACCTAGAACGTGGTGCAACGCGGCGCAACGTGACGCGTGACGTTTGCGTGATCGCCTCGGGAGGGCAAGCGCTACTCAGCTCTCTTCGACCGGCGCCTGGCCGACGACCGTGCAGATCGCCGGGGGACAGGTCACCCTGCGTCCGATGACAGCCGAAGACCGGACCGCGCTACTTGAGTTCTTCCGGCGGGTCCCCCCACGGACCGCCTGTATCTCAAGGAGGACGTGACCTCGCCCCAGGTGATCGATCGCTGGGTGCGCGAGCTCGACTATGCGCGCGTGCTGCCGTTGCTCGCATGGGAGGGCGACCGGATCATCGGCGACGGCACTCTGCATCGGAGCCGCGCCGAGGCACGTCGCCACATTGGCGAACTGCGTATCGTCATCGATCCGGAGTATCGGAACCGCGGCGTGGGGCGCACCTTGCTGCACGCGCTGGTGGATATCGCGCGCGCTGCCGACTCACAGCTCGAAAAGCTGGTGTTCGAGGTGGTGGCCGATGCGGAGCGCGCGGCCACCCACACCGCCGAGGCGATGGGGTTCGTCAAAGCGGCCACGTTTGCGGCCCACATCAGATACTTCGCAGGCGAGCCGCATGACCTGCATGTGTACGAGTTACAGGTCCGCGAGGCACAGGTTCTCGAGGATCCCGCTGCATACATGTACTAGGGCACGGCGCGCTGTCTCGTGGTGAGCCCTACGGGGGGCCAGCCGAACCGGAAGCGAGTAACGGGCCGCGGCCGGCGCCCCGTGGTTCAGGGGCAGGCGATGCTCCCAGAGGTCGTCGCAGGTCCCCGCCACGCGTCCCGCGGCGGCGATTGTCCCGGCGGGCCAATCGGGATCAGTCGGGTAGCAGTCTGGGAACGAACTTGGTGAGTCCTTGGATGGGTCCCACTTCGCCCGCGATGACGTTGCCGGCCGCGTCGGCCGTCACACCTTCACCCATGGCGCCGTAGCCGCCCATGCCAGAGGGCCGCTCCGAGACATGCTCTGCCACAAAATACAGCACCTCGCCGGTGCGCGCGTTGCCGACGCGGAGCCCTTTGCGCCAGCCGGGGTTGTAGTTGTCGTCTGACTCGGAGTCGATCGCGTAGAGCATGTCGTTATCGTCGATGAACAGCCCGCTGATCCGGCTGAACTGATACCAGGTGTCGAGGTGGGCGCCTTCCTGGTCGAAGATCTGGATCCGACGGTTACCGCGGTCGGCGACGAACAGCCGCCCTTGGGAGTCCATCGCGAGCGAGTGCGGCGCCTTGAACTCCGAAGCCCCGTAGCCGAACGATCCCCAGCTCTTGATGAACGTGCCGTCAGGGGCAAATTTGGAGATCCGGCTCACGGTTCCCGGTTCCGCTTCGTCCTGAAACTGGGCGCCGTGACCCTCTCCAATGAAGATGCTGCCGTCCGGGGCAACCAGGACATCGTTGGGTTGCGTGAGATGCGTCGGCGGGTTTCCCGCCTCGCCGCGGGTGCCGATGGTAAGCAGCACGTCGCCATCCGGGCTGAGCTTGATCACCGTATGTCCGCGGCCGGAAGGTGTGGGCGACGGGCCAACCGCCGTGACGGTCGCCGCGTCGGCGACCCAGACGTTGCCGTCCCTGTCGACGTCTATCCCGTGCGGCCACATGAACAACTCCGCCCCGATGGCCTGGACCACGTTGCCGTCCGAGTCCAGCTTGACGATCGGGTCGACGTCAGAGTCGGCGCACAAATTGGCACCGCAGCGGTCGGCGGCCCAAATGTGGACACCGTCCACGTCGACGTTGACCGCGCTCACTGAGCCCCACGTACGGCCGTCCGGCAAAGAGCCCCAGCTGCGCTGGGTCTCGTAGGGGTTCGGCAGGTTGTTGATCGGTTCGACCCTGGCATGCTCGGCCGGGCCGCGGGCGCCTCCTTGCGCCCAGGCGGTGGCCGGGGCGTGGGCGAGCAGCGCCACGGCGAGTCCGGCATTGAGCAGACGTCGACGGAGTGGGGTCCAGACAGGGTTGCGGCTCATCTTCATCAGTGCCTCTCAAGGCGGGACAGAGGCGTCCCGGTACGGCTTGCGCCAAGCGGACACATCGCCTCTGCGCCGGTTGTCAAGCGACGGCCGCTCCGGCTAGCGGCAGGGTCCGGCGAGGCCCTGACCGACGCACGCCTCGCCGGTCAGGGTGTTCGTCCTGGCCCCGGTGCGTGGATCGTAGCGAAACGGATCCAGGTTGCTGTCGAAACCGGAGAACGTTCCGCTCGCTGAGAAGGACCCACTCCAGGCCGACCCGCCCGTCGGCGGGATGATGCCGCGCAAGCGGATGCCGGCACCCGAACTTGAAGCGGTCGTCCAGCGATACGGGCTTCCCGACAGGCGGTCATACCCAAGACCAGACATGGGCGCGGTCAGATCCAGCCCAGACCCCAGGGGACGGGTCGTCAGCCCGGGGAAGCGGAGCGGACGGAGCGTGGCCACGGAATCGAGAATGAGGCCGGACAAGGCAGGGTCGGCCGGCGACACGGCAAGCGTCGGTGAGGGCAGTCCGGACGTCTGTTGTCCCTCCGCAGGAAGGATGCACACGCACAGCAACGCGGCGGCGAGTCCGAGGCTTCTCATCGAGCGCTCCCTCCTGGTGTCACGACCGTGTCGTCCCTTCTCGTCATGTCTCGCCATGTCTCACCATCCTCTCGTCACGGCTTGGTGTCGACCGCCACGAACGGCACGGCGGGCTCCCGCACGCCGGGGTGCCCAGCATCCTTCCGCTGCTGCGAGACCAGCGCCGCAAGCGTGAGTGCTTGCTCCTCATCGCTACGGCCGGCATGCAGCAGATTCACCATCCCGTAGTTGCCCTCGTGGCAGGCGTACTCGAATAGGGTGACATCGCTGGCGGTGCGGGCCATCGGGATGGACGCCGTGTACGGTCGCGTATACGTCTCCGGATCGTCCACCGTAAAGCGGTAATCGATCGTGTTCGCGTCTGTCAGCGTGAAACGCTCAACCAACTTCAGCGTCTCGCCGGTGCCCCGATGGCCCGACTGCAGAACATGTGACGGCTGATAGTCGCCACCATCCAGTTTGTCGTTGAAATGGAGGGTTTCAACCACCAGTGTGTCGCCATCCCAGTGGCCACGCGAGTCGCCGAGCCACTGGCGAATACCGCCCGACGCGTGCGGACGGCCATCAAGCGGGATAATCCGCGCCTCGTGGATCATTTCCATCACGAGCACGAGATAGTCGGGTGTCTGGAAGATCTGGTAGTTGGCGTTGTAGAGGTTGGGAATCATGCCAACCGGCAGCGTCCGGGTCAGACAGCGTTCCCATGAGTTCCGATCGAGCCAGGAGTCGGACTCGCCACGCCCCGCGCGGGCGTTCTCGCGCGCGACCAGGCGCTCCACCGCTTTCGAGGTCATCGAGATCCGCCCATTCGGCGGATCGACGATCAGAGATGGCTGCTCGAGTGCCCCGCCCAGTTCGGGGAACGCGGCGCCGGTGCCGCGGGTCGCCTCGATCACCGGGCGCTCGGCGGCGCGGCCCTGCGCCACCTCCTCGTCCGTCAGCTGCTCAAGCGGTGTCGTCGTCGAGTTGTTCCAGATACCCTGCAGGTCCGGAGCGCCCCAGGGGGTCCGCGGGCGCTCCTGCCCAGCGCTGACGGGAATCGACCATGCGAGGACCGCGCAAGCGGTCACGGCTGTCGCGGCGTGTCGTAATGGCATATGGCGATGTTCCTTTTGTTGGCGTTGGTTATGGATCAGGGCCGGGCTACTGCCCGCCCTCAGCCGCGCGTTCCTCGGCGCGGGCGCCGCCGAGAATACCGGCCATGGCGTAGTTCCCCTCGTGGCACGCGTACTCAAAGAGTAGGTCCTGGCTCTCGTCGAGCAGGAGTTCGACCGTCCACGGACTCGTCCAGGTGTCCGGATCCGTGAGCGTCAGTTCCTGTCGCAGCACAGTCGGCCCGACCCGCGAGAAACGCTCGACCAAGACCAGATTCGAGGACGCATCGCTGTAACTGCTCTGCGGGTCATAGTTGCGGGTCTCGACGACGAGCGTGTCGCCCTCCCAGCGCCCACGAGCATTCCCGATCCACTGCGGGATCTTCTCGTCCAAGTGCGGCCGTCCGTCCAGCGGGATGGTGCGCACCAAGTGACCCATTTCCTGAATGATGGTGACCTGATCCGGCGTCTGCAGGAGCTGGAAATAGCTGTTGTAGCCGGAGCCCATGCTGGGCACGGCGAAGTGCAGGCAGCGGTCGCCGAGCCCGCGGCTTTCCGGACCGTCTGACGGGCCCCCGCGAGACGCGGCGCGCTCTCTCGCTCGCGCCTGGGCGGCGTCGGTCCGCGCCGGGAGACGTCCGTTGGACGGCGAGACAATCAGCGAGGTCCGATTGTCGAGGGCCCGGTCGACGAGCCAGAAGGCATTGTAGTTCCCCGTCTCGGCGTCGAAGTCCTGGAACTCCGAGTTGCCCAGCGCCTGCTGAATCAGGCGATCGCCGAGCAGATCGCCGGCCTGTTCCGAGTTTCGGAACACCGCGATCTGGCTCGTCAACTCAGCCAATTCTTCGTCGGACAGCGTGGCCTTCTCGCCGAACTGCTCGGGGCGCTCCATGGGCGTGGCGCGATTGTTCGCCCATGTCCCCTGGAGGTCCGGGTGCCCAAAGGCCGTCCTGGGCGCGGTCCAATTCTCGGGAGTAGCGGTCTGCCCTACCACCACTGCCGGTGCGAGCGACAACACTGCGACCACGACCGACCCGTACCATCGAGCGTTCATCTACGGCCCCCTCACTGAAAATCCGTCGTCCTATGATCGCGCAGGCCGGGGCGCTGGCGCAACCGGACCGAGCGGGGCAGCTGAAAGAATGCGAGGGGGCCGACCTGCGCCTGTGTCACAATCGGGCTCCGGTACGACGCCCTGTTCGAGCCCAGACGTCATGCGCATCCCCGTCCGATGGACGCTTCGACTCACCGCGGCCGTGCTGCTGGCGGTCGGTGTCGGCTCGGCCGTCTCTGCACAGATCGGCTGGGGCGGCTCGGGAGGCAGCCGCATGGCCCCTCGCCTCAAACCGGCGGAACACCGAGACAACGGCTTTACCTTTTGCCGATTGATGTACACCAGCGTGCGGAGTGAACGTGAGGGCTACGGGTGGAGCACAGACTATCCGGCGGCCGACGTCAACTTCATGATCCGGTTCTCGGAATTGACCGCGAGCAACGTGGACCTGAGTGACCGTGGCAACCCGAACCATTGGGTGGTCCAGATTACGAGCCCCGAACTGTTTACCTGCCCCTTCGTGATCGCGTCCGACGTCGGCACCATGGGGTTGAGCGGCGAAGAAGTGCTCCGCCTTCGAGAGTATCTCCTCAAAGGGGGCTTCCTCTGGGTCGACGACTTCTGGGGGACCAACGCCTGGGCCCAGTGGTCGGCGGAAATCGGTCGCGTGCTTCCACCCGGCGAATACCCGATCGTCGATCTGCCGTTGACCCACCCGCTGTTCAAGGGAATGTACAACATCTGGGAAGTACCCCAGATCTCCAACATCCGCTTCTGGCGACGCACCGGCGGGAGGTTGACCTCGGAACGGGGGCGCGACAGCGCCGAGGCGCATTTTCGCGTGATCACCGACGCGGACGGGCGCATCCTGGTGGCGATGACCCACAACACGGATATCCAGGACTCGTGGGAGCGCGAAGGTGAGGATGCGCGGTATTTCGAGCAATTCGCGCCGGACGGCTATGCGCTCGGCGTCAACGTGGTGCTGCACGCGATGAGTCATTGACCGCGCCCCGGGCCTTCTGCGCTTTGTACAGAGGCCAGGGAATCCACCCGGACGGCGTCTTGAATCCCCACGCGCGGACGCGACGACCGCGCAGCACGATGGTCACCGGTTTCCGGTCCGGTTCGATCTCCACCCGGTGCAACCAATGCGCGGGGCGCGCGCGTATCGACAGCGGCGGATGCCACTGCTTGACCACCGTCTCCTTCGCGCCAGGCGTGTACTCCCAGTAGCCTCCCCGCAAGATGGCCGTGAGGAACGGCCAGGGGTGGTCGTGCAAGGAGTCGTCGTCGCTGGCATGGAACCAGTGGATATAGAGACCAAACCACGGGCAGGACACTACCCGCAATCGCTCCAGATACAGCTCACCCTCGTGCCGATGAATCGGCTCCCAACACCAGAATTGAAATCGCGGGTCCGTCATGCGTGGGTAGAACGCGTTGCGGCGTTCTGTTGCCTCCTCACCGTCGCGTCCCCTCTATGTCCGTCCTGAAACTGAAGAGCGTCTTGCCGGCGGTCACATACAGGGTCCGCAGGTCCGGGCCGCCGAACGCGGCATTCGTGATCGTGTCCTCCGGAATCGGGATGTGCTCGAGCAGCACACCGTCCGGCGAGAAGACGTGGACGCCGGCCACCGTGTCCAAGGTCTCGCTCGTGCCACGGAGCCGATTCAGTCCAGCGGCCACGTACAGATTTCCGGCG
>SXGT01331045.1_pt1 | contig 12578 bp, 11 predicted proteins | sample 3176221 | NCBI WGS metagenome assembly SXGT01 (sample SAMN11356862, study PRJNA531348) | freshwater metagenome | isolation source: freshwater sample F1-120 | place: China: Fuxian Lake, Yuxi | collected 2017-12-25
GCCCATTTCTTCCAGTGTCAGGCACATTGCTGAACGCATGTCTTGGAAAGAATCGACTGGAGGCACAGGAAAATAGCCGCCTTTGACGCCGGGACGATGACCGGTGTTGCCGTCTGGGTAAACTTTTTCTGAATTCCAACCGGCTTCTTCCGAATCGACTTTGTAGAAAGATCCGCTCATATCGGTACCCCAACGAACATCGTCAAAAATGAAGAATTCGTTTTCAGGGCCGAAGAATGCTGTGTCTGCAATGCCGGTTGATTTTAAATAGGCTTCTGCGCGTTTAGCGATAGAGCGCGGGTCGCGTTCGTAACCTTGCATGTTTTTAGGTTCAATAATGTCGCAACGCAAGATTAAAGTGTTGTCATCAAAGAACGGATCCATAACGGCAGTAGATGGATCGGGCATTAAGATCATGTCTGATTCATTGATGTGTTTCCAACCGGCAACTGAAGAGCCGTCGAACATGTTGCCTTCTTCAAAGGTATCTTCATCAATGGAATGAGCGGGGAATGTAACATGTTGCTCTTTACCGCGGGTATCACAAAAACGAAAATCGACGAACTTCACGTCGTTTTCTTTGATCATTTTAAGTACTTTTGCTGCGGACATTTATTTTGTCTCCTGAGATGGATTATATGGGATCTGCGTTTTATGCAAAACAGTATAACGATACCATTTTTTTTGCCGGATTAGCCACTAAAAAAAGATACCGAAATAATCCGTAAATTAAAGTAGAGGTAATAAGTAAGGTAATTAATGGTCGGTTATAGTGCGTCAATAACTTGGTGCGCACAAAAAACGTGCAAACGGCTTTAATTTTGTTGGGCTTAATTAATGATTATTAAGGTGATTTAGTTAATCCGAATTTTATGTAGGCATTTTAACATATTGAAAAATAATAAAATAAATTCAGTATACTAAGAAGTATCTAGTTAAAGCGCTATAACATAAAGATAGTTGGCATTTTCCTTGCTTCTAGTTGTGTAGTGGGCATTTTGCCTTGAGTTCAATCAAGTAAAGGATCTTTAATATGATAAACCATCTAAAAAATAATAACTTCAAGCTAAAGCCCTTGGCATTGGGCATAGCACTGGTTTCTGTTTTTGGTGTGGCACAAGCGAAAAGTTTGACCGAAGCCAGTACTTTGCTTGAAACCGTAGGCGACCCTAATGAAAGCTCGGTTATGAAAAATCTTGGCTTGAAAGTCGGCGGTTGGGCTAATGCAGGGATTACCTATAATGCGGCAAGTCCTGATAATAACTTTAACGGTCCGGTTACTTTCGGTGATCGTTCTGGTGAAGTTCAATTAAATCAATTAAATTTATTTTTACAACGCGCTGTGGCAGCGGAAGGCGACGCATGGGATTTTGGTGGACGTGTTGATGCGATGTTCGGTACCGATGCAATTTTTACTCAGGCTTACGGTGTTCCCGCGCTTGATGTGAACACAGGACAGGTTATGAATCGGAGTCATTGGGATCTCAATATGCTCGGTAGTGACGATAACCGCTTTTATGATATTGCGCTGCCTCAAGCTTATGCCGAAATCTATGCGCCTATCGGCAATGGCTTGAATATCAAGGCCGGTCATTTTTATACACCGATTGGCTACGAGACCGTTCCGGCTCCCGACAACTTTTTCTATACCCACGCTTATACCATGCAATATGGCGAACCGTTCACCCATACAGGCGTGATGGGCAATTATACCGTCGATAAGAATTGGGCGGTTATGGGCGGTGTGACCACCGGTAGCGCGACCGGCGGCTGGGATGGCGGTTGGGATAAGCAATTAGGCAATTGGGGCGGTTTGGCAGGTACTACCTGGACTAGCGATGATAAGGATACTTCGGCCAATATCAGCGGAACTTATGGCGATACATCCGAACACAGCAGCAAAAAATGGGGTCTGTACAGCATTGTACTGAAACATAACATTACTGCTAAAACGCATCTGGTTGTACAGCATGATCACGGTTTCGCCAACGGAGTCTTAATTAGCAGTGCGACTGGCACCTATAAAGATACTGAATGGTATGGTATCAACACTCATTTAACCTATGACGTTAAAGATAATCTGACAGCTGGGATTCGTGCCGAATGGTTCCGCGATCAAGATGGTTTTAGAGTCTGGTCTCCAATGAGAATATCAGCTGCTTCCAGTAATGGACTAAACAGCTATGCAAGTGGCGGCCTGGGTAACTACAGCGGCAGTAATTTTGGTAGCGGTGCCAGCTATTACGCAATTACGGCCGGGATGAACTGGAAGCCGATGAAATGGCTGAACGTCCGTCCGAATGTTCGTTATGACTGGGCAGATGGAACAGTTGCCGCTGCAGGCGGTCAGTACCGTCCCTTCGGTAATAACAAACAAGATCAATTTCTGTTCTCCACCGACTTTGGAATCAACTTTTAACCTAATTTAGTTAAGGGGGGCTAAAGTCGGCTTTAATCGACATATTTCTTCGCCTCCCTCTACTTAAGTTTTAGGTCACGCTGGATTTAAATTTATAAAAGAGGCTCAAATGAAACTAATAACAGCTGTTGTTAAACCCTTTAAGCTCGACGATGTGCGTGAAGCGCTGTCGGACATAGGGGTTTCCGGAGTAACCGTGACCGAAGTAAAAGGTTTCGGGCGTCAAAAAGGACATACCGAGCTTTATCGCGGCGCTGAATACGTGGTTGACTTTTTACCTAAGGCCAAAATTGAAGTGGCTGTGGCTGACACTATGCTGGAACAGGCCGTAGAAGCCATTACCAAAGCTGCCAACACCAGCAAAATAGGCGACGGTAAAATTTTTGTAACCAATTTAGAGCAAGTTGTCCGGATTCGTACCGGGGAAACCGGCGAAGAAGCGCTTTAATATTAAGGGGGAACTATGAAACATCTTTTAACAACCTTTACCCTCTTGACCTTGCTGGGTTATGCCGGACTCTCTTTGGCGGACACCGCCGTTCCAGTCCCTCCAGCCGCCAACAAAGGCGATACCGCCTGGATGATTATGGCGACCGTGCTGGTTATCCTGATGGTTATTCCCGGTTTGGCCTTGTTTTACGGCGGCATGGTCCGCGCCAAGAACATGTTGTCGGTACTGATGCAAGTGTTTGTAATCTTCTCAATGATGGCTATTTTATGGGCGATTTACGGCTACAGTATTGCATTTACCGAAGGTAGCGCTTTCTTCGGCGGCTTTAGCAAAATGTTCCTTAAGGGCATCACGCCGGATTCGCTTGCCGCCACTTTCAGTAAAGGCGTATACGTTCCGGACTATATTTATGTCGCATTCCAGATGACTTTTGCGGCTATTACTCCGGCGTTGATTGTCTGTGCTTTTGCCGAACGCGTTAAGTTATCCGCTGTATTATTGTTTATGTTGATTTGGTTCACCTTTTCTTATTTGCCGATGGCGCATATGGTTTGGTATTAGACCGGTCCTGATGCCTATACTGACGCATCGGCTGCTGAAGCGGCTACGGCTACGGCGGGATTTATATTCCAAAAAGGTGCATTGGATTTTGCCGGTGGTACGGTCGTCCATATCAATGCCGGTATCGCCGGTTTAATAGGCTGTTTGATGATCGGCAAGCGCATTGGCTACAGAAAGGAATCTCTGGCTCCGCATAGCGTTACCATGACGATGATCGGCGCTTCTTTATTATGGGTGGGCTGGTTCGGTTTTAATGTTGGCTCCAACCTCGAAGCTAACGGTCTTTCCGCTTTAGTTTTTGTTAATACTTTGTTGGCGAGTGCTGCGGCGACTCTTTCATGGGTAGGCGCGGAATGGCTGTTGCGCGGTAAACCCAGCATGTTGGGCGGCGCTTCCGGTGCTGTTGCAGGTCTTGTCGCGATTACGCCCGCTTGCGGTTGGGCCGGTCCTATGGGGTCTATCTTCTTGGGTTTGGCTGCCGGGGCGGTTTGTTTCTGGTCGGTTACCATGCTGAAAAGTAAACTGGGTTATGACGATTCTTTGGATGCGTTCGGCGTTCATGGCGTTGGCGGGGTACTCGGCGCATTGGGTACCGGTATTGTTGCCAGCCCATCGTTGGGTGGTACAGGCGTTTGGGATTATGTCGCTAACGGCGTGGCTGAATACAGCATGATCGGCCAAGTTACGAGCCAAGCATGGGGCGTTGGCGTCTGCATCATCTGGTCCGCCGTGGTCTCTTTTGTTGCTTATAAAATCGTAGACATGGTGATAGGGCTTCGAGTCAGCGAAGAAGTCGAACGTGTTGGGCTTGATGTTTCGGAACATGGAGAGACCGCGTACCACATTTAATTCAAGCTGAGTTTTTGTTTTTATAAAAAACGGGCGCTTATTGCGCCCGTTTTTGCGTTTAAGCGGAAGCGATAAGGGCAAAAATGTAGAGTAGTTGGGTACTTTTATCCGGTCTATTAATTGTATGTTGACTGATAATTCACTATGATTGCAGCCGATGTTACCTACACTTTTTGCTATCTAACTGAGAGAGAACATGAAATTAATAACTGCGATCATTAAACCGTTCAAAATGGATGATGTCAGAGAAGCATTATCTGAGATTGGCGTTGCGGGCGTTACTGCAACTGAAGTAAAAGGCTTCGGCCGTCAAAAAGGTCACACGGAGCTGTACAGAGGCGCCGAGTATGTGGTCGATTTTCTGCCTAAAGTCAAACTGGAAATCGCCGTGGCCGATGATGTCGTCGATAAGGCCGTGGAAACTATTGTTAATGCGGCTAATACCGGAAAAATCGGTGACGGAAAAATATTTGTATCCAATTTAGAGCAGGTTATTCGTATTAGAACCGGGGAAACCGGGGAAGACGCCATTTAGGCGCAAGGAAAAAAAATGTTGTTAAAAATAATAAATAGAAGGCTGTTTTTAGGCCTCTTGTTGTTACCTGGTCATGCGTTTGCGGATCAATTAAACCAGGCCGACACGGCCTGGGTTTTAACCTCGACGGCCTTGGTGTTGTTCATGACGATACCGGGCTTGTCACTATTTTATGCCGGATTGGTAAGAAGCAAAAACGTGTTGTCGGTGTTAATGCAGTGTTTTGCGATTACTTGTTTGGTCTCGATTCTTTGGCTGGCCGGAGTTTACAGTTTTATTTTCGCCGACGGCGGCGACATGCAAAAACTCATCGGCGGCGCTTCTAAGGTGTTTTTGCCCGGCATCAGCGTAACCTCGTTAAAAGGCAGTATTCCTGAAACCGTCTTCTTCATGTTTCAGATGACTTTTGCAATTATTACCCCGGCCTTGATCGTCGGCGGTTTTGCCGAGCGCATGAAATTCTCGGCTATGCTGTGCTTTAGCGGCTTATGGTTAATTGTGGTTTATTTGCCGATCTGTCACTGGATGTGGGGCGGCGGTTGGTTGGCTGACTTGGGTGCTATGGATTTCGCCGGCGGTATCGTCATCCATGTTAATGCCGGTATTGCAGCGTTGGTGGCTGCGTTGGTATTGGGTAAAAGAAAAGGCTTTCCGACTACGGCGATGCCTCCACATAACATGACCATGGTGGTGACCGGCGCCGGTATGCTATGGGTCGGATGGTTCGGATTTAATGCCGGTAGCGCGTTGACCGCGGACGGACGCGCCGGAATGGCGATGTTGGTGACTCATATTGGTGCGGCTTCAGGCGCTTTAACTTGGATGTTTATCGAATGGAAGCGGTTTAATAAACCCAGTGTTTTAGGCATTGTGACCGGTATGGTTGCTGGCTTGGGTACGATCACTCCCGCTTCCGGTTTTGTCGGACCTTTCGGCGCTTTAGTGATCGGCATTACCGCTGGCGCCGTGTGTTTTTACGCGACCCAATACGTTAAACGCACCCTAAAAATCGATGATTCCCTGGACGTATTTTCCGTTCATGGCGTAGGCGGAGTGACCGGCTCATTATTAACCGGTGTTTTTGCAGCAAGTGGGTTAGGTGGCCTGGGTTTGGCCGAAGGCGTTTCAATTGTGGATCAGGTTAGCGTTCAGGCCTTGGCAATTGTCGTTACAATGGCCTGGAGTGCATTATTCAGCTATCTGATTTTGAAATTAGTGGATAAATGGATAGGTTTGCGTGTCACTTCCGATGAAGAAGTTCAGGGTTTGGATACCGTTTTGCATGAAGAGACCGGTTATCTTGATTTATAATTTTTGTCGATAAGGTTTTAAGCCGGAATAAGCCGACTACGTATAACGTAGAGCGTGCTTTCTCCGGTGTTTTCGATTGGCTCATAGGCAAACCTCCAGCCTTTTTTCTTTATCAAACTTCCTCCTACTGACAAATATTGCCAGTATCCCGATTTTTCAGTTGCTTTATTATTTACTACGAAGGTCCCGAAAAAAACAAGCGAACTTCATGCCTTCCGGTGACTGAATACACAGCCCGGAATATTTGCTTGTCGGCCGGTTTCCAGGCTCCAGCTTCCCGTTTTGCAGAAATGCATCAGTTATATAATTCCCATTCCCTAACTAATTGCGTCCGTACTTTATGACTAAAGTTAGCATCTGCTGAGTCGTTACAAATAAAGCTTGTTATAATGGACACCATTAAAATGATGAGATAAACCACTGGGTTAGTCATGTAGTAGAGCAAAGCATCGGGCATCTTTATCGATACTTTAGTAGGTGCTTGGAAAGTGGAATTATATTATTGGTATTCTGGTTCAAAAGGAGAATCTGGTTTTGACAACAACGCAAGACATTACGAGTTCGATGACCTCATCGGAAAAACGCGCCACTTGGTCTCTGGCAAGCATTTATGCTTTGCGGATGCTGGGGCTATTTATGATTTTGCCGGTGTTATCTTTATTCGCCGAGCAGCTTGAGGGCTCAACCCCGGCGCTGATCGGTCTGGCCATGAGTATTTACGGATTGCCTCAGGTTCTGCTGCAAATCCCGTTCGGTTTGTTGTCGGATCGTTTCGGCCGTAAAAAAATGATTATTATCGGCTTAGTGTTGTTTTTTATCGGTAGCGTTATTGCGGCATTGTCGACGACTATTTACGGCGTTTTGGCGGGTCGGGCTTTTCAGGGCGCCGGTGCGGTTTCAGCGGTCATCATGGCCTTGGTGGCTGATTTAACTCAAGAAGTTCATCGCACCAAAGCAATGGCTATTATCGGCATTAGCATCGGCGGTTCGTTTGGTTTAGGTATCATAGCCGGACCGATTATTTCAGGATTCGGCGGCGTACAGAGCGTTTTCGGCGTTACTGCCGTACTCACCCTGCTGGCTATTTTAACGATTATTTATATCGTCCCCAATCCCCAGCAGTCCAAGCTGCACCGGGATGCGGAGTTCGTTCCCAAAGAGTCGATGCTGGTACTGAAAAATCCGGATCTATTACGCCTGAATTACGGTATCTTCACCTTGCACCTGATTCTAATGGCTATTTTCGTTGTTGTGCCTTCATTGATGAGAAAAGCGGGATTATCGGCAGGGCATGAATGGCAGGTTTACTTGCCCGTTTTTGTTATTTCGATGGCTTTCGCGGTACCGTTCGTCATCCTGGCGGAAAAGAAACGCAAAATGAAACAAGTGTTTTTGGGCGCCATTGCGGTATTGATAATGGCTGAATTGGGTCTGTCGGCAGCTCATCAAAATCTGTTTGGAATTATCGGTTTTTTATGGCTGTTTTTTTGCGGTTTTAACCTGCTGGAGGCGACCTTGCCGTCTTTAATATCAAAGACAGCTCCGGCCGATTTAAAAGGTACGGCAATGGGCGCTTATTCAAGTTCGCAGTTCTTGGGGCTTTTTATGGGCGGATTAATCGGCGGCTGGTTTAATGGAAAATTCGGGGTCAGCGCAGTGTTTTTATTTTGCGCTGCCGCCGCATTCAGCTGGTTGCTGGTGTCTTCCCGAATGAAACCTCCCCGCTATGTGGCGAACATGCTGATAGCACTGGAACACCTCAGTGAACGGGAGGCTAATGCATTTGTTACTGAAATGCTTAAAATCAGCGGAGTAGAGGAAATTACCCTGCACTATGAAGAGGCTTTGGTTTACCTTAAGGTAGATAATCAAAAGCTGGATAAAGATCAATTGCAGTATTTAATTACGCAGTATGTCAACGCTTAACCGCTTCCGTAAAGGGACGGCAACAATGGGAGACTAAAAATGTTGAATAAAGCTATGTTAATAGGAAATCTGGGAGCAGACCCGGAAGTCCGCCATATGCCCACAGGCGGAGCCGTAGTCAACATTACGTTGGCAACTTCAATGCGCTGTAAAGATAAGCAAACCGGGGAAAAAAAAGAAGCGACCGAATGGCACCGAGTGGTTTTTTTTAACCGCTTGGCTGAAATTGCCGGAGAATATTTAAAAAAGGGCAGCCAAGTTTATGTAGAAGGTCGTATACAGACGCGTAAATGGCAAGATCAGAATGGTCAAGACCGTTATACCACTGAGATTATCGCTTCAGAGATGCATATGCTGGGCAGCCGTAGCGGCGGCACAGCAAATTTTGGCGATCAAGCACAGAGTGGATATTCAGCGCCTTCAGCAAAATCTGGCAATCAGCCCCAACAGTTGCCTCCAGCGAGCGGTTCCGGTTCCATGCCGCCCCCGCCGAATTATGACGATTTTGATGACGATATTCCGTTTTAGAGTCCAGCTAAGCTTTAATCTGCGAAAAATAATCTAAAGCCCTTGTAATAAAGGGCTTTTTTGTTTTATAGACGATTAATTAGAGCGTTTTTTAAATCGCCCTGTGCCTGTTGCTGTTGGATGGTGGGGCCGGAATTAGCTTGCCTCAGCTTTCATGCATTAAGAATAGGCTAGGCTTCATAGTTGCCGATAGTGGGCGGACTTGAGGGCTAAGCGATCCGCTATAAGTTATCCTGTAATTTCTGCGAGGATGAACATGGCGTGTTTTAACGTGAAACATTATTTGCTTTAATAGAATGCCAGCCGTTAAGATGGTGGGCATTGACTGTTGCCTTAGCTAAAATATGCATTAAATTAAAGGCCTTAGGACTGTCAAAATATATCTTAGGTGCCTTGGTTATTGTCCGCGTTGGCAGGTAAAGATATCCGGTCGTTTTATCCATCTTAACTTCTATGTTTAAAATTTTTTTATATATCCTGCTGCTGGCTCCTATTCCTTTTGGCGCTAATCGTGCGTGGGCATGGAGCCTATATGCACTATTGCCGGCAGTGTTCGGCCTAAGCGTTTGTATCTTGGAATTATTAAGGCCGAGCGGTACGCGCATCAACATACAGGCCCTCAAGTACCCGCTTTATTTAATCAGCGTTCCTATTGCTTGGAGTTTGTTGCAGTTTTTAAATATTGTCCCGGATAGCTGGACACATCCTTTCTGGCAATTAGCTTCCGAACAATTGCCGGGGCCTGTGAATGCATACATCAGTCTTGCACCGCAAGAAACAGCGACGGCATTGATGAAGCTGGGCAGTTACTTACTGGTGTTTATTATTAGCCTGCAATTTAACTATGACAGCGAACGTGCCGCATTCACCTTTAACTGCATTGCTTATGCAGGGTTAATCTATGCTGTTTATGGTCTGGTTATTCATTTAGGCCGGTATGACACACTGCTATGGTTTGATAAATGGGCCTCCCATAATACGCTGACCAGTACCTTTGTTAACCGCAATTCTTATGCAACTTATGCCGGTTTAACCTTATTGGCTTGCTTTCCGTTACTGTTCGAAAAAATCCAATCGAGTTTTCAATACGGCATTAAAAGTCATTATGGCAGACAGTATTTTTTTGAAAATGTACTTGTGCGCGGTTGGTTCCCTTTATTACTGATCATTATTATTACCACAGCACTCTGTTTAAGTCAGTCTCGCGGGGGATTTTTGAGCACTGCCTTAGCCGTGTTTGCTTTTTTCGTCGTCTTACTGCTGAGCCGTAAAATTAATAATAATATGGTAGTGATGCTGTTATTAGGGATTATTGGTTTGGCTTCTTGGGTCGTATTAAACCAAAGCGGTGATCAATTAATCGAGCGTCTCGATATTATCTCGTCCGAGAATCAGGACCGCTGGCTGGTTTATGAGATTTTATCAAAAGCTAACGTTGAAAATCGCTGGTTCGGCGTAGGTTACGGTAGTTTCGAAAAAAGCTTCAGGTTATATCGGGATGAAACTATCCTGGAATATTATGATAAAGCCCATAATACTTATCTGGAAAATATCTTTGAGTTGGGCTTGTTGCAAGCTTCTGCCTTATTTGGCGCTATTTTCCTAGCGGCTTTAATTTGTCTTCGCGGTGTTTGGGTGCGGCGCAAACATTGGATTTATCCGGCTATCGGATTTTCCGCCAGCTTGTTAGTGGGGGCGCATGCTTTGGTCGATTTCAGCTTACAAATACCCGCTGTGGCGTTTACTTACGCGTTAATAATGGGAGCCGCTGTCGGACAAGCGCAACCGACCCGGAAGCTGAAAGAGTGAAAAAATATCTATCTTTTGATCCTCCGCCGCCTATCAGGAAACGAAGTCGAGATGGCTCTGCTGTCAGTTTTCATGATCATGCCGTCTTTACGTTTTGCCGGGTCAAAGTATTCAAGCCACGCTTTTGTGAAATAGCGGCTTACTTGACCCTATGAAGTTAGCCTGCGATATTTTCTGAAAACTATTACGTTATGGTTCATTTAATTAAATATATTGCCGTCTTCGGTATATCTTTGCTCACTGTTTTTATTTTTACCCCGCTATTTATAAAAATCGCCCCCAAGCTTGGCTTGATAGATCATCCCGATAAGCGCTGCATCCATACCATGCCGATTCCTTTGGCGGGAGGGATAATCGTCTTTATGGGCTTTCATGTGGCCTGTTTTGCCTTATACCATTATTTATGGCCACTCTTTTCTGGACAACTGAATTTAGAATGGTGGCATGCTTTTATACTCGCCTCATCTTTTTTGGTAGGTATCGGTTTAATTGACGACCGCTTTACTATATCGCCTCTTATTAAACTGGCGGGTCAATCGGTTGCAGCATTATTATTGTATTTTTTATCGGGTTATCAGGTTAATTTATTAAATATAGATTTTAATTTTTTCTGGGGCATGATATTTGTGCTCATTTGGAATCTTACCATTATCAATGCTTTTAATTTAATTGATGGTTTAGATGGTTTATGCTCGGGTTTGGCTCTTATTTCTTGCGCGGGTTTAGCCGCTGTTTTTATTTTTCGCGGCTTTCCCGGCGACGCTTTAATATGCATCGCCCTGATAGGCAGTTGCCTTGGTTTTTTACGTTATAATTTTTTTCCGGCTAAAATATTTTTAGGCGATACCGGCAGCATGTTTTTAGGCTTTTCCCTTGCCAACATTAGTTTGCAGGCAGGCGGTAAGGGCTCGTTATTTATATTGCTGGCCGCCCTCTTTTTTGTCGCCGGTATTCCGGTTATCGATACCTTACTGGCAATATGGCGGCGATCCATCCGAAAAATTTTGGCAAAAAATAACGGAACAACACCGGTAAAAGTAATGGGGGCGGACCGAGAGCATTTACATCACCGCTTACTTGATTTCGGGCTGGAACATAAGCATGTGGCTTATATTTTATATGCCGTTAATATCGTTATTGTTGTGCTAGGTATTACCTACTTTATTTATAGCGAACTGGCGGCAGGCATGTTTTTAATCATGCTGATTGTATCGCTGTATTTATTGGTGCGTTATATTTTAAAAATCGAACTATGGGAAACAAGCCGTCTATTATTTAATAAGCCTGAAAATCAAGTATCTCATGATTTTTTATTAATACTTTATTTATTATTCGATTTGGTTTGGATGGCCATGATGGTATGGCTTTCCGGCTTTATTGCTTTAAAAGGCGAACAACCGTTTATTTCATTCGGTAGTTGGGCAAACGAACTGCCGTTTTGGTTGTTTCCGATATTTATTTTAATGTTTCTATCAAAAGATTATATTAGAGTGTGGCATGGTAGTTCATTTAAAGATTTTTTCTTATTAAACCTCACTATTATTGTTGGCGGCTTGCTGAGTTTAGCCTTCTTTTTAATTTTACACACTGACGAAGATTATTTTATTATTCTTAATAAGACTCTTTTATTTATTTTGTTTTCTACCTTAGGTATTGTCGGTATCCGCATTCCTTTGCATTTATTTCGTGCATGGTCTATCTATAACCCAAAGTCAGATGCCGCACAACGGCGTAATATATTAATATATGGCGCCGGGCAGCATGGCGGTTTATATTTACGCGCACATTATTTGGATTATCCCAGTGAAATTAGGGAAAGTTATATTGTTGGATTTATCGACGATAATCCGGTGCTGCAAAATAAATATATATTCGGGCTGCCTGTATTATCCGGGCTTAGCAATCTTGAAGAGGTTGCACTGAAATTTCATATCAACGAAATCATTTTAAGCACTTCAATAGACGATGATAACTTTAATGTATTGCGCCAATTATGTCTTAAATTGAATATTGCTTTACTCAAATGGCAGGCTTATACAACACCTATCTAATGGCTTAACGTGTAATATAGAATCTGGAGTTAATAAAGCGACATCGTTCCCACGCTCCGGCGTCACTGCCATTAAGTTAAGGCTGGACAGTCCCTTCTCCCTCCGGGAGAAGGTTAGGATGAGGGGATCAAATAAGGC
>SXGT01601683.1_pt1 | contig 12578 bp, 14 predicted proteins | sample 3176221 | NCBI WGS metagenome assembly SXGT01 (sample SAMN11356862, study PRJNA531348) | freshwater metagenome | isolation source: freshwater sample F1-120 | place: China: Fuxian Lake, Yuxi | collected 2017-12-25
CTCTACCAATTGAGCTACGACCCTCTGTCCCATATGCCGGTTACCCGGCGGGAAATGCTTACCGCGTCTCGCGGTGCTCCGTGTGTCGGCCACACCAGCGGCAGTACTTTGACAGGGACACGCGGTCGGGCGTGTTGCGCCTGCTTTTATTCGACTGGTAGTTGCGCCTTTTGCAGTCTTGGCACGCCAGAGTCACGGCGATGCGCTGGCCGGTCTTACCCACAGTGAAGCCTCCGGTTGCTTGCGGGTGCGGGAAGGTACCACAGCGCCGGGCCGAGGTTCTGCGGACATGCCCGAGGCCCGGTAGCCTCACCCCATGACGACTGAGTGGAGCACCTGGTACGCCACGGAGGATCCGACCGCGTGGGTGCTCCCCCGCATCCTCTCTGATCGGGCCAAGGCACACCCGGACCGACCGTACATACGTTTCGGGGATGGCGACTGGGTGACCTACGGCGAGATCGACCTTCGGGCCAACCGCATCGCCAATGCACTCATCGCCCGTGGGTTGCAGAAGGGCCAATGCGTGAGCACCCTCATGCCCAACTCGGTTGATCAGGTGGCGCTGTGGTTCGGCATCCTCCGCGCCGGGGGCGTGCAGTCGCCCATCAACCTGGCCTATCGCGGGGACTTCCTCTCATGGGTGATCAACCTGCCGGAGTCCCGGTTCCTGGTGATCAGCAACGACCTGCTGGACCGCCTGGACAAGGTGGCCGATGAACTGCCCCTGCTGGAGCACGTGTTCCTGTGGTCGTCCGACGCACCGCATGGTCCCAACCCGAAGGTGAACTTCGAACCCTTCGCGGCGCTGGATGACGCACCGGACACCGACCCAGATGTGGAGGTGACCTGGGTGGACGACGCGCGGGTGATGTTCACGTCGGGCACCACCGGCCGCAGCAAGGGCGTGATCAAGCAGCACGCGTCCGACTACTTCTCGGGCCGCACCTACAACGAGGTGTGCGGCGTCACCGAGGACGACATCTTCTACACCTGCCTGCCGCTCTTCCACAGTAACGCCCAGATGCTCAGCTGCTACCCGGCCATGATCGCCGGCGCGCGCATTCAGAGATCGACCCGGTACTCGTCAACCAACTTCTGGCGCGAGGTCACCGAGTGCGGCGCGACCATCCTCAACACGGTGAGCGCCATGAACTACTTCCTCTGGAATACCCCGCCGGGCGAGTACGACCGTGCACACAAGGTGACGCGCATCATGGCCATGCCGGCGCCCAAGGACATCTACTACGAGTTCAAGGAGCGCTTTGGCATTCGCTGGCATGAGGGCTACGGCCTGACCGAGACCGGCATGGTCACCTATGTGCCGCCGGGCATTGAGAAGCCGGGTTCGTGCGGCATGGCGAGTCCCGGGTTTGAGGTGAGCGTGGTGGAGCCGGGCACCGACCGGCCTGTGCCGAGCGGCACATCGGGTGAGATCGTGGTGGACATGAAGTTGCCCAACATCGTGATGCGCGCCTACGCGGGCATGCCCGAGAAGACCGCCGAGGACTTCAAGAACCTCAAGCTGCACACCGGCGATCTGGGGCAGATGGATGACGACGGCTACCTGTACTTCATGGACCGCGTGAAGGACTACATCAGGCGCCGCGGCGAGAACGTCTCATCGATGGAGGTAGAGCGCATCGTGGCGAGCCACCCCGGCGTGCTCGAGGCCGCAGCCGTTGGCGTGGCAGCCGACGAGGGTGCGGGCTCGGAGCAGGAGATCCTCATCTGCGTCGTGCCGCGCGAGAACCCGCCCGACCCGCATGAGCTGCTCACCTACTGTGCCGACAAGATGCCGTACTTCGCCGTGCCCAGGTACGTGAGGTTTATGGAAGATCTACCCAAGACCCCCACCGAGCGCGTGCGCAAGGTGGAGCTTCGTGAGATGGGCCTCGGAGACGATACGTACGACCGTGCCGTGAGCGGCCCTGAGGTCAAGGCCTGATGGACGACGAGCTGGATCTGGGCGAGGCCGCCGCGTTCATCCTGGGTGCCCGCCCGGGGCTCAACGAGGACGACGTGTGGACCGTGCTCAAGGAGATCGGCGATCCGCCCGTGCGAAATGCCGACGGCATGGCGGTGGATCTCATCACGCGGCTGCACCCGGGGATCCGGGCCAAGGATGTGAAGGTGACACTTGATGAATGGCGCGAGTACGCGCGCCTTGCCGTGGAGAGCGACTGGGAATAAGGGCGGGGACCCCGCGGCGTGGTCACCGGCCCAGCGGGTATGGGATTCGGCGCGGGCAGGATCCCCGGCTGCGACGGTCCGCCCACTAATCACCCAGTGGGCCTCCGGTCTTCTTCGCATTCCGTTATTGGCGGGCTGGGGATGCCTTGCCGAGGAGGATGTCCTTTGCCGTAGTGAGTGCGACCGTCATGTCCTTTGCACGCGCCTGCAGATCGGGGTGCAGGTCGGCCACGCGATCAGGGTGGCAGCGCACCACCTGCTTGCGAAAAGCGCGGTCCACCTCCGGCGGTGACGGGCGCGGGCCGAGACCCAGGAGGTCGGCGGCCTCTGCCGCACTGGTGGGAGCGGCGACCGAGCTGCCCTGCTTCACATCGATGAGCCCCTGCGCCAACTTGCGAAGGCGTGCCTTCTCGGCCTGCACGTCGCCCCACTCGTCGTCGAGCCGGGCCTGCTCGTGGGCCAGGTGGACGCGCTCCTCACGCACCTCCTCTGCCAATGAGGCGAGGCGGAGGTCACAACCACCGACGTCCTCGCGCATGGCCTCGAGCATTGTCTCGGGGTCCGCCGTGGCCGGTGCGTCCTCGGGCACTGTGCGCCCCTGCCCCGACTGCCCCTGCCGCACGAGGGCGATGACCTCGTCCAGGCGGTGATGTGCGGAGTTCGCCATCGACGGTCCGTCGGATGGCGCGAGACGCACCAACGCCAGTGACTCCCATGACGGGTCGGCAAGGAAGGCGGCCGACGACCGGCCGGCGAGCATCACCCTGCGCTCGGGGTTGGCGTGGTGACCGAGCAGTGCGAAATGGGCATCGGGGGTGCCGCTGCCGCGAAGTGCGGCGATCTCTTCGGCCAGATCGTCGAGCCGGCGTGCAACCTCGCGTCCGTCGGGGCCGTCGGCGCGCACCGCGCGTGCGGCGGCCAGTGCAGAGTCCAGGCCCTCGGCGCCCTCGGTCTGGCCGACGGCGAGCACCGACCACCAGCGGGTCCACGGGTCGTCGTCGGATGCACCCGCCAGCACGCGACCGGCCTCAGCCGGAAAGTCGAGCGCGAGCATGGCGGCGGCGAGGTTCGGCCGCGCGGTGCGGTCGCCCATGGCCACCGCGGTAGCGAGCAGGGCCACCTGTCGCCAACGCGCGGCATCGCCGCGTTGCGGAGCGGGGCCCGCTGCTCGTGTGAAGGGGTCGGCCACGCCGGGCACGGTAGTGCAGCCCCGGCACGAGGTCGTCACCAGAGGTGGCAGATTTATGACTATATGGTGACTAGAATGGGCCCCATGGCCACAACCGTGCAGACACACGTACCCGTGCATGAGGCGAAGGCGAAGTTCTCGGAGATGATCCGGCGCGTCGGAGAGGGCGAGGAGATCGTCATTACGAGCCACGGAATGCCCGTGGCCAAGTTGGTGCCGCCGGAGCCACAGAAACTCTCGGGCGAGGCCGCCGTCGCAGCAATTCTCGAGACACGGCGGGCGATTGCGATCCGCATCACGCCGGAGGAGATCCGTGAGTGGATCGATGATGGGCGGATGTGACGACCGATTTCGTCCTGGATGCCTCAACCACGATCACGCTCTACCTCGAGGACGAGGAGGCGCACATGGTGGTGCCCGTCCTGAACGCCATGTGCAACGGATCCGTTGTGGTCCCGGGCATCTGGTCGTTTGAGATGAGCAATATCCTCGTTACTGGAGTGAGGCGAGGCAGGTTCAGCGCAGCGAAGGCGGCGCGTCTCGCAGACGACCTGAGCCGGCTGCGACTCGTGCACGACGAGCGCCCGGTCGATATCGGCGAACTTGCGGCATACGGGGCGGCCAACTGCCTCACGGGGTACGACGCGGCGTACCTGATGACCGCCCTGCGACGCGGCATTGCGCTGGCCACGAACGACCGGCGGCTCGCCGACGCCGCCCGGGCTGCGGGCGTCCCTCTTATCGCCTGAGCCATTATCGGGCCGCAATCTGCGGGACGCTGCCACCATCAGGCCATGCCCAACCGACTCGCCGACGAAGCCTCCCTGTACCTGCGCCAGCATGCGGACAATCCCGTGGACTGGTGGCCGTGGTGCGACGAGGCATTCGCCGAGGCCCGTGACCGCGACGTGCCGGTGCTGCTTTCGGTGGGCTACTCGTCGTGCCACTGGTGCCATGTGATGGCGCACGAGTCATTTGAGGACCCGACAACCGCGGGAACGGTGAACGCCGATTTCGTTCCCGTGAAGGTAGATCGCGAGGAGCGCCCCGACGTTGACGCGCTCTATATGCAGGCCACGCTGTCGATGACCGGCCAGGGAGGCTGGCCCATGACCGTGTTCCTTACCCCCACCGGCGAGCCATTCTGGGCAGGCACCTACTTTCCACCGGAGCCCCGGCATGGCATGCCGTCATTCCTGCAGATCTTGGATGGTGTGACCGAGGCCTGGCGCGAGCGCCGTGGCGAGGTGATGGAGCAGGCGGGGATGCTGGCGCGGGGCATCCAGCAGCAGAACGCCGTGACGCCTGTGTCGGGACCCCGTGGCCGGGAGGTCATCGGCGAGGCCCTGGCCGCCATGGACGAGCGGTACGACATGGTCAATGGCGGGTTCGGAGGAGCACCCAAGTTCCCACCATCCGTGGCACTCGACTTCCTGCTGCGCCGCGCATGGGCCGATCCTGCCGATGCGAATGCACGTGGCATGGCCGCTGGCACCCTGCGGGCCATGGCAGCCGGTGGGGTGTTCGATCAGATCGGTGGCGGGTTCCACCGCTACGCCGTGGACGCAATCTGGTTGGTGCCCCACTTCGAGAAGATGCTGTACGACAACGCGCTCCTTCTTGGTGACTACGCCCTCGGTGCACGGGTGCTTGACGATCCGGCACACGCGGCGACGGCCGAGGCCATCGCCGGGTACCTGTTGCGCGAGATGCGTGTGGACGGTGGTGCATTTGCCGCGGCGCAGGATGCCGACTCTCCTGGTGGCGAGGGTGCGTTCTTCACGTGGACGCCGGATGAGATCACCGCGGTGCTTGACCCCGCCGATGCCGAGGGCGCACTGGCGCGATTCGGTGTGACCGACCGCGGCAACTTTGAGGGGCGCACCATCCTCCACGTGGCCGATCCGACGCACGATGTGACGGCGGCCGCGTGCAACCGGCTGCTGACGGCACGTGGTACGCGACCTGCCCCGGACCGCGACGACAAGGTCATCGCATCGTGGAATGGCCTCGCAATCGGCGCTCTGGCCACGGCGGGTGGCATGCTCGACCGGCCGGAATGGGTGGATGCGGCCCGGGCTGCAGCACGATTTGTGCTCGAAGAGATGGTGGTGGACGACCGGCTGATGCGGGTACACGCACACGGCCGCGCGCGCCATCTAGGCACCCTCGACGACCACGCCGATCTCGCAGATGGCCTGCTCGCCCTTTACGCGCGCGACTTCAACCCCGACTGGCTGCTGGCTGCGCGCGCGCTTGCCGACGCCATCATCACCCTGTTCGCCGCGCCCGAGGGCGGATTCTTCCTCGCAGGCAGCGACGCGCCCGCCTTGGTTGCCCGCACCCGCAATCTCGAGGACCACCCCACCCCATCCGGCAACGCCCAGGCGGCATGGATGATGGCCCGCCTGCACCTGCTCACCGGCGATACCCGGTACGCACGGGCAGCCGAGGGCGCCGTGGCGCTGGTGACCGGTTCGGTGGCCTCGTGGCCCCACGCATTTGGACGGGCCCTCGCCACCATCGACCTGCTGACCTCGCCTCCGATGGAGGTGGCCATCTCAGGGCCACTGGACGACCCGGCGACGCACGTGCTCGTGTCTGCGGCGCAGGGTGCCGTGGGGCCGTACGCGGTGATCGCCGCAGGAGATCCCGCCGACGCCCGGGCAGTCACGGCGGCACCACTGCTTGCCAATCGCCCGCTGGTGCATGGCCTGCCGACCGCGTATGTATGCAGCGGGTTCGCCTGCCGCGCGCCTCTCACCGATGCCGACGCCCTCGCCAGCACTATCGCCGCCACCTGACCGTTAACGGGGCAGAGCGGGCCACCACGGCTATTCTTCGCCCATGGCCGACCTTGACGAAATCCAGACCATGATCGAGGTCGCGCTCCCGGGTGCGGTCGTCGAGGTGCAGGACCACGGTGGTGGCGACCATCTGGCCGCCGTCGTGGTTGCACCGCAGTTCGCCGGCATGAGCCGGCTTGAGCAGCACAAGGCCGTCTACGCGGCCGTCCAGGCGCGCATCGACGACGGCGCCATCCACGCACTCGCCCTGAAGACACGGCTACCGGAGGACGCATGAGCGACGTCACGGCCATGAGCGACGAGGAGATCCTCGCGCAGATCAAGGCGGAGACCGCGGGCAGCCGCATCTTTCTCTACATGAAGGGCTCGCCTGACGCGCCCGCCTGCGGCTTCTCAATGCGCGTGGTGCAGATGCTGAGCTACCTCGAGGTGGAGTACGGCTCACGCGACATCCTTGAGGACGCGCGCGTTCGGCAGATCCTGTCGACGTGGTCGGACTGGCCCACCATTCCGCAGCTGTTCGTGGACGGCACGCTGGTTGGCGGATGCGACATCGTCACCGAGCTCTTCGAGGACGGCGAGCTGCAGCAGATGCTTCCCGGCGCGAAGGCCTCGTAGGCGTCATGTCAAGTCACCCCGTGGAGTTCTCAGAGGACCTGCAGGACACCCCGCCGGCGATCCGCATCGGGCTCTCCCGCGCTGGAGTAACGCGCTCCGCCAAAGCCATCCGCATGGGGTTCGGCGGCAGCGAGCACTTCATGGATGCCGACGTGGAGTGCTTGGTTGATCTCGACCCCGACCAGAAGGGCGTGCACATGTCACGCTTTGAGGAGGAGGTCAACGAGGCCATCGATCAGGTGTTCATCGGCGAGAGCGCAGTTGCCATTGAGCAGCTGGCGGAGAACATCGCCCGTCGAGTGGTGGAGCGCCAGGGTGCGCTTCGCGGCACCGCGACCATCCGTGCGCGCTACCCCAAGGAGCGCCGCACTCCCGTGACCAACGTGCCCACTCAGGAGATGTACGGGCTCATCGGCATGGCATCGGCCCGCCCTGGGCACTCACGACGTGCCGTCGGCGTATCGGCGCAGGGGATGAATGCTTGCCCCTGTGCACAGGGTCTGGTGCGCGAGCAGGCTGAGGCGGCGTTGTCGGCCGACGGATTCACCGATGACGAGATCGCCCGCATCGTCGCCCGCGTGCCCATCGCCACCCATAACCAGCGCGCACGCGGCACCCTCATCGTGGGTGTCCCCGGGATAGTGGACATCCCCGCCGACGACCTCATTGCCATCGTCGAGGACGGCATGTCATCGGAGATCTACGAACTGCTGAAGCGGCCCGATGAGCTGTACGTGGTGGACCGCGCGCACCGTCGTCCCCGCTTTGTGGAGGACAGCGTGCGCGCAATGATCGCCGGGGTCATTGAGCAGTTTCCCGGCCTGCCGGACGACGCCTTCGTGTCGGCGAATCAGGAGAACTACGAGACCATCCATACCCACGACGTCGAGGCCGCGCGATACGGCGTGCTGGGGCAGATGCGAGCCGAGGTGGCAGGTGGCGAGCACTCCAGCCGACACCTCACTGTTACGGAGTGGCTCGACGCCTAAGTTGCTGCGCCGTTCTTGCGTCCGAACTGGATGCGGCTCTCATCCCCTCGTACCAAGCGCACGATGTTCTCGCGGTGCTTATAGATGACAAACACGCCCGCCAGCGCGATGAAGACAACGTACGACCACGGCGCGCCGAACACGTAGGCAAGCGGAGCGGCCGCCAGGGCGGCGACGATGCTCGCCACAGACACGTAGCGCGTGAACACCACCAGCAGGATCCACAGCACCAGCAGTACGCCACTTGCGGCGGGCACCAGGCCAATCAGTGCGCCCGCTCCCACGGCCACGCCCTTGCCGCCCGTGAAGTGGGTCCATACCGGGAACACGTGACCCAGAATCGCGAGCGCCGCGGCTGCGACGGGCCACGGGTTGTCGGTGAGCGCCACGGCGACGAGCACCGCGGCAGCCCCCTTGGCGATGTCGAGCACCATCACCGCGACGCCCGCCGTACGCCCGAGGGTGCGGAACACGTTGGTGGCCCCCAGATTGCCGCTCCCCGCTTCGCGCAGGTCAACTCCGTGCAACTTGCCGGCGATCAGCGCGAAGGGGATGGAACCCAGGAGGTAGGCGAGGACGAGCGCGAGCGCCTGGTTCACGGATCCCCGGTGACGTCGGGAGTTGGCTGGCGGTTCTCGAAGAGCCGTCGGCGGGCCATGATGAAGTAGTAGGCGCCCGACAGCACGGTGAGCACCACGGCCAGCCACAGCAGCACGTCGTACTGCCACTGCTGTCCCACCTGCAGGATGACCCAGGCGATGGCCACGTTCTGGCTGACGGTCTTCGCCTTGCCGAACCGGCTTGCGGGAATGACCAGGTTCTCGCTGATTGCCACGAGCCTGAGGCCGGTCACCGCGAACTCGCGGGTGATGATGACCATGGCGATCCACGCGCTGACCTGTGACACCTCCACCAGACACAGCAGTGCGCCGGTCACCAGCAACTTGTCGGCTAGCGGGTCGAGGAATGCTCCCGCCACCGTGACCTGTCCGCGGGATCTCGCCAACCACCCATCAAGCGAGTCGGTGCCAGCGGCAATGACGTACAGCCAGAAGGCGGCCCACCGGTCGATGGTGCCATCCATGAGGATGAGCGCCATCACAACCGGGATCAGCGCGATGCGGGCGGCGGTCACCAGGAGTGCCGGATTCATTGACGTGCGGGCGGACACGTCCGGGAGATTAGGCGGCGGCGGAACCTCACCACCCGATCTCCCCCGCACACGGTGCGATGCTGGCCCGCACCATGAGTCGACTTCTCGCATCCGCAATCACAATTGCCGTACTTGCCGTGCCCGCCATGGGATCGGCGGCGGCACCCATCGTGTGGGTGCAGGCCGGTCATGCATCCCCTGGCGAGCCCGGCTACTCGGCGCAGACCGGGGCCGGTGGCGGGCCATTCGGCAGCGAAATCGCGTTCAACCTGAAGGTGCGCGACGACATGGTGGCCCGCCTGAAGGCAGCCAAGGTTGATGCCCGCCCGCTCGTGAGCAAGGTCATGCCGATGGGCGCAGCCGGCGCCACGTTCATCTCGATCCACTTCGACTCGCCGGGCGGCGGTGCAGGGGTGGGACGGGCGGTCGTGGGCGGCGGCGAGAACTATTACCACGGCGAGGGAATGGGCGATGCGAGCCAGACACCTTACCGGGACAGCGGCTCGCACCGGACGCCGGCCACGAAGGTGACCGCCGCCGTGGCCGCAAACTCGGCCAACCTGGCCACCCGCATCAGTTCTGCGCTCAAGGGCATTCACACTCCAGCCAACGGGGCATCGGCCAGGTTCAACGGCGTCGAGCCACCGAACGGCAACGTACGGATGGTCCACTTCTACGGTTACTACCGCACCAAGGCCGATGCCCGCGTGCTGGTGGAGGTCGGTGCCGTCGGCAGCGACGACCCGTTCCTGCGCAAGGTGCCACTCATCGGCCGCACGCTGTCAGCCACGATCGTCAAGGACCTGAAGGCCCGCAGGCTCCTGCCGAAATAGTCAGCAAGCGGCAACTTAAGGCCGGGGTGGCCATCAACCCCTGGCGATAACCACAGCAATGCAGCATGCGCGGGCGAAGCCCTCGCTTCTGCCATTCGCGCTTTTTCGCCAGGGGTTGATGGCCACCCCGGCCGCCCGGCCTCGAAAAGGTGATGAGTCTTGACCCTCACCCAGGCCCCGAAAACGCCGTGGGGGTGATCGAAACCCGACTGCTACTTCGCCTGCGTACCGCCGCCCCGGATGCCCTGCACCGGTCGGCCAGCGGCACTCCACTGGTAGTACGAGCACGCCGGGCCCATTGAGGTCTGGTACTCGATCACCCGCGGGTTGCGACCGACTTCCTTCGCGATCTGCGCGTGGGTGAGCAGGTTGGGGTCGTCCATCTCGGGCCAGCAGATCACCAGATGCGCCGCGGTGATGTGCTTGGCCACAAAGCCGCAACTGTCAGCCGGGCATGGCCAGGGATCCGTGGAGATGCAATACCAGCCGTCGAAGTCCTGATCGGAGTCGTCGGTCCACAGCTGCTCGTCCACACCAGTGGACTCGTCGGTCATCTCGATGACGCCAACGCCGGGGCTGATGGCTGGATTGAGAATGCGTTCCTGATCGCTCACGGGTGGGATCTTACTTCCACTCTGGTGATCCGGCGGCAGCGACATTGCTCCCCGACACCGGCACTCCACCCCGCCGATGTGTCACGGTCGGATGAGCCGCCGAAGCGGACGAGCGAGAGCATGCCGGTATCGACGGTGGAAACCGGGGGTTTGGTACCTTCCCGCGGCACGTATGGGACTCCGACCCGGCGTGTCCGCAAACACCACAGGGAGCGCGCGTGAGCAGCGGATCGAGTGGGGCCAGGAGTACCGACTCCGGCATCGCAATCGAGCCGGTCTACCACCAGTCTGACGTCGACGGGCTGGATCTCGCGCAGGTACTCGGCGAGCCCGGCCAGTATCCGTTCACCCGTGGCCCATACGAGACGATGTACCGGCAGAAGCCGTGGACCATGCGCCAGTACGCGGGCTTCGCGACCGCCGAAGAGACCAACGAGCGGTTCAGGTACCTGCTTGCGAATGGCGCGCCCGGGCTGTCGATGGCCTTCGATCTGCCCACGCAGCTCGGAATGGACTCGGATGACCCGCGGGCGCTCGGCGAGGTCGGTCGCGTGGGCGTGGCCATCGACTCGGTTGATGACATGTCGCGGGTGTTCAACGGCATCCCGCTCAGCGAGGTCTCCACCAGCATGACCATCAACGCGCCGGCCGCCGTGCTGCTCTTGCTCTACCGCCTGGTGGGCGAGAGCCAGGGCGTGGCCCCCGGCCAACTGCGGGGCACGAGCCAGAACGACATCCTCAAGGAATACGTGGCGCGCGGGAATTACATCTACCCGCCCCACGCGAGCATGCGGCTGACCACCGACACCTTCGCGTACTGCGCCGCCGAGATGCCGCGGTTCAACACGATCTCGATCAGCGGGTACCACATCCGCGAGGCCGGCTCGACCGCGGTGCAGGAGGTGGCGTTCACGCTGGCGGACGGCATCGCATACGTGCAGGCCGCGGTGGCCGCTGGCCTCGATGTGGACCGATTCGCGCCGCGCCTTTCGTTCTTCTTCAACGCGCACTCCAACTTCCTTGAGGAGGTCGCCAAGTTCCGGGCGGCCCGCCGCCTGTGGGCGCGCATCATGAGGGAGCGCTTCGGTGCGAAGGACGAGCGCTCCATGGCGCTGCGCTTCCATGCACAGACCGGTGGCAGCACCCTTACCGCCCAGCAGCCCGACAACAACGTGGTGCGCGTGGCACTTCAGGTGCTGTCGGCGGCGTTCGGCGGAGCGCAGAGCATTCACGCAAATGGCTTTGACGAGGCGCTGGCCCTGCCCACCGAGCAGTCGGCCAAGTTGGCGCTGCGCACCCAGCAGGTGATTGCCGAGGAGACGGGCATCACCGACAGCGTTGATCCCCTGGCGGGCGGCTGGCTGGTGGAGTCGCTCACCAAGGAGATTGAGGAGCGCGCCGAGGAACTCATCACCCGTATCGATGAGCGCGGCGGTGCGGTGGAGAGCATCGAGTTCATGCGTGACGAGATCGGTGACGCCGCCTATCGCTGGTACCGGTCAATGGAAAGCGGCGAGCGGAAGATCGTGGGGATCAACATTCAGGCCGAGCCCGATGACACCCGCATCGACATTCTCAAGATCGATCCCGACGTGGAGCGCGCGCAGGTGGAGCGCCTCGACTCCCTGCGTGCCGCACGCGACGAGTCTGAGGTGCATGCTGCACTTGATGCCGTGCGCACTACCGCACGCGGTACCGACAACCTGCTGCCGCCCCTGCACCGGGCGCTGGGCGCCAGGGCCACGATCGGCGAGGTATGCAACGTGCTGCGTGAAGAATTCGGCGAATACGACCACATGAAGGCGGCGGCCGGATGAACACCTCCGACGCCGAGCAGCGCCTCGACGCCCTGCGGGCTGAGGCCATAAATCCCTCCGGCGAGGCCGGGGTGGATCGCCAGCATGCACGCGGCAAGCTCACCGCCCGGGAGCGCATCGACCTGCTGATGGATCCGGACTCGTTCGTGGAACTTGACATGTTCACCCGCCACCGCGCCACGGGGTTCGGGCTGGAGGACAACCGCCCTTGGGGCGACGGCGTCATCACCGGGCACGGCACCGTGGATGGGCGCAAGGTGTTCGCGTTCAGCCAGGACTTCACGGTGTTCGGCGGCAGCCTCGGCGAGGTATTCGCCGAGAAGATCTGCAAGGTCATGGACCTGGCCGTGCGCATGGGCTGCCCC
>SXGT01521819.1_pt1 | contig 12576 bp, 11 predicted proteins | sample 3176221 | NCBI WGS metagenome assembly SXGT01 (sample SAMN11356862, study PRJNA531348) | freshwater metagenome | isolation source: freshwater sample F1-120 | place: China: Fuxian Lake, Yuxi | collected 2017-12-25
CCTTTGACTCTGGACGTGAATATGACTATTTGATAATATCTTCACGGTCTGTACAAAATATATCTTCCGGGGTAGCTCAGTGGCAGAGCGCGGGACTGTTAATCCCTAGGTCGTGGGTTCGAGCCCCACCCCCGGAGCCAAGATGGACGGTTATCAGAAATGGTAACCGTCTTTCTTTGTTCATCGGTAAAGTTAAGTACCAAATCAAAAGGCTTTCTTAGGTCAAAGACCAGTTCCTTATCCGCTACTGTTGGGTTCTGAATGAGATAATTTATGAATGCTCGCTTTTCATGGGTTTCAGAACTGTCGAAAATATCCTTGGCTCGTCGAGCAACGGAAAGTACTGTAGCTACGGTGGTTTGATAGTCGTAATCAGCTTTTGAATGCTCTTCTAGCTCAAGGCCGAGAGACTGGAGTCTATCCATAATCTCTTGCAACTTTTTGTCATACTGTTCCTTAGTAATTCTCCATTCATCGCGATTAAAAGTGCTTGGATCTTTTTCTATTCTTGCCGTCCGCTGCTCGGCTTCTTGGGAGGATAAAAAATATAATTGCTCAAATGACGGTCTGTAGTTTGGAGCTGTTTTAGATTCTTCGGGACCTATTTTTGCCACTGTGACCAGTAGATCATCTACGGCATCATCCGTGTTATCAATACCGACCTCAATAACTTTTCTAATACGAATATCTTCAAAAATAAAAAGTACTTGCTCGATAACCATGTCGGGTATAGAGAAGTAATCGTTGGTGTCAAAAATCTCTTCGCTCACTTGTTCTACGTCCCAGTAGTCTCCTTTAAAAAAGTCTCCAAAGTTTATCTCGTCCTTCCCAGACTTAAACGCTTCGATGAAGATCAGTAAGAATAGTAAATCTAGATCCTTGTTAATATAGTCAAAGGGCTGTTTGCTAGGTTTGTCATCGTATACAAAAATACTTTCTACCATAACTAGCCTAGACTCTATAAAATATCAGTTACTTTACGTCTAGGATAAAGAATAGTAAAGTGACGCCCCATTATAGACGGTCAATTTTTACTCCCAAGTAACGTAAATTTTACTGATCGGGAATACCATTGTATTATAAAGATAAGTAAACTTTCTTTTATCAGGTTACCGCCTTTTCCTAAAAATATGGATTATTTACGGGAAAAATTTCTCAAAACATACGCGAATATCCCTTTAAATCTTCGGGATGAGATAATCTTAGTTTTAGGTGATCAGCCGATTAGTTGGAAAGTAGCCTTTTTAGAAGTTAAGGCCGACTCAGATAACAGTAAGAAGATTTTAGAAAACTTAGGTAAATTAGAGCTTATTTAAAATGAAAAAAGACACCAATAAAATTGATCAAGAGATTCTACAAGACAAGATCAACCTTGTCATTGCTAGGTTGGACGCATCATCTCCTAATCTCTTCTTTTCTAGTGGAAATAGTCGAGAGACAGTTTCAAGAGACGACATGATTGAACACGTAAGAAATTGTGATGATGTCGGTAGAAACTTTATCGCCGAACAATTTGAGTTTCTTCGAGCTTTTAAAGACGGTTCGCTTGTAGACTTAATCGCTCAGAACCTCGAATAAGGTTATGGCGAGAATTATCTTGATAGTAAACGCAGAACACGATCAGCCTACATCGTATCTGGGAACTTGGAGTAGAAAGATTGTTAAGGAATTGCAGGGCGACCCAGACATTCAAATTATCGAAATTACTGGGGTTGATGCTATCAAGGCCAATGTTTTGAATGTTATAACCAGCAGCAATCCTGATGTAGTCATTTTTAACGGACATGGAAATGAAAAAGCAATCTCGGGTCATCAGTACGATATATTGGTTAAAGTTGGGGACGGTCTGGATGTCTTTAAGGACAAGATGATTCATGCGATGGCCTGTAAGTCGGCCGCTATTCTTGGAGGAGAAATGATAAAGGTCGGTAGCACGGCATTCGTGGGTTATCGAGAAGAGTTTAAACTAACTCATCGCGGTAAAGAAACTGATCAGGAACGTGAGGCTGATGATGTAGCTGGTTTGTTCCTGAATCCTGCGTTTGCAGCTATCGTTGCCTTAATCAAGGGCGAGACTGCGTTCAGCGCGTATACCTTGTCGCAACGTGAATACGCGAAGGCATTGTCTGAATTCATAAAGAGTAATCGTAACGATCTTAATAGCATTATTGGTGCTCCCCTGTATCACAACATGAAGTACCAGACTTGTCTTGAGAGATAAGTGTCATCGCCACGTAGTTCTGGATACAGCTAAGCGGACACACTTACTAGCTCGGATAAACCGCTAAACTTAAGATCCTGCTCGAATGTCTGCCAATTCATGGTTCTGAATGCGTCCACCAGTCGGAGCCAACAGGGTTTGACCTAGCAATGGGTCGAATTTTCCTCAAACGCCCAAAAGTATGAATTCGCCTTATTTTTTAAGTTCGATCAGCAGACGAAGCCGCCCGCGTTACGACTGAACCGCGTCTGTCCCGGGTGCCTAGTCCCGGTAAGGAGGTAACTAAACTCATCAAAAGGTCTTGCTTTTTTAACTTAATTCCATTATTTGTTCGAGAAATCGTGTATAGCGTAAAATCAATTTTTCATGTAAACTTCAGTCAATCCAAACCGAAATTATGGCCTTATTTCAGATCAACCAATCCAAGGTTAAACGCCTGACAGCCAAGGATGTACGGCTTGAGAAGGATCTTCAGAAACTCTTCGAGCAGAATCTTGAGGAGATCTTGAACATCTCATTTTTGGCGACTGAATACTCGACTAGTTTTGGAGGTCGTATTGATACGCTTGGGATCGACAAGAACGGTGCTCCAGCCATCATTGAGTACAAGCGCTCGACAAACGAAAGTGTGATTAACCAAGGTCTCTCGTATCTCCGTTGGCTACTTGATCACAAGGCGGAATTTGAATTGCTTTGTCATGAAAAGAAAATTGAGGTTGAAATTGACTGGGATTCACCACGCGTTATCTGTGTTGCAGAAAGCTATAACAAATTCGATATCGACACTGCTGACTTTTTGCCGATCAACATCGAGCTTTTCCGCTATCGGATCTACGATGATAATATTTTGTACCTCGAACAGGAGAGCTACCAACGCGTGAAGATTTTTACCTCTGGCATTGTTCGTAAGGCAAAACAGGACAAGGAACAAAAATCTTCAGAATTGCTTCAAAAAAACTACACAATTGAAGATCATCTCAAGAAATCCACCCAAGCAACCAAGTCGCTTTTCCTCAAGCTACGCGAGGGCATCCTGGGAATCGATGAAGAAGTCATTGAAATTCCCAAGAAGATGTATGTCGCATACAAACTTACGACGAATTTTGCAGATGTTATTTTTTATAAGGACGAACTGCGCATTACTTTGAATGTAGCCAGTGGCCAACTCAACGACCCTGCTAAAGCAACTACGGACTTTACGAATCCGAAAAAGGGTCACTGGGGTAATGGCGATTACGAGATCAAGGTGAAGGATGCGACAAGTTTGGAATACGCGCTTGGGCTTATTAAGCAGAGCTACAATTTTAACAAATAGCTATGAGCAAAGAGATTGAACGCGCTGAGCTTCATCGCGCCATCTGGCAAATTGCAAACGACCTGCGCGGAAGCGTAGACGGGTGGGATTTTAAGCAATATGTGCTTGGAATGCTTTTTTATCGCTTTATAAGCGAGAATTTAACCAATTACATCAATGCTGATGAACGGCGCGCGGGAAATCAGACTTTTGATTATACAAAGCTCTCTGATAAAGATGCGGAATTTGGTCGTGCCGACACGGTGAAAGAGAAGGGATTTTACATTCTACCCAGCGACCTTTTTGTTAACGTACGCAGTCAGGCACGTAATAATGCTAATCTCAACGAAGCGCTTGTAAATGTCTTCCGTAATATCGAAAATTCCGCGAAGGGATTTGAAAGTGAAGATGATATCAAAGGCTTATTTCAAGATCTCGACGTTAACTCGGCAAAGCTTGGGAACAGCGTAGAGCAACGGAACCAGAAGCTCGTAAAATTGCTTGAGGCTATTGGCGACCTTCGCCTTGGAAACTATTCGGATAATAGTATTGATGCTTTCGGTGACGCATACGAGTTCCTCATGACCATGTATGCCTCCAGCGCGGGTAAATCTGGAGGTGAATTTTATACTCCTCAGGAAGTGAGTGAGCTTCTTGCTGAAATTACGACCGTTGGCAAAACAGAAGTAAACAAAGTATACGATCCAGCTTGTGGCTCTGGATCCCTTCTCTTGAAATTTGCCAAAGTACTGGGTAAGGACAACGTTCGCCAGGGATTTTATGGTCAGGAGATCAACCTCACCACCTACAACCTCTGCCGTATCAACATGTTCCTACATGATATTAACTACAACCATTTTAATATCGGTCTTGGCGATACGCTAACCGAACCAAAACACTGGGACGAAGAACCATTTGATGCCATCGTTTCAAATCCGCCTTACTCCATCAACTGGGAGGGTGATGCAAACCCACTCCTGATCAATGACCCTCGATTCGCACCCGCCGGTGTACTTGCACCAAAGAGCAAAGCCGACCTCGCCTTTGCCATGCACATGCTCTCGTGGCTCTCAACCAGCGGTACTGCCGCTATCGTTGAGTTCCCAGGCGTTCTTTATCGCGGAGGAGCAGAACGACAAATTCGAAAATATCTTGTCGACAACAACTACGTCGACACCGTGATTCAGCTACCGCCGGATTTATTTTTTGGAACAACTATCGCCACTTGTATTATCGTTTTGAAGAAGAGCAAGAAGGATAATAAGACGCTCTTCATCGATGCGTCAGCTGAGTTTGTGCGCGGTGGCAATAAGAACAAGCTTTCCGATACCAACCGCGCAAGGATTTTGGAGGCCTTCACGAATCGTCAGGACATTGAGTACTTTGCAAAACTCGTCGAGAACCAGAAAGTTGCTGACAATGACTACAGCATTGCCGTTTCAGGTTATGTTGTAGCTGAAGATACCCGCGAAGTTGTTGATATTACGAAATTGAATTCAGATATCGATAAAATCGTCGCGCATCAAAACGAACTCCGTATCTCTATTGATGAAATTGTGCGTGAAATAGAAGGGACGAAGTAGCTATATGGGCAAGATTCAAAAAATAATTGCTCGTTTCTGTCCAGAAGGGGTGGAATATAAGGAATTACGGGAAATTTTTGACATTAAGAACGGCTATACCCCTTCAAAATCAATTTCGAAGTACTGGAACTCCGGCACAATCCCTTGGTTTCGGATGGAAGATCTTCGCATTGGCAGTCGTGTCCTCAGTGATTCCTTGCAACACATCACCGAGGATGCAGTAAAAGGCGGTAAACTTTTTCCAGCAAATTCGATCATCATTGCGACATCCGCAACGATCGGTGAACATGCATTGATCACGGTTCCACATTTATCGAATCAAAGATTTACTTCTCTTACCCCAAAATCAATTTATTTGGATAAGTTGAACATGCATTTTGTTCATTACTACTGCTATTTACTCGATGAATGGTGCCGCAGCAACACAACCAAATCTAGCTTCGCTTCCGTTGACATGAACGGTTTTAAGAAGTTTAGAATACCGATTCCACCACTTGCAATCCAAGAGGAAATTGTTCGCGTGTTAAACTCTTTCACAGAGCTGGAGACAGAGCTGGAGACAGAGCTGGAGACAGAGCTGGAGGCAAGGAAGATACAATATAACTACTACCGGCATCGAGCACTTTTCGGGTTCACTTCACGTGAAATACCACGGGTTGTATTGAGCGATGTTGGCGAATGGTACGGCGGTGGAACTCCCTCGAAGTCTCGTTTAGAGTATTGGAACAACGGGACAATCCCATGGATATCCCCAAAAGACATGGGCTCTTCTGTGGTTAAGACGACAGAGGATTACATAACTGAAGCCGCGGTAAAGGAATCCGCAACGAGGCTTGTTCCCGCAGATGCTGTTGCGATAGTAGTGCGGTCAAGTATTTTGGATCACACACTACCGATTGCATTTGTGCCCGTATCTGCAGCCTTAAACCAAGATATGAAGGCGGTCATCGCGAGGCCAGACATTTTGCCTCGTTATCTTTTCCACGCTTTGCGAGCATCAAGCTCAGATATGCTTCGTATGGTTCGGCGATCTGGAGGATCGGTAGCGTCGTTAGATAGTCGCAAGCTCTGGGAATTCAAGATTCCAGTTCCTGATCCTAGCGAGCAAGAACGTATCATTTTTCTGCTCGACAAATTTGACGCTCTAGTGAACGATATCGCTGTTGGTTTGCCGGCGGAGTTGGAGGCGCGGCGAAAACAATACGAATACTACCGAAGCAAGCTCCTGACCTTCAAAGAATATGCCAAAAGCTAAGAAATATAATCTTGTTGCCGAGAGTGCACAAAGCACGGTTGTCGGTGAATATACGCCAGATGACAAGCGTTCCTCGCACTATCAAAGTGAGGCAGAGCTTGAGCGTGCGTTTATTAAGCAGCTCGAAGCACAGGCATATGAGTTTGTCGCGATTACTTCTGAGTCGGACTTGGTGATCAATCTTCGCAAACAACTGGAGAAACTGAATGACCTTACTTTTACTGATGCCGAATGGGATCAATTTTTTGCAAACGAAATTGCGAATCCAAACCAGAGCATTGAGGAAAAGACGGCCACCATTCAAGAGGATCACGTAAAGATCCTCACGCGCGAGGATAGAACTACGAAGAATATTTATCTTCTCAAAAAAGATAATATTCATAATAACAGCGTACAGGTCATTAATCAGTACGCGACCGATGAAGGACAGCGAAGCAATCGTTATGATGTAACCGTTCTGGTAAACGGACTTCCAATGGTGCACGTCGAGCTAAAACGTCGCGGAGTCGCTATCAAGGAAGCATTCAATCAGATCAATCGCTATCAACGCGAAAGTTTTTGGGCGGCATCAGGACTTTTTGAATATGTGCAGCTGTTTGTTATTTCAAACGGTACATACACGAAGTATTACAGCAATACCACGCGTTCCCAACATGTGAAGGACAGCGTTGAGGGTGCGGTAAAGAAAGGTAAGCGTACGAGCAATAGCTTTGAGTTTACGAGTTGGTGGGCTGATGCAACGAATCGGTCGATTACGGACTTGATGGATTTTGCAAAGACTTTTTTTGCTAAACACGCACTTTTGAATATCCTAACCCGTTATTGCGTGTTTACGAGCGACCGCTTGTTGCTTGTTATGCGCCCGTATCAAATTGTCGCAACAGAGCGTATTCTCAGTCGCATCGAAATCAGTACAAACTATAAGAAACTAGGAACCGTGGGAGCTGGCGGATACATTTGGCACACCACAGGATCAGGAAAGACGCTTACGAGTTTTAAGACGGCACAATTGGCGAGTAAGCTTCCTTACGTCGATAAGGTCATCTTCGTCGTAGATCGTAAGGATTTGGACTACCAAACAATGCAGGAGTACGACAAGTTTGAAAAAGGCGCAGCAAATAGCAATACGAGCACTGCAGTACTTAAACGTCAGCTTGAAAACTCCAATTCGCGCATTATTGTTACTACCATTCAAAAGCTTGACCGTTTCATTGGACGAAATTCAGGGCACTCGGTGTTCGATGGTCACGTGGTGATTATTTTTGACGAATGTCATCGCTCACAGTTTGGCGACATGCACTCGGCAATTACGAAGGCGTTCAAAAATTATCATATCTTTGGCTTCACTGGGACGCCAATCTTCGCCACGAATGCTTCTTCCGGTGGTCGTCCCGATCTCAAAACAACCCAACAGGCGTTTGGAGATAAGCTCCATACCTACACCATCGTCGATGCAATCGCGGATATGAATGTTCTGCCCTTCAAGGTTGATTACGTTTCTACCGTTCGCGAAGCCGAGGATATTGAAGATAAGAAGGTGAACGACATTGATCGTGAAGCCATTCTTGGCGCTCCAGAACGCTTGTCGAATATCGTTGGCTATATTCGTAAGCATTTCGATCAAAAAACAAAGCGTAATAGTTTCTACCAGTTGAAGGATCGAAGGTTGGCAGGATTTAACTCGATCTTTGCCGTTTCCACTATTGAGATGGCGAAGAAATACTACGCAGAGTTTAAGAAGCAGCTCACTGGCCTTCCAAGCGATCAACAGCTGAAAATCGCTACTATCTACAGCTTTGGGGTGAACGATGCTGATGCGGACGGCGTGATTGATGAAAACTCAGAAGACACGAGCGGTCTTGATGTCAGCTCGCGAGACTTCTTGGAGAGTGCAATCACTGACTACAACGCCATGTTCGGTACGTCCTACGATACCTCTGCCGATAAATTCCAGAACTACTACAAGGATGTCAGTTTGCGAGTGAAGAGCCGCGAGATCGATGTGTTGATCGTGGTGAATATGTTTTCGACTGGTTTTGATGCAACAACGCTCAATACCTTGTGGGTAGATAAAAATCTTAGACTGCATGGGTTACTACAGGCGTATTCGCGTACGAACCGCATTCTCAACAGTGTGAAAACTTTTGGAAACGTCGTCTGTTTCCGCAATCTCGAGAAAGCAACGAACGAAGCGATCGCATTATTTGGCGATAAGGAAGCGAGTGGAATCGTTCTGCTCAAGGCGTACGCTGACTATTATCAAGGTTACCAAAATGACGGTAAAGAGGTGCGAGGCTACGAAAGTTTGGTCAAGGAATTGTTAGAAAGGTTCCCCGTTGGTGAGAGAATTATAGGTGAACAAAATCAAACAGACTTCATCAAGTTATACGGTGCGATTTTGCGCGTACGTAATATCCTGACTACCTTCGATGAGTTCGTGGGGCATGAGATTTTAACGGAGCGCGATATTCAGGATTATCACAGCGCATACATTGATCTATACAACGAATTCCGTAAACAGATCGAGGATGAGAAAGAAAACGTAAATGAGGACGTTGTTTTTGAGATGGAATTGATCAAGCAGGTGGAAATCAATATTGGTCATGTCCTAAGTCTTATCAAGAAATACCACGAGGATCATATAAAAAATCGGGAGCTGCTTATCGACATTAACAAGTCGATTGATTCTAGTGTCGAATTACGCAACAAAAAAGATCTTATTAATCAATTCATCACATCACTTGATGTTCATTCCGTTATTGATGAGGATTGGCAGAGGTTCGTGACTAAAAAGAAGATTGAGGAACTGGAACAGATCATCACTCATGAAAAACTCGATCATGACGAGACCTATCGATTTGTGCGAAATGCCTTCCACGACGGAAATATCGAAGTAACTGGCATGGCAATCGCGAAGGTACTTCCACCAGTATCTCGCTTTTCTCAAACTGGCGAACGGACGAAGAAGCGCGAGAGTGTTTTAAGTAAGTTGACAAGCTTTTTTGAGCGGTTCTTCGATATTTCCGGTGGTGATCTCTAGTATTCCTGAACGGTGAATCTGTATGCTCTCCAAGTCCAACTTCATGCAATTCTTGCGATGCTCGTGTGAGCTGTGGCTTGTGAAGCAACGTCCTGATTTGGTTCCTCAAACGGATCCCATGCTTCAGCGTGTTTTTGATGAAGGCAATGTGGTAGATCGCTGGGCGCAACAGCTGTTCCCAGGAGCTGTGAACGTCGATGGATTCGGGATGCCTGCGGTAGTAAACACCAAGAAGGCTATTGCAAGTGGCGTCACCGTTTTGTTGCAACCGACGTTTATGACGAACACAATTTCTTGTCGCTCGGATATTCTTGTAAAAAACGATGATGGCACATGGGATATTTACGAAGTGAAAAGTTCTACGGACGTTAAGGAGAAGCACATCATCGACATTGCATTCCAACGGATTTGTATCGAAGAGGCTGGCGTTCGCATTTCTCGTACGTTGCTCGTTCATGTAAATAACCAATACGTCCGAAGCGGTGAGATTGACCCGCAACAACTTTTTACCAAGGTCGATATCACGCACGAGGTTGCAAACGCCATGCCAATGGCAAAGAAAGAGATTCCTCGCGCTCTTGCCGTACTGGACTGGAACAAGGTTCCCGGGATGCTTCACGTCGCTTCGTGCAGTAATCCAGCCGAATGCGAATTCCTTTCGTGTTATTTCTCGGAGCTAAAAGACGACCACATCTATTCGATCGCAACCTCGGTTTCCACAGAAAAGCTCATCGCGTTCCTTGAGCGAGGACTATTAAAGCCAGAACAAATTCCCGCTAACATCATGGCGGAGGTTGGAAGTATTAAACTCCCAGGAGCAAAAGAAGAACCAACACTCTTTATTGATAATGAAACGATCAAATCCGAACTCGATAGTCTCCAATACCCACTTTACTTTTTGGATTACGAAACGTTCTTTCCTGCCGTGCCAATTTTTGACGGCTACCGTCCCTATCAGCAAATGGTGTTTCAATATTCCGTTCATGTTGCACGCGAACCAGGAGCGGAACCCGAACATTACGAATATCTTGCCGAGGAGATGATCGATCCTGCTCAAGGCGTTGCCGCTTCGCTCAAGAATCATATCGGGGATACAGGGAGCGTTATTGTCTGGAACGCTCGTTTTGAGGCATCGCGGAACGTGGAAATCGGCGAACACTTGCCAGAGTTCTCCGATTTCATGGCGAGTATCAATCACCGCATGTACGACCTCATGATGATCGTGAAGAAGGGCTATTACGTTGATTCGCGCTTTGGTGGCAGCGCGTCCATCAAGAATGTTCTGCCCGTCATGTGTCCCGAACTTTCCTATAACGATCTGGCTATCCATGAGGGTGTAACTGCGTCGACCAGCTGGGCCACGCTGACCGATCCAGCAACCTCACCGGAAGCGCGGGCACAACTCAAAAAAGACATGCTGGCGTATTGCGGGCTCGATACTTTTGCTATGTTAGCTATCTACCGGAAGTTTTTAGATGCGGTCAGAAGCTAACCGAAGTCTACTAAACTGAACTCAATAATCAGAATGCTGCTATGATAGAAGGGAAAGAAAATTCTCGTTTTGGTGGTGTCTGTGGCAACTATGGGACTGCTGATTTTTGGTAAACCAGTTACGCTGTATATTGACGGTCATAAGCGCCACGGCGTTGCTATGGTCATAACAACCGTGGTGTGTTTAGCTATGTTGACATCTTTGCTCTTTGTGGGCTTGATGGCGGCACTTTAAGGTCAACTGACTAACATTTACTACAATTATCAGTTTTATGGAAAACGAACGTCGCGGTTTGTCGGTAAATCAAGCATTGATCACGATTGAAGGACTAAGAGGCGAGATGCTAGCTTCCGGTTCTGTTGATAGCGAGGGCGATCAAATTCGAGACATTTGTTTTTCGCTACAGCAAGGGTTAATAGCTCCAGAAGATGCAGTTAGTAAAGTTTTAGCCTTGCTAGAGTCAAGACAGTCGTATCATTAAAACGGTGGTGCGAAGTCTAGGCTGATTACTTGGAACAAGGAGACGGAGAATTAACCATCAGTTCAACAACGTCTACGGCAGACTCTCGCACGCCTGTCCATCGTTATCTGATCCATCGATTTGATGCACATCGTAGCCAACCTGATTCATGCAGCACTCGTAAACCGCTTGTGCTTGGTCGTGGGTTGTGAAGTCGCCGCAGTTGTAGCTGTTGGTTGAACATGAGCAGCTCGCAGTTGTCGATGGAGTGGGTTCAGGGGTCGGGACGCTAACCGTTGTGGTTGGCGTTTCCTGGGTGGTAGGAGTTGCCGTTGGTTCAGTATTGGTTTCCGATTCGGTTGTTGGAGCAGCATTTGAGCTTTGGGAGCTCGTATCAGCCTGAGTTACCGCCTCCTGTGGCGTGCCAGAATCGCCCGCGGCATCGTTACAGGCTTCATTTGCCCATAACCCTCGCTTTGCGTTTTCGGCTTCTGATTGGGACGTTTTATAGTCCTGTTGGTATTTGTACGGAGTCGAGTACGTGTATTCGTAGGCGTAGCCGTCGGAGATCATGCGCTTGCCGAAGTCCGAACCGTTGGAAAGAAAGACATAACGCAAAAGACGGTCATACTTGTCACGTTCGCCCTGGGTTGCATCAGCTTCAAGGGTGACGGTTTGATTATCTAAAAGTGCCTGTGCTCGTGCCGACGCTTCCTGCCCAAAGCATTCCACAGGCTTGCGGGGATCAACCGTCTCTGGCGTATTGATGCCAATGATGCGGATCGTTTCGTTCTTACCCTCGATCTCCACTGAAACAGTATCGCCATCGACGACGCGAATAATCCGGGCGGTTGTTTTAGAGTTTTCTGATAGCGTCTTCTGGTTCAAAGGCGGTGCGGTAACAGCGCTCACAATCAGGGCGCCAGCCATTATGGCGCCGAAAATTTTGGTAATCTTTTTTCTGGTGGCCCCATTTTTGAAGAATCGATCAAACACGCGAGGAACAATCATGCCAAGCAAAAGCGTCGGGATCGATAACAGAAAAATGAGCAAAGATATGATATGCATAGTATAGAATTATCGTATCAAAAAAACAGGGTTTCCAATAATTCAATCTTCTCAAACCCCGAAGCCGATAAGGGCCAATACGTGGGGAACGCTCCTTATTTCACGATAGAGTCGATTTCATTATCAAAAAGCTCTCATGATTTTTGTTGTCAAAGGCCAACAA
>SXGT01556219.1_pt1 | contig 12576 bp, 10 predicted proteins | sample 3176221 | NCBI WGS metagenome assembly SXGT01 (sample SAMN11356862, study PRJNA531348) | freshwater metagenome | isolation source: freshwater sample F1-120 | place: China: Fuxian Lake, Yuxi | collected 2017-12-25
GACTTTTTCTTTGGCAATGTCGCAACTGTTTGATTTATTCATGGTTTTCTCTTTGATTGGGCGTCGGTAATCGGCTATTTACAGATTTGCATGGTGTGCTTATCGGGTCAGCTGTTATTCTATAGCCTGCGATTGTAAATTACTAAATCAAGAGAGATAAATCATGTCGTTTTTTGAGTCATTAACCAAAAGATCCAAGTTGAAAGCCGCGATCAAACAAACCACGGAAGCGCGCGGCAGTGAAGGTATCAAGGCCGATCAACTGTTTAACAAAGTCTACCATGACTACGCCGAGGTCGTCGCCGACGAGCCATTGGTGGCCGAGGCTTTATATAATTGGGGTTTCGCTTTGCTGCATCAGGCCAGAACAAAATCGGGCGAAACTGCGGCTAATCTTTATCAGGATGCCATTGCTAAATTCTCCTTTTGCCTGACTATTGAGCCTGCTTATCTGGGCGCGGCAATCGACGGGGGCGTGGCTTATATGGAATTGGCTCGGGTTAAAGCGGTTGAAGCTAATGATGCTTTGTATGAAAGTGCAACAAGCTATTTTAAAAAGGCCAATGCGATTCAGGCCGGATCGGCTTCTTATAATCTGGCTTGTATTTACGGCTTGCGTAACGATAAAGAAGGCTGTTTGACGGCGTTGGAAATCTCAAAAGGGAAGGGCAGTTTGCCGGTTTCCGCCGATATTCTTGCCGATCCGGATATGGCCGGCGTTAAAGATCAAGACTGGTTTATCGATTTTATGGCGTCTTTAAATCAAAAGCCGCAAGTGCCGATTCTAACGAGCCCCGCCGTTAGCGAAGCTGTTGAAGGTGCGCCGCTAACTGAAATCATTGAAGAGGCATCGGCAAGCGAAGAAACGGAAGTTGCGGTTAAGGATGACAATGCAGTTGCCGAACAAGACGCGGCTGTCAACGAAAAAGCCGAAGTTGCAGGGGAAGCGGTTAAGTCATAGGGCCTTCGAAAAAACTCTCTTGTTTTATCATTTTTTATTTCACCACGAAGACGCGAAAAGAATAAAACTTCGTGCCTTCGTGGTGAACATTTTTTAAGTTTTTAGCTAACCGAATAACACGCCGCCAATAAAGCCTGCATTTTAGCTAAACCCAGTTTCCGGGTTAATTCTATATTATGTTGCGGGATATTTTCCGGATCGGGGTAAGCGGCGATGGCTTGTTCCAGGCTGCTTTCCCGCAGCAAATGCAGCATGGGGTAAGGGGAACGATTGGTGTAATTGGCCGCATCGTCCGGATCGCTGCCTTGAAAGCAATAATCGGGATGAAAACTCGCCAGCTGGTAAATGCCGTCATAGCCTTGTTCGCTTAACAATGATTCGGCAACCTCAAGAAAGTCCAGATAATCGTCGAATTCTGCAAATGCATTCGCATAAATCACTAGCGTGGTTTCAATGCCTAACTCTGTGTCCAGCCGCTCGCATTCATCAATCAGGCGCAACAAGCAGTGTTCGATTGTTGTGTCGCGATTGACGCTGAAATGAATACTGCCCCGGTCCAGCTCCCGTTTTGCAAATGGGCAGATACCGTATTCAACGATCACGGATTTTAACCAAGCCTGTGTTGCGGCTTGAATGTCTGGATCTGCAAGAGTTTTAGGTGTCATCTGATTTACTGCCGGTTAAAACGAAAAAGCCCCGTTATGCCGGGGCTTTTGGGCTGACGCAAGTTACGTTATTTTATTTATGGCTGACCCCGGCTGCGATTCTTTTTTCTCTTTCTTCACTGGCCTTTTCGATTTTTGAGAAAACCCGCAAGATGTCTGTGGACGATAATATGCCGACCAATTTGTTGTCTTTATCGACCACAGGCAATGCGCCGATTTTGTTTTCGGCCATTTTTGCGGCCGCTTCCGATGCATAAGTTTCGGGGGTAACGGTGATGACGCCGCGATGCATAATGTGTTGCACTTTTTTCGGGATCACATGCAGTTCTGCGGTACCGGTTCCTGTCGGCGCTTCGATTGCGTTGGAGTTGCTTTTGGGACCGAGGGCTTTGTACAGATCCCGGTCGGATACAATCCCGATAACTTTGCCTTTTTCAACGACGGGTAAGTGGCGAATTCTTTCGTAGTGAATTAAGAAAAAGACACGATCAATCAAATCGTGTTGCTCGACTGTAAATACTTTTGAAGTCATTAAATCTTCAACACGCATTATTATTCTCCTGAAGGTAAAAAAACTGGGTAAGAATAGGGAAATAAACATATTTTTACAAGAGATAAAATTTGATGTGTTATAAAATAATCGGTCACGCTTTTTGTTGGGGTTTATCGGACGGCTTAAGCGAATGAGTGTTATGTTAAAGTTTAAATCTGTCTTAGCGACACAATGGAGTTAGTTATGCGCATCATCCTGTTAGGGAGTCCCGGTTCCGGTAAAGGAACTCAAGCTCAATTTATTACTGAAAAATATGCTATTCCGCAAATCTCGACCGGTGATATGTTGAGAGCCGCGGTAAGGGAAGGGACGCCGTTGGGCGTTGCCGCAAAAAAAGTGATGGATGCCGGCGGACTGGTTTCCGACGACATTATTTTAGGCTTGATCAAGGAGCGTATTGCGCAAGCCGATTGCGCTAACGGCTTTTTGTTGGACGGTTTTCCTCGCACCATCGTACAGGCTGAAGGCTTGAATGCAATGGGGGTTAGTATCGATACGGTCATTGAAATCGTGGTCGAGGATGAAGAAATTGTAAAACGCATGGCCGGCAGAAGAGTGCATTTGGCCTCAGGCCGCACTTATCATGTTGAGTTTAATCCGCCTAAAGTTGAGGGTATCGACGATGTGAGCGGCGAAGCATTGATTCAGCGCGATGATGACAAAGAAGAAACCGTGCGCAAACGGCTCAGTGTGTACCATGAACAGACCAAACCGTTGGTCGGCTATTATTCGGCGCCCGAGCGGCAGGTTAAGTTCAGTTCGATAGCCGGTGTCGGCACTGTCGATGAAATCACCCAAAAAGTTTTTGCTGTGTTGGGGTAATAATGTTGCCGGGCGGTAATGAAACGCCGCCGTAATAGCTAAGCAAAAAGTTTTTTGACAAAATCTCTGCGTTTTCTTCTGCTTTAGCTGTTCTCAGGTTTCAGTTTGGGAGCGGGCGAAAATGAATATAGAGCGCAGATAATTATGAAAACCACGGATTTTATTATCTGCGTGCCATTGTCTTACGGTTTATTTATTACGGGTTGCCTTAATTTATTTTCAATCCAGTTTTACCACGATATAAAAGGTTTTAAAGTTAATGATAAAGAAAGTTGTCGTTTTACCGGTCGGCATGGATGCAAGCCGTATTGCCGTGCCAATGGCGCGTGATCTTGTTTCTGTTATGCGGAAGGAAGGCTAGGATGACCCAGTTATATAATGTTGCTGTGGTTGGCGCTACCGGCGCGGTGGGTGAGGCCATGCTGTCTATTTTGGAAGAGCGCAATTTCCCTGTCGGCGAGGTTTATGCCTTGGCCAGCAGCAATTCAGTGGGCAAAAGAATTCCTTTTAAAGGCGGGTCTTTAGTCGTAATGGACTTGGCGACCTTCGATTTTTCCAAGGCGCAAATCGGTTTGTTTTCACCGGGCGCATCCGTTTCCGCGGAATACGCGCCGAAGGCCGCGGCAGCGGGCTGTATCGTTATCGATAACACCTCGCAGTTTCGCTATGACGACGATATTCCGTTAGTGGTGCCTGAAGTTAATCCCGAAAAAATTGCCGATTATAAAAATCGCGGCATTATCGCCAATCCGAATTGCTCAACCATCCAGATGTTGGTGGCGTTAAAGCCTATTTACGATGCGGTGGGAATAACCCGAATCAATGTTTGCACCTATCAGGCCGTTTCCGGTACCGGCAAAGACGCCATAGAAGAGCTGGCAAAGCAAACGGCCGCACTTCTCAATATGCAAGCCATCACCGCCAACGTCTATCCTAAACAGATTGCTTTTAACGTATTGCCGCAGATTGACGTGTTCATGGACAACGGTTATACCAAAGAAGAAATGAAGATGGTTTGGGAAACCAAGAAAATTCTGGGCGATGACACGGTTTTGGTGAATGCCACCGCAGTGCGGGTTCCGGTGTTTTACGGGCATTCCGAGGCTGTGCATATCGAGACCGGTAAAAAAATCGATGCGGCGACGGTCAGAGCCTTGCTTGAGCAAGCGCCCGGCGTGACGGTTATCGATGAGCGTAAAGACGGCGGTTATCCGACTGCGGTTACCGAATCGTCAGGCAATGATGATGTCTTTGTCGGGCGTATCAGGGAAGATATTTCGCATCCTCTCGGCATCGATTTATGGGTGGTGGGCGATAATGTTCGAAAAGGCGCAGCGCTTAACAGCGTACAAATAGCAGAGCTGCTGGTAAAAAAATACATCTAGGCTAAGCTTGTCTTCATATTTGACTGGATGGTAAGAGATTGTGGTAACAATGGCGAAGAAGTGCAGTGTGCGTTTATTGACTAAAACTTTAGCGGTTTTATCGTTACTGGCGTCAACTAACGGTAACGCGTTAGGCATAGGCGAGATTAAATTGCATTCCGCCCTGAATCAAAATCTGAATGCTGAAATCTCGTTAACCTTATCAGGCGAGAGCGCATCCGACATCAAAGTCAGCTTGGCGGCGCCTGAAAAGTTCGATCAGGCGGGAGTATCATGGACCTCTTTTCTATCGAAAATTAAATTTCAAACGATTACTCACTCTAATGGTTCGGCTACCATTAAACTGACTTCGACCGAGGCGTTGAAAGAACCGTTCTTGGATTTTCTGCTCGAAGTCAGCTGGCCCAAAGGCAATTTGTACCGTGAATTTACGGTATTGGTGGACCCGCCATCAGCTTACAATCAACCCACCCCGGCGGTTTCAACCGACACTGAACAACGCTATGCGCAAGCGCCGGCAGCTTCTTTGCCTCAATATCAAGCACATGCCTCTGGGCAAAACAGTGACGGCGAATATGGGCCTACACTTGGCACCGATACGCTCTGGAGCGTGGCGGAACGTGCACTAGGCTCGAGCGATATTTCCGTAGAGCAAATGATGATGGCGATTTATGAAGCTAATCCTCAAGCCTTTTATAAGGGCAATGTGCATGCGTTAATGAGCGGGAAAATGCTGAAAATTCCTAAACCGGAAACAGCTGCAAGACTATCGCGGCATCAAGCGTTAGCGGAATTCGCTCAACATACCAAAGCTTGGAAAAATCACTCCGCTTCGGATCATGTCGGAACGGCAAAGCGAAAGCCTGCCTTGATCCAAGCTGAAAGGGCTGTTCCGGGTAAAGTCGAAAAATCCGTCGATAATCAGCTAACGCTGCTTGCTCCGAACAAGGTAGCGCCCGAAGACCGTACCGTTGTTGCTCCAGTCGACGGCCGCGCAGATACCGAACAAAATACAAGCGATGCTTCATCTGCAAGCCCGAAGGCTGTTAAAAGTAAAACGGCTTTAAGCGGAGCCGAAGGGACAAAAGAGGGAGCAAGCGCAGCCGCATCGGCTGATAATGAGGCGATACAAAGCAAGATAGCCGTGCTGGAAAAGCAACTGGCGATGATGCAGGAACTGATCGCCTTAAAAGATCAACAGCTCGCGGCTTTGCAGAATCAAGCCGAAGCAAGTCGGATTGTTCAAGCTCAACCGGCATCAAGCCAGGCGGCGCCCAAGCCTGAGGAACCAACCCCTCCTGCTGCTCAAGCGGTTACTGTTCAGCCGGTAGCCGGCGAAGTTGTCGCGTCTAAGCCTGCGGATCAAGCAAGCCCACCCGCTACTCAGCCGGTTGTTGCTCAGACGACGCCAAGCGAAGTCGCGACAGCTAAACCTGCTGATCATGCAAAACCCGCTGCTAAAGCGGCTGTTAAACCGGTGGCTAAAGCTGAAGCAGACAGCTTGATCAATCCTTATTATATAAGCGTCGGTGGGATTGGAACGGTTGTTCTCAGCTTGTTGGGTTGGCTTTTGTGGCGCAAGCGTAAAGTGGATGAAGAAACCAATACCGAGAGTATGTTCGCCTCTTCCGGTATCATTGAAAGAACGGCCCCCGATGAAAATATTTCTGTGCCGATTTTTGAGGATGCGGCCGTTCGCGACATCGGTGTAGTGGGCGAAAGTTCTTTCTTAAGCGAATTCACACCGAGTGACTTTGATTCATTCGACACCGATCAGGGAGAAATCGATCCGGTATCCGAGGCTGATGTGTACCTTGCTTATGGGCGTTATCAACAAGCCGAAGAATTAATAAGACAGGCGATTAAAGATCAACCGAATCGCGATGAATGTAAATTAAAGTTATTGGAAATTTTTTACGCTAATGAAAACAAAACGGCTTTTGAAGCCTATGCCAATGAATTGGTTGAGGCAGGCAAGCAAAATGAGGCGGGATTTTGGGAGCAAGCCGCAGAAATGGGGCGTGAGATCTGTCCTGAGTCGCCTTTGTTTTCATCAGGCGGGTCGAGCAGTGTCAGTTTTGCTAAAGAAATAACCGAGCCTAAAAACAATGGGCTGGATTTTGATTTAGCAACATCTGAGGTTGAAGAAGAGGGTGCTCTGGCCGATGAGTCACGCAATAACCAAGACATTGATTTTGACCTAAGTTCCTTTTCAATGGATTCGGATGAAGATGCCGTCACTTCCAGCGCTATTACCGGCAAGTCTCCAGCATCAGACCTTGAAAGTTTCGATTTTGATTTAAGCTCATTTTCAATAAAACCGGATGAAGCCGATAAAGGCGTTATCGCTCCTAACGCTATGGCCGATACGTCTTCAACATCGCAAGCGGAAGGTCTTGATTTCGATTTAAGCTCATTTTCGCTGGAATCCAATGAAGACGATGATACGAACGAAGCGGATCAGGGCGTCATCGCTTCCAATACAGCTTGGCGCGCGTCATCGGCAACGCAAACAGACGATCTTGATTTCGATTTAAGCTCATTTTCACTGGAGTCCAATGAAGAGGATCATGGTGTCATTGCTGCCAACACGGCTTCGCGCCAGTCATCAGTCAGCCAAATAGAAGACCTTGATTTCGATTTAAGCTCATTTTCACTAAAACCGGATGAGGCGGATCAAGGCGTTATCGCCTCCAATCCTGATTCCGACAGAATACCGACAAGGGACATTGAGTTTGAGTTGGGCTCATTCTCAACGGATACCAAAGTAGATGATGAGAATGAGGATTTTGCCGCGATTGACGCTTTATCGGATATCGTTTTAGAGACAAAATCAGCCGATAAACAACAGGGATTTGAATCGTATGCGCTTGACTTTAATGCGGATAATACTGAAGCACAAAACATTGACGATATTGATTTTAATGCTTTAGAGGGTGACGATAAAAATATTGAGTTCTCTGAGGATGAGTTGCTGGATTTAAACGATGATTTTGACTTTAATTTTGATCTGGAAACGTTTTCAACGAAAAGCGGACAGAATTTCGATCAATATAAAGAGTTTGGTGTGTCCGACCTTACCGATATGGACGAACTGGAAACAAAACTGGATTTGGCTAAAGCCTACGTCGATATGGGGGATGCCGATGCCGCTAAAGACATCGCCAAAGAGGTGCTTGAACAAGGCACGGTTGAGCAAAAGAGAACAGCTAAAGCATTGCTTGACGAGTTAAATTAAGCAGCTTAGTTATCGTTAACGGACGTTAAGTTATAGGCTGGGTTTTAGCGTGCAATAATTGTAACGACGCCGTTATCAACAGCGATGGAGCGCAGTGACATTGTTAGGCTAAATGCTTTACAGTTTAACCATCCCTAGTAGATTTTCTACTACTGAAGCCAATATCCGACCTTTCTTCATACGGCTTCCCGGTTAAGGTTGGGCAAGTATCTACGCGTTAGCATTAGAGTTTCAGAAGACTGGGCCTAGAAAAGTATGCCTACGCTACTCCTCAATATTTGCAAGAATTTTTAGAATAAGAGGCTGTCATGTATAAGAACTCAGCTACTTTCGCCTTATCTATCAGCCTGCTTATTGCCGCGCCGTCACCTCGGGCAAATAATTTACCCGAAAATTACACTGTACTTGCCGATATTAGGCCTGATTCAACGGCGCAGCCGCCAAAAAATGCCGCGCTGATTGACGGCAGCCATCCTTTGCGGATGGATGACGGCAGCAAAATGCCGAGTTTTCTTTGGGCTACGCCGGAGCGTACCGGCAGCGCGGTACGGACCGCCTCAAAAAATAATACTGCTGCGGTTATAGAGTACGCCGCTCGTAGACATTTAGTTCGCTATGCGTTGCTTTATCAACTTGGCAAAACGGCGCAAGCGAGTGCCAAACTACAGCATATTCATCATCTTGGCGATAGCGGTTATATCGTAAGTCTCGGGCAACAGGTGAAGGGCGTCGAGGTCTTTGCGCAACAGATGAATTTATTGCTGGACCGTTCCTTACAACTGACCGCCATTTCCGGCCATTTAGCGCCGCAGGCGGCTACAGCCAAGGCCTTGGCGTTCAACTGGAGCGCAATGCAAGCCATTGCAGCGGCCTTCCATGATCTGCATCGGGAATATCTGCCCGCCAAGCAGTTAAAATTGCACAAACGGCAAGGTATCTACCACTGGTACACTCTGAAAACGGCTTTACCGATGCCGCTAAAACACGATTTGGCCCAACCTGTACGCATCAAAAAAGTCCTGTATCCTCTGACTAAGGGCTTGGAGCCCGCCTATTACATCGAACTCAGTACCCAAACTACGGATGGCGGCAACGATAAAGTCCATTATGCCTATGTTATTTCAGCCGTAAACGGTGCGTTGTTATCGCGCAGCAACATGACCCGGAACGACACGCCCTTCACTTATCGTGTTTGGGCGGATGAGACCACGACCATGCCTTATGACAATCCTTATGGCGATGACGCGTTAACACCTTTAATCACCCGGCCGCCAGTGCCTGTTAGCCGCGTTGTCTCCAACCTGATAACGTTAAGCTGCGGGCCGATCAGCACTTGCGATCCGTGGTTGCCTGCCGCGGCAACGCAAACCGTCGGCAATAATGTCAACGCTTATGCCGACTTTAATGCTCCCGATGGCTTTAGTAAAGGCGACCTCCGTGCTAACCAGACCTCGCCTTACGTCTTCGATTACTCGTACAAATTTTATGCGCAGGATAATCTAAACCGTAGCGGACAATTGAAGGCCGCTATTGTGCAAGCTTTTTATACCGCCAACTTTATGCATGATTGGCTGTATGACCATGGCTTTGATGAAGCGGGCGGCAATGGACAGAAAAATAACTATGGCCGGGGCGGCCTGGACGAAGATCGTATGCGCGTTGAAGTTAATGATTTCAGCGGAAAGGATAACGCGAACATGACCACCCCGCTGGACGGCGCTTCAGCAACCATGCAACTTTATCCGTGGACGCACCAAGGGCTGAATAAATTGGTCGTGGTTGTCAATGGTAATGAAATTACCTATGACGTCACTTCCGCCGAGTTTGGCCCGTCGAAATTTTTCTTGACCGGTAAAAGAATTGTTTTGGTCGACGATGGGGTGGCCACAACGTCCACCGGTGCTGCGGGCGCCGTTACCGACGGCTGTCAGGCTCCACTGGTCAATGCCGCTGAGTTAGTCGGCGCTATCGCCTTGATAGACAGAGGCGATTGCCGGTTTGTCGATCAAGCAAAGAATGCACAAAATGCCGGCGCCGTCGGCGTAATTATCGCCAACAATGTTAATCAAGCATTGAGGGAGTTAGGCGGGAGGGACAACACGATTCATATTCCTGTGCTGGGTATCGATCTCTATGTAGGCTTGTCTATAAAGCTGGCCCTATTAAGAGCAACGGTAACGGCGACGATGACACACCGGCATGCGATTAACGGCGCCTTGGACAGCACCATTGTTATTCATGAATGGGGGCACTTTTTGAGTCAGCGTTTGGTCACCTTGAACAATAATCAAGGCGGCTCCATGGGCGAAGGTTGGAGCGATTTCCTGGCGCTGCTGGCGATAGTCAAAGAGCGGGATCGCGGTATCGCCGGCAATGAACACTTCCAGGCCTCTTATGCAATCGGACAGTATGTGTCATCTGTTCAGCCGGCCTTATATCCGTTTGGCTTACGCCGCTACCCGTACTCTACCGATTTTCGTAAAAATCCTTTGACCTTCAAGCATATCGGCAACGGCGTCGTGCTGCCTAAAAAAGCGCCTGCCGCGCCGGGGACGGATATGAGCGGTAAAAATAATGCGGAATTGCATAATAGCGGTGAAGTTTGGGCGTCTATGCTGTGGGAGGCGTATACGCTGCTGCTGAACGATAGCGCTAGGCTGTCTTTTAGCGAGGCTCAAAACCGAATGCTCGATTATCTGGTTGCTTCACTGAAACTGACCCCGGTAAACCCTACCTTCCTAGATGCGCGCGATGCTCTACTGGCCGTGGTAAAAGTGCGTGACATTGCCGACTATAAGCTTTTTTGGCAAGCGTTCGCTAAACGGGGCGCCGGTATAAACGCAAAAGCGCCGGGGAAATATTCAAAAAATCATGTGGGCGTGGTTGAAGATTTCACTGCGCCTTAGCCTATGAAGATGCAGTTTTTACTTGAGTTAGGGAAAGGTGAGCAACGCCAAGAACGATAAAGGAAGTCACCACGAAGACGCCCTGTTTTAATTTTTGTGCTCTTCGTGATGATGGTCTTTTTAAAAATGAAATGTGCAGAATGATAACGATGTATTACAAGTTGGGCGGATTCTTGAGTATTGACTTGCTAAACTCCGTTTAGGCCCATCCCAAGAATTAACTTACTTTTTAGTGAAATACATATAAGTTCCGTACTTATTGTCTTTAAGCACCATTGCCGTATCGGTTTTTTCCACTAAAGAATAAACGTCGTATTTGCCCGCTCTGCCCAATATGCTGACTTTTAAAGTACCGTCTTCAACAACATAATCACCCGCGGGCGCGTCATAGGGATTGCCTCTTACTTGAGGAATATCTTTTTGGGTCAGCTGATTATTATTAAGCACCCACGTCATGCCCATCGGTTTTTTTTCAGTGTCTTCCGGCGATTTCTTTGTATATTCCAAAAACCAGCTACCGAGAATATCTTTATCAGAATTAAGGGTATCGGCATATACAGCGGTGCTTGATAAGCCAAACAACAAAGATGCCGCAACTAATAGATTAATTTTTTTCATTATTTTTTCCTGGGTTAAGAAGCCGAAGATATAAACCACTATTTAAATGTGAATTAAGAGCCAAAAATATCCAGGCATGTAATTTCAATACGTTACAAACAAGATACTTTTAATTTTAGCCATTGCTTAGGGCTAAGTATTTGATTTTTCATTATCAGATTTAGCTCTTAATTCATATTTAACGATAGCGGGGCTATTGTACAAGAAACTTTTCTTTTAACGATAATTTATAGGGTATTTCCGTTCACGCAATTTTTTGTTTTAAGGGAGGCCGGAAAATAGAACGCAGATGACACAGCTACAGGCTGTCTCCACGTTCTATTTATACCGGCGAGCGGTTATACGGAACTATTGATGCCCTTATCAACGTCGGTTATGCCCAGCCATTTTTGTAATAAGTTGTGATGTCTCCGTTCGTCGCCGTAACCCATTCGAAGCATTTCATTTTTTGCTTCCAGCCAATCCCGAAGTTCATGGCCTGGATAAAAACCGCGTTTTTCGGCTTTGTAATAAGCCGCTTCAGCGATCATTGTTTCAAGATTCACAGCGGCTTTATCGGGCGATCTGTGGGGCATGGTAAAACCGAACTTCAGCAGATTGACAAAGTCTTGCGGCGAGCTTTCTTTAATACCTATGGCCTCGGGTTCCAGCTCTGCCAAAGTACCGAACAAACGATCCCATACCGACAAAACCGTGCCGTAATTACGGTCATGTTCGTTACGCTGAACTGAGTGATGAACCCGGTGCAGGTAAGGCGTAATAATGATTCGGCCCAAGAGCTTTTCACCCCTTAATGAAATGTTAGCGTGATGCAGCAGGGTGAAAAAGACAATGATCGCCTCATTCACCAGCAGCCATGTCCCCTCTATGCCTAAAATGACCACCAATAACGCCTTCATCAGGTTGATGATGACAAGCTCCGGAAAGTGAATGCGAAATGCAGTTGAAACATTCAAATAAGGATCGTTGTGATGCACCTTATGAAACATCCACAAGCAGTCAAAGCTATGGCTGGCTTTATGCAGTAGATAGAGCAGCAAATCCATCGCTAAAAACGAAAGAACGGCTTTCAAGACCGGGCTGGAGATAGCGCTAAGCAGTCCTGTGCCTGCGTATTGCCCGGCCAAACTTAACAGTGACGGAAGCGGCAATAACGACATCGCGACACTGTTAAAAATGAACAGTCCGATATTCGTCCGGTAGGATTGGCGCAACGGGTTGGCGAGCCAATCTTTTTTGGGCTCGTAAAATTCAAGAATCAAAAACAGAGCGAAAAACAGGCACAAAATATAAGCTGCCACCCCTTCTGCCGATATGTTGATGAGCCAGGTTAGATAGGATTGAACTAAGGCGGTTAGGGATTTAAATTCGTTTAACATTATCGTCTCCTTTTATTACAGCACTGACGAAATTATTAGAACAAAGTTA
>SXGT01620694.1_pt1 | contig 12575 bp, 8 predicted proteins | sample 3176221 | NCBI WGS metagenome assembly SXGT01 (sample SAMN11356862, study PRJNA531348) | freshwater metagenome | isolation source: freshwater sample F1-120 | place: China: Fuxian Lake, Yuxi | collected 2017-12-25
GGCGCTGGCACATGACGCTGACGCGCTTCCTGACCGACTACGTTTATTCCCCGATCGCACTGGCGCTCGCGCGCTGGGGTCTTGGCAAAGGCGCGGGACCGGTCGCGTTCTTCCTACTGTCGGTGGTGATCCCGGTCAACGTGACCTTCCTGGTCTCCGGCGTCTGGCACGGCGCGGGCTGGACCTTCGTCGCCTTCGGCATGATCCACGGGCTGGCGCTCACCATCAACTATGCGTGGCGGGAGGCCCGGATGCCCGAGCTGCCGGCGTGGCTGTGCTGGCTGCTGACGGTGCTCACGTTCATGGTCAGCCTCGTGTTCTTCCGCGCTGAAACGCCCGGTGCGGCGCTGCTGGTCCTGAAAGGCCTGCTCGGACTGAACGGCGTGGGCCTGCCGGCGGTGTACGCCGACGGGCTGTTCGGCGCCGTCGGCCTCCTCCGATACATCGGAGTGAGGTTCCAGGACAGTGCGGCCGCCTACCTGCAGCTGCCGGGCGAGGTCCTTTGGCTGGCCGCCCTGGTGCTTGTCGCCGTCCTCGCACCGAACTCGCAGCAGCTCCTGTGGCGCTTCCGGCCCACCCTCGAGACCGGCCTGAAGGACGCCGCGCCTTCGCCTATGGAAGCGCGGCTCAAGGCGCACCTGGAATGGCTCGGTCGCCTCGGCCAACGGCAGATCGCAGGAGGCGGCGCCTACTGGGGTGCCGCGGTGGCCGCCGTGATCTGCGTTCTTGTGATCGGCCAATCGTGGGTCCGGGTTCAGGTCGCACAGTTCATCTATTTCCAGTTCTAGGCGGCGCGTCCGACATGAGCTTCAAAGCGTTCTTCATTGCCGCGGCAATTGTCCTCGCCACCGCGGCCGTAGGCTTGCCGCTCGTCAATCTCGTCGTAGACCCGTTCCAGGTGTTCGGGTCGCCGAGCATCCCAGGGATCAACCAGGAGCGGCTGGTAGCTGCCGGGCGGGCACGCTTGAGTAAGCCGCTGACCGTCTGTCGCATGCGCCCGGACCTCGTCATCACGGGCACCTCGCGGGCTGAGTTCCTGTTCGATCCGGACCACCCGGCGCTGAAAGCGGTGAGCCGACGTCCCTACAATCTAGCTATGGCCGGCACGGGCATGCACGAGACACGCCGGCTCGTCGAGCATGCTCACAACGCGGCCGGAACGAGGGCTGCGATCGTGACGCTCGACTTCCACAGCTTCAATGCCTACCGCGAGGCGATCATCTACAAGAGCATCGTCATCGACTATGACGAGTCCAACCTCGTGCTCGACGGGTCGAAGAGCTGTCGCGGGATCTTCACGCACAAGGCTGGCATGCTGCTGTTCTCGGGCACGGCGCTCCGGGAGAGTCTGTCGACGATACGCAAGCAGGGACGGCCGGAGAACATCATCTACCTCCCAAACGGCCGACGGGACGTGGCGATCATGGAGCGGCACAGCCTGAGGAAGGAGGTGCCCCAACGCGGATCGTTCGTTTTTCAAACGCAAGGGTATCTGGATCACATCTGGTTCCCGAAACCCGACGTGCGCTTCTGCTTCGAAGGGGAGAGCGGCTCGGTCATCGCCGAGTTCCGCGAGTTGGTTGCGTTCGGGCGCAGGAAGGGCATGAAGCTCACTTTCGTACTGACGCCCGAGCACGCGATGATGCAACTTGCGATCAGGCAGGCGGGGCTGTGGCCGCTCTACGAGCGCTGGCGCAGCGAGCTCGTCCAGGTGCTGGGGGCGGACGCCGCGCAGAATGCCAAGGCCGAGCTATTCCCGCTCTGGGATTTCGCCACTCTCAACCCGATCACCGCGGAGGCGCTGCCACCACCGGGAGTGCCGGCGACGCAGCAGCACATGCGCTGGTGGTATGAGGCGACGCACTCCCAGCCCGAGGTCGGCGCGCAGATGCTCGGGCGCATGTTCGGCGCACCTGACAGCATGACCCTCGTCGACGGTTTCGGCACGCAGCTCGACAGCACCAACATCGCCGCGCATCTGCGGCGCCTGAGTGCTGACATCGAGGCCTACGCAGCCGCGCACCGGGACGAGGTGGCCGAGGTCGCATCGCTCTGGAACGGCCTGCCCGCCCGCCGGCCGGTTGCCGAATACTGCAGCGCAACGGAGGTCGCCGGCGGACCAGCCGCCCGGCCGCTCGTCGGGCTCGAGCCGGTGCGCGAGGATCCCGTTGCCGCGGCACGGCATCAGAGCCGGGCGGATGAGTTGAGGCAACGGGGAGATCGTCGGGCAGCCCTGGCGGCATATGACCAGGCCATCAGGGTGAGCCCGCCCAATACGGCGCTGCATTTCCTGCGCGGGACCCTGCGGCTCGAGCTGCAGGACCCCGCCGGTGCGCGGCGGGATTTCGACATCGGCTTGCGGCTCGACCCCGTCAACGCGACCCTCATGGCGCTCAGGGAGCAGGCCCGCGCCGGCGCCGGCCATGGAAGGCAGGCTCCACAACGGACGCCCGTCGCCGAGCGTGCCGGCGATCACCGCCGCACGCTGGCCGACGCCTACCCGGCGGACCGCTGGCCGAAGAGAACGGTGCCGGAATCCGCGGCGGAGTTGGCCGCAAGCCTGCAACGGCAGGCGGACGCCAAGCGGGCGGAGGGCGACCGCGCTGGCGCGATCGCCGACTACGGCGAGGCGATCCGGGTCGGTCCGCCCAACACGGCGCTGCACTACCTGCGCGGCACGGCGCGGCTCGAGGCCGGCGACAAGCCTGGGGCCGCCGAGGACTTCGTCGCGGGGCTCAGGCTCGAGCCCCGCAATGCCGCCCTGAAGCATCTGCTGGCGCAGGCCCGCGCGGCTCCTCCCGCGAAGGCCGCACCGGTGCCGCCGCCACGCCCGGCGCCTGACGCCGCCGCGGCGGCGCGCCTCCAAAGCGAGGCTGACGCCAGGCGCGCCAGGGGCGACCTCGCCGGCGCAATCGCCGGCTACGGCGAGGCGATCCGCGTCGGCCCGCCCAACACGGCGTTGCATTACCTGCGCGGCACAGCACGGCTCGAGGTCGGTGACAAGGCCGGCGCCGCGGAGGACTTCGAGGCGGGGCTCAGGCTCGAGCCGGGGAATGCGGCGCTTCTGCACCTGCTCGGGCAAGCCCGGGCGCAGCTGCTCCAGCCTTCCCCCGGGCAGGCTCGCTGAATTGGCCGGGATGCAGCCGATCCGTTGCGCGCCCTCCGCCCGTCCGGCACCGGCCGCCGAGCCCCGCTCAAGCCGTTTCGCCGGCGCCGGGCGGCTCACAGCTCCGCACTCGCCGTCGCGTGGAAGGCGAACGCCGCGGACGGCGTCGCGTCGTTGGTGCCGACGGTCGCGCCGGCGTCGCCGACGAAGGTGACGAACCCGGCCACCGACCCGCCGCGGTCGACGTTGCCGGCCACCCCATTGCTCGGGGAGTAGCTCGTGACGGTCGGGGTGGCGCGCATGCGCGTCTTGTAGAGCCAGGGGGCAGCGAACTGGCTGGCGACCACCGACCCGAACGCGTAGTAGACCGCGCCGGCGAACTGCCCCGTCGTGCCGGGGGCAACGCTCGAATGGTAGGTCTTCTGGAAATAGCGCTCGCTGAGCTGCTGCTCCACCATGGCGGATCGCGGGCACCAGTCCGTGGCCACACCACCGAGTTCGAGCTTGACACGCTTGAACGTCACCGCACCTGCCGCCGGCGCGAGCTTGACGTTGATGTTGCCGGTCTCGCCGGCCCCGAGCGTGACGGTCGCCTTGCACTTGCCGCTGCCGGCTGTGATCGTTGCGGTCTGCGCGCCGATCGTCACCGACACGTTGCCGCCCGCCAGGTTCTCCAGCCACAGCGTCAGCGTCTGGCTCGCGAAGCTCTTGCCAGGGCTCAGCCACAGCGCTGCCTCAACAACCTGCAGAACCGTGCCGCTGGTCAGGGTGAGGACGTCGGTTCCGGCGTTGGCGCTCATGGTCGCGCCACCCGTGTCGGCCTTCCAGCGGTCGAACCCATAGATGCCGGCGGCCAGCGCGCCGCCGGCGAACACGCGCTGGTTATTGCGAAAGTCGCCGTTGACGAGCAGGTTGGGCGAGAGGCCGGAGAGAGGCAATGCCACGTGCCCGCTCGTGCGGTCAATTACGAGAGCCTCAAGCCAGGTCGCGCCGTCGGCGCTGACCTTGACGTGCAGGTTGTCGTCACCGGTTAGGCCGACCACGGCGCGGCCGGAGAAGGCGTCCTGAAACAGCACGCTCGCAGTGTTGGCCGCGGCCGCCTTGTTGACCTTGAGCTGGTGGCCGGCGCCCTCGTGGCTGAACAGCGAGGCCGGGGAGGCGACCGAAAGCCGGTTCCCCGCATCCGCCGTAGCGTTGACGCCGACCAGCGGTGCCGGGTTGACGCTTGCCGCCCAGCCCCCCGCGACAACCCAGGCCGCACCGTCCCAGGCGTAGATCTGGTCCTCGTCGGAGACCCAGGCGAGTCAGCCTTCGAGGGGAGCGAAGAACGCCCATGCGCCGTCCTGGAACGCCGTGAGGCGACCGGCCTGCCTGGCCCAGGCGCCGGTCGGCACAGCGGCGACGATGTAGCGCACGCCGTCGACGGGCGAGCCTGGCGGGACGCTGAGGTCCTTGTCGGCGACGGCGATCTGCACCAGCGCATCGAGGGCGCGGATGGCCTCGTTGTGGGTGACGTGCTTCTGGGCCTGGGCGGCCATGATGTAGGGGAGTTGCAGATTGGGCGTGGTGTCCATGAGTGGTGCTGCTCCGTTGCTTGGCGTCCCGACGGCAGGGCGCCTCGAGGTCACGGGCAAGTCTAAGCCGGGCGGCGGATGGGGGGATAAGTTGGCGGCAATTGGCGCCGTGGGCGGTTAATGGCGGAGCGAAACCCGGCTGCGGGCACCAGTCGAGGCCGATTGACCGCAACGCTCAAGAATGCAGCGCGCCGCCATCGAGCAGAAGATCAGGGTAGAGGGCGAGCAGGCGGTCCCGCTGGTCGCTGCGCTCGACGAAGCGCGCGACCACTGTATTGTAAATCTCGACATTACCCTTTGTCAGGTAGTCGCGCCAGACACCGGCCTTGCCGGAGTAACCCCTCGGATAGCTGCGTGTCCCCTTGTCTCCGGATTGCAGATCACCGCCCTCGCTGCTGCGGGCATAGCTGTCGAGAACCGAAGCTTTGAGTGCTGCGCCCATAGGCGTTTCGAACAGAAAGTCGTGAATTCTCTCGAAGTGCCGCATCAGGTCGGCCATCATATCCTCGTAGCGGACGATCAGGACGCCGTCATCGCTCGAATGACGCAGCCACCCCTCGATCAACTCGAGGCCCGTCACGAGTGGATCGACCGTAAGCGGTAGATTTCGATCCTCAAAAATCCGGTTGAACGTCGGCTCGAGTTCGGCATCGTTGAACTCGCTTGCACGCATGCAATACTGCGCGACGATCCGGTCCGCTGGATGGCGTACGAGGACAAGCCGCTTGGCGCCGACCTCCTTCATCAGCCAACGGTTCTGCCGATTGGGAAAGTAGACGCCGCGGCTGACCCCGCCATTCGGGAAGTACAGCAAAATGCCGGGATGAAAAGTCGCACCTCCGGCCATGCTCGTTGGCCCGGTGCCCTTCTGCCTCGGCATTGGCACGATGGTTTTCTGTCCGCGGCTGTGGTGCAGCATCTGGTTGATGACGACCTCATGCAAGGTGGAGCTGCTCTTCTCCTGCGTGATCAGAATGACGAGGTGTTCGCGATAGAACCCCTCCTGCAGCCGCTTATTGACCAACCGTGAGATGCCGATCAGCGATACCGCCTCGTTCAATGAAAACGGCAGCCAGCCGAATCGCTCGAAGACATTGGTTCCCTCGGGAATGCCGAGTGAGCCCACATCAATTGGCAGACTCTTCAATTGCTCGAGCGGCTCTTCTATGTCGAGGCCCGTCCGTGCAGCGGTCTCGAGATAGTCGAGCCGATCCGCGATCATCGACAGTTCGCGGGAGAGCGGCGGGCGTGCCGTGCCGCCGCTGGTTGACGCGGCAGTGGCCGTCGATTTTGTTTCGCCGACCTCGGCGATCATCCTATTTGCCTCGGCGACGAGTTGGGCGTTACGCCGCGTGAGCTCCTCCACACGCCGCGTCAGCACAGTTGTCTCGCCCGTTAGCGCATTGACCTTGCCCACCAGCTCATTGCACTCCCGCGTCAGCTCGTTGTTGCGGCCGACAGCCTCGTTGCGGGCACTGGTCAGCGCGGAGGTCTGCCCGGTCAATGTGCTGACGCGGGCGGTGAGGGTGCTGATCTCGGCGGTCAGTGCGCTGATCCGGCCGACCAGCTCGTTGCGCTCCGCGGTGAGCGCGTTCACCTGCCCGCTGAGCTGGTTGTTCCAGCCGGTGATCTCGTTGACCTGGCCAACCAACGCGTTGCGCTCGCCGGTGACCTCGTTGAGATGCCCGCTCAGCGTATTGACTTGACCTGTGAGATCGTTGCGCTCCCCCGTCAGGTCGTTGACCTGGCCCACGGCCGTGTTGTGCTGGCCAGTCCTGAGCGACAGCGTCACCGCCAGCTCGCTGCGCACCTGCTCGGCGGCCTCGAGCTGGCGCTCGAGGTCGGCGGCCTTCTGGGCCAGCGCGTCGATCTCGCGCCTGACAGACGGAAAGATGACTGGCATGCCGTGGAATGACCTCTCCTGATGCTGTGCGGCGCCTGATCGCTGCTGCCGCGTCGGAACCGCGCAACAGGCACGCGATAGGCCAGACCGGCCGAGATCGCGACGCCTGGGTGTATCTCACCTTGCGCGAGACGCCGGCGCGCCGGGCCCGCTGCGGCGTCATACCCGAAACGGGGTTCGTATCACAAGCTCGTTCGCGCCTGCGGATTGCGCCCGTTTTCCCCGAAATGAATACACGAGCTATGAAATCGCAGGACCGGCCTTGGTCGGCGAGCGCGCCTGCGTTGTAGCGGGGCATTGCAGGGCGTGCGTACCTGAGGTATCAGGATCGCTACGTGACCCATCCCTCCGCCGTGCGGTGAATGGAGAGCGGGGGCGGGCGCCCGGCTCAAAGTGCAACAGCCGGATCAGTTCTGCGTTACTGGGGATTCAAGTGACCGTCAACCAAGCACGGGCCTCGAGCCACGCATGGCCCGTCTGCTTCTTCTTCTCGACACCCGTATGGGGCGCTGGTCACCTCGGGTTGTTCCTGACGGTCGGGCTGCCGTCGCTGCTCTCGAAGGGCAATCTTCCGGGCTTGGCCAATCGCCAAGACTGCTGTTTCTACATCTATACGCGCGCGGAGGACGAGGCGGTGCTCAGGGCATCCCCTGCGTTCCAGATGCTTGCCGAGCTGATGCCGGTCGAGGTTTCACTGATCCGCGAGGCGATCACGGAACCGCACCGGACCATGTCCGACTGCCACATCGACACCATGCGCCAGGCCGATGAGGCCGGCGTGGCGGCCGTGTTCCTGCCCCCGGACTGCGTTTGGTCGGACGGCAGTATGACCCGGCTAGAGGCAATCGCGAAGGCCGGCAAGTCCGTCGTGCACATATCAGGGGTGCGCACAGACCGGGATGCCATCGTGCCGCATCTGAAGAAGCATCTGTCGGACGGTGACCGCGTCCTGACCGTCGCCGCGCAACCTCTGGTCGAACTCGGGCTCAAGCACCTGCACCCGATCGCCTTCACGCACTACTGGAACGAGCACGACGGCGGCCTGATGCCCGCCAACCTCTACTGGACGGTGGCAGGGGAGGGGTTGGCGCTGCGCTGCTTCCATCTGCACCCGCTTATGGTGAAGTCGCAGGTTCCCTTTGCGAAGTTCGCCAGCACCATTGACGACGATTTGGCGCTGACGGCCTGTCCCGACGTGTCACGGGATTACATCGTCGGCGACTCCGACGAGATTCTCGCCTTCGAGATGAGCGGTCGAGACCGCATCGTCGGCACCGTATGTGACAAGAATTCGATCGACGGCGTCGCCGGGTGGGCCGAGTTCGGCACCAACCGGCGCCACCGCAACCTCGGGCGCCATGCGATCCGCTTGCATTACGTGGCTGCCACCGAAAGGATTTGGCAGCCGATCGAAGCCGAGGGCAAGCGAGTCATCGACGCCATTGTTCGCCTCAACGACCTGCCGACCTATGTGCTGGCGACCGAAAGCCCGAAGGTGCTGGCCGGGCGCATGTATGCGGTTAGTCTCGGCCGTGGCGAGTACGCCGAGCGGGACCTCCGGCTCGCCAAGAGGATCGTCGCGGCCAAGGACAAGCTGCTTGAGGTCCATCGCAGCATCTACAGTCGCCTGTTCCTGAAGGCCGGTGAGACGCGCATGACGCATCCCATGTGGCTCGTCCGGCAGTCAACGCTTGCGGCGCTGCTCGATTGCGTCAAGGCCGGCGAGAAGAGCGTTGTCGTGCTCAACTCCGACATTTCTTTCGCGCACCACATGCAGCGCGCGAGGCCCGATCTCGAGGTGCGCGGCTTTGCGGGCCAAGCGGAGTTGGAGCTGTCAAAGCTGCGCAGTGAGGTTGGTGCAGATGCCGACCTGGCGGTCGTGATCGATATCGAGGAACGGGGGCCAATCGTGCCACCGAAAACGGTTGAGGCGGCGGCGAACGTGGCCCGGCGTGCGGTCTGGCTGCGCCTCGGGGCAAACGGTGCGGTGGCATCTCCGCCGGCTGCAACGAATTTCGAGACACGCTGGTTCGGCGGCACGGGCACACGCACCTGTCACGCGGTGTGGGTTCGCGCGCGGACTTTGCGGGCCGGCCGCAACGCGAACACGCTGTCGCTACGTCGGCTGACTTTGAAGGCTGTCGGCCTCCTCGCTATGCCGGGAGCCTATGCCCTCGGAGCGGTGGCCGGGCTTGGATTGAACGTGTTCGGTCTCGCGCTCGACAAGTTCGCCACCACTGGTCATCAGGGCTCAACTGGCAATGTGGCCAAGCGTCCAGCGACGGGCTCGACACCCTAACAGCCAGATAACTGACCGTTACCGGCCGGCTTGGTCGACTGAGCGACGATTGACGCAGCGGTCATCGGGCCAGCCCCGTTACGCAAGGCGGACCAATAGCATGACCACTAACAACAGAGAAGATCACACCTGCCGGATCTGCGGCGGGAGCGATCTCGGCGAGATCGCTGGCTTTCCAGCGCTGCCGCGTGTGACGTCGGACAGCAAGCCATGGCCGGCGGGCGGCGCGCTTGCCGTCTGCGGCGACTGCGGCGCCATGCAGAAACTGGTGACGCCGGCCTGGCGCGAGGAGATCGAGCGCATCTACGGTGACTACGAGATCTATCACCAGTCCGCCGGAGCCGAGCAGCCGATCTACCAGGCGGGCAGTGAGGTCGCGGTGCCGCGCTCGGCACGCATTCTGGACCATATCAAATCCTCGCTTGATCTGCCGGAACGCCTCGCCGCTCTGGATTTCGGCTGCGGCACCGGTTCCGCCCTCAGGATGTTCGCCGAGCGCCAGCCGGGATGGACGCTGTACGGCGCCGAAATCAGTGATCGCAGCCTGACGGCCCTCAGACAGATCACCAGCTTCGCCGAGCTGTTCACCTGCCCGCCGGAGCAAATCCTGCACCGGTTCGACCTCGTCACGGCGATCCACTCGATCGAGCACGTGATCGAGCCGGTCGCGACGCTGCGGGCGCTGGGGGGTCGACTCGCCGATGGCGGGCATCTGGCCGTGCAGGTCCCCGATTGCGATGCGACGCCCTACGATCTCGTCATCGCCGATCACCTGACGCACTTCACGAGCAACAGTCTTGCACTGGCAATCGCGCGCGCCGGGCTCGCGACTAGGGAGCTTTCGGACAGGGTGCTGACCAAGGAGCTGACTTGGGTCGGACGGGCTGCTGCGGCGGGCGACGCGCCGGCCGCCCTGCGCGATGCTGCCAAGGGGCGCCGCCTCGCCGAGGCCGGGGTCGCGTGGCTCAGCGCCCAGATCGCGGCGGCGTGCGATCTTGCACAGGTGAGCCCCCGCATTGGCATCTTCGGCACTTCGATATCGGGGACGTGGCTCGCGGGCGGCCTCGGCGATCGCATCGCCTTTTTCGTCGACGAGGATACGGGTCGCATCGGGCGGACGCACATGGGCAAGCCTATTGTCGCGCCCGCCGACGTCCCGGCTGATGCCGACGTGCTGATGCCGCTGATTCCGGCGGTTGCTGGGCCGATCATTCAACGCCACAAGACCTCGGTGAGCCGATGGCACGCTCCGCCGACGCTCGCTGCCGCCTGATCTCCCACGCAACCGAAGACAAAGGCAAAGAGAAGCACCATGACCATGAACTGCGTCGTGATCGATGCCGGCGCCCGCTACGGCCTGCATCCGTCCTGGGCGGACCTGCGCGGCGTTTGCGAGTTCCATCTGTTCGAGATGGACAAGGACGAGGCCGCCCGGCTCATCCAGAAGTACCGCAATGACCCACTGATCAAGGTTTATCCGGTTGCGCTCTATTCCAGCGATTCGACGCTGAAGTTCTCGGTCAACGAACACCAGGCGCTGAACTCAGTCATGGCGGCCAACGTCGATCTGCTGCGCCAGAACGAGTACATGCTGAAGGAGTTCAAGGTCACCGAGGAGCGCACCACTGAGGCGCGCGCAATCGACTCGCTCTTCAAGGGCAGCGACGTGCATTTCATGAAACTGGACGTCGAAGGTGCCGAGTACGAGTTGCTGAAGGGCGCGCGCGAGAAGCTGAGCACCAGCGTGCTCGGCGTGCGATCGGAGGTGCTCTTCGCACCGGTCTACGTCGGTGCGCCGATGTTTGGCGACCTCAACAAGTTCATGCTGGACGAAGGGCTCGAGCTGCTGAACTTCGACTACTCGGGTGCCGGCAACAAGTCGGGCCGCTTCACGTTGCCGGGCCGGCACGGCAAGTTGCTGAGCAGCGACGCGGTCTGGATCGTCGGCAACGACCGCCTCTTTGCAGCCAAGGCCGAGCGGCTGGCCGAGGATGTGATCCGGCTGGCGCTGTTCCTGGTGAACAACGGCGCGACCGACGTGGCCGTCGATCTTCTCATCCGTGCGGTGACGCGCGAGGGCGTGTCGCTCGCACTCTACGACGGCCAGCCGATCTTCCAGGCGCTGCACAAGAAGGCACTGCTGCTGTTCAAGTCGCTGCTGGCGGTGCCGCAGCTCCAGGAGGCGGAGGTGACTGGGGCCTACAGGACGATCTTCGACCGCGAGTTCCCGCTGATGAACCAGTTCTACCAGAGCGAGCTGTTCAACTGAGCGGGCGCCCTCCTGGAGCAGCGTAGGCCGGGGACACGAACCATGCACGTGCTGCTGACGGGGGCGAGTTCTTTCATCGGGGGCCACCTCGCTCACCACCTGCTCGATGCCGGTCATCTGGTCACTGCAACGTATCGAAGGCGCAATGCCGCCGTCGACCAGCTGGCGGCGCGCGCCCGGCCACCGTCACTCGTCAGCATCGATATCGCCGACGCTGCACTGCTCGATCGACTGCCCCGTGCGATCGACGCCATTGTGCACGTCGCCGGTGTTTCAATATTGCCGGGTGTCAGCGCCGACGACATGCTCGCCTGCAATGTCGTCGGCACGCGCAACCTTCTCGCCTATTCGCAGCGCGCCGGCGCGACCCAGCTCGTCCATGCATCGACGGTGTCGGTGCACGGGCGCATCGAGGAGCCCGAGGTCGACGAGACCACGCCCGTCCGCGACCCCGATCTCTATGGCGCCAGCAAGTATCTGGCCGAGCGCCAAATCGCGGCCGAGGCAGACCGGCTGCCCGCTGTTGCCGTCCGCCTGCCGGGCGTCCTCGGTCCGGGCGCCCATCGCGCATGGCTGCCGGCACTGATCCAGCGCCTGAGGCGGCATGAGGACGTGACGATCTACAATCCCGAGTCCCCGTTCAACAACGCAGCCCATGTCGACGACCTCGGCCGTTTCGTCATCGGGCTGCTGGGACAGAGCTGGTCCGGCTTCCATGCCTTCCCAATCGGCGCCGACGGCACGATGCCGGTTCGGTGCGCCGTAGACACGGTGGCCGCGGCCGTCGGCTCCCGCTCCAGGATCGAGGTCAGCGACCCGCGGCAGCCGAACTTCACCATCTCCTCACGCTTTGCAGAGCGCAGGTTCGGCTATCGCCCCATGCCTATCGGCGCCATGCTGACCAGCTACGCGACCTCCCCGGATCCCTCATGAACGGATTGACCAAGAGTTCGGACCTCGTTTCTCGTGTGTGGTGAAACGTTCGAGCACACACATCTCGTATGTCGCGCGCAAGTCGTCGTTCCAGGCGGCCCTGTCGGGCGTCCCGGCGTGTGCCACGTCGGCGATACCTTGGTCAGCACCCAGCATTTGAAATCTCGGTCAAACCCAGCCCTCGCAACCAACGTTGAGCCGCAAGGAGCTATGGGCCTTAAGTTGGTGACAGCGTGAAGGTGGGCTGTATCGGATGGCGGCCGTCATCTGGCACTGCGGTGGGCGCAGCGCGCGTCCCTACTCGAACAGGTCAAGCGCACCCCTGGGCACGGGCGTGCCGCCGGTTGCCCTTCACCGTCAGTCCGCGCCACGCTTATTGTTGACGCAGTGTTGACATGACAACCAAAGCGCCTGGCCCTCGGGCATCAGGAAGCTAATAACTCTTTGTTTTGTACGAAGACTTTGGTTGCGGGGGCTGGATTTGAACCAAC
>SXGT01005345.1_pt1 | contig 12573 bp, 11 predicted proteins | sample 3176221 | NCBI WGS metagenome assembly SXGT01 (sample SAMN11356862, study PRJNA531348) | freshwater metagenome | isolation source: freshwater sample F1-120 | place: China: Fuxian Lake, Yuxi | collected 2017-12-25
CCGCCGGCGCCTCCGTCACCCTGAAGTGACGATCGGCTGAACCACCGAGGTCGACGACCTCGAGCACGACGCCCGTCCCCCTGCGTAGGGGCGGGCGTCGTCGTCGTTGCAGGCGTCGCGGTCCTCGTGTCCACGTGGTGGCCGTCACGTTTGTCAACGGGAGTTACTTGCAGGTACCGTTCGCGGAGCATGTGACGTGGAACCCACGCCGCATGGGTCATGGAAGTCGATGCACGGTCCCCGTTGCGCCGGCCCGAAGGCGTAACCCGGCAGGGCCGTCTTCGTTAGGCTAGTGTTCCGGGTCACAGTCCGGCGGTGGGGGAGCCGTCGGTCGGTCCGCGCTGAAAAGGAGGGTCACGTGGGCGTCGAGGTCAAGGTCGAGGGTCTGACCAAGAAGTTCGGGTCGCAGCTGATCTGGAACGACGTCTCGTTGACTCTGCCCGCGGGCGAGATCTCGGTGATGCTCGGCCCCTCGGGCACCGGCAAGTCGGTGTTCCTGAAGTCCCTCATCGGCTTGCTCAAGCCCGACGCCGGCCACATCCACATCGAGGGCGTCGACATCGCCACGTGCAAGGAGAAGGACCTCTACGAGGTCCGCAAGCTCTTCGGCGTGCTGTTCCAGGACGGCGCCATGTTCGGCTCGATGGACCTCTACGACAACGTCGCCTTCCCGCTGCGCGAGCACACCAAGAAGTCCGAGTCCGAGATCCGCAACATCGTGATGGACAAGATGGAGCTCGTCGGCCTGACGGGCGCGGAGAACAAGCTCCCCGGCGAGATCTCCGGCGGGATGCGCAAGCGCGCCGGCCTGGCCCGCGCGCTCGTGCTCGACCCCGAGGTCCTGCTCATCGACGAGCCCGACTCCGGTCTCGACCCGGTGCGCACCGCGTACATCAACCAGCTGTTCATCGACCTCAACGCGCAGATCGACGCGACGTTCCTGATCGTCACGCACGACATCAACACCGCGCGCACGGTGCCGGACAACATCGGCCTGCTCTACCACAAGCACCTGGCGATGTTCGGTCCGCGCGAGATGCTGCTGACCTCCACCGAGCCGGTCGTGGCGCAGTTCCTCAACGCCCAGCGCGTCGGACCGATCGGCATGAGCGAGGAGAAGGACGCCGACGAGCTGGCTGCGGAGTCCGGGCAGGAGATGCCGCCGCTGCCGCCGGTGGCGCTGCAGATCGAGCCGTCCGACGGTCGTCCGCGTCGCGCCCAGCGCGAGCCGGGCGCCTGGTGCCGTGAGAACGGCGTCACCCCGCCCGAGGGATCCTTCGAGGCCGACATGCCCATGACCCCCGGAGTGAGTGCGTGAGCGTCGCCCAGGTCACGGCTCCGGCGCGCGTCGCCGGCGGTCTCTTCGCCTTCATGCTCGACGTCTTCGTCGCGCTGTTCAAGCGACCCTTCCAGCTGAAGGAGTTCTTGACGCAGGCGTGGTTCATCGTCACCGTCACGATCATCCCGACGGCCCTGGTGGCCATCCCCTTCGGCGCCGTCATCGCGCTGCAGGTCGGTGGGCTCATCCAACAGTTCGGCGCCCAGTCGTTCACCGGCTCCGCGGCGGTGCTGGCGGTCGTCCGCAACGCCGGTCCCATCGCGACCGCCCTGCTGATCGCCGGCGCGGCCGGCTCGGCCATCGCCGCCGACTTCGGCTCGCGCAAGATCCGCGAGGAGCTCGACGCGATGATGGTGCTGGGCATCGACCCCATCCAGCGCCTCGTCGTCCCGCGCGTCCTCGCCGCGATGCTCGTCGCGGTCTTCCTCAACGGTCTCGTCTCGGTCGTCGGCGTCGCCGGTGGCTACGTCTTCAACGTCGTGCTCCAGGGCGGCACCCCGGGTGCCTACCTGGCCTCCTTCACCGCGCTGGCCCAGCTGCCGGACATCTATCAAGGCATGGTCAAGGCCATCCTGTTCGGCTTCGTGGCGGCCATCGTCGCCTCCTACAAGGGCATGAACGCCAAGGGCGGACCCAAGGGCGTCGGCGACGCGGTGAACGAGTCCGTCGTCATCACCTTCATCCTGTTGTTCATCATCAACTTCGTCGTCTCGGCCACATACATCCAGCTCGTGCCGCCCAAGGGGATGTGACGATGGCGAACTCACGCGTCAGCGCGCTGTACGAGACCCCGGCCCAGAAGCTCGACGAGCTCGGCCGCCAGATGCTGTTCTACCTGCGCGTCATCAAGGCCGTGCCGGTCACGCTGCGCAAGTACTCCAAGGAGGTCGTGCGCCTGCTCGCCGAGGTCGCCCTCGGATCCGGCTCGCTCGCGATCATCGGCGGAACGGTGGGCGTCATCGCCGCCATGACCTTCTTCACCGGCACCGAGGTCGGCATCCAGGGCTACGCGGCCCTCGACCAGCTCGGCACCGCCGCGCTGGCCGGCTTCGTCTCGGCGTACTTCAACACCCGCGAGATCGCGCCCATCGTGGCCGGCATCGCCCTGGCCGCCACCGTCGGCTGCGGCTTCACCGCCCAGCTCGGCGCCATGCGCATCTCCGAGGAGGTCGACGCCCTGGAGGTCATGGCCATCCCGTCCATGCCCTTCCTGGTGACCACCCGCGTCATCGCCGGGCTCGTCGCGGTGGTGCCGCTGTACGTCGTCGGTCTGCTGTCCTCGTACTTCGCCACCCGCCTCACGATCACCCAGCTCCAAGGTCAGAGCGCCGGGACGTACGACCACTACTTCAACACCTTCCTGCCACCAGGGGACGTGTTGTGGTCCTTCGGCAAGGTGCTCATCTTCGCGGTCGTCGTGATCCTCATCCACTGCTACTACGGCTACTACGCCAGCGGCGGACCCGCCGGCGTGGGTGTGGCCGTGGGCCGTGCCGTCCGGACGTCCATCGTCGCCGTCAACGTCGTCGACCTGCTCGCCTCCATGGCGATCTGGGGCACGACCGCCACCGTGAGATTGGCAGGCTGATCGCCCGTGGCTGCTACTCCTCTGGCCGAGCGCCCCACGGCGCTGAAGATCCTCGGCATCGGCTTCATCGCCCTCATGCTGTTCTTCGTCTGGCTCACCTACGCCTTCTTCAACAAGACCTTCGTGAGCGCGGAGATGGTGACCCTCGAGACCACCAACTCCGGGCAGAGCCTGTCGGTCAACGGCGACGTGAAGCTGCGCGGCATGATCGTCGGCTCGATCCGTTCGATCGAGCCGGTCGACGGCGGTGTCGAGATGCAGCTGGCCATGAAGCCCGAGCTGATCGACCGCGTCCCGGCCGGGGTCACCGCCGAGATCGTCCCCAAGACCCTGTTCGGCGAGAAGTTCATCAACCTGATCCCGCCGCCGGGCACGGGCCCGGACAGCGAGTCGCTGCAGGCCGGCGACGTGATCACCCGCGCCGAGGTGCCGATCGAGGTCGAGGACCTGCTCAACGACTTCTACCCGCTGCTGCAGGCGGTCGAGCCGGCCGACCTGTCGTACACCCTGACGGCCGTGGCCCAGGCGCTCGAGGGTCGCGGCGGGCAGCTCGGCGACACCCTCGTGACGCTGAACGACTACCTGCGCGAGATCAACCCCGACGTGCCCGCGCTCGTCGACAGCCTCGTGGCCACCGGCGAGGTCGCCGACGTCTACGCCCGCGAGCTGCCCACCATCGCGCGATTCCTCGAGAACTCGGTGATCACCGGCAACACCGTCGTGGAGAAGCGCACCGAGCTGGCTGCGTTCTTCGACGAGGGCACGCGCCTGGCCGACACGCTGCGCACCTTCGTCGACGACAACGGCGACAACCTCACCGCCCTGGCGGCACAGCAGCGCCGGATCCTCGCGGTCTCGGCCAAGTACTCCTCCACCTTCCCGTGCTTCCTCGGCGGGATGGCCACCTCGATCGAGCGTCTCGACAGCGTGCTGAAGAACCGGACCGTGCACATCGACCTCAAGACCCTGGCCACCCAGCCGACGAAGTACGAGGAGGACGAGAACGCCTCCGTCCCCGACCAGGCGACCATCGACGCCACGCCGGCGGCGCAGCCCACCGGCGGCGTCGGCACGATCGAGGAGGTCTGCGACCGCCTCCCGCAGTACGCGAACCGCACCGGACCCGACGGCCTGCGTGACGACTCCCGCAACCCGCACGCCGCGATCAGCGCCGGCGGTGGACGCGCCGGCGAGCCCTACCCAGGTCCGGACGCGGCCGTCTACGGACTCGTCGGCCTGACCAACAGCCACAACGGCAAGTTCGGCACCGACGCGGACTTCGAGCGCGCGGCCGCGGCATCGCTCGCCGAGATGGGCTACTGGGACGCGAGCCTGGCCGCGATCGACAGCCCGCAGCAGCGGTCCCAGGTCCGCCAGCTCGCCGGTGCGATGGCGGGCGTGGCCCCGGCGGACGTCCCCGACGTCGCGTCGCTCCTGCTCAGCCCGGTCCTGCGTGGGACCGAGGTGGTGGCGCCGTGAAGCTCCTCGATCGCGAGTCCCTGAGCGCGCTGCTGAAACTGTGCGTGTTCTTCGGCGTCACCGGCGGAGCCACCCTCCTGCTGATGATGATCCTCAGCCAAGGGCTCTTCCAGAGCACCGAGACCTACAAGGCGCGCTTCGCCGACGTGACCGGCGTGGCCAAGGGCGACGACGTGCGCATCGGTGGCGTGCGGGTCGGTGAGGTCGAGAAGGTCGAGATCGTCGACGGCAACGAGGCGCTCGTGTCCTTCGGCGTCGACACCGACGTCGAGCTGACCCAGAACACCAACGCCCAGCTGCGCTTCCGCAACCTGATCGGCCAGCGGTACATGGCCCTCTACCAGGGCCCCGAGGGCGGGACGGCCGTGCTCCAGCCGGGCAGCACCATCCCTCAGGAGCGCACCGAGGAGGCCCTCGACCTCAACGTGCTGCTCAACGGCTTCAAGCCCGTCTTCCAGGCGCTGTCGCCGGAGGACACCAACCAGCTGGCCTTCGAGATCGTCCAGACGCTGCAGGGCGAGGCCGGCACGGTGCAGAGCCTGCTCGCCCGCACCGCGTCGTTGACCCGGACGCTGGCCGACCGCGACCAGCTGATCGGCGACGTCATCGTCAACCTCTCCGACGTGCTCGACACGATCGGCAGCCGCGACGAGCAGCTCACGTCCACGATCGACAACCTCCAGGCCCTCGTGACGGGCCTGAAGGACGACCGCAACGCGATCCTCGGCTCGCTGGACTCCATCTCGCTGCTCACCGAGGAGACCTCGGGGCTGCTGAGCGAGGGGCGCGAGGACCTCGTGGGCGACGTGCGCGAGCTCAACCGGGTCACCGGGACGCTCGCCGAGGGCCGCAACGAGCAGCTGGGGGGTCAGCGCAACCTCGACATCTTCGAGCAGTCGCTGCGGATCCTGCCGATCAAGATGGAGAAGCTCGGCAACCTCGCCTCCAACGGCTCGCTCTTCAACTTCTACGTCTGCGAGCTCGAGGTCGACGTCGACCTGATCCCGGTCGACGTCCTGGAGGGCCTCGCCGAGTCCACCGGCATCGACCTGCGCAACGTCCAGGTCGGCGGGGCGCGCTGCGCCACGGATCCGGAGGAGTACTGATGAAGCCCTTCCGCGAGCGCAACCACACGATCATCGGCCTCCTCGGCTTCGCCGTGATCGCGGCCATGCTGCTGGCCGCCTTCCGCGTCGACCAGCTGCCCATCATCGGAGCCGGTGACACCTACTACGCCGAGTTCGCCGAGATCGGTGGCCTGCGCGACGACGCTGAGGTCCGGGTCGCGGGCATCACGGTGGGCAAGGTCCAGGACATCGACCTCGACGGCGACCGCGTGAAGGTCACCTTCAAGATCGACAAGGGCACCGACCTCGGCGCCGAGACCGGTGCGGAGATCAAGCTCCGCACCCTCCTGGGCGCTCAGTTCCTCGCCCTGACGCCCAACGGCAGCGGAGAGCTGGAGCGCGGCGCGACGATCCCCCTGGACCGGACCGTCCCGCCGTACGACGTCGTGGAGGCCTTCTCCGAGCTGACGGAGGTCAACGAGGCGCTCGACAAGGACCAGATCGCCTTGGCACTGGAGACCCTCGGTGAGGTCGCGGCCGAGACGCCCACGGAGTTCCGTGCGGCCATCTCCGGGGTCTCGGACCTCTCGTCCAACCTCGCCGCGAGGGACGAGCAGATCAACACGCTGCTGGTCAACCTCAAGAAGGTCACGGGGGTCCTGAACTCGCGCAACGCCGAGCTCGAGACGCTGTTCCGCGACGCCACGGTCCTGTTCGACGCCCTGAGCTCGCGCCGGGAGTCGATCAACCGGCTGCTGGTCTCCACCCAGGAGATCTCCTCCGAGCTCCAGCTCCTGGTCACGGAGACCGAGGCCGACCTCAACCCCGCGCTGCGTCGCCTCGAGCGCGTCACCGACATGCTCGTGCGCAACCGTGACAGCCTCGACCAGGCGCTCACCTCGCTGCCGGGCTTCCTGCGGGTCTTCTCCAACGCTCTCGGCACCGGCCCGTGGTTCGAGACCTACGTCCAGATCGGTGGTGACAACAACTGATGTCCTCCCTCATGAGCAGGCTCGCCGGTCTCAGCCGCGTGGTCACCGTCGCCGTCGTCCTGGCCTTGGTGGCCGGGGCCGCGTTCGTCTTCGTCGACCGCACGGAGTCCCAGACCCTCACCGTCGACTTCCCCCGCACGAACTCCCTCTACGAGGGCTCCGACGTCAAGATCCTCGGCGTCGCGGTGGGCACGGTCGACTCCCTCGAGCCGCGCGGCGAGGTCGTCCGCGCCACGCTGTCCTACCCGCAGGACGTCTCGCTGCCGGCGGACGTCAAGGCCGTGATCGTCTCGCCGTCGATCGTCGGCGACCGCTTCGTGCAGCTGGCTCCCGCGTACAGCGGCGGCCCGGCGCTGCAGGACGCGGCCGTGCTCGGTCCGGAGCAGACCGAGGTGCCGGTCGAGCTCGACGAGGTCTACGGCTCGCTCGACGACCTCGCCGTCGCGCTCGGTCCGGACGGGGCCAACTCCGACGGAGCGCTGAGCAACCTGATCGACTCCTCGGCCGAGCAGCTCGACGGCCAGGGCGCCCAGCTCAACCAGACGCTGCGCAACTTCGGACGCCTCAGCCAGACGCTGTCGAACAACAAGGACGACCTCTTCGGCAGCGTCCGCGAGGTGTCGCAGTTCGTCGACCTGCTCAACCGCAACGACGCGGCCGTCCGCGCCTTCTTCGACTCGACCGCGGAGGTCTCGGAGGTCCTCGCCGGTGAGCGGGAGGACCTCGCCCTCACGATCGAGGCCCTGGGGGACGCCCTCGTGGAGGTCCGGCGCCTGGTGCGCGACAACCGCGAGGAGCTGCGCGGGAACGTGGAGAACCTGCAGGTCGTCGCCGAGGTGCTGGCCCAGCACGAGCGGGACATCGAGGAGATCACGGTCAACGCGCCGACCGCTCTGTCGAACGTCGCGCTGACCTACAACGGCAGCCAGGGCACCCTCGACAACCACGCGGACGTCATGGAGCTGCTGACGGGTGTCGTCGGCGGGCTGCCGAGCCTGCTCTGCAACGCCGGCGACGGTGCCGGCCTGGGCGACATCCCCGTCCTGGGACCGATCCTGGTCGACGGCTGTCGCCAGCTGGCCGACCTGTTGGGCCCGGCCTTCGGAGGCCTGACCGACGCCGTCAGCGGCGCGGGCGGCGCCCCGGGTCCGGGCGACGTGCCCGAGATCCTGCCGCAGGGCGACGAGGAGGCATCCCCGGAGCTGTTGCAGCAGCTGCGCGAGGGACTCGGAGTCGAGCGTGCCCCCGTGGCCGCGACGTCCTCGCCCGACCGGACGCAGACGTCCCTCGAAGACATGCTGGCGGTGCCGTGATGACCTTCCTTCCCAAGCGCCTGGTGACCAGAGCGGCTGTCCTCGCGACCTCCGCCGTCGTGCTGGCCGGCTGCAGCTTCTCGCCGTACGACCTCCCGCTCCCGGGTGGTGCCGACGTCGGCAGCGACCCGTACGAGGTCACCGTGCAGGTCCGCGACGTCCTCGATCTCGTCCCGCAGAGCGCCGTGCGCGTCGACGACCTCGCCGTCGGCAAGGTGACGTCGATCGAGCTCAACGGGTGGACGGCCACGGCCACGTTGGAGATCAACGACGCGGTCGAGCTGCCTGCCAACGCCGAGGCGACGCTGCGGCAGTCGAGCCTCCTGGGCGAGAAGTTCGTCGCCCTCGCAGCGCCGGCGAACCCCTCGAGCGAGCCGCTCGAGGACGGTGACGAGATCCCGCTCGAGCGGTCGGGCCGCAATCCCGACATCGAGGAGGTCCTCGGGGCCGCCTCGCTCCTGCTGAACGGTGGCGGGCTGGAGAAGACCAACACGATCGTCAAGGAGCTCAACCGAGCCCTCGACGGCAACGAGCCGGAGGTGCGACAGCTCCTGAGCACCTCCGAGCAGTTCATCGGCCAGCTCGACGACAACAAGGGCAAGCTTCTCGACGCCCTCGACAAGGTCGACAACCTCGCGCGGACCACGCAGCAGCAGGAGGGTGCCATCACGAGCGCGCTCGACGAGCTCCCCGAGGCGTTGGCGGTCCTGAACGAGCAGCGCGACCAGATCGTCGGTCTGCTGCAGGCGCTCGATCGTCTCGGTGACGTCGCCGTCGACGTCATCCGCGAGTCAAAGGACGACACGCTGGCGGTGCTGCGCGACCTCGAGCCGACGCTCAAGGGTCTCGCCGACTCCGGGGACGACCTCGCCACGAGCACGCAGGTGCTCCTGAGCTTCCCGTTCAGCGACGCGATCGTGGGCGGCAGCCTCGCGCGGGCCACGGAAGCCTGCCCGCTGGGCGTCACGTCTGCCAACCGTCGCATCATGGAGGACACGGCCTGCTACGGCGACTACATCAACCTCGACATCAACCTCGTGCTCGACGGGCCCCAGATCAGCAACCTGCTGCAGGGTCTGCTGAGCCTGGGCAACACGCTGGTCCCGGCAGGTGCGACCGACCCGACCGAGGCCGGCGACGCTGAGCCATCCGCCGGACCCGAGCTGCTCTCGCTGGTGGAGGGCCTCGTGCCGGAGGGTGCCGAGACCGACGACTCCGTCCCGGCCGACCCGACGCAGCCGAGCGCCCCGGCACCCACCAGTGAGGGCGGGGACGGCGGCAGCAGCGGAGGCTTCTGCGGGCTGCTCGGACTCTGCCGGACGACCCCCACCACCCCGGAGGCACTGATGGAGTCCACCACGGACCTGGGACGCCTCGTCATGGGACCGGCGGTGGCACGATGATCACCCGGTTCACCAAGATCCAGCTCGTGATCTTCGCGATCATCACCCTCGTCGGCACCGCCTTCGTGGGGGGGCGCTACGCCGAGGTCGACCGCATCTTCGTCGACCGCTCGTTCCCCGTCACCGCCCAGTTCGAGGACTCCGGCGGCATCTTCGCCGGGGCCCAGGTGACCTACCGCGGCATCGAGGTCGGACGGGTCTCGGCGCTGGAGTTCACCGACGCCGGCGTCGACGTCATCCTCGACATCGAGAACGACGCACCCCCGATCGCTGCCGACGCCAAGGCGCTCGTGGCCAACAAGTCGGCGATCGGTGAGCAGTTCGTGGACCTGCAGCCCCAGACCAACCGCGCGCCGTACCTCGAGGACGGCTCGGTCATCACCACCGAGAACACCCAGATCCCGATCGACACGACGACGCTGCTGGTCAACGTGAACTCGCTCGTGCGCTCGGTCGACACCGAGAGCCTGCGCACCGTCGTCTCCGAGCTCGGTGCCGCCTTCGAGGGCACCGGGCCGGACCTGCAGCGCATCGTCGACACCACCACCGAGTTCATCGACGAGGCCGACGCCAACCTGGGCGTCACCCGTGACCTGATCTACGGCTCCCAGACGGCGCTGCAGACGCAGCTGGACAAGCAGGGACAGCTGGCCACCTTCTCGGAGAACCTCGCGCTGCTGTCGGACACGCTGGTCGACTCCGACGCCGACATCCGGCGCCTGGTCGACGAGGGGACGCCCGCCGCCCGCGAGACGCGTCAGGTGGTCGACGAGAATGCGGCCGACCTGCGCTCGGTCTTCGCCGACCTGCGCACCGCGCTCGACCCGGTCGCCGAGAACTCCAAGTCGCTGCAGGTGCTGTCGATCCTCTACCCGTACCTGCTGGAGGGCTCCTTCAGCGTCGTCGCCCCGAGCGAGCGTCGACCGGGCGAGTACGACGCCACGTTCGGCCTGGTCGTCACCCCGCCGGCCGGCGACGGCAAGGTCGAGGTTTGCCAGCAGGGGTATCGTCCGCGCCTGGGGGCCTCGGAGCTCGGACAGGCCGGGGATCCCTCCCAGCTGGGTGAGCGCAACGTCGCCGACAGCCAGCGCCGGACCGCCCGCGGCTTCGATCTCGACATCGACTGCACGGACCCGGAGCTGATGCCGCCGCGCACGCCCAGTCGGACCGAGATCAACCGCAACCGCACCGCGGTTGCCTCCCTGGACGGAAAGGACGCCCTCTCGTGGCTGCTGCTGGAGACCGCGGAGCGCTGAGCCCCGACACGTCCTCAGAGAGCACAGCCGCCTCCCCGGAGGGCCTGGCCGAGGAGCGTGCCCCGCGACGCAGCGTCGTGAAGGTGGCCAGGGTGGTCGCGATCGTCGCTCTCGTCGTCGGCGTGCTCGCCGCGCTGGCGGGTGCCGCCGCTCCGCGGTTCCTCGGTGACGATGAGGCGGGCCAGGAGCGGGAGGTGCTCCAGCGCACGGAGGACTTCGCGGTCACGTACAACACGTACACCGTGGCCGAGAAGGACGACTACCAGGAGCGCATGCGCGAGCTCCTGACGACGGAGTACTACCAGGAGTTCGTCACCATCACCGACGCGGTGTTCGGTGCCTTGGACTCGGGCGACCAGACCAGCGGCGACGCGCGCGTGCTCGCCAGTGCCGTGCAGAGCATCGACGAGGACAGTGCCGTCGTCCTCGTCGCCGTGAACGCGTCGGTGGCGACCGGTGCCGAGGAGGCCGCCGTCGAGCGCCGCTTCCGGTGGAAGGTCACCCTCCAGCGCGAGGACGGACAGTGGCGGGTGAGCCAGTTCGAGCAGGTCGCCCCCGTCGAGGCGGAGCTGGGTGAGCCTGGTGAGCCCGGTGGACTGCTGCCGGACGGGACGGCGCCCGAGGACGAGACGGCGCCCGAGGACGGGACGGCGCCCGAGGGCGGGACGCCCGACGAGCCGGGCGAGACCGAGCCGGCGCCGGAGGAGGGCCAGTGACCACGGAGGACAAGCGGCCTCCGCGCCGCAGGATCGCGGGGGAGCGGCCGGCCGGCGGTGCCGGGGCGAGGCCGCCGCGTGTCGTCAGGCGTCCCGTCGTGCGGCCTCCGGGCGTCGTCCCCGAGGACGCGGACGACCAGAGCACCGCCGGCGGCGCCGACGCGCCGACCGCAGGGTCCGTCCCGACGCCGGTGCAGGATCCGTCGCCGGCGGCCGATGGCGCCGTGGACCCGGCAGACGAGCCGTCCGACCCGAGCCCCGAGGGATCCACGTCCACGCCCGCGCCCGCGACCGCGGCACCGAGGATCGCCCCGGCGGGCCGCCGGCAGCGGACGGCGTCGGACCCGTCCGCCGTCGACCCGTCCCCGGAAGTCGAGGCGGAGTCGTCGGGTGAGGACCCGGCGTCGGACGCGGCACGCGGCCGGACGCTGGCGACCGCCGGCACGGTGGTGCTGGCCGTTCTCGCCGTCGTCCTCGCGGGCTCGGCGGTGGTGTGGGCCTCCCAGCAGGTCCGGAGCACCGGCACGGCGTCCGCCCAGGCCGAGGCCGCCGACGCCGCGGCGACGGCGGCCGAGACGATCCTCGGGTACCGCTACGACCAGCTCGAACAGCATCTCGAGGAGTCACAGGCGCTCATGACGCCGGAGTACGGGGAGGACTTCGAGTCCCTCTCGCCGGCGTTGAACGACCTCGCACCACAGCGTCAGATCGTCGTGGAGGCCGCGGCGCGCGAGGTGGCGCCGCTGCCGTGCGGGGACGACTGCAGCAGCGACCGCGCCGAGGTGCTCGTCTTCGTCGACCAGGCGCGGGTCGTGGCCGACGATCCCGAGCCCACGGTCTTCGGCAACCGCATCTCGCTGACCATGGTGCGCGAGGGCGGCACGTGGCTCGTCGACGACATCGAGGCCTACTGAGCACGAGCGGCTCTCACCGCGGGGTCGCGCCCCTCGATGATCCCTGCAATGCCAGGCATCGCGGCCCGTGGGGCCGGATATATTGACGGATGCCGCGGGCGTTGTCAAGCACCCGGTTGCCTTCCCTGGGTACGGCGGGTTAGACTAAACCTTCGCGCCCACCACGCTCGTTTGACGACCCCTTGACCGGGGTCCCGTGGCGTGCGCAGAAGTCCATACGAGCCACCTTGCGAAGCCCTTGGAAGGATTCCTCTTGGCCGCCTCGCGCACCTCCGCCCCGTCCTCTGCTGCTCAGTCCACCTCCGGACAGTCCGCCGCACTCTCGCCTCGCCGCATCTCCTTCGCCAAGATCTCCGAACCTCTCGAGGTCCCCGAGCTCCTGGCACTGCAGACCGACAGCTTCGACTGGCTGATCGGCAACGACGTCTGGCAGAGCCGCGTCGACGCCGCGCTCGCCGCCGGCCGGACCGACGTCTCCACCAAGTCCGGTCTGGAGGAGATCTTCG
>SXGT01312217.1_pt1 | contig 12573 bp, 9 predicted proteins | sample 3176221 | NCBI WGS metagenome assembly SXGT01 (sample SAMN11356862, study PRJNA531348) | freshwater metagenome | isolation source: freshwater sample F1-120 | place: China: Fuxian Lake, Yuxi | collected 2017-12-25
CCGCCTGGGTCAGATCGCGCGCGAACTTCTTCAGCGCGTCGTACTGGTCCTCGGCGGACTGCGTGTCGGCGGTGCGGCCCTGGCGCAGGCTGTTGATCGCGGCGTTCAGCCCTTCCGGCGTCACCCCCGCCGCGTTCAACGCCTTGCCCGCATTGGTGTTCGACAGCGCGAGCGCGAGCAGCAGCCGCTCGACCTTGACATCGCTGTCGCCCGCCTAGGCCGCGACCTGCTCGGCCTGATCGAGCACCCTCACCGCGTCATTCTCCAACCCCGGCGGCTGCTGAGCGCCCGAGCCCGATACCGCAGGGATCCGCGCGAGATCGGTGTCAACCGCAGCGACTGCGCGCCGCGCGTCGCCTCCCGCCGCGCCGATGAGCCCCGCAGCCATGCCCTGCTCGTCCTCGAGCAACGCCTTGAGCAAGTGATCCGGCGTGATCCGCTGGTGGTTCATGCGGATGGCGACCGTCTGCGCCGACTGTAGGAATCCCTTGGCGCGGTCGGTGAATTTGTCGAGGTTCATGGCTGATCCCTGTTACGCTTGCCCGCAATGTGGTGTGACATTCGTGCAACACAAGAGCGCAGATCGAGCTGCTGTGCAAGCAGCATTGCGCCGCGTCGAATATACGGGAGCGCTCAAGAATGACGATCAGCTGACACCGGTTGCCAAGCAGCTTGACTAAGAGGCATGAGCAAGGCCGCCGCTCGGACCCTGTCACGCGTGCGTCGCCTCGAACAGTGACTCGGCTGGGACTACGGAACCCGCACAGCAATCAAACTTGGTGTCAGAAATCCGTTCCGACGGACATTGACGGACGCCGCAGCTTCAGCGATGACACCGGTATCAACACTCAGTCGTGGGTCGCCATCAAGAGCGGCCGCGTCGGGGCAGGGAGAGGATGATGAGCATGTCCAACGGGTTCGCCGCAACCGCCGCTCTGAAGGCGGGCACCTCGATCGCCGCTCTGCTGGTCGCAATAACCGCGAGCGCTGCGGCCGCCCAGACATCGCCCGTGAGGCAGACGCCGCCCGCCGCGGGGGCGGTCACGCCCAATTCGACCAGCGTCGGCTCGACGCCGGAACAGGCGGAGGCCGCCGCGCCGCTCGGCGATCCGTCGGGCGCAGACCAGGCGCAGACCGCGGTCAGCGAGGAGGCTCAGGTCGCCGACATCGTCGTCACCGGCTTCCGCGGCTCCATCCAGTCCTCGCTCAACGAGAAGCGCGAGGCGACGGTGCAGATCGACGCGATCACCGCGGAGGACATCGCCGACTTTCCCGATGCGAATCTCGCCGAATCGCTGCAAAGGCTGCCGGGCGTGTCGATCGACCGCGACAACGGCGAGGGCCGCAGCATCACCGTCCGCGGCCTGGGCGGCGACTTCAACCGCACCCGGCTGAACGGTCTGGAGGCGCTGTCGACCGCGGGATCGAACGATGCGGGCACCAGCCCCAACCGAAGCCGCTCGTTCGACTACAACACCTTTGCATCCGAGCTGTTCTCGTCGCTGAAGGTCCAGAAGACCGCTTCGGCGGAGACCGACGAGGGCTCGCTCGGCGCCACGATCGACCTGGAGACCGCGCGGCCGTTCGACTACAAGTCGGCGCGCTTCGCGCTCGGTTCGGAGGCGAGCTACAACCAGAACAGCAAGAAGACCAACCCGCGCATCGCCGGGCTCGCCTCCGTCCGCTTCGGCGCGGACAAGCGCATGGGTCTGCTGGTCTCGGGCGCGTACAACCGCACCTACAACATCATCGACCAATACGCCCGTCAGCCGGGGCAGGCGGACTATCTGTACCGCTCCAGCCAGTTCGTCGGCGAAGGCTCGCCGCAGCGCGCGGGCTTCGCCGCGCCGAGCAACGTCACCTTGCCGTTCTCCAACCTGGAAGCGCGCGCGATCCAGACCGGGTCGGATCCGGCGGCCTATGCCAAGCTCTACCCCGGCGCGCCGTTCAACACGCCCGGCCGCTTCGACGATTCGCGCGTCCGCATTCCTGCGCTGCCCTCGCTCACCAACCAGATCGTCAGGAACAACCGGCTTGGGCTCACGGGCTCGTACCAGTGGGACGTGAACGACCGGACGCGGCTGTCGCTCGACGGGCTGTATTCGCGATTCCGCAACGTCAGCGAGAACAACCAGCTGTCTCCGGTCGGGCTCAATCGCAACAACACCAATGCGACGTACAACAATTCGAGTGGACGCATCGCGCCCGCCACCGCGCGCGCGGCCTATCCGGGGCTTTGCACGCCCAATGCGGGCAGCGCGATCGTGCCCGAGCAGGATTGCGGCCTTGCGACCTACGGCACGACGCCCGCGTTCGCGACCTCGCTGAACCAGGCGGGCGTGCTGGTCCCCTCGGTGCTCGGCACGGCGGCGGTGCAGCCCGGCGCGGCCAACCCCGCTGGGGCCAACATCTTCAGCTCCAACCGCTTCAACCTCGACCCTTATGACTATTACAACAACCCCAACTCGGTCGGCTACGTCGCCGGCAACAACAACCTGGGGTTCCGCGGGCAGCTGATCGGGCGTCCGTCGGTCGACGTGCTTGATGCGAACGTCACCAATGGGCTCGCCGACTATCTGGTCCTGCGCAACGTCGATTTCCGCTCGGCGGTCGACTATTCGGCCTATACCACCGAATTCTGGCAGGGCAGCGCCCGCATCGATCAGCAGTTCACCGACACGCTGAAGATGGTCGCGATCTACGGCAAGTCGCGGTCGACCAACCGCAGCCAGGGCCTGCTCGTCGAGTTCAACCGGATGGATTCGCCTGGCAACTTCACCTATGACGAGCGTGGCGATGGGCCGATGCCCACCCTTGACTTCGGTTTCGACGTCGCGAACCCCGCCAACTGGCAGGTGGTCAAGGGCTTCTCCGCGATCCGCAACTTCATCCGCGAAGTGCGCAATGAATATGAAGGAGTGAAGGTCGACTTCGACTGGGAAGTGAACGACCGCTTTAACCTGGGCTTCGGCGGCACGATCCGACGCTTCGGCTTCTTCACCTCGCAGGCCGAACGCAATACCGACACGCTCAATCCGACGCTGCTCGAGGCGGGAACGAACACCGCGGCGAACAGCAAGGTCGTCCAGTTCGGCCGTGGGCTGGACACGCCCGAAGGCACGGTGTCGAGCTTCCTGGTTCCCGATCTCGCCAAGTTCGATCAGGTGTTCGACTTCACCTGCAATTGCATCAATAAGTACGGCGACTGGCGGCTGACGACCAAGCGCAACGGCGGTTCGGCGAGCTTCGGCGTCGACGAGACCGATTACGCGCTCTACTTCCAGGCCGATTTCAACACGGAGGTGCTGGGGCAGCCGTTGCGCGGCAACGTCGGCACTCGGGTCGCGATCACCGACATCATCTCGCGCGGGACGACGCAGGCGGGGCGGCCGATCACGGGCGAGAACAGCTACACCGATTGGCTGCCCTCGCTGAACCTCGTCTATCAGCCCACCCGCGAGCTCTATATCCGGTTCGGCGCGTCGGAGGTGATGGCGCGTCCGCTGCTGGGTAATCTGTCGCCGACGATCACCTCCATCTCGGTGCCGAGCAACGGCGACAATTCGGGCGCGGGCTTCACGGTCGGCAATCCGCGGCTCAACCCGTTCCGGTCGACCAATTACGACGCCAGCGTGGAATGGTATTTCACGCCGTCGAGCCTGATCTCGATCGCAGGGTTCAGCAAGAACGTGTCGTCGTTCCCGCAAACGGTGATCTTCTCCGCGCCCTTGTCCGAACTGGTCGACGCGGACACGGTCACCGCGATCCGGGCGCAGTTCAACAACGCGGCGCAGCTGGCCTATATCGATGCGAACAACCCTTTCAACGCGCGCCAGTTTCGCGACGCGCCGGGCGGCTACATTCGCGGCATCGAGGCGAACTTTCAGCAGAACCTGACATTCCTGCCGGGCTTCCTGCGCAACTTCGGCGTGCTGGTGAACTATACCTACATCAAGTCCAAGCTGAACTACATCCTCGATCCCGGCGCCGCGGCGACCGCGACCGCCGCGGCGATCCCGCAGACCACCGGCTCGGGGCCGTTCATCGGGGTCAGCCCGCAGGCGTTCAACGCGACGCTCTTCTACGAAGTCGAAGGCTTCCGCGCACGCGTCTCGGTCGCCAATCGCAAGGGGTATGTGACGCAATATCCGATCGCGGCAGGATCGTGCAGCCCGGGGCTGCTGACCGCGGGAACCGGCGGCGTCGGCGCGGGAACGGTGGAGAGCGCAGGATGCGACAGTCCCTTGCTCAACGACTTCGTCTCAAGTCGGGGCACGACCAACGTGGACGCCGCGATCAGCTTCAACCTGTTCAAGGCGCTGTCGATCAGCCTGGAAGGATTGAACCTGACCAACCAGACGTCGAATCGCTTCGCGTACGAGGGCCAGGAGGCGGTCACGCAATATGCGAGCGCGGGCCGCGTGTTCCGTGTCGGTGCGCGGGTGAGCTTCTAGCTATCGTCGGGATTTCGTTCTCGGAGGCATGATGACGGTCGCGCGGCACGAAATGACCAGAAGCGGCGCGGGGCTGGCCGGGGCGGCCGCCCTGCAGCGTGCGGCCGAAGCGCAGCCGGTCGCGGCGCCGCACCCGCTCAACCCGCGCGACTTTACGGAGGCTCCATGACCATCAACCGCCGCGATCTGTTCGGCGCAGCGCTGGCCGGGACCGCCGCTGCCGCCTTGCCCGAGACGGCGATTGCGCAGACCTCGACCGCCGGGTGCAAGCCCCGTTTCGACGACGGTTGGCGCAAAGGCTTCGAAGGGCAGCGCATCGCCGACCTCGGCGACGGCCGCTTCCTCAACCCGCTCATCAGCGGCGACCGGCCCGATCCCGCCATCCTGAAGGACGGCGACGATTATTACATGACCTTCTCGTCGTTCGACTCCTACCCGGGGCTGACGATCTGGCACAGCCGCGACCTGGTGAACTGGACCCCGCGCAATGCCGCGCTGACGAAGAACATCGGGTCGGTCTGGGCGGTCAGCCTGGAGAAGCACGACGGCCGCTACTTTCTCTACATTCCGGTCAAGGCGCAGCCGAATTCGATCTTCGTGATCCATGCGCCGACGATCGACGGGCCCTGGTCCGATCCGATCGACCTCAAGCTGCCCAACCACATCGACCCGTGTCACGTCGCGGGCGAGGACGGATCCCGCTGGCTGTTCCTGTCAGGCGGCGATCGCATCCGCTTGAGCGCGGACGGGCTGTCCACCGTCGGCGCGGTCGAGCATGTCTACGACCCGTGGCGCTACCCCGACGATTGGGATGTCGAGGGGTTCAGCCCGGAGGGGCCGAAGATCCATCGTCACGGCGACTGGTGGTACATGCTGACCGCGGTCGGCGGCACCGCAGGTCCCCCAACCGGCCACATGGTGATCGCCGCGCGTGCGCGCTCGATCAACGGTCCTTGGGAGCAGCATCCCGGCAACCCGCTGGTGCGCACGGTAGACAATGATGAGCGCTGGTGGTCGCGCGGTCACGCGAGTCTGGTCGAGGCCCCCGACGGGACCTGGTGGTCGGTCTATCACGGCTTCGAGAACGGCTATTGGACGCTCGGCCGCCAAACCTTGCTCGATCCGGTTGAGTGGACAGCCGACGGCTGGTTTCGGATGACCGGCGGCGATCTCTCGAAGCCTTTGCCCAAGCCAAAAAGCGGACGCGCTGGTCCGCACGGGCTGCCGCTTTCCGACGACTTCCGCACCTTGCGGCTCGGCTCCAAGTGGAACTTCTTCCGCCCCGCGCCCGACGAGAGCGCGCGCGCGCGGGTCGAGAACGGCGCGCTGGTGCTCGCCGCCCGCGGGACCGCGCCGAGCAGCTCGTCGCCGCTGATGCTGATCGCGGGCGACCAGGCGTATGAGTTCGAGTGCGACGTCGAGATCGCGCCTGGCGGCACGGCGGGGCTGGTGTTGTTCTACGATGACAAGCTGTATTGCGGATTGGGCTTCGACGAGAAGCGATTCGTGACCCATCAATACGGTATCGAACGCGGCCGCCCCGCCAACCCGCACGGCCGCCGCATGCGTGTCCGCATCGCCAACAAGCGCCACATCGTCGCGATCCACACCAGCGGCGACGATGGCAAGACCTGGAAGCGCTTCGATCGCGGCATGGAGGTGTCCGGATACCACCACAACGTCCGCGGCGGCTTCCTGATGCTGCGTCCGGGCCTCTATTCGGCGGGTCAGGGCGAGGCGCGGTTCCGCGACTTCCGGTTCCGGGCGCTGTGAAGGCGGCGCTGCTCCTGCCGGTGGCGCTGGTCGCGCAGTCCGCCCCCAATGAGCGGCGCTACGCACACCAGCCGCTGGTGCGCGACATCTACACCGCCGACCCGGCCGCGCATGTGTTCGGGGGCAAGCTGTACGTCTATGCGAGCCACGATATCGAGGGTCCGCCGCTTCCCGACGTGCCGCCGTTCCAGGGCGCCCAAGGCAATGCGTTCAAGATGCGCGATTATGTCGCGCTGGAGATGGCGCGGCCGGGCGGCGCGGTGCGGGTCCACCGCGACCTGCTGAAGCTGGAGGACGTGCCCTGGGCCGCGCGGCAGTTGTGGGCCCCCGACGTCGCGTACAAGCGCGGCACCTATTATCTCTATTTTCCCGCCAAGGACCGCGCGGGCGCGTTCCGGATCGGGGTGGCGACCGCGAAGACGCCGGCGGGGCCGTTCACCGCGCGCCCACAGCCGATCCGCGGCAGCTATTCGATCGATCCGGCGGTGTTCACCGACGACGACGGGACCAGCTACATGCTGTTCGGCGGATTGTCGGGCGGGCAGCTTCAGAAGGTGGTGGACGGCGTCTACCGCGCCGACGGCCCGGCGACCGACCCGCGTGGGGCCCGGGAGCGCGCGTTCATGCCGCAGATTGCGAGGCTTTCCGGCGACATGCTCGAGTTCGCCGAGACGCCCCGCGACGCGACGATCGTCGATAAGGCGGGCAAGCCGCTGCTGAGCGGGGACGAGGCGCAGCGCTTCTTCGAGGGCGCGTGGATGCACAAGCACGGCGGGCGCTACTACCTCAGCTACTCGACCGGGGGCACGCATCTGCTCGCCTATGCGGTCGGCGACACGCCCTATGGTCCGTTCACCTGGCGCGGCACGATCCTGCGCCCGGTGCAGGGCTGGACGACGCACGGTTCGACGGTGCGGCACGGCGGGCGCTGGTGGCTGTTCTACGCGGACAGCCAGATGTCGGGGAAAACCTGGTTGCGGAACGTCAAGGTCGCGCCGTTGCAGCACGATGCCGACGGCGCGATCCGACCGATCGATCCCTTCATCGAAGACAGGAAATGAGCATGGACAGGCGCGATGTAATGCGCGGAGCGGCCGCCTCGGCGGGGTTGATCCTCGCCCGTCCCGCGCTCGCGGCCGACGACGCGGTCGCGACGGCGATGAAGCGCGCGGCGCGGTTCATGGTCGAGCGCGCCTCGTACCGGGGCGGGTACGTCTGGCAGATGCTCCCCGACGGATCGCGGCGCTGGGGCGAGCTGGAGGCGCATCCGACGATGGTCTGGGTGCAGGCGCCCGGCACGCCGACGATGGGGCAGCTCTTCCTCGACGCCTATCGCGCGACTGGGTACGACTATTACTATCAGGCCGCGGCTAAAGCTGCGGCAGCGCTCGTCGCGGGACAGAAGCCGGAGGGCGGCTGGCACTATTTCATCGATTACGGCGGGGCGGCCTCGACGCGGCGCTGGTACCAGACGATCGGCCGCAACGCATGGCGACTGGAGGAATTTCAGCACGATTGGGGCAACGCCACGTTCGACGACGCCGCGACGTCGATGTCGGCGGAGTTCCTGCTGCGCTTCTGGGCGGAGAAGCGGGACCCGTCGGTCAAGCCCGCGCTCGACCGTGCGATCGCGTTCGTCCTGAAGAGCCAATATCCGAGCGGCGGGTGGCCGCAGCGCTGGCCGCGGCGGAACCCGATGCGACGCGCGGGGCATGAGGATTACAGCAGCTTCATCACCTTCAACGACGACGTGATCGGCGGCAACATCGACTTTTTGCTCAACGCATACCGCGTGACCGGCGACCCGCGCTGCGTGGCGGCGGTGCGCCGGTCGATGGAGGTGTATCTCGCGGCACAGGGCAAGCCGCCGCAGGCGGGCTGGGCGCTCCAGCACACGCCCGAGGACCTGAAGCCCGCCGCCGCGCGCACCTACGAGCCGCGCGCGCTGGCGACCCACACCACCGCGGCGAACGCGCGTCAGTGCCTGCAATTCTACCGCTGGACTGGCGACCGCCGCTTCCTTGACGCAGTTCCGCCCGCGCTCGACTGGCTCGATTCCGTGAGGCTCGCCGACCCCTCGGTGTCGGGCGGGAGGGGCGATCACCCGACCTTCGTCGAGCTCGGCACGAACCGCCCGCTGTTCATTCACCGGCGCGGATCGAACGTCGTCAACGGCGCCTACTATGCCGACCGCGATCCTGCGCGGACCATCGGCCATTACAGTTCGTTCCGCCGCATCGACACCGCCGCGATCCGGCGCGAGCACGCCCGGCTCGCCGCCGCCGATCCCGCGACGCTGACCCGCGACTCGCCGCTGAACGCGCAAGCCGGATCGCCGCTGCCGCGCTATTATGTCGTCGAGGGCGGCCGCCCGTCCGCCGCCGACGTCGCTGCGGTGACCGCCAAACTCGACGCCGAAGGCCGGTGGCTGACGCCGCTCAAGACGACCAGCAATCCTTACGCAGGTCCCGGCTCCTCTGTTATCGCGCCGGGCGACTATTCGACGACGCTGGCCGGCGACCGCACCGACACCTCGCCCCATCCTGATGCCACGCCCGCGATCGGCGTGTCGACGCAGGCGTTCATCGACAACATGGCGGTGCTGATCCGCGCCGCCCGTCCCGCCTGAGGGGTTTCAGCATGCGCCTAGCCATCGCCACCCTCCTAGCCCTTGCCGCGCCCGCTTACGCGCAGACGCCAGCGGTTCAACCGATCAAGCCGTCCAAGATCGTGCTCGTCGGCGATTCGACCACTGCGGTCGCGGGCGGGTGGGGCGGAGCGTTCTGCGCCGACCACGTCACCTCCTTCCTCGCCTGCGTGAACCTCGCGCGGGGAGGGCGCAGCTCAGGGAGCTACCGAGCCGAAGGATCGTGGGACGTGGCGATGGCGGAGATGCGCGTGCCCGGCTATGTCCGCACCTGGGTGCTCATCCAGTTCGGCCACATCGACCAGCCTGGCAAGCCCGGCCGCTCGACCGATCTCGCGACCGAGTTTCCCGCTAACCTGCGCCGCTATGTCGCGGAGGCGCGCGCAGCGGGGGCCGTGCCGGTGCTCGTCACGCCGCTCACCCGCCGGACGTTCAAGGACGGCAAGCTCGAGCGCGATCTCGACCCCTGGGCCGCGGCCGTGCGACGCGTCGCGCAGGAGACGGGCGCGCCGCTGGTCGACCTGACCGCCAAGAGCGCCGCCGCGGTCGAGGCGATGGGCGAGGCGGAGGCGGACACGTTCGCGCAGGTGCCGAAGGGTGCAGCGCCCACGGGGCAGACCGAGGTCAACGACCAGCCGTTCGCGCAGCGCAAGCTGTCGTTCGACCGGACGCACGTCGGCCGCAAGGGCGCGGGCTACTTCGCCGCATTGATTGCGCGCGAGCTCTCCGCCGCCGTGCCCGAGACGCGCAAGCTGCTCTATCCCTGACGCCGCTTCCACTTGTCGTAGGCGGCGAGGAGCGAGTTGCCCGAACTGTTGAACCAGCTGTAACCGTCGCGGCGTTCGCGGCTGATAGCGTTGACGTCGTCATGCACGGCGCGGTCGCGGTCACCGAAGATCGGCTTGCCTGTGGCGGGATCGTGGAAGCGCGCCCACAACAGCGGCGCGCCCGGCTTGGCGACGAGGCGGCGGCCGTCGGCGGTCTTGGCCCATTCGCTGTCGCGCACCGGATGGTCGCGGAACCAGGCGATCCCCGCCTCGATCGCCGCGTGCATTGCAGGCGAGGGGTTCGGCTGCGCCATCAGCAGACGCAGGACGCCCGCGCTTTCGCCGGTCGCGAGCGCCGCGGGCTCGAAATTGCGCGCGACGACCGGCCGTAGCGTCAGCGGATCGTATTGCTGCGCCCAGATGGTGCGTCGCCCGTCGGCGACGACCTGCGCCGCAAGCAGCACACGCAACGCCCGCTCCACCGCTTCGCCCGCCGCCTGGCGCGTCGCGGCGGGCACGAAGGCGAAGTCGCCCGCGCCTGCGGCGACGTCGCGGAGCAGCGCAACCGCGCGGATCATCGTGTCGTCGTTGAGGGTCAGCGCGTCGTGATAGCCGCCCTGGAGCGGATAGACCTGCGGCCAGCCGCCGTTCGGATATTGCGCCTGGAGCAGATAGGCGACGCCGCGGGCGAACGCCGCGCGGTAGCGCGGGTCCGGCGCGCGGGTCTGGACGCGGGCTAGAAAGCGCAGCTCGGCAACGGTGGCGTCATTGTCGAGCGTACCGACGAAGCTCCAACCGGCGGCCCCGTCCTGCGCCGCATAGCCGCCCGCCTTGCTGTCGCCGCCGGTCCAGCTTTGGCCGGGAAGACGCGGCGGCACGGTGCGGTCGAGGTTCTTGCCCCAGCCTCCCGCCGGAGTCTGGAAGCTGACCACGGTGTCCGCGACCGCCTTCGCCTCGGCCGACGCATACCAGGCGGTTTCGCGATCGAGCGCCAGGCCGGAGCCGTTGGTCGCCTCGCGCGGCGGCGGGGGTATCGGCTGCCCGGGGCGCCGCTCGGCCGCCAACGCCGCCCGGTCGGCGCGCATCGCCGCTTCCGACCGCCGGAGATAGGCGAGCCACGCGGCCCTGTCCGCGACCGGCGATCGCTCGACCCGCGTCACACTTAGCGACTCAGGCGGGACGACTCGACCGACGATCGTCGCCGACAGCGGAGCGGCGCAGGAGAGGAGCAGGGGAAGCAGATTGCGCATATGACACCGGTAACCGCGCCAGCTCCGGAAGGAAAGCGTCCGGCACGCTTGGGAGCTTTTGCCGGTCGCGTCTCGTTTGACGACGATCAATCGCCGGAGATCCGCCATGCGCCTGAGGGACGTCGCCGATTATGTCAGGGGTGTCGCCGCGGCGCCGGAACCGCGCAAGGGATCGGAAAGCCCTAGGCTCGACGAAGCCGAGTTCAAGCGCCGCTTCCGCTCGCAGTTCCAGGACGGCGCCTTTGGTCCGCTTCAGAACGAGCTTGATCGGGTCGCCGACGCGGCATGGGACGCCTATGCGCACGAGCGCAAAAGCCCGCAGACGCGCAAGGCCGGCCCCGGTTACGCCGATCCCGATTATGACCTTGCGGTCGACTGGATCGCGGCGAAGGAGGCGATCGTCGCCGCGCAGAGCCGCCACGCCGATGCGGACGGGCCGCTGCGCGTTCTCCTCATCAACGGCTCGACGCGCTCCGAGCATAGCTGCCCGGGCGAGCTGTCGAAATCCTGGCGGCTGGTCCAGCTCGCGCGCGAGGTGTTGGAGCAGGACGGGTTTGCGGTCGAGTTCCTCGATCTCTCGCGCCTCGCCTCCGAATACGGACGCAACATCCACCCGTGCAAGGCGTGCTTCTCGACGGCGGCGGCGCTCTGCCACTGGCCTTGCTCCTGCTACCCGAACTACTCGCTTGGGCAAGCGCAGGACATGATGAACGACATCTATCCGTTGTGGGTCGAGGCGCATGGCGTGATGATCGTCACGCCCGTCCATTGGTATAGCCCGACGTCGCCGCTGAAGCTGATGATGGACCGGCTGGTGTGCGCAGACGGCGGCAACCCCGATCCCTCGCTGACTCAAGGCAAGGACGCGAAGGCGGCCAAGCGCGAGGAGCTGAAAGGGTGGAGCTACCCGCGGCACCTGAAGGGGCGGCTGTTCTCCGTCGTCGTCCACGGCGATGTCGAAGGCGCGGAGAACGTGCGGCGCGGGCTCGTCGATTGGATGCGCTTCATGCACATGGAGAGCGCAGGCGCCGAGGCGGAGCTGGACCGCTACATCGGCTATTGGAAACCCTATGCGACGAGCCATGACGAGCTCGATCGCGACACCGCGTTACAGGAAGAGGTCCGCAACGCCGCCCGGACGCTGTCCGAAGCGCTCAAGGCGCAGCGTGCGGGGCGGCTGCACCAGTCGGGCGAGGGGCTGACCGACCCGCGGCCGAAATGACGAAGGGCGGCCCCGGTAGGAGCCGCCCCGTGTCGTCCGGCGCGATCGCGCCGTCGCGAAGCCGGGTCGTCGGTCGGGGCGGTAGCCCCGCCGTCCGAGCCGCTGACAGCACGGCCGCGCTCCAGCTTGCGCCGGAGCTTGGCGTCAGCGGCTGTAGAACTCGACCACGAGGTTCGGCTCCATCTTCACCGGGTACGGCACTTCGTCGAGCGTCGGCACACGGGTGAAGGTGATCTTGCTGGCACCGTCGGGCGCGACGTAATCAGGGATCTCGCGCTCGGCCAGGTTCTGCGCCTCCATGACCAGCGCCATTTCCTGCGCCTTGGAGCCCAGCGTGATCTCGTCGCCAGCAAAGCAGCGGCGCGAGGCGATGTTGCACTTGACGCCGTTGACGCGGACGTGGCCGTGGCTGACGAGCTGGCGCGCCGCGAAGATCGTCGGCGCGAACTTGGCGCGATAG
>SXGT01654687.1_pt1 | contig 12572 bp, 13 predicted proteins | sample 3176221 | NCBI WGS metagenome assembly SXGT01 (sample SAMN11356862, study PRJNA531348) | freshwater metagenome | isolation source: freshwater sample F1-120 | place: China: Fuxian Lake, Yuxi | collected 2017-12-25
CCACCTTGCGCAATTTGGCCGAGACCCGTGAACCGGCTTACCGGGCCGCGGCCCATGCACTCGTCGACACCGACGGACGCTCATTCGAAGATGTCACCACCGACGTGCTCGCAGCCGCGAGAATCGGACCCGAAACAAACACCGAGGAATGAGGGACCGTGACGGTGGCCAACGACTTCGTGATCTCGCCCAAGGAACTACGTACCGCTGAGATCCGGGAGCAGTTTCGCGGCTATGACCGCGATGAGGTCGACGCGCTGTTCGAACGCGCCGCCGTGACCCTCGAGTCGCTCGCAGCGCGTGCTCGCGGCCGTGGCACTCCGGTGGCGCCTGCGATGCTGATCACACCTCGCGAACTCGTCGACGGTGATCTGCGCGAGGTCCTCCGCGGCTACCACAAGGACACGGTCAACGACCTTGCCGATCGTGCCGCGGCGACGATCCAGTTGCTCGAATCGCGGCTCACGATCTCGGCCGCGCCGCTGAGCGCGGACGATCCGATCACGGCCGAGATCACGACGGTCACGGACGGAACTCCCACGGTCGGCGCGGCGGTCACTGCTGACGGGTCACAACGAAGCAATGCACAACAACTTGGTTCGGTCGACGCCCCCGACCTTCGAAACGAACCGGCGGCACCCGAAGCGGCGATCGTCCCCGTCGTGCTCGGCGATCGCTCGTACGACGTGCACATCGGATCCGGCACGATCGGGTTGCTCGGGTCCTTGCTTGCCGGGCGGCGCATGGTGGCGGTGATTTCTCAGGCCGAGATCGTGCAACACCACGGCGCGGCGGTCGCGAACGCGCTCGACGCTGCTGGTGTCGACGCCGAGTGGTTTCTGGTCGACGACGGCGAAGCCGCGAAGTCGATGAGCACGGTGGCGAGCCTCAGCGAAAGGCTGGCCGATGCCGGCATGCTGCGAGGTGACGCGGTCGTGGCCTTTGGCGGCGGCGTCGTTGGCGACGTCGCGGGATTCGTATCGGCCGTATATCACCGCGGCATCGATGTCGTGCAGGTCCCGACGACCTTGCTCGCAATGGTCGACAGTGCGATCGGCGGCAAGACCGGCGTCAACCTCCCGCACGGCAAGAACCTCGTCGGCGCGTTCCATCAGCCCAAGACCGTCTTGGCCGACCCGTCGGTGCTGTTCACGCTGTCACCGCGTGAATACCACTGCGGGTTGGGCGAGGTCGCCAAGTACGCATTGATGGGCGACGCCGAATTGGCGGCGACGTTGCTCGGCGAACGCGGCCGCATCCTCATTCGAGATCCGCAGATATTGAGTCACGTCATCCGGCGCAGCGTCGCGATGAAAGCGGGCTACGTCGCCGGCGACGAGTTCGAGCGCAGCGGATTGCGTGCGCACCTCAACTACGGCCATACCCTCGCCCACGCGATCGAGACGGTCACGGACCACGCGCTTGCTCACGGCGAAGCCGTTGCGGTCGGCCTGGTGTTCGCCGGCGCACTCGCCGGCGCGATGGAGCGCATCGACGAGGCGTCCGTCGAACGGCATCGGTTGCTGATCGAAGGGATCGGCTTGCCCGTCGTTGCGCCGCCGGGCCTGTCGCGTGCGGCCCTCATCGACGTGATGCGTCGCGACAAGAAGGCTGCGGGAGGCCTGACGTTCGTGCTCCAGGGTTCACGTGGCCTCGAACGGGTCGACGACCCGCCCGAAGTTGCGCTCGACCGCGCGTTCACCGCGGTCGGAATCGAGTGAGAAGCGGAACCCGCTCGGCCGCCGCTCGGCCGTAGACTCGACGACTCATGGCGACGATCCTGCTGCTCTCCGGGCCCAACCTGAATCTGCTCGGCGATCGGGAGCCCGACATCTACGGCACCACGACGCTCGACGATCTGGTCGACCTGGCGCGCACGGCCGCTGCGAAGCACGGCCACGATGTCGATCACGTGCACAGCAACAGCGAGGCCGGACTGATCGACGCGATTCATTCGGCTCGCAAGCGCTGCGCGGCGATCGTGATCAACCCAGGAGCGTTTACGCACTACGCCTACGCGATCGCTGACGCGCTCGCGGCATTCGACGGCATCAAGGTCGAGTTGCACCTCTCGAATACCCACACCCGTGAGTCGTGGCGGCACCGAAGCGTGGTGTCGCCCTACGTCAACGGAATCGTCGCCGGGCTCGGCGCAACCGGATACCGGATCGCGCTCGACGCGGTCTGCGAACAGCTGGGATCCTGATCTGATGCTCGACCTCGCAGCTCTCGCTCCGTGTGACGTTGCCGCGCGCGTTCCGAAGCTCGTCGCCACACTCGACGATCTCGACGCGCTCCTCGTCACGCGGTTGCCGAACATCCGATATCTGACCGGATTCACCGGATCTGCGGCGATGCTGCTGGTCCGATCCGATGGCGACGTCGTCTTCGTGAGCGATGGCCGCTACTCGACCCAGGCGAGCGAGCAACTCGAACTCAATGGCGTCGCGGCTCGAATCGAGATTCGCACAGCGGCAAGCGAGCAACTCGACGTGATCCACGACGCGCTGGGGGATGCGGCGCGGCTGGGGCTCGAGGAGCACGGGGTCACCTGGGCCCAAGCCCGCGAGCTTTCCGAGCGGTTCGCTCCGGTTGCGTGTGTTCCCGCGGGATCGCGGGTCGAAACCCTGCGTCGATCCAAGGACGCGGGCGAAGTCGATCGCATTCGTGCTGCGTGCGCCATTGCGGACGATGCGTTCGCCGAGTTGCTGCCTCGGATGAAACAAGGCGTGAGCGAACTCGATTTCGCACTCGACCTCGAGTTCGCAATGCGACGTCGCGGTGCGAGTGCCGTCAGCTTCGATCCGATCATCGCCAGCGGCCCGAACGCGGCCAAGCCGCACGCCCGGCCGAGCAGCCGCACCATCGGGACCGGCGAACTCGTTGTCTGCGATTTCGGGTGCATCGTCGACGGATACTGCTCCGATATGACCCGCACCGTCAGCGTCGGGCAACCGAGTACCGACGCCACTCGACTCTGGGACCTCGTGCACACCGCGCAGGCCGCAGGCCGTGACGTTGTCAAAGCAGGCGTCGATGTCGCCGACGTCGATCGCGCTTGTCGCGTCATCATCGACGACGCGGGCTACGGCGACGCGTTCAGTCACGGCACCGGCCACGGCGTCGGGATCGAAATCCACGAGGCACCACGGGTCGCGAAGACCGGCTCTGGTACCCTCGTCGTCGGCGACATCGTCACCGTCGAGCCCGGCGTCTACCTCCCAGGGGTTGGCGGCGTGCGGCTCGAAGACACCGTGCTCGTCACCGTGGAGGGCTATGAGCCCCTCACGCTGACCCCCAAGATTCTCGTCATCTGATCCCCAGCACAACAGGACGCGCGACCGTGAGCATCTCGAGCAACGATCTGAAGAACGGCATGGCCTTGAACTTGCCCGATGGGCTCATGACCGTCGTCGAGTTCCAGCACGTCAAGCCGGGGAAGGGCGGCGCGTTCGTCCGAACGAAGTTGAAGAACGCGCGAACCGGAGCCGTGGTCGAAAAGACGTTCCGTGGCGACGAGAAGCTCGGGTTCGCCCAAATCGACAAGCGCGAGATGCAGTTTCTCTATCGCGAGGGCGGCGACTACGTCTTCATGGACAACGGCACCTACGACCAGATCCAGGTTCCGACGAAGCAGTTGGGCGACGCCGTGAACTACCTGCGCGAGTCCGACACGGTTGTGCTGCCGATGTACGGCGACGAGATCTTGGGCGTGGAGCTACCGGCCGCGGTGGAGCTCGAGGTGGTCGAGACCGAACCGGGCGTTCAGGGCGATCGCGTGAGCGGTGCGCGTAAGCCCGCCAAGGTCGAGACCGGTCTGGTCGTGCAGGTCCCGTTGTTCGTCGAGACCGGTGAGCGCATCAAGGTCGACACCCGCTCGGGCGAGTATCTCGCCCGCGCCTGAGCGCGGCGAGGTCGACTTCCATGCCCGCCGCGACCCGACGCGAAGCGCGCGAGCACGCGCTCGGCCTCGCGTACGAGCGCGACGTCCGGGCGCTCACGGCCGAGGTGCTCCTGGCGGAGCTCCCAGCGCCACCCGACGCGTACGCAGTTGCGCTGGTGGCAGGAATCGACGAACACCGCGACGAGATCGACGCATTGCTCGAGCGATTCAGTGAGCACTGGGCGCTCGACCGGATGCCGGTCATCGATCGCACGTTGCTGCGCCTCGCCACCTACGAGCTCGCGCACGAGCGCGACGTCCCGACTGCGGTCGTGATCACCGAAGCCGTCGAGCTGGCCAAGCAGTATTCGACCAAGGACAGCGGTCGGTTCGTGAACGGGTTGCTGTCGCGCGTGGCCGCCGAGGTGCGCGCCGACGAGGATCCAGTCCTGCCGTGATCGACGCGACGTTGCCGGGCACGATTCGTGAGCCCGACATCGACGAGGTTCCCGAAACCGATTCGCCCTGGATCGTGATCGTCTGGAACGACCCGGTCAATCTCATGAGCTACGTGGTGTTCGTCTTTCAGAAGATCTTCGGATACTCCCGCGAGAAAGCAACGCGGCTGATGATGCAGGTGCACCACGAAGGCCGCGCCGTCGTCCACAACGGCGCGCGGGGCGAATGCGAGGGGTACGTGGCGCGTCTGCACGCCCACGGGCTCTGGGCGACGTTGCAACAGGACGAGTAGGCGGTCATGGGTGAGTCGTCGATGAGTGGTCAGTGGTGGTCGCGAATGCCCGATGGTCGACACCAGTTGCGCCTCGTTCCCGACGAGGCGGCGACGATCCTCGGGCTGATCCACGAGGTCCGCGAGGTGCTCGACGGCCCGTCCGACGATCCGATCATGCAGCGGCTGTTCCCGCGCGCGTACCTCGATCCGACCGAGGACGCGGCCGAAGCGACCTGGCGTGCGCTGGCCGGCCCCGACCTCTTGCGCGAACGCCTCGATCGTCTCGATCGTCTGGTCGCGACCCTCGAGCCGATCGCGCTGGGCGACCGCACTGGGCCGATCGCGCTCGACGCCGAAGCGGAAACCGACTGGACGGCAGTGTTGAACGACACGCGACTCACGCTCGGGACGGCGATCGGGGTGAGCGACGAAACCGACGAAGACGACGAGCCCGACGATGACGACCCGCAGTCGCCCGCCTGGCACCTCTACCACGTGTTGACATATTTCCAGGCCGAGCTCATCGACGTGCTGCTCGGCGCCATGCCCGAGGACGGTCTCGACGACCTCTGATTGCGGCGCCGTGTTGCGGTCGAGTCAGGGGCCGCCCAGCAACGGGCAGACGCAAGCTCGTCCCACCCGGCCAAGTCCTCGCCGCCTGAAAGGCGATGCGCGTGGGGCGCCGGGGCCTCAGGTCGGTCGTCGACCGTGCCGAAACACCAACGACGGGCGGGGCGTAGCCTCGCGCCCTCACGCGGCGCGCTTGCGCGCTGGCTGGAACGCGACATCGAGCCAGAGAGTGGACTGGGCGACATGAGCTTGAGCGCACTGCCGAACGATCCGGTCGACGATCCTCGTTCGCTCGCGGCCGCGCTCATCGCCCAGGTCGAGACCGTCGTGAAGGGCAAGGCCGAAGCTGTCCGCCTGGCGGTGTGTGCGCTGCTTGCCGGTGAGCATCTTCTCGTCGAGGATGTTCCGGGAACCGGCAAGACGATGCTCGCTCGCAGCCTCGCGGGCGCGCTCGGCGGGCGCTTCCGGCGCGTGCAGTGCACGCCGGATCTGCTGCCCTCCGACGTCGTCGGAACGACTGTGTACGACGTGCAGTCGAACGAGTGGTCGTTCCGGCCGGGACCGGTGTTCGCAAACGTGGTGCTCGTCGACGAACTCAATCGCGCCTCGCCCCGCACGCAAGCCGCGCTCCTCGAACCGATGGAGGAAGCCGCCGTCAGCGTCGATGGAACCTCGCACCCGCTACCACGACCGTTCCTCGTCATCGCCACGCAGAACCCGTACGGCAGCGCGGGAACGTTCGCGCTGCCCGAAAGCCAACTCGACCGTTTTGGTGCGGTGTTGTCGATGGGCTTGCCCGACCGCGCGTCACAACGAGCGCTCCTACGCGGCGAAGGTGGCGCCGAAGCATTGACCGAGCTCGAAGTCGTCGCGTCGCCCGCGCAGTTCGCGTCGGCGATCGAAGCAACGTCGGCGACGCATGTTTCCGACTCGGTGCTGGACTATCTGCTCGATCTCGTCGAGCACACCCGTCAACACGCCACGATCGTGCTCGGCGCCTCCCCGCGAGCCGTCGACTCGATGTTGCGACTTGCCCGAGCGCACGCGGTGACGGCGCATCGAACCTACGTCTCGCCGGACGACGTCCAGGCAGTGTTCGTCGCGGCGCTCGCGCATCGTGTCGTCACGGTGGAGGGAACCTCGATCCCGACGGCGACGACGGCCCTCGCCGATCTCTTGGTCGCCGTGCCCGTCCCGACGGGCTGACTCGGGGCGACGCGTGCACGTCATCGAAGAGACGCGTCCGATGCCTGGCTCCGGCACTGCAGCGCGAACCGGGGCTCCCTCTCGAGGCAGGACTCGAGCGCAGGCCGGACCGGGCGAGTTCACGTTCGCGGCGCTGTCGACTGGGGGTATCTCGGTCCTTGCAATCGGGAACGCGTTGGCGAGCGGTGAGCCCGCGTTGTCGCTGCTGGCCGCGTTCGGTGTTGCAATGCTCCTGCTCGGGATTGTTGGCGCGTTCGTCGGGTTGCGCGACGTCGCCATCTCGATCGTCGCTCCCCACGATGTCGTGGTGGGTTCCGACGCTGCGATCCGGCTTTCGGTCGATGGCCCCGGCCGAGCGGCCTGCACCGTGCGGCTGGTCGATCCGCCCACCCGCGCGCACGACGCAACCGTCGGTGCCCAGGGGATCATCGCTTGGTACGCACCGCGCCGAGGCGTGTGGGAGTCGCTACGCGTCGAAGTGCGCAGCTCGTGGCCCTTCGGGATCTTCCAACGCCGCAAAGTGTTCGACGTGCCGCTCGACGCGCCCATGCACGTGGTACCGCGAGCGACGGCCGTCGACGTTCAGCACGTCACGATCGATGACGACGGACCCCGTTCGCCCGCCACGGCGAGCGGCGGCGATCTCGTCCGATCGGTGCGTCCATATCGCCCAGGCGACCCGCAGAAATGGGTGCATTGGCCGAGTACCGCACGCGGTCGCGAACTCATGGTGCGCGAGTTCGAGCCAACGGTCGATCGAGACGTGACGATCCGAGTCACGTTGTCGAGCGACCCTGCTCTCGCCGAACCCGCCGCGGCGCGCGCCGTGGGCGCCGGACGCTCGGTCCTGCACTCCGGACGTCGGCTCACGCTCGTCACCCGCGAGGAGCGCGGATCGGTCACCGGCGCGGTCCTCACCGATCGTGAGCTCGGCCGACGGCTGGCACGCGCGGTCGCGGGTCGACCCGATCCTGCGCCGAGTTCGGGCGTCGTGGAGATCGCGTGAGTACCCCCGGCCCGCACGCGACGGACCTACGCGGACCCGACGGGTACCTCGCCGTCGGCGCGGCGATGTCCGTCGGCATCGCGACGGTCGCGGGAGCTGCGCACTTCCACCTCCCGTTGTCACTCGCGTTCGCCGCGGGAGCGTTGATGGGACTGCTCGCAGTGGCCGCGCTGCCATCGATCCCGACGCGAGTCGCGGCACCGCTGGTGCTCACCGCCGGGGGCTTCGTCCTCACCCGCTACGCACGCGCGGGCGCGGTTTCGTCGCGGATGATCATCCTCTGGGGCCTGGCGACGATCGGCACGCTCATCGCGCTCGAACGCAGCGAACAGGCGCGTCGGCCGAAACTCGACCCGAACTCGCGCGCCCGTCCGGTCGCGGCGACCCTGGTCGCGGGGGCGGCGGCCGTCACCGTGCTCGCAGTCGCGCTCTGGCCGGTGATGGCGCTCGGTGGCGCCGCCGAACAACGCGGCGACGATCCCGATCCGTTCGCGGAGTCATCGACCTCGAATTTGTGGGACGCGAACTCGTTCGACACGCGCGGCCGACCAAAGCTCGGCAACGAGATCGTGATGTACGTCGACGCCGACCGCCCCGCCTTCTGGCGTGGTGCGACGTTCGACGAGTGGGATGGCACGAGTTGGTATCGACGCGAAGGTCCGGGTTCGGTGCTGGCCCGCCGCGGGAGCGCCGACGGACCGGGAATCGTGCCGGCAGGGATTGGCGCGCGGATCGGCCCGACCCGCGACAACGTCCAGACGTTCGAAATCGTGGCGCCGAACGCCGAGGTGGTCTTCGCCGCGCCCGATGCCGTGGAGGTTCGCAGCGACCACCTCGTGGTCGCGCGGCCGGACGGAACGCTTGCCGTTCCCGACGACGCCTTCGGGACGGGTGCTCGTTACACCGTGAGGTCGCAAGAGCCGCTGGCGACGGTCGACACGCTTCGGGGTGCGACGGGTCAACTGCCCGACGCCATCGAGCAGCGCTACGCCCGGCCCGCGATCGCGACCGACCGTCTCCGTAGCTTGGCGCGAGAGATCACGGAGTCATCGGCGACGGACTACGACAAAGTCCGAGCGATCGAGACTTGGCTGGCATCGAACGTCGAGTACACGCTCGAAGCACCCTTGCCGCCGGTCGATGTCGAGGACACGGTCGACTGGTTCGTCTTCGAGGGGCGCCAAGGTTGGTGCGAACAGATCGCATCGACGCTCGTGGTGATGCTGCGAGAGGTCGGCGTACCGGCGCGAGTGGCGACGGGGTTCGTCACGGGCGACCTCGACCCGCTCACGGGTCGCTATACGGTGCGAGCGAAGGACTCGCACGCCTGGGCCGAGGTCTGGTTCCCGGGCGTCGGTTGGCAGGGCTTCGACCCGACAGCATCGGTGCCGCTCGCGGGCGAGAGCGTTGCGCAGAACTCGGTGTTCACCTGGATGCAGCGCCACGCGGTTCTGTTTGGCGCGCTGGTCCTCGGCGCCGTGTTCGTCGGTTTGCTCGCTCGACGAGCGGGGCGGGTGCTCGTGCGCCGCCGGGCGCACCGAAACCGATCGTGGTCCAGTCAGACCCTCGAGACGCTCGAGCGGGTCGGGGAGGCGTTCGGCCGACCGCGGGGCGTGGGCGAGACACCGGCGCAGTACGCGCGGCTGCTCGGAGCCCGGCTCGACGAACCCGCGCTGGGGTCGGTCGGCGACGCGATCGACGCCGACGCCTTCGACCGAGCTCCGCTCGCCGAGGAACGCCGTCGAGACGCCGAAGCGAACTTGGATCGACTGCTAGGGTGAACTGCGTCCGACCGTGAAGGGAGTCCCGTGAGGCTCCCACGGAGGGGGTAGCCGGATGAGCGCGCGCGACGCAATTGAAGCGGTCGCAACAGACGTACCTGGAGCGGGACCGCAAGCGACCGATGGTCGCATGGTGATCCGCACGGTCGTCTTCGACGCCGACACGCTGCGTCGATCGGTCACCCGCATCGCGCACGAGATCGTCGAGCACAATCGCGGTGCTGCTGATCTCGTTCTGGTCGGGCTCCACACTCGCGGCGTGCCGTTGGCCGCGCGCATCGGGGCCGCGATTTCGACGTTCGAATCGACGACGGTGCCGGTCGGTTCGCTCGACATCGCCTTCCATCGCGACGACATCAACCGACGCATGGTGGTCCCGCTCGGACCGACCGTCGTCCCCGATATCACCGACCGCCACGTCGTGCTCGTCGACGACGTGCTCTGCACCGGGCGCACGATCCGGGCGGCCCTCGATGCTGTTGTGCACCTCGGCCGGCCCCGCACCATCCAACTCGCCGTCCTCGTCGACCGGGGGCATCGCGAACTGCCGATCCGTGCCGACTACGTCGGCAAGAACCTCCCCACGAAGCTCGCCGAAGATGTGCGCGTGAAGCTCGCCGAACTCGACGGCGGCGAGGACCGAGTCGAGTTGTGGGCGCCGGCGCCGTCGGTTCCGACGCCTGACGTGCAGGAGCGCCGGTGAAACACCTGTTGTCGGTCGACGACCTCGGCGGACGGACCGGAATCGAGCGGCTCCTCGATCGAACCGAAGAGTTCCTCGCGGTCACCCATCGCGAGATCCCGAAGATCCCCGCGCTCGTCGGCAAGGTGGTCGTGTCGTTGTTCTACGAGGACAGCACGCGAACGCGCCTCAGCTTCGAGACGGCAGCCAAACGACTTTCCGCCGACACGATGACCTTCTCGGTCAGTACGAGCAGTGTCAAGAAAGGTGAGTCGCTCCTCGACACGGTGCAGACGATCGAAGCAATGGGCATCGACGCGATCGTTGTCCGCCACCAGGCTGCGGGCGCCCCGCGCCGGATCGTCAACTGGACCGAGGCGTCGGTCATCAACGCGGGCGACGGTCGTCACGAACACCCGACGCAAGCCTTGCTCGACGCCTTCACCCTCCGGCGCCACCGACAAGGGAGCCTCGACGGCGCGCAGATCGCCATCGTCGGCGACATCGTGCACAGCCGGGTGGCCCGCAGCGACGTCAAACTGTTCGCGGCGCTCGGCGCCAACGTCACGTTGGTCGGCCCGCCCACATTGATGCCCGAGTCGATCGAAGGTTGGCCGGTGCGCGTCAGCTACGACCTCGACGAAGTGCTCGCCGAAACCGATGTCGTGTATCTGCTGCGTATCCAACAAGAACGCATCGCCAGCGGACGGTTCCCGAGCCTGCGGGAGTACACGGCACGATGGGGACTCACCGCGGCGCGTGCGGCGAGGCTGAAACCCGACGTTGTCGTGATGCACCCTGGTCCGATGAACCGCGGCGTCGAAATCGCAAACGACGTGGCCGACAGCGACGTCTCGCTTGTCACCCAACAGGTGACCAACGGCGTCGCGGTGCGAATGGCGGTGCTCTACGAGTTGTTGGCGGCGAGCGGGGAGGCGAACTGATGGAGACCTACCTCGTGCGCGGGGGCACCGTCGTCGACGCGACGACCGAGGGAAAGCGCGTCGATGTGTTCGTGCGCGACGGAGTGATCGCGGAGATCGGCGACAAGCTCGATGCCGCCGGCGCCCGGATCCTCGACGCCGAAGGTTGCATCGTCGGGCCTGGGCTGGTCGACATCCAGGTGCACTTTCGCGAGCCGGGACGCGAGGATTCCGAGACGATCGAAACCGGATCGCGCGCAGCCGCGCTCGGCGGATTCACCGCCGTCGTCTGCATGCCCAACACGACCCCGCCGATCGACGACGCGGCGGTGGTCGAATGGATCGTCGGTCGCGGCCGTGACGTCGGGCTCTGTGACGTGCGCGTCGCCGGTTGCATCACCAAAGCGCGCGCGGGCCGCGAACTCGCCCCCCTGGGCGAGCTGTACGACGCCGGCGTGCGGATCTTCACCGATGATGGCGACTGCGTCGCTGATGCGTCGCTCATGCGCCGCGCGTTCGAGTACGCCGTCGCGCTCCCGGGCGCGGTGATCGCACAACACGCCGAGGATCCGAGTCTCGTCAATGGTGGGCACATGCACGAAGGGGAGTGGAGTGCCCGCCTCGGGATTCCCGGACGTCCCTCCGAGGCCGAGATCATCATCGTGGCGCGCGATCTCGCGCTCGCACGCCGATGCGGCGCTCGCTACCACGTCTTGCACCTCAGCACTGCCGGAGCCGCCGACCTCGTTCGTCAAGCGAAGGCCGAGGGGATTCGCGTCACGGCGGAGTGCACGCCGCAACATTTCACGCTCACGGACGCGAGCTGCGCCGACTACGACCCGGCGTTCAAGATGAACCCTCCGCTGCGCGGACCCACCGACCGCGATGGGGTGCGCGCAGCGCTGATCGACGGCACGCTCGATGCGATTGCGACCGATCACGCGCCCCATGCCCCCGAAACCAAGGAAGTGCCGTTCGAGGAGGCACCGCCGGGGATGTTGGGCGTCGAGACCGCGTTCGCGGTCGCGCACAGCGAACTGGTGTCGTCCGGAGCGCTGTCGATGCAACAGCTCCTCGCTCGGATGAGTTGGCAGCCGGCGGCCATCGCCGGACTCGACGATCGCCACGGCGGGGCGGTGCAGGCGGGTCGCCCCGCAAACCTCGTCGTCATCGACCCGCAGGCTCGATGGACCGTCGACCAATCCGCAGTCGCATCCCGCTCGCGGAACACGCCCTGGCACGGCCGCGAACTACAAGGTCGCGTCCGCCACACGATGCTCGAAGGAGTCGCAACGGTGATCGATCACGAGGCGGTCCGATGACGGCGCGCGTCGAGGCAGCCCTCGTGCTCGCCGACGGCGAGGTGTTCGAAGGCTGGTCCGTCGGTCACGAACCCGGCAGCGCCCTCGCCGCGGGCGAGGTCGTCTTCAACACCGCGTTGAGCGGCTACCAGGAGATCATCACCGACCCGAGCTATGCCGGTCAGATCATCACCTTCACCGACCCGCACATCGGCAACTACGGCTGCAACCCGGTCGACGACGAGTCGACCCAGCCCCGATGTCGGGGCGTGATCGTTCGCGATCTGGCGCGGCGGGCGAGCAACTGGCGCGCCAAAGACGACCTCGACGCGTTCATGCGTCGTCACGCGATCGCTGGCATTGCCGGCGTCGACACGCGCCGTCTCACCCGCCACCTTCGTGACGCCGGCGCAATGCCGGGCGCGTTCGGAACGGTGTCGGACTCCGACTTGCTCGCAGCGGCGAAGGCTGACGGCGGCACCGACGG
>SXGT01019712.1_pt1 | contig 12571 bp, 13 predicted proteins | sample 3176221 | NCBI WGS metagenome assembly SXGT01 (sample SAMN11356862, study PRJNA531348) | freshwater metagenome | isolation source: freshwater sample F1-120 | place: China: Fuxian Lake, Yuxi | collected 2017-12-25
CCCGGTGACGGCGCCGTTCCTACGCTGCGGTCATGAGCGAAGAAGACGCCGATCGCCTGGCACTCGCAGCAGCCCTGCGCGATCTCAACCACGCGTTCGTCGGCCACGACGCCGATCCCGACCTGTTGCGGTCGACGACTGCGCTCGCCGTCGACCTCGCGACGCAACTCCGCGCGGGTGCGCGCCGCGACCGGTTGGCGTTGATGCAGGCCTCGCGCCGTGAAGCCGAGGCCGAGGCCGCGGCGGGCGACTCGGGCCGGTTCCCGATGAACCGGCCCCGTTCGGGCTTCGAAGACCGCGCGGTGGCGGGCCGGGCGAACCCGACGAGCATCGACTTCGATGTCCGGTTCGACGACGAAGACGACGTGGTCGCCGAGTTCGTGTTGCGGCGCGCGTTCGAGGGTGCACCGGGGCGTGCACACGGCGGGATGGTCGCCGCAGCGTTCGACGATGTCACCGGGTGGGTGATCGGACGCCTCGGCGAACCGTCGTTCACGGGCGAACTCACCGTGCGGTTCGTCGCGCCCGTGCCGGTCGACGAACGGCTCACGGTTCGGACGCGCCTCGCCGAGCGCGACGGTCGCAAGCTCTTCATCACTGCGGAGATGACGGCCGCTGATCGCTTGGTCGCGACCTGTCGAGCGACCTACATCACGGTGGATCCGTCGGTCTTCGCCGGGATGCCCGACCCGCGTTGACCCGCAGCGAATCGACCGTGAACACGACGAGCGCGATCCAAACGAGCGCGAACCCGATCACACGCGCCCGCGGCATCGCCTCGTCGTAGAGCCAGACGCCGAGCGCGAAGTTGATCGTCGGGACCGCGTACTGCAGCGGACCGAGCACCGTGAACGGGACTCGCGGCGCAGCGACCGCGAACAGCAACAGCGGGACGACCGTGACGACCCCGGCGAGCAGCACGAGCGCGAGCTGGCCGCCCGACGCCGTCGTTCGGATCGCGTCGTCGCCCGTCTCGATCGCCGCGACGGTCGCGAGCGCCGCCGGCAGCAGGACGAACGTCTCCGCGGCGAGACTCTCGATCGGGTGCAGGGGGATCGTGCGCTTGATGAGGCCGTACCAACCCCAGGTGCCACCGAGCACCAGCGCGAAGCCGGGGAGGTGTCCGTAGTCGAGGGTGAGCACGACGACGGCAGCGGCCGCGATCGACAGCGCGACGCCCGAGGCCGGTCGGAGGCGCTCGCCGAACCCGATCACGCCGATGGCGACGGTGACCAGGGGAGCGATGAAGTAGCCGAGCGCCGTCTCGACGACGTTGTCGTGTGTCACGGCCCACACGTAGGTCGTCCAGTTCGCGGTGAGCAGGAGCGCGGCGAGCCCGACTCGGATCGCGACCCAGGGGTCGTTGCGGATCGCCCGCAGCGCCGACCAGCGGCGGGTCACGGTGACGACCGCGGCGAGGAGCAGCGACGACCACACGATGCGCTGGCCGATCAGCCCGAACGCGCTCAGTCCGTGCAGTTCGTGCCAGTAAACGGTGAGCAGACCCCACAACACGTAGGCGGCGATGCCGGCGAAGACGCCGCGTCGGTCGAGGTGCACCGGGGCAGGCTAGGAGTGCCGCGTTCGTGGTAGGACACCATTTCATGCGCGTCGATGTGCTCACCGGTGGCCTGTCCCTCGCCCAGATGCAACAGCTCGCGCGCGACGCGTCGGCGGCGGGATTCTCGGGACTCGTCGTCACCGAGGCCGGCCGGACCGCGTACCTCCAGTGCGCCGCGGCGGCGCTCGCCGTGCCGGGGCTCGAGCTGCTCACCGGTGTCGCGGTCGCGTTCCCGCGGAGTCCGATGGTCACCGCGCAGACGGCATGGGAGCTCGCCGAAGCCAGCGGCGGGCACTTTCGGCTCGGGCTCGGAACGCAGGTGCGCGCGCACATCGAACGCCGATACGGATCGGCGTTCGAACATCCCGGGCCGCGGCTCGTGGAGTACGTCCGAGCGGTGCGCGCGTGCTTCGCGGGGTTCCGCGGTGAGCCGCTCGCCTTCGACGGCCACTTCACGAAGTTGTCGCTGCTGTCGGCGATGTGGTCGCCGGGCAAGATCGCGGTCGACGACCCGCCGGTCGACATCGCCGCGGTCAACCCGTGGATGTTGCGCGCCGCGGGACGGGTCGCCGACGGCGTGCACGTGCACCCGCTGAATCATCCCGGCTACCTGCGCGATGTCGTCGTGCCGAACGTCGCGCAGGGCGCGACCGAAACCGGACGCGATCCGAGCGCGGTGCAGTTGATCGTGCCGTGCTTCACCGTTGCGGGCGATACCCCCGAGGAGCGCGCGCCGTGGCGTGAGCTCGCGCGCACGCAAGTCGCGTTCTACGGAAGCACCCCCAACTACGCGTTCGTGTTCGAGCTGCTCGGCCGCACGGGGACCACCGAGGCCATCCGTGAGCGTCAGAAGGCCGGCGACTTTGCGGGGATGACCAAGGTGATCGACGACGAACTCCTCGCATCGTTCGTCGTCGAGGGCAGCTGGGACGAGATGGCCGATCGGATCGTCGATCGATTCGGCGGTGTCGCCGAGCGCGTCGTGCTCTACCCGGCGGGGATGGCCTACGCGTCGAACCGCGAACACTTCGACCGCCTCGGTGCGGTCGCCCGAACGATCACGGAGGTATCGCGATGAGCTACAACGCGCTGGGCCGGATCGTGCACGACGCCGACGCACACATCATGGAGACCCCGACGTGGCTTCGCGACCACGCGGACCCCGACGTGCGCGACCGCATCCGCCCGCTCGACCTCGGTGGCGGCAACGAGCTGAAGCAGACCGGCGACGTCGACGAACAGCTTGCCGACCTGCGCGCCACGTTCGATCGGCTCGCCGCGAAGCACGCCTCCGACGAGTACCGCGCGACGGAGGCGGCCGAGATCATGGCCCGCAAGAACTTCGCGGCGACCGGCAGCTTCGTCGCGGCCGATCGCCCGCGGGCGCTCGACCTGCTCGGGTTCGCGAGCCAACTCGTCTTCAACACGTTCCACAACCGGCGGCTGCGAGACTGGGAGCATTCGGGCGACCTCGACCTCGCGTACGGCGTCGCCCGCGCCCACAACCGCGGCATGACCGAGTTCTGCAGTGTCGATCCCCGACTCCTCGCGACCGGATACGTGCCGCTCGTCGACTTCGCGCGGGCGGCCGCTGCCGCCGACGAGGCGATCGCGATGGGCGCAGCGGCGCTGCTGGTCGCATCGGGCTGTCCCCCGGGGCACAGCCCGAGCCACCGCGATCTCGACCCCGTGTGGGCCCGAGCACAAGACGCCGACCTGCCGATCGTGTTCCACGTGGGCGGTACCGGCGACCTCATCGACCGGCACTACTTCGTGAACGGGCTTCCCATCCCGCCCGACTTCCACGGTGGCGAGGAGAACTTCCGCAGTGTCGACTACATGGCGATCCCCTTCCCGCCGATGCAGACGATCGCGACGATGGTGTTCGACGGAGTCTTCGACCGATTCCCGCGGCTGCGCATCGGCGTGATCGAACAGGGCGCGATCTGGGTGCCGAGTTGGATGCGCCAGATGGAGAGCGCATTCGAGGCCTTCCACCGTCACGAGGAGCGCGTGCGCGCGCTCGAACTCCGACCGAGCGACTACGTGCGCCGTCAGATGAAGTTCACGCCGTACCCGACCGAAGACGTCGGCTGGATCATCGATCAGGCAGGCGCCGAGGTGGTGATGTTCAACTCCGACTACCCCCATGTCGAGGGCGGGCGGCGGCCGATCGAGCGGTTCGAGGCGTCGCTCGGCGCAGCCGACGAGTCGGTGCGCCAGGCCTTCTACTGCGACAACTTCCTCGCGCTCATGGGCGCGGCAGCTGCGCCGGTCACGGGTAGGGCGTGATCGCGGGCGCACCGTCGATCTCGGCACGCCCGAGCATCCACGCGAGCAGCTCGCGCGAACTGCCGGCGACGACGACACCGCCGTCGCCGATCGTGATCGGATCACCGCCGCCCGGCGCGAGCACGAGCCCGCCGCTGCTCACCCGGGCACCGAGCTGAGCGATCGCGAGCGGCCATTCGCGATCGACGAAGGCCTCGGACCAGTCGTCGGGAGCGAATGCGAGCCCGAGGTCCGCGTGGTGGATCTCGACCTCGCGCCACCGTCGGAACGGCCACGACGCGAGCGGAACTTCACCGAGCATCACCGACCGCCCGACCCCGTGCGCCCAGACCTCGCCGTCGGCCTCCGTGGTCGCCAGGTCGAGGCGCGCACATGCGGTGGCGAGATCGCCCAGGAGTACGCCGCGACTCCGACCCGCGCCCGCTTCGATGTCGCCGCCGCGCTGCGCGGCTCCGCCGGGATACTGGTCGCCGATCTCGCCGCGCGCCGCCGCCTCGAACATTCCGGTGACGGCGTCGGCGTTGCGTGCGAGATGGGTGATCACGTGCGCGATCGACCAGGTGGGGAGCCGACTCGGCGCCGCGGGGTCGAAGTCGGTCGTCTCGAGCTCGCCGAGGAGGAGGGCATGCGCGGCGCGCAGCCCCCGGAGGTCTGCATCGGGACGCGGACTGGCTGCGCTCGTCATGGGCCAACGTTACGGCTCCGTAGTATCGGCGCATGGAGCAGATGCGATTCGGTGCGTTCGCGCCGCAGGGCTGGAAGACGGAGCTGATCGGGATCGACGGTGCGGCGGCGAAGTGGGCCGCCTGTCGCGACGTCGCGTTGCGCGCCGAGCGGCTCGGCTACGACTCGATCTGGGTGTACGACCACTTCCACAACGTGCCGACCCCCGCGCACGAAGCGGTGTTCGAGTGCTGGACCGTCATGGCGGCGCTCGCCGAGGCGACGACGTCGATCCGGCTCGGTCAGATGGTGAGCTGCACGAGCTACCGGGAGCCGACGCTCACCGCGAAGATCACGAGCTCGATCGACGTCATCAGCGGGGGACGCCTGGAGTGGGGTGTCGGTGCCGGCTGGTACCAGCACGAGTACGACGCCTACGGCATCGAGTTCCCGAAGCCCGCGGTCCGCATCGGCATGTTGCGCGAGGCGGTGGAGATCGTCACCGCGATGTGGCGCGATGCCGAGACCACCTACGACGGTCGCTACTACACGGTGCGCGGCGCGCAGTGCGACCCCAAGCCGTTGCAGTCGCCGCGCCCGCCCGTGTGGATCGGCGGTAGCGGCGAGCAACTGACCCTGCGCGTCGTGGCGAGGCTCGCCGACAAGTCGAACTTCGGCGGCAAGCCGCACGAATGGCTGCACAAGCGTGGCGTGCTCCAGCGGCACTGTCACGAACTCGGACGCGACGAGGACACGATCGAAAAGACCTGGTCTCCCGAGTGCATCGTGCGTGCCACCGAGGCCGAGGCGCGCGCGTTCCACGACGCTCGACGCGAGCAGCAGCCCTGGTTGGAGGAGTGGGACTCCTACCGGCAGGGCAACCTCGCGGGCAGCGTCGAACAGGTCGCCGATCGGATCGCCGAGTACCAGGGGATGGGCTGTACCTACATCGTGCCGTGGTTCCCCGACTATCCCGGGACCGAGACGCTCGAGCGGCTCGCGACCGAGGTCGCCCCGAACTTCGCCCGCTGACGGTCAGCGCGCGGGCCGACTCCAGTTGCGGTCGACCTCGCGCGGGGGAAAGACGAACTCCGGCGACGGTCGCCATCCGGTCGCGCGCAGGTCTTCGTTGACGTGCGCCATGTTGAGGATGTCCTCGTCGTAGTCGAACTTGCCGTTGCCCGCGTAGCGCAACGTCGACAGCCCCGACTGCCGTGGCCGGATGCCGTCGGGCCCCGCGGGGAGGATCTGGGTCCACTTGACGAGCACGAGGCCGTCGCCGATCACCGCCCACCCCTCGATCGGGAACTGCCAGTCCTCGAGGCCGCGCATCGACTCGTCGAAGAAGTGTGCGATCGCGTCGATGCCTTCGACGCGTCCCCACGCAGGGTCGATGTAGACGGCGTCGTCGGTGAAGAAGCGGCGCAGCGCGGTCCAGTCGAGTTCCTTGCGCTCGATCGCAGCGCGGGTCTCCAGGTACTCGCGGACGGTGGCTTCGATCTCGGTGGTCGCGTCGGTCATGGTCGCAGCATGGCAAACGCGACCGGTTCCGTGCGAGACGGGGATCAGCCGAGGTCGACGAACGCGTCGGTGACCCGATCGCGCCACGATCGGAGGTTCGGACCGAGGCTCGCGTCGGTCCGGCCGAGGCGGACGACGAGCAGATCCAGCGCAGGGACGCAGAGGATCGACTGGCCCTCGTAGCCGCTGGCCCAAAAGCTGCCGAGTGGGTCGCCGGCGACGACCCACCAGTGCGCGCCGTATCCGGAGCCGTCGCTCGGGTCGATCGAACGGAGCGTGCGACCGTGATCGACCCAGCCCGCGGGACGCACGCGGCGGCCGTCCCACTCGCCGCCGCGCAGCTGCAGCAGCCCGAAGCGGGCGAAGTCGCGTGCCGTCGCGTGCACATACGACGAGCCGACGAACGTTCCGGCCGCGTCGAAGCGCGCGGTCGCGGTGGCCATGCCGATGGGCGCGAACAACTCGTCGTGGAGCCAAGCGGCGACGCCCTCGGCGTCGCCGCCGATCGCTTCGCCGGCGAGGCGGGCCACGAGGTTGCTCGTTCCCGACGAATAGTTGAACGTGCTTCCCGGTTCGTTCGCCAGCGGCCGTGCCGCGGCGAACGCGGCGACATCGTCGCTCCCGGCGCCGAACAACATATCGATCACGTGCGAGGTCTCGCCGTCGATGTAGTCCTCGTCGAACGCGAGGCCGTCGCGCATCTCGAGGAGGTGCTCCAGGGTGATCGCCTGGCGCGGATCGCCCGGTCGCTGCCATTCGGCGATGGCCGCGGGTTCGTCGAGCGCGAGCGCCTCGCGGTCGACGAGGATCCCGACCGCGGCGTGGAGGATCGATTTCGCCATCGACCACGACAGGAGCGGCGTGTCGATCGTGACGGGCTCGTCAGGATCGTTCCACTTCGGGAGCGCACCGCCGTAGCGCTCGGCGACGACCGCACCGCGGTGGACGACGACGACCGCGTAGGTCTGGGCGTACCGGCCGGTGTCGGTGAACATCTCCTCGACGAGCGCCGCGAGCTCGGGGGGCCCATCGGCGCGGACCGGCCAGGCGTCGGTGGGCCAGGGCACGCCGTCGGGTTGGCGCGGGAGCGGGACGAGGCCGGTCACGAGCCGACAACCTACGCGAGTGCACGGCGCGGAGGGATGCCGACCGAGGTCGGGATGTGGCATCGTCGGGGTGATCCGCCGCCCGCGCGCACGACGAAGGAACCTCGATGACGAACCCCACGATCCTCCGCTCGCCCTATCCCGATGTCGTCGTGCCCGACGGCGCGCTCACCGGGTACGTGTTCGAGCGTGCCGGCCGGTATCCCGACCGCGCCGCGTTCGTCGACGCGGCCACCGGTCGGGCGTGGACCTACCAGGAGACGATCGACCGGATCCACCGCACCGCGGGCGGACTCGTCGCGCGCGGCTTCGGCGTGGGCGACGTGTTGGGGGTGATGGCCCCCAATTCACCCGACTACGCGGTCGCGTTCCACGCCGCGGCAGTCGCGGGAGGTACGACGACCACGATCAACCCCGTCTACGGCGCCGAGGAGGTCGCGTTCCAGTTGCGTGACGCGGGAGCGAGCATGGTGGTCAGCGCGGCCGCATCGCTCGACCACGCGACCGAGGCGGCGCGCGAGGTCGGGATCCGCGACATCTTCGTGTTCGGTACCGACGGTGCACCGTCGTTCGACACGGTGACGGGCGACCCGATCGCCCAGGTACCGGTCGACCCCGACGACATCGTGGTGCTGCCGTATTCGAGCGGCACGACCGGGCTCCCGAAGGGCGTGATGCTGTCGCACCGCAACTGCGCGGTGAACCTCGAGCAGGTCAGCGCGATCTTCCCGTTCGCCGAACACGACGTGGTCATCGCCGTGCTGCCGTTCTTCCACATCTACGGCATGCAGGTCATCATGAACGCGGGCCTGCGGGTCGGCGCGACGCTGATCACGATGCCGCGCTTCGATCTGGTCGGCTTCCTCGAGGCAGTTCAGGAACATCGAGTGACGATCGCGTACCTCGTGCCGCCCATCGTGCTCGCGCTCGCGAAGCAGCCCATCGTCGACAACTACGACCTGTCGTCGTTGCGGATCGTGATGTCGGGCGCGGCGCCACTCGGTGCGGAACTCGCCGCGGAGGCGTCGGCCCGCATCGGCGCCGACGTGTTCCAGGGGTACGGCATGACCGAGCTCAGTCCGGTGTCGCACCTCTGCCCGCTCGACGACGCACGGCCGGGTTCGATCGGTGTGCTCGTCCCCAACACCGAGGCGCGCCTCGTCGACGCCGAGACCGGTGTCGACGCCCCGAAGGGCGGACCGGGCGAGCTCTGGATCCGCGGCCCACTCGTCATGCGCGGCTACCTCAACAACCCCGAGGCGACGGCGACGACGATCGACACCGACGGTTGGTTGCACACCGGCGACGTCGCGACCGTCGATGCCGACGGCCACTTCGCGATCGTCGATCGGGTGAAGGAGCTCATCAAGTACAAGGGCTTCCAGGTTCCGCCGGCCGAGCTCGAGGCGCTGCTCGTCACGCACCCGTCCGTGGCCGACGTGGCCGTGATCCCGGTCGCCGACGAGGAGGCGGGGGAGATCCCCAAGGCGTTCGTCGTGCTGAAGCCCGACCACGCGGCGACCGCGGAGGAGCTCATGGCCTTCGTCGCCGGCCACGTGGCTACCTACAAGCAGGTGCGGCTGGTCGAGTTCGTGAGCGAGATCCCCAAGTCGGCGTCGGGCAAGATCCTGCGCCGGCTGCTCCGCGAGCGCCCGGCCTGAGACCGTGCGGGCCGAGGGCTCGCCTTGGTACGTTTCGTCCAGCTCCGATGATTGTCTACCGACCGGTCGGTAGGTAGAGTCCCGGGCATGACCACGGTGATCGGCCCCGAGTCCGATGCCTCCGCCCCGACGGGCAGAGGCAAGAACACGCTGCTCCCCGTCCTGCGGGTGATCCCCGAGCAGTGCTACGAACGCCCGACCCGCCGGGGCATGGTGCTCGTCGCTCGGTCGCTCACGATCTACGCAGCGATTCTCGCCGGCCTCGTCTTCGCCGACGCGTGGTTCCTCGTCGTGCCGCTCTGGCTCCTCGCGGGGCTGGCGGTCAGCAGCCTGTTCGTGCTCGGCCACGACGCGGCCCACGGTGCGTTGTTCGACGACGCGGCGCGCAACCGCCGCATCGGCCGTGCGCTCATGTTGCCGTCGCTCCACGTCTATGAGTCGTGGGTCGTGGGCCACAACCGCATCCACCACGGCCACACGCTCCGCCAAGACATGGACTTCGTGTGGCATCCGAAGACGGTCGAGCAGTACCGGGCGATGAACCGGTTGCAGCGGCTGCGACACCGGATCGAGTGGTCACCCTTCGGTGCGGCCGCGTACTACGCGCGCGAGGTGTGGTGGAACAAGATGATGCGCTTCGATCCGCCGGAGCGCTACCGCGTCAACGTGAAGCGCGACGAGCGATTCGTCGCGCAGTGGGCGTCGCTCGCGGTGATCGCCGCCGCGGTCGCGGGCTGGTTCCTCTCCGGTGGCGCACTCGGATCGCTGTGGATGATCACGAAGTTGTTCGTGGTGCCGTTCGCCTTGTTCTGTTGGACGATCGGGTTCGCGGTCTACGTGCACCACATCGCCCCCGACATCAAGTGGTGGCCGCGCCGCACATGGACGAGCTTCCACGGCCAGGTCGAAGGCACGACCGTGTTGCGCATTCCCGCGGTGTTGAACCTGTTCCTGCACAACATCTTCGTGCACGTTCCTCATCACGTCGACGTGCGGATCCCGTGCTACGAACTGCCGCGGGCAGCCGCCGCGATCATCGAGGCGTTCCCCGAGGTCGACCACCGTGATTTCCGTGTGCGCGACTACCTGCGGAGCACGAAGGCGTGCAAGCTCTACGACTTCGATGAGCAGCGTTGGCTGACCTACGCCGAGGCGCGACGGGTTCAGACCGCGTAGATGTCGATCGGCGCGTCGGCCCCGTAGCCGCCGGCCGAGGCCCGGCCGGTCGCGGTGAGCACGAATGCGATCGCGCGCGGGTCGTCGACGCCCGGCACCGCGCCGTTCCAGCCGCGCTTGGCGAGCTCGAAGGCGACGTGCGATACGACGCCCGCGAAGCCCGGCGTGATCTCGCTCGCGCGACCGAGCGCAGCGCGGATGTCGTCGGCGTGGAGCCACGCGTCGTACCAGAGTGCCTCGACACCCTCGCCGAGCGTGCCGTCGTATCCGCCCGGCGCCGGGCCGGCCCACGCGGCGTCGTCGAAGAGGGGCAAGAGCGCGGCCGCGGCGTCGCGCACCGCGCGGCACTCGTCGGCGAGCTCCGATGCCGATCGTCCGGCGCGTTCGGCGACCTCGCGTTCGGTGACCTCGGGGGTGCCGAGACCGTCGGTGTTGCCGGCGGCGACGTCGGCCATGGAACCGACGACGTGGCGGGCGACGTCGCCGACGGTCCAGCCGGCGCAGCGGCTCGGCGAATCCCATTCGGCGGTCGCGAGTGGCCGGATCAGGGCCTCGAAGTGATCGAGGTCGGTGAGGAGACCGTCGGAGACCTGGGAGCGGGGCAGCGGCATGGCATTCTTCCCTTCACTGGGGAGCAATTGGAAGATGCGTGCAGGCAGCACGCATGTATGTGCATCATGGTGCAGGAGGTGCTCATCGTCAAGGACGAATCCCGGGGCCGAACCCAGGCCGAACGACGCGCCCGAACCCAGGGGGCACTGATCGACGCGGCCCGCTCCCTGTTCGCCGAGCGCGGCTACGCCGGTGCCGGCCGCGAGGAGATCGTGGCGCGAGCGGGCGTGACCCGGGGCGCCATGTACCACCACTTCGCGTCGAAAGAGGATCTCTTCCGGGCCGTGTTCGAGACCGTCGAACGCGACCTGTGCGACGCGGTCGCGGTCGCGGCGTTCGCGGCGACCGATCCCGTCGAGCAACTCCGGCGGGGCGCGCAGGCGTTTCTCGACGCGGCCGCGACCCCCGAGGTCCGCAGGATCGTGCTGCTCGACGCGCCCTCGGTGTTGCCGGTGGAGCTACGACGCCAACTCAGCGAGCGATACGGGCTCGGGCTCGTGCGGGAGGCCTTGCGGACCGTCGACGCCGCCGGTCGGCTGGCGATCGGGCCGATCGAACCACTCGCCGCATTGGTGCTCGCGGCGCTGCACGAGGCCGCGACCGCGATCGCCGACGGCGCCGATGCCGACTCGATGCGCGCGGTCGTCGCCGGGCTCATCGATCGACTCACGACCGACTGAACCGCCGCCCCGACGGTCGGGCCCCGATCGGGCCCTCAGATGAAGGCCCGAACCGGCCGATCGAGAGAGGTGGACTCCGACCCCTCCCCGATCCCCGGGCTCGACGCCGAGACGGTGCTCCGGGCGACCGCCGGCGACCGGGGGGCGCTCGGCGACATCTACCGGGCGTTGAACCCTGCGCTCGTGCGGTTCCTCGGGTCGTTGGGGGTCCGCGACGCCGAAGACGTGGCGGGCGACGTGTGGGCCGACCTCGCCCGCCGGATGCCGCGGGTGGAACCCGACCCGGTGGAGCTGCGGACGCTGTTGTTCACGATCGGTCGGCGCCGGGCGATCGACGCGCGCCGCCGCAGTGAACGCCGACCCGAGTGGCCCGTCGCCGAACTTCCGGTCGAGGCAGGTCGCGACGCCTTGGAGGCGGTCGACGATCGGCTCGCGGTGCTCGCCTTGTTGGCGCAACTCCCGCGCGCCCAGGCCGAGGTGGTCGCGCTGCGTTTCATCGTCGGGATGACCCCGGCCGAGGTGGGCGCGGTCACGGGCAAGCGCGAGGGGGCGATCCGGGTGATGACGATGCGGGCGTTGCGGCGGCTCCGGGTGCTGGCCGAGGCGGAGGGCCTCGTGTCGCCCGACGATGTAACGGATGACCCGGGCGAGACGATGGTGCAACCGTGAGTATCCGGCGGCCCGGCGACGACGACCTGGAGCGCTGGCTCGCGGGCGAGGGTCCTCGGCCCAGAGACCTCGACCGTGTCATCGATGGCCTGCGCGCTCCCACTGTGCAGTCCGAGATCGCCGGCGAATCGATCGTCGTCGACCGAATGGCCGCGGTGCTCACGCAATCGGTATCCCCCCAGCCCACAAGAGGTGTCCCCGTGCTCGGTCGATTCTCCCGCAGGTCCGTCGTGTTGGCGTTCGCCGGCACACTCGCGTTCGGTGGTGCGGCCGCGGCCGCCTCGACCACCGGTGTCCTCGACGTGTTCGACGACGAACCGGCCGGGCCGGTCGACGAGACGACGACCACGCTCGGCAGCGAGTCGACGACCTCGCTCGAAGAATCGACGACCTCGTCGGAGGAGTCGACGACCTCGTTGGAGGAGACGACCACCACGCTCGACGGGACCACGCCGACGACGGTCGACGACGACCTCGACGACGACGGCTGCGACGACGACCTCGAGAACCACGGCGAGCACGTCTCCGCGGTTGCCCACGACCACAGCGTCGAAGACCACGGTGCTGCCGTGAGCGAGGCCGCGCAGTCCGATTGCGGCAAGCCCGACCACGACGCCGACGACTCCGACG
>SXGT01186663.1_pt1 | contig 12568 bp, 8 predicted proteins | sample 3176221 | NCBI WGS metagenome assembly SXGT01 (sample SAMN11356862, study PRJNA531348) | freshwater metagenome | isolation source: freshwater sample F1-120 | place: China: Fuxian Lake, Yuxi | collected 2017-12-25
ACACCATCCGCGCAACCCGCATTGCCTCCGGCATCCCTATGGGAGGGGAATTGGAATTCATCGACAGCGGTACCCTGGTGCATGCCTTTAATGGTCGACGGGACTTTTGATGGCCTGCCTGCCAAAGTTTTTGATAACTTCCATAAATTTCCGCATAAGGCTGTTTCGGGCTTGAGGTATTTACAACAAGCCTGGTACGAACTAGAGTCATATTCGATAAAATTGCAGGCATTCTGGAAAATTTAATATTAAAGGTGGAGCATGAAAATTCTGGTCGGTATCAAGCGCGTTGTTGATTATAACGTTCAGGTACAAATCAAAGCAGACGGGTCGGGGGTTGAAACGGACGGCGTAAAAATGAGTACCAATCCGTTTGATGAAATTGCTGTTGAAGAAGCGATTCGGATTAAAGAAGCCGGTAAGGCTCAGGAAATCGTCGTTGTGTCCATCGGCACCGACGCATCGCAAGAGCAATTAAGATCTGCGTTGGCTATGGGAGCCGATCGGGCGATTTTGATACGCACATCCGATCCGGTGCAGCCGCTGTTGGCTGCAAAGGTGCTAGCCTCATTGGTAGAACAGGAACAGCCGCAATTGGTTTTGCTGGGCAAACAGGCGATAGACGATGATGCTTGCCAAGTGCCGCAAATGCTGGCTGGATTGCTGGATTGGCCGCAGGCCACTTTCGCGTCAAAAATTGACATCAACGGTGTGCAGGCTGAAGTCGTCAGAGAAGTGGATGCGGGACTGGAAACCTTGTCAATTTCACTGCCGGCTGTGATATCCACGGACTTGCGGTTGAACGAACCGCGCTTCATTAAAATACCCCAGATTATGAAAGCCAAATCGAAACCCCTGCAGATTCTTGATTTGGAAGGCTTGGGTGTTTCGAAAACCCCAGCGTTGACCATTCTGAATACAGCGGAGCCGGAACCGCGAGCTGCGGGAATAAAAGTTGAAACGGTGGCTGAACTGCTGGCAGTGTTGAAAGAAAGAGGCGTTATATGATGAACAAAATTTTGTTGATTGCCGAACACGACGGTAACACACTGAATCCGGTCACCGCCAAAACCTTGGCTTGTGCCAGGCAGATCAGTCATGAGTCATTGGATATAGTGGTATTTTCTACCAATGCGGGGCCGGCTGAAGCCGCTGCAAGACTGGATGGTGTTTCGAAAGTCTTATGGATGGCTGACGACATCAATCTTCATCCCCTGGCGGTTGTTTTGACGCCGCAAATCGTGGCCCTGTCCGCAGACTATACCCATATCCTAGCGCCAGGCACCACTTTCGGTCGCGACTTATTGCCCCGTGTGGCCGCCAAGCTGGATGCTCCACAAATCAGCGACATCCTACAGGTTGATAGCGACAGGCGATTCAGACGTCCAATTTATGCCGGCAATGCGGTCGTCAGCGTTGAGGTTGCTGAGGGCTTGATTGTCGTCGGTACTGTGCGTGCCAACGCTTTCAAGCCGGTAAATGCAAATAGCTTGGCTCCCATAGAGAAAAAAAGTTTAAATTTGGTTTATCCAGAACACACCCGTTTTATGGGATTGGCTAAAAGTAATAGCGATCGCCCCGACTTGCAATCTGCCTCCAGAGTGTTGGCAGGGGGACGCGGCGTCGGAACACAAGACGGTTTTTCTGCGATTTTCCGTCTGGCCGATAGCATTGGTGCCGCGGTGGGTGCCTCACGGGCTGCGGTGGACTCAGGTTTTGTGTCGAATGATTTACAAATTGGTCAAACCAGCAAAATCATCGCCCCTGATTTATATATCGCTTTTGGTATTTCCGGTGCTTTTCAACATATTGCGGGTATAAAAGACGCCGGCATCATCGTTGCTGTTAACATTGATCCTGAAGCGCCTATATTCGAGGTGGCCGATATTGGACTGGTCGCTGATTTATTCAGTGTCATTCCAGAACTGGAACAGGCATTAAACGATCGTTAAGCGGAGTACAAGCCTATGGAACGTGAAGCGATCGAATTTGATGTGGCCATCGTCGGTGCCGGTCCAGCCGGGCTGACTGCTGCGTGCCGGTTAAAACAACTGGCAATGGCTAAAGGCCTGTCGCTTTCTGTCTGCGTGCTTGAAAAAGGATCGGAAGTTGGGGCGCATATCATCTCGGGTGCCTTATTGGAGACCTCCGCCCTGGATGAGTTATTTCCGGATTGGCGGGAGCGAGGCGCCCCGGTCAAGACACCGGTCAGCCGAGAAGAATTGAGTTATCTGCCGAATGCCGATCGAGCTATCCAGATCCCGCAGGTACTGATTCCAAAGCCTCTGCATAACCGTAACAACTACGTGGTCAGTCTGGCTAGTCTGTGTCGTTGGTTGGCGCAGCAGGCCGAAACGCTGGGTGTGGAAATTTTTGCCGGTTTTTCGGCTGCCGAAGTGTTGTATGACGCTAACGGTAAAGTTTTGGGAGTGGTAACGGGTGACATGGGGGTTGCCAAAAACGGACAAGCCAAAGCGAGTTTTCAGGCCGGGATTGAGATTCGGGCAAGTTGTACTTTGTTTGCAGAGGGGTGTCATGGGCATCTCGGTAAAGAATTGGTCCAACGCTTTGAATTGAGAAAAAACGCGGATCCCCAACACTATGGGCTTGGCATTAAGGAAATATGGAAGATAGATCCCGCCAAGCACCAGCCCGGTCGAGTGTTGCATACGGTGGGTTGGCCGCTGGATAGCGCGACTGAAGGGGGCGGATTTCTATATCATATGGACAATAACCAGCTGGCACTGGGTTTTATTTTGGCATTGAATTACACCAATCCCCATCTTAGTCCTTTTGAGGAGATGCAACGCTGGAAACTGCATCCCAAAATCAAACAATTACTGCAAGGGGGTAAACGGATTGCCTATGGAGCAAGAGCAGTCAATAAGGGAGGCTGGCAGTCGTTACCGCAGTTGAGTTTTCCGGGAGGCATGTTAATAGGCTGTGATGCCGGCTTTTTGAATCCAGCCAAAATTCGCGGCATACACACTGCCATGAAATCCGGCATGCTGGCGGCAGAAGCCTTCATCGAGGCCGGCTCGGATTCTACGACCTCTTTACAGACCATACTGGATAGAAACCTGCGCTCCTCTTGGTTGTATGACGAACTTTATAAAAGCAGGAATGTGGCACCAGCCATCACTAAATGGGGACCATTTTTCGGTGGTGCATTCGCATGGCTGGATCAAAATCTGATGTCAGGAAAATTGCCGTTTACTTTGCGCAAACCGATTCCTGACAGCGCAATGCTAAATCGTGCAAGAGAGTGCAACAAAATTATCTACCCCCGTCCTGATGGAGATATCACTTTTGATATTTTGTCTTCTGTAGCGCTTTCCAATACCCATCATGAGGCTGACCAGCCCAGTCATTTATTGCTTGGCGATGCCGGGATTCCGTTGAGCTTCAATTTAATTGAGTACGATGAACCCGCGCAACGTTACTGTCCGGCCAGAGTGTATGAGATAGTGACCGCCGCAGACGGTAAGCGCCTGTTTCAGATTAATGCGCAAAATTGTGTCCATTGCAAAACCTGCGACATCAAAGACCCCAGCCAGAATATTACCTGGCGGCCACCGGAAGGTGGTGGCGGGCCGAATTATTCCAGTCAGATGTAGACGACAGGTTGATCGTGGCTATGGCAGCAAGCGTCGGGGTTTGTTCAGCTTTCAAATAAAAGTTTCTGCAATCGCTTCTGGTCTGACATCAAACGCCACGCAAACTCTTTCCTGATCTGCCTGGAAAGGCAAAGTACGGTGAAATAACGACGAAGGAAAAAGCACTAGATCGCCGACCTGCTGATCAACAATCTGTTTGGGAAAGTCATCATGCAAGCGCGGATAATCATCACCATCTGTGCTGTATTCGAAACTGCCTTCATGAGCGTTGTTTTTTTCCGGCAGCTTTAAATACACACAACCGCTGATCCATCCTTCCTCGTGAATATGCGAAGTCAAATAGCCGCCCTGTTTCATGCGTAAATACCAGGAACTGGCAAAATCCAAGTTTTGTGGGAAGGCTTGTATCAGTTCATAAGTGCTGGGAGCGAAACGTTGCCGATAAGCGCAAATCTGCTCTTTCAACAATCCGGCCAGACGTTGGATGGAAGATTCAGTGCGTTGCAGAAGGTTACCGGCTGATTGCATGCCGTAATATAATCGCCCTTGTTTACGTTCGGAAATAGCCAGATGCTGAATATCGTGCAGCAAATCCTTTAACAGAAGACTGCCTGGTTCTGCCAGCGCATCGATGCGAGTATGCAACACGTGATCCATCGGAGTCTTGCAAAAATTGTAGGTGTCATCCAGTCTGAAATTGGTGGCATAGTGCTGAGATAGGGTGCCCATTAAAATTGAGCGGTGCGGTTGTTGAGTAGTCACCCGCTCGAATTGGAGTTTGAACCGTTCGAACTGCCCGGTTTTATACAGGCACTGTAAGGCGCGATACGGGGCATCGGCAAAGCGTGACTGCTCGAAATAGGGAATGGCTTCGGCGAGTCGCTCGCTGAGGCAATAAAATTCGCCCAGATTGTAAAGCGCTCGGTCGTGATCGGATTGAACCTGCAGCGCTTGTTGATAGCAGCGTATGGCTTCGCCCATCTCCCCTCGATCGCGCAGGGTTTCGCCCAAATCATTCCAGGCATCAGCGAAATGCGGGTCCAGTTTTAACGCCAGTCGAAACTCGCTTATGGCTTCTTCATGATGACCTTGGTCATACAAGTTGGTGCCCAGGTTGAAATGGCCCCTGGCATCGTCCCTTAATATCAGCGCTTTGCGATAACACTGTTCGGCAGCTTGAAGATGGCCCTGTAATTGTAAAACAGCCCCCCAGTTACCTAGTGCCTCGAAGAATCCGGGTTGCAGGGCAACGGCTTTTTCATAATACCAGGCGGCTTCAGGCAGTTGCCCTTGTGCTTGCAGCAAAGTGCCGAGATTAAAATAGGCGACGGTAAAATCGGGTTTGAGCTGCAATGCTTGTCGGTAACTGTCAATTGCAGTTTGAACCTGACCCAGTTGCGCCTGCAGTACAGCGATATTGAAATGCACTTCAGGAATTCTGGAATTTAAGGTCAATAAACGCTGAAAGCTGAGTAAAGCTGCAGGCAAATATCCTTGCTGCTGCTGACACATGCCTAGCCAATTTAACAGCATCAAATCCTTGGGATGATCCTGCAACAAGCTGCGAATTTTCTTTTCGGCCTGAGCCCATTGGGCATTCTGGAGTAATTGTTGTATGGCCTGGGTTTTGGTTGGATTCAGTGGCTTGGCTGGTTTTTGCATGGCGTGCTGTCTAAAGGTCGAATGTAAAGACTATATAGAAATCAGCGGTTGATGTCATGTCTCGGGAATATCAAGAATTTTAAACGCAAACACGATGCACTGATGGCAGGCGCAAACGATTCAGCATTAGATCGGCCTTTAGGGTGCTGGTAATTGGATCGTGAATGATTAAAAACGAATTCCGTGGGATTTTTTTAAAATTTGATCATTTTAAAATATAGTCATACCGGTTCCGATCACAGCAGGTGGGGAACCGGTCTCAGAACAATCCCTGAGCGAGAATTGACAGCGTTAGAGGCTAAGCCACCTTGCGATGATATTACGCTGGATTTCCGACGTGCCTGAATAAATGGTGGCGCCAATGGCATCTCGTAACGAACGCTCCACTTCGTAATCGACCATGAAACCATAACCGCCATGGATTTGTACTGTGTCCATGGCGGTTTTGACCAATGATTCGCTGACAAACAGTTTGGTAATGGCAGCGTCCAGTGATGCGTTTTTGGCGTGATCCAGTCGCCAGGCTGATTGATAGGTCAATATCCGGGCAGCTTCCAATTGCACTTTCATATCAGCAATTTTGTGTGAGATCGCCTGAAACTTGCCTATGGTTTGTCCTGATTGGGAGCGCTTGCGTGCGTAGGCAATTGAAGTTTCCATCAACCGTTGCATGGCACCGACATGTCCGGCAACCAGCAGGATGCGTTCCCAATCCATGGCTGTGGCGAATATGCTGGCGCCACCACCTACACTGCCTAAAACCGAGGTTTGAGGAACATAAACATTTTCAAATACCAGTTCGCTGATGGGGGAAGTGCGCAATCCAAGCTTTTCAAAGGTGCCGGGAGCGGAAAATCCGGGGGTACCTTTTTCGACAATGAAGGCTGTAGCGCCACCATGAAAGCCTTTTTGTGGATTGGTGACTGCAAATACGATGGCAACATCACCGACCGGACCATTGGATATAAAGGTTTTGCTGCCGTTTATACGCCAGCCGTCACCATCGGGAACGGCATGTGTCCGCATGGCAAAAGGGTCCGAGCCAGCGCCTGGTTCGGTAATGGCATGCATGCCTATCAGGCTGCCGTCACAAAGCCCGGGCAGGTACTTCTGCTTTTGTTCATCGCTACCATGTTTGGTAAAGGGTACAACACAGGCCAGAATGTGGGCGCTGAGGGAAAATACCAAGCCGGCATCTCTGCATCCATACCCCAGTGCCTCCAGTGCAATGGCAGTGGATAAGGCATCCAGTTCGCTACCACCGAAGGCTTCAGAGGCCGGTAGGCCCTGAATACCGATTTCGGCGCATTGCCGCCACAACTCATGAGAGAAGCTGTGATGACGGTCGCGTTCAATAATATCGCCATTCAGCGCCTGCTGGGCGAATTTGGCAATACTGTCATAGAGGGTTTTTTGCTGATCAGATAAGGAAAAATCCATGCTTAAGTCTCCTTCAAGCGTTGGTAGTCAATTTTATCGGTGGATGTTTTGGGGAGGGCGTCCAACCAGACGAATTCATCGGGGATCATGTACAACAGCAAGTTTTCGGAGCAAAACTTTTTCATCTCGATAATGGATGGTCTTTTTTCTCCGTGATGACTCAAAAATGCCTTGATTCTGACACCGGCTTCTTCATCGCTGAGTGCTATGATTGCGGCTTCTTTGATTTGCGGATGTTTGTATAAGCCGGCTTCAATTTCGCCCAGTTCAACCCGATATCCACGACGCTTGACCATGCGGTCACGCCGACCCTGGTAAAGGTAGCACCCGGGTTCGGTTTCGATCACGATATCCCCCGTGTGATACCAGTGTTTGCCGTCATAAGTCAGAAAAGCGTTGGCGGTAAGCTCTGCTAAATCCCAGTAACCCTGCATAACACCGCTACCGCTGATACATAATTCGCCGGATTCGCCACTGGGCAAGATATTATCGTCAGGGTCCACGACGATGCCTTCCAGATGACTGCAAACGGTTCCGATGGGAAAAGGTATTGTGCGGTCTTGAGGAATCGGCAACCGCACTTCATAAAAGGTGCAGACGTTGGTTTCGGTTGGGCCGTAAAGATTGAAATAACGTGGATGTGGCCATAATTCGGACAACGCTCGCAGATGTTTGACTGGAAAGACCTCGCCGGCAAACAGCACCAGCCGTAATGCGGAATAGTCGTAATCAGGCAGTTTGCCGAATTGTGCCAATAATCCGAGTATTGAGGGGGCGGAGTACCAGCAACTGATTTGTTGTTCTGCGATCAGCGGGGCCAACTTGAGCGGATCCTTGCCGATGTCCTCCGGGACCAGTACCAACGCAGCGCCGTGTTTTAAAGATACGTGTAAATCCAGAATCGATAAATCAAAATGAAACGGTGCGTGAGAGGAAAAACGGTCGCTTTCGTCAGGTTGGAATACTTCGCTGCACCAATCAACAAAGCTGACTGCATTTTCGTGCGATAGAATGACGCCCTTGGGTTTGCCGGTCGATCCAGAGGTATAAAGAATATAAGCCAAGTCGTCCGGTGTGCTGGCCACTGTTTCCACTTGCACCGGCTTTGCAACCAGATTCTCCAATGCCGCTTGCAATCCTCTACCCCCTCCGGTTTGTTCAAGGCAAAATAGAGTGGGAGTCGAACCTAGTGATTGTAACTCAGCGGTCAATTTGGCCTCGAATCGCTGTTCCGTAACGATCACTTTGACCTGGCAGTTGTGCATGATGTAAGCATTTCGCGTCGGCGGTGCACTGAAATCCACGGGTACATAGGCTGCGCCGGACTTCAGAATGCCGCATATTGCCGCTACTGTATCGATGGATTTTCGCAGATACAGTCCAACTCGGTCTCCCTTGCGGACACCAACTGCATGCAGATAGTCTCTGAAACAGTCCGACAATCGGTCCAATTCCCGGTAATCGATTTGTCCTTCTCCGGGTTCGATAACAGCAGGACGTTCTGGGAATTGCCGTGCTGCCTGAATAAACAATTGGTGCAATGCGCGACTGGACATGCCTCCCCCCGCTTATGCTTGCTTGTTGACGATCAATTCGGCAATCGATTCGATGGTATCGATGTATTCGGGGTCGGTTTCGTGCGCTTCGACTTTGATCTTGAATGTTTCTTCTATGAACAATACCAGCTTGATGGTGGCAATCGAATCGAGAATGCCGCCGGAAATTAGCGGTGTGGAGTCGGTTAATTCTGCGGGATCCTCACCCGGAAGAAATTCACGCAGAATAAATTCTTTCACAGCTGTTTTAATGTCTTGTGTCATAAACCCACCTTTTTTGTTAATGATTGAATAGTCAAATTCTTTTCTTGATCCACATTCGACCGGAATGACCGTCGAATAGCTAGTTTTGCATGCTGGGCTTTTAACTGGAAATTATGAATATCATGGATTGCACTCCTTTAATTTTGGGGCTGATTCGTTGATCTTGCATTCAGGATATGGGTGCTATTTTGCCACTTGGCTACCGAGACTGAGCTTGGAATAGAAAACGCCGCATGCAAAGTAACGGGGTCCGGTAATCGTCTGGGCACCAAGTGGCGAAGCAACATTTGATCGTGAAAAATTTAAGGTCATGGTTGTTTAAAAATCGCTTCACGCTGAGGCAAAATAGCGTCAAAGAGGCGGTCGGCAATCAAACGATGGCCTAGGGCATTGGGGTGATCGTCCCATTCTGCCAGACGAATTTTGGTAATATCCTGGTTTTTATAAATTTCAGATAAGTCCAAAATTATGAAGCCGGCTTGTGCTGCAATTTGGATTGAATCTGCAGTTTCCTCTTGCCAAGTACCTTCGCGAACCTGGGGTAAAAATACCCAGACAGGTGTCGCACCATGCAAACGGATTTGAGCAGCCAATTGTTTATACGCCCAAGTCAAAATATCTTTTTGATAAGGTTCCAGTTGCTTAAGCGCCTGAGTTTCCTCCAAATCCGGTGTCAGTTGGGCTTTTGAGACAAACTCATTCAACTCGGGGTAGGGGATGGGTACTTTTTTTCTTACCGCTTCAGCTAGATAATTTGATGCGCGTGAGATTTCTCTGCCAGTGGCAATATAAAAAACAGCATTCGGTTTAAAAGTTAGAGCCTTGTCCAGAGCCACTAGTTGTTGCAAGGGTTGATAGCCCTGAATGCCAAAATTCAGGATTTCGTAACGGGCAAATTGTTTTTGTTCGGTGTTCAACCGACTTTCCAGCAACGATTCGAAAGTTTCATTATCGCCAACCCCCCATCCCATCACTGTCGAGGCTCCAAGCATGGTGATACGGAAAGTACCGGGTGAAGGTAAGGCTTCGTAATCCTTGTCCCTCATGCCCCAACGGTTGACGCTGACAGTGCCGTAATTGGTGTCCAGTACTACGGATGGAATCATCTCCGATTGTGCGAAATCATTGGTAAATCGTTTCAGGCCGGAGTTGGTATCCAGCCAGTCCGCCGGTTTTTTTGTGTAGACCTCCCAAAGTTGGGAGTTGAAACGGTCAACTGAGAGCAGGTTTTCATAATAACCGCGTTCCAATTTTGCCGTATCCAGACGGCTTAATCTGGCAGACCTTAATGAGTGAGCCATGGTGGCGACCTCAGTACCCATCCGCCTGTTGATGTCTTCTACACCAATGGCCAGTAATATCACCATCGAGACGATGGTAACAGCTCGTGCTGAAAGCCAGTCACGCCGGCTTTCCTGGTTGGACCGAGTGTTGCGTAGCGAACCACTTTCTATATTGCCGAGAAAGATGATCACTAGCGCAATGGCGGGATAGATCAAAATTTCCGCAGTCAGGTCTCCACCCAATGCAGACCACAGCGAGAACCAGGCCGGTAGGGTTTCTGCAGTCCAGAATGACCAGAGTACGCAGATAAACCAGAAAGTGACGAATCCTTTCAGGGTCAACATGAACAGATTTTGCCAGGTTTGTTTGTTTTTCCCCAAACTTCGGCTGCGGCCGTAATTAATTTCATAAAGCGCATTCAGCACCACAAGGACACCCAGAATCGCCCAAAATAGCATGTCCTGAATCACCAGTAGTGTCGTGCCACGAAGCCAGAACCACTGGTAAGCATGTAAAAACCAGGTCAACAAAAAGACATATAAAGTCGCGATGACCATGGATTTAGTTGTACCCAGATTGCGCATTTTGAACACAGCCGGGTAGTAAAAAATCTTTTGCATAAACTCCTTCCAGTAAATGTTTATGCGTCGCCAAAAGTCAGTGAAACTCGCTGCCAAGAGGTATCGATTATGCGTTTCTGGCAGTCTGAAGCCAAACAGATACAGCATGCCTATGATCAGATGAAAAAGCCCTGAAACACGCAAATAAAGAAGAAAATTGGCCACCAGATACTGGGTCAACTGGGCCGGTGTAACGACTTCAGAAGGTGCTAGGGTCAAGTGATAATAAACAAGTCGATACAAAATCAGATGTATGACGCCTCGGATGATCCAGTCTATGCCGATTTGATAAATGCGATAGGCGTCATCATCGTAGTAATTTCGTCTGAAGGTCTTGTAATCGATGACCGGAAACAATGGAAAACAGGCATTCGGCAGCATGAAAAAATAGCTGAGAGCGTGAACCGGCGAAGGAGGGGTCTTGTCATGGCATACATCGTAAAAATATACGATCAGCCGAAACATGAACATCGAACCCAATATGGGCCAAACCGCATCCGATATGCCGCCATCCCACCATTTGGCCCGCATTGAGGCTAGAACCGCACATGCTACCAGCAGCAGGATTCCGCGTTTCAGCAGCGAGATCGGCAGGTGGCATATTCCTATCAATGCCAGACCGATTAGCACAATCGTCAATGCAATTGTGAATTGTAATGATACGACGATCCCTGCCAAAGACAGGAAAAGAAAGAAAGGTAACCTAAAGCGAAGGGGTAACAGCGCATATATGGCAAAGCCGGCAAATGAGAACAAAGCCAGACGCAAAAATGCGGCACTTTCGATTTGCAATTGTCGCAGTATTAAAGAGACGACCGCCAATTGTATCAAAATCAACAAATAGTTCTTAAAGCTGATATGTCCTTTAATAACTGTATTTGGCATAGAGTATTTCCGTTTGAATAGGGCAAATATGAGTTTATTATTTTTTGTAACAAGCGTTTCGGATAGAGTGGATAAATTTCAGTTCGTCCGCTGTTAAATTTGTAAACAAATGACGTAAGCCGTGCATGGATCATTGCTGCATAGAGTCAGGGTGTGAGCAATTTTATGAAAAGCTAATCGCGTAGCCTTTAAGCGATATAGTCGTTTCATTACAAGCAAGCTTTAATTGTCTGTCAAATGGTTGAATTTTATCAAACTGGAAAACGCAGATGGAATTATAGAGCAAAACCATTTGTTCCTTGATCCGGAGTTTAAGGATAGCGAAATGGAATTTATGCGGGCTGATTTCAATTCAAGAAAAAAGTTCTACTTCTTCGCTTTTTCAATCAGAATTCTATTCACCTCGCTAGGATTAGCTTTGCCTTGCGTTTCCTTCATCACCTGGCCGACCAACGCCATCAGGGCTTTGTCCTTACCGGCCCGATATTGCTCCACAGGTAACGGATTGGCCGCAATCACTTTGTCAACAATAGCTTCGATGGCGCTCATATCGGTGATTTGGATCAAACCCTCTTTTTCGATGATTTCGTCGGCAGTGGACGTACCGTTCCAGAGTTTGTCAAACACCTGTTTGGCGATTTTGCCTGAAATGGTTTTGTCCGCTATACGTTTGATCAAACCTGCAAGTCTTTCGGCGTTGATTGGACAGTCAATGATTTCAAGGCTGGCCTTGTTGAGAGCACCCAGCAAATCACCGGTTATCCAGTTGCCGGCTAATTTGGCTTCGCCACCGGATTTCTTGACTACCGTTTCATAAAAATCCGCAATATCTCTAGACGAAGTCAGTGTGGCGGCGTTTTCGTCGTCCAAGCCATACTCATTCAAAAACCGCTGTTTTTTTGCTGCTGGCAATTCCGGCAATTTGGCGCGAATTTGATCTTTCAAACCCTCCGCAATAAACACTGGCAGTAGGTCAGGATCGGGAAAATAGCGGTAATCGTTGGCTTCTTCCTTGCTGCGCATGGGGCGGGTTTCGTCCTTGTTGGCATCATAAAGTCGGGTTTCCTGGACGACTTGACTACCACCTTCGATTAAATCGATTTGCCGTTCAATTTCATGGTTGATGGCTTTTTCGACGAATTTGAATGAATTGATGTTCTTGATCTCGGCACGGGTGCCAAATTCCTTTTGGCCCTTGGGGCGTACCGAAACGTTTGCATCGCAACGAAACGAGCCTTCC
>SXGT01332564.1_pt1 | contig 12568 bp, 10 predicted proteins | sample 3176221 | NCBI WGS metagenome assembly SXGT01 (sample SAMN11356862, study PRJNA531348) | freshwater metagenome | isolation source: freshwater sample F1-120 | place: China: Fuxian Lake, Yuxi | collected 2017-12-25
CGACCTTGCTCTGTTCGGCCATCAACGGCCAGCTCTCGGCCAACGTCACCGCCGGAACGCTCTACACGATGGGTTTCGGTATCGCACCGGGGCCGCAGCAGGGCGTCTTCACCGTTTCGCTGAGCCTCGCGCTCGCGCCCGCCAACGACGAATGCGCGGTTCCGACGCCGGTGGTCGACGGGACGAATCCCTCGACCGGAATCTTCACCAACAACCTCGCGACGGACTCCGCCGGGTACTCGGCGATCTGCGCGGGCGGCGCGATCGGATCCAAAGACGTTTGGTACCAGTACACCGCGGCGGCGACGGGGACGGTCGTCGCAACGACTTGCAGCCCGATCGGATTGCCTCCGGGCAGCCTGACCGACACGATCCTGGAGGTCTTCGCCGCGGGATGCGTCGCCGGCGCATCGCTTGCCTGCAACGACGACGATGCCGCTTGCGGGACCGGGTCCACCGTGTCGTTCGCCGCGGTGCAAGGCAACCTCTACAACCTCCGCGTGGCGTCGAAGTCGACGACTGCGAGCGGCACGTTCTACTTGACGCTCAGTCCTGCGCCAGGGAACGACGAATGTCTCACCGCGACGCCGCTCGTCCTCGGGGCGAACGGTCCGTTCTTCCACCTCGGCGCGACGACCAGCGCGGGCCCCGCGCCGACCTGCGCCGCTTCGAATACCGACGTTTGGTTCTCCTACACGGCGCCGGTCTCGGGCACGATGAACGCCTCGACGTGCGGAACGACCTTCGATGCGACGTTGGCCGTCTATGACGCCTGCGGCGGGACGCAGATCACGTGCGACGACAACGACGCGACGAACCGCGGCCCGTGCGCGACGTCGCAGCCGAACGCCGCCTATGTCCGCTTCAACGCGACGGCCGGCTCGACATACCTCTTCCGCGTCGGCGCGGCGACGGCATTGCTTTTCGGGACGTCGTTCTTGAACATCAACTACGAGTTTTCGTTCGTCGTGGCCCCGAATCCCGGCGCCTCGACGGTCACGCTCTCGAACGTGGCGGCGACGCCGAGCGGCTTGATCCTGAACGTGGTCACGCTCAACGCCGGCACCTATCCGAACGGCTGGCTCCATGGGATCGACATCCCGTGGTTCGAGCTCTTCACGTTGGTCGCTATCGGACCGCCGTTCTATGTGCCGGCGTCGCCTGCGGGGACGTTCGTCCAGACGCTCGGCGGATCGGGCTACCCGGTTGGCCTGACCTTCTACTGTCTCGGCATCGATCTCGGGACCGCCGGTGCGCCGGTCGCCTACACCGACCCCTTCTCCGTCACGCTTTGACGCTCGTCCGCTGCGGCGTTCCTCCGACGGGGCGCTGCAGCGCCGGGTTGCGGCGGCGCCGGCGCGATCAGCCCGGCGGCCAGGCGAACGGTCGGCCGGCCATCACGTGTACGTGCAGGTGAAACACCGACTGGCCCGCTTTCGCGCCGTTATTTACGACGAGGCGGAACGCGTCGCCGTGCCCCTCGGCGCGGGCGACCTTGGCGGCGACGAGCATGAGGCGTCCGAGCAGCAATTCGTCCTCGGGAGACGCCGAAGCCAGATCGACCAACGGCTTCTTCGGCACCACCAAGATGTGCGTCGGCGCCTTCGGGTCGATGTCGCGAAAGGCGACGCAGTGCTCGTCCTCATGGAGAAACTTGGCCGGGATCTCTCCCCGGACGATTTTTCCGAAAACGGTGTCGCCGCTCACGAGACGACCTCCCCTGCGGCGCGCATGAGTTCGGCCCATTCGGCCGGCGCGAGGACCTCGCCTTCGTCCGGCGCAAGAACGGGAATGTTGCCGGCTTCAAGGCGATAGGCCCGGCGACTCTGCGGATCCGCCGCGACGAGCCGGCCTCCTACGGCGACCAGCCGGGCCTTCGAAACCGGGCAGCGCAGCATGGCCAAGAACTCCGGGTCAAGCTCCGGAAGAGGGGTTTCCATAGGCCCGCAATCTACCCCGGAACGACTCGGAACGAACCCCGAGGCCTGCCGAGAAGGAAGTCCGCACCCCCCGGGTGACGAGGCGAAGGCGGCTGCTATAGTCGCGACCAGAAATCGGAACGCTGTTTTTATGTCGAATAGCCCCGCGTCCGCCGACGCCCGCAAACGTCAACTTCGCGAACTCGCCGAACAACAAACCCGCCACGCGCAGTTCGACGCGCTGTGGAACGAACTCCTCGACGCCGCCCCTGACGACGTCGAGGTGTTTCTTTACGGCGCCGCCGGTTTGGAAACGATCGGGATGATGGAGAAAGCGGGCAAACTGCTCGCCGACCTCGGTCTCCGGCTTCAAGAGCACAAATCTTGGAAGTCCTCGCTGATCGCCCTCCGCAAGGTCGCCGAGATCGCGCCCAAAGAGCGCGCCCTCCGCCACGGTCTAGTCACGGCGTTTAAGAACCTCTATCCGGACGATCCCCGCCTTCCGATCTACCTCCGCCAAAGCAAGCTCGAGGTGGAAGTCGATCTCAAGTCGTCGCTCACGCAGATCGAGACCTTCTTCGCGTTCGAGCCCGGTCGCTACCTCTGGCATCCGCAAGGCTGGGGCGCGGGTCGCGTCGCGGACATCGACGCCGAACAAACCATCGTCGTCATCGACTTCGAGAAGAAGCGCGGTCATCGCCTCGGCATGGCGATGGCGCGGACGATCACCGAGTTCATCGACGAGATGGACGTCCGGGCCCTCAAATTCGACCGCCTCGACAGCCTGAAGGCGATGATCGAAGGCGATCCGGTGGAACTCCTCCGCGCCGCTCTCCGCAGCCGCCGCAACAAAGCGAGCCTGCGCGAGGTCCGCGACCGGTTGACGGACGGCGTGGTACCGCTGGCCGAGTGGTCCAAATGGTGGGCTAGGGCGCGGACGAAGCTCAAGTCCGTCTCGGACGTCAAGATCGCTCCGGGCGCGAACCCGATCATCGAACTCGCGCAAGGTGCGCAGGGTTACGCGGCGAATTGCGTGCGCGACGTCCGCCTCCTCGAGCAGGACGGCAAGAAGATCAAGTATCTCCGCGATCTCCTCAAAGAAGCTGCGGAGCATCCCGACGGAGAAGACGCCGTCCGTCTCGTCATCGAACACTTGTTCGGACGCGATGAAGCGCGCGGCATGGCGCTCGGTCCGAAGATCTCTCTGGCTTTCCTCCTCCTCGAAGCGAAGCCCGTCTACAAGTCGATCTCGACTCCGGACTCCCTGAAGCCCGAAGCCGTCTGCACCGACGCCGCGGCCGTCATGGACGCGCTCCCCTTGGTTCCGGTCGGAGCGCATCGTTCCGCCGCGCTGAAGGTCCTGCGCACTCGCGGCGATCAGGATTGGCAAGAGCTCTACCGCAAGGTCGTGCTGCGCGGGGAACCCGAGACGTCCGAGGAATGCTTCGCGGCCCTCGTTCGCGACGGTTCTCCGGAGATCGTGGCCAAGCTCGTGCGCGAAGTCGTCGAGCGCTTCCGCGACAACCCCCTCTCGTTCGCCTGGTTCGCCCGGGCGCAACTGAACGAAGAGCTTCCGGCCAGCGTCCCGAAGCCTTCGTTGCCGCAGCTTTTCGAGAAGCTGCTGCTGCTGCACACGAACATCGCGCATCGACTCTTCAAGGCGGACGACGCCGAGTTGAGCCGGCTCTCGAAGTCGCTGGCGAATCTTTTCGTCGCCAAGACCTGCCGCGTCGTCCGCGAAGCCTTCTCCCGCGAGAATGCCTCGGAAGCCGAAGCGCGCAACCTCGACAAGGTGGTCCGCAACTGCCGCAGCCTTCCGAACGACATCCGTGACAAGGTGCTCGCCACCATGCTCCGCACTCGGCCGGAACTCGGCCGTCGCGACGACGAACGCGGCAAGGACGGCTTGTCGACCGCGGGCGTCGATCCGAACGTTCTCTACGCGACCGACCGCGGCGTCACGCGCCGCCGCACCGAGTACGAGCAGCTCGTCAACGTCCACATCCCCGAGAACGCCGCGGAGATCGGCCGCGCCGCCTCCTACGGCGATCTCTCGGAGAATGCGGAATGGAGCGCCGCGATCGAGAAGCAGACCCATCTCACCCGCAAGGCGGAGGAGATGGTCGCGGAATTGAACCGCGTACGCATCATCGAGCGCTCCATGCAGGACGGCGAACACGTCACGCTCGGCTCGAAAGTCGCGGTTCTTCACGAGGACGGGCGTCGATTCGAGTACCTCCTGCTCGGGCCGCTCGAAGCCGACAATCAGAAGATCCTCTCCTACCTCGCACCGCTCGGCACCGCGCTGCTCGGTAAGAAAGTCGGCGAGAAGTTCGAGTTCGAACTGCCTTCGGGTCCGGTCAAGTACACCGTCGAAGCCCTCGCGGACGGTCTCGACGCCGGCGGCAACTAGCGCCGCCCGTCGCGGCTCCGGACCCGACCGGGTTCCGGAGCCGCGATCCTGCGCACGCGCGGCACTAACGCGCGCTTCCTTGCGCTTTCCCCCTACTTCGGCGCGCTTCCCCGCACTTCGGAGCGCATCCCCGCCCTTCCGAGCGTGCCAGGAAGAATTTTTGGGCCGGCGATCTTGCATAAGTATGCACATGTAATAGGATCCGGCCCTCCCAAATGTGTCCACTCCCCCCTGACGAGCGCGATGCTCGACGCCAAGCCGTCACCCGGATCCTGCAAACCCGCGCCGTGCGCAGCCAAGACGAATTGGCCGTACTTCTTGCGGCGACGGGATTCGAGACGACGCAAAGTTCGCTTTCCCGCGACCTCCGCGAACTGCACGCGGCCAAACTCGACGGAAAGTACGTTCTGCCCGATGCGTCCATGCGCATAAATTCGAAGGCGAACGAATCTACGTCCGCACTTCGGACCGCGGCGACGTTCGTGCGCGGAATGCAGTTCGCCGGACCGAACCTCGTCGTCGTGCGCACCACTCCCGGCTCGGCGTCTGCGGTCGCTTTGGCGATCGACGGCGCCCCCGGCCCGGAGGTCGTGGGAACGGTCGCCGGGGACGACACGCTGTTCGTAGCGACCACCGGCCGAGCGGCCGGCATCAGATTCGAAAAACGCCTGCGCGCGGCGTTGGAACAAACGCGCACGGAGAACGCCGGTGCCTGAGACCACGGGTTTGATCGTCCTCGCCTTCAGCGGCGGGCTCGATACGTCTTTCTGCGTGCCGTGGCTCAAAGAGACCTACGGCCGCGACGTCGCCACCGTCACCGTCGATACCGGCGGTCTCGACGACGACGCCCGGTCCGAACTCGCCCGCCGTTCGCTGGAGCTCGGCGCCGCGACGCACGAACTGATCGACGCCCGCGCGGCGTTCTTCGACGAGACGCTCAAGTACCTCGTCATGGGGAACGTCTTGCGCGGCGGCCTGTATCCGCTCTGCGTCGGGGCCGAACGCGGTCTGCAGGCGCGCCTCGTCGCGGAAGCCGCCCGCAGGCTCGGCGCGAAAGCCGTCGCCCACGGATGCACCGCGGCCGGCAACGACCAAGTCCGATTCGAGGTCGCCCTCCGCACGCTGGCCCCGGATCTAGAGATCATCGCACCCGTGCGCGACCGCGCTTTCTCGCGGCAGTACGAGGCCGACTACTTGCAGGAACGGGGCGTGCCCGCATCGGCCGCCCGCGCGGCGTACTCCGTCAACCGCGGCCTGTGGGGCGTCACGATCGGCGGCAAAGAAACGACCGACACGGTCGATCCGCTGCCTGAATCGGCGTGGGTACTGAGCCGAGGAGCTTTCGACGCCCCAGCAGCGCCCAGGCGTCTCGCGATCCGGTTCGAGGCCGGCGTGCCCGTCGCGTTGGACGGCGTCCGCATGGATCCGATCCGCCTGACGGAGGAGCTCGAGATCGTCGGCGCGCGCTACGGCATCGGTCGCGGCGTCCATTTGGGCGACACGATTCTCGGCCTCAAAGGCCGCGTCGCGTTCGAAGCGCCCGCCGCGCACCTCCTCGTCCTTGCGCACCGCGAGCTTGAAAAGCTCGTGCTCACGGCGCGGCAGCAACGGCTCAAAGAGATCGTCTCGCTCTCCTACGGCGATTGGGTTCACGAGGGGCAATTCCTCGATCCGGCCTGCCGGGATGCGGAGGCCCTTCTGACGTCGTCGCAAGAGAGCGTCGTCGGCGAGACGAAACTCCTGCTCCGACCGGGCGTCGCATACGTCGAAGGCGTGTCGTCACCCCGCTCGCTGAAGGCGGCCTCCCGCGCCGTCTACGGCGAATCGGCCGGCGAATGGACGCCCGAAGATGCTCGCGGTTTCTCCCGCGTGCTCGCCCTTCCCTCGATGTTGGCGGCCCGCGCCAAGAGCCAAGAGGCCGCCTCCCGGGCGGCCGCGGAGTCGGCGCGATGAAATCAGTCCTTCTCGACAAAATCGGTTCGGTCACGTTGAACCTCCGCCTCGGCCGCGAAGTCAAAGTCGGCGCGGAGATCGCGTGCGTCGAAGGCTCGGCCGTCGTCGTCCGCGTCCTGACGTCCAAATCGACCTACAACCAGATCGAGCTTCCGACCGGCCGCATGTCGCACGTGAAGCCCGGCGATTACGTGGCGGGGGCGCTCGGCCATCGGAAGGCGCTTTTCGGTTACTCCGGAAAAGTCCCGGCCACGGCCAAGCCCGGCGACGTCGTCAACATCCTGAATCTCGGCGGCGTCATCGGCATCTGCGATTCCGTCAACCCGGACTTAGGACCGCCTTTCGAGTGCGAACTCGTCGGCCAGATCCTGTCGTTCCCCTACCTCGGCGAGCGCATCAGCGTCCCGGCGCACATCACGCAAGGCGCGATCCCCCTCGACCGCAAGCTCGACGTCCGCGACGTCCCCGTCGTGGCGATCGTCGGCTCGTGCATGAACGCCGGAAAGACCGCCGCCGCGTGCGCGCTCGTCCAGCAGTTCGCCCGCCGCGGTCTCCGCGTCGCCGCGGGTAAGACGACCGGCGTTTCGCTGCGCCGCGACACGCTGGCGATGGAGGACTCGGGCGCCCGGAAGACCCACGTCTTCACCGATTTCGGCGTCGTCACCACGACGGCCGAATCCGCTCCCGTCTGCGCACGCACGACGCTCACGCAGCTCGCGCTCGAGCGCCCCGACGTCATCGTCCTCGAACTCGGCGACGGCCTGCTCGGACTCTACGGCGTCGACGCCATTCTCGACGACGCCGACGTCCGCGCGACCTTCACCGCGACGGTACTGGCAGCCAACGACCCCGTCGCCGCGTGGGGCGGCGTCCGCCTCCTGCGCGAACGCCACCATTTGGAGACCACCGTCGTCACCGGTCCCGCCACCGACAACAGCGCAGGTTCGAAGCTCGTCGAAGCGCAGACCGGCGTGACCGCGTTGAACGCGCGCACGGAGGCCTCCGCCTTGGCCGACCGCGTCATGGTCGAGATCGAACGTCGTCGCACGGCAGCAGTCCGTCCGGACCGCGAGGCTTCGGATGCCGTCTGACCCCCGCGGAGGCGAAGACTCGATTCCGACGGTCGTCTTCGGCGGACACGGCTACGCGGCGGGCGAATTGCTCCGCATTCTGGCGGGCCATCCGCACCTCCGTACCGCGGCGGTCGCGTCCACCTCGCAAGCGGGCCGCTTCGTCGTCGAAGCCTTCCCGCATCTAGCGGGCGTCGGCCTCGACGGCCTCAAATTCTCGACGACGGAAGAGGCGGCGATGACCGCGGTCGCCGGTCGCCGCACGGCCGCCGCCTTCTTCGCGACGCCGCACGGAGCGACCGCAACGCTCGTCCGCGACGTTCTTCGTTCGGCCGAAACGGCGGGGTCGGATCTCCGTTGCGTCGACCTGTCGGCGGATTTCCGCTTTCAGGACGCGGCCGAATACGCCGCGATCTACGGCAAGCCGCACGCGGCGCCGGAGCTCATTCCGTCGTTCATCGCCGACGTGCCGGAGTTCCGCCGAGGCCCGGTCGGCGGCCGGCATGCGACCCAGCCCGGCTGCTTCACGACTTGCGTGACGCTGGCCGCCGCGCCGTTTCTAGCAGCCGGCCTCGTCCACCCCGAGATCTTCGCCTCCGCCGTCACCGGCAGCTCAGGATCGGGCTCGACGCCGGCGGCCAACACCCATCATCCCGAACGCCGCTCCACGCTCTACGCATATTCAAGCCTCGCGCATCGCCACGAACCCGAGATGCGGAACTACTTGAGCCGGTTGGCGGGCCTCTCCGTGGCCGTCGATTTCGTCCCGCATTCCGGCCCCTTCGTACGCGGGATCCACGCGACGCTTCGCATGACGCTGAAAACCGAGACGGACGCGGCGACGCTCCTCGCCGCAGCGGCGCGCTTCTACGCGGGCTCGCCGTTCGTTCGTGCGTCGCTCGAAGCCCCGAAACTCGGCGAGGTCGTCGGCACGAATCGCGCGCGGCTCGGCGTCTCGACCCGCGGCCGCACGCTGGTGGTGACGAGCGTGATCGACAACCTGACGAAGGGCGCCGCGGGCGGCGCCGTCCAGTGGATGAACCGGCTTTTTGGTTTCGGCGAGGACGCGGGGCTCAAGCTCTCCGGCCTCGGATGGATCTGACATGAACGAACCTGCGACCGCTCGCCTACCGAACGCCTCGGCCGAAAAGCCCGCCTCCGCGCTGCTCGACGTCTTCCATCAGGTCGACGTCGCGCTCGAACGGGGCGAGGGCTGCTACGTCTTCGATTCGACCGGCCGCCGCTACCTCGATTGCTACGGCGGTCACGCGGTGGCCCTGCTCGGCTACGCCCATCCGCGCGTCTGCGCCGCGTTGGACGGGCAAGCGCGGAAGCTCTTCTTCCAAAGCAACATGTTCGATCTGGACGTCCGGCGTCGCGCCGCCCTGGCGCTCGCGCGGTTCGCGCCGGCCGGTCTCGACCAAGTCTTCTTCGTCAACTCCGGTGCGGAGGCCAACGAGAACGCCCTTCGCACGGCCTTCCTCGCCACCAAGCGTTCGCGCGTCGTCTGCTTAGAGGGCGGCTTCCACGGACGAACCGCGGCCGCAGGGGCCGTCACCGACCACAACTCGTGGTACGCATTCCCGCAGATGCCCTTCGGCGTCGATCGCATCCCCTTCGGCGACGCCGCGGCGCTTGCGAATGCGATCGACGACCGCACCGCCGCCGTGATCTTCGAACCGGTACAAGGCATGGCGGGCGCCCGGCCTTGCCCGCCCGAGTTCGTCGCGGAGGCCCGCCGCATTTGCACGGAGCGCGGCGCGATTCTCATCTTCGACGAAGTCCAATGCGGCATGGGTCGTTCCGGACGGGCGTTCGCAGCCGACGTCTACGGCGTTTCGCCCGACATCCTGACCACGGCTAAAGGCCTTGCGGCGGGATTCCCGGCGGCGGCGATGATCCTCGGCGACGCGCTCGCTCAAACGATCAAGAAGGGCGACCTCGGCACGACGTTCGGCGGCGGTCCGCTGCCGTGCGCGTTGATCGAGACCGTCATCGACGTCATCGAGCAGGATCGCCTCCTGCCGCGCGTCCGGCGTTTGTCCGACCGCATCAAAACGGAAGCGAAAGTCGGCCCGGTCCTCGACGTCCAAGGCATGGGGTTTCTGCTCGGACTCCGCACGCGTCGACCGGCGAAGGACGTCATCTCCGCCTTGCGGGCGAAGGGCGTTCTGGCCGGCAGCAGCGGCGACCCGAACGTCGTCCGCATCCTGCCGCCGTTGGTGCTCGAAGACGAACACGTCGACCAGTTGGTCAAGACGCTCGCGGAGATCCCCTCTTGAAGCGGATTCTCGATCTATCCGATCTCGACGACGCGGCGCTTTCCCGCACCCTTGCGGTCGCGCAGGCGCTCGACCGCGACCGCACGCTCGGCCGCGAAGCCCTGCGCGGCCGCACCGTCGGCCTCGTGTTCATGGATTCGTCCGTGCGCACGCTCGCGTCGATGCAAGCGGCGACCACTCAGCTAGGCGGACACGCCTTCGTGATCACGCCGGGCGCGGGTTCGTGGAAGTTCGAGACCCGGCAGGGCGTCGTCATGGACGGCGAGGCCGCGGAACACGTTCGCGAGGGCATCCCGGTGCTCGGACAGTATTGCGACGTCCTCGGCGTCCGGCGCTTCGCCGACAAGACCGATCTTTCCGCGGACCTCGAAGACCGCGTCATGCGGTCGTTGGCGGAGCTGTCGCCCGTCCCGTTCCTGAACCTCGAATCCGCGGCGTCCCATCCGTGTCAAGCCTTGGCCGACTGGAAGACCATGGACGACTACGGCGTCCCGGCGCGGGGCGGACGCTTCGTCCTTTCCTGGGCCTACCACCCGAAGCCGCTTCCCTACGCGGTCCCGGCGTCCGCGCTGTCGGCTGCGGTGCGACGCGGCATGCACGTCACCGTGGTCAGCCCGGAAGGCTTCGCCCTACCGACCAAAGTGATGGACGAGGCGCGCGCCGTCGCCAGGAACGCCGGAGGCTCCGTCGCCGAAACGTCCGACCGTCGCGCAGGTTACGCCGACGCCGACGTCGTCTATGTGAAGTCGTGGGCCGCGCCCGCGGACTACGGCCGCTCGGAGGCCGATCTCGCGCGCCGCGCGCCGCTTCGCGATTGGTGCGTCGACGAACCTTGGTTCGCCGCGTCCAAACCTCACGCCAAGTTCATGCACTGCTTGCCGGTCCGTCGTAACGTCAAAGTCTCCGATCAGGTCCTCGACGGGCCGCGCAGCGTCGTCGTCAAACAGGCGCAGAACCGCCTGCATGTTCAGAAGGCACTTCTCCTCACCCTCCTCGGCGCGGATCGCGCCGTAATGCCATGACCGGATCCTCCGACCGTTCCGCCACGATGACCGCGCTCCGCCGCGCGCTTCCCTACATCCGTCTCTACCGCGACAAGACGTTCGTCGTGAAGATCGGCGGAGGTCCGTGCGCCGATCCCGCGGCGTTGGCGCGCCTCGCCGAAGAAGTCGGCGTGCTTCGCGCCTTCGGCGTGCGCGTCGTCATCGTGCACGGCGGCGGTCCGCAGACGACCGACCTTTCGGCGAAACTCGGACTGCAGACCGTCTTCCTCGAAGGCCGCCGCGTCACCGATCAAGCTACGCTCGACGTCGCGATCATGACGATCAGCGGCACGGTCAACACGGCCGTCCTCGCCGCGCTCCGAGCGGCCGACGTCCCCGCGATCGGCATCTCCGGCGTCGACGCGGGCTTCGTCCGCGCCAGGAAGCGCCCGGCCCGCGTCAAGGTCGACGGCGACAAGCGGACGACGTTCGACTACGGCCTAGTCGGCGACGTCGTCGCGGTCGACAAGACGCCTGCGCTCAAGCTCTTGGAGGCCGGCTTCACGCCGGTCGTGAGCCCGCTTTCCGCCGACGACTCAGGCCAAGTGCTGAACCTGAACGCCGACGTCGTGGCCGCCGCGATCGCCCGCGAACTCGGCGCCGAGAAGCTCGTGTTCATGACCGACGCTCCGGGCCTCTTGGAGGACAAGAACGATCCGTCGACGTTGGTCTCGTACACCGACGTCCGCGGTCTCAACGCCCTGACGGAACGCGGGCTCGTCGACGCCGGCATGCTGCCGAAACTGAACGCCGTCAAAGAAGCCCTCTACGGCGGCGTCAAGCGCGTGCATCTCGTCTCGGCGCACGCGCGTGACGCGTTGCTCGCCGAGATCTTCACCAACGAAGGAGCGGGCACGCTCATCGTCGCCGATATGAAGGAGCTCATGCCGGCCGAAGTGGTCCTGCCGACCCACGTCGAGCGGATCCTTTCGGCGGGCGCGCACGACGGCGGACGGTCGACCGCCGCGGAGCCGCGGTGAACGACGTCGAGCTTCTTCTGCTGCACGCCCGGCTCGTCGCGACGAACTCCGTTTCGCGCGACGAAGGCCGGGCGGCCGACCTCGTCGCCGGAACGCTCAAGGAGCACGGAATCGTTCCGATCCGCGTCGGACACAACGTCGCGGCGTCGCACGGGCCCGAAGATGCGCCCGTGCTTCATCTCTGTTCGCACCTCGACACCGTGCCGGCGTCGGCGGCGTGGACCCGCGATCCGTGGACGCCTTCGGTCGAGTCGGGGCGGGTCTACGGACTCGGCAGCAACGACGCCAAGGCCTCGGTCGCGGGAATGATCTCGGCGTTCCTCGCGCTCTCGACCGCCGGTCTGCCCCTCCGGCTCGTCCTCGCGCTGACGGCCGAAGAAGAGGTCGGCGGCAAGGGCGCCGAGACGCTGCTTCCCGAGTTGAAGCGGCGAGGCCTCGCCGCCGACGCCGCGCTGATCGGCGAACCGACGTCGCTCGATCTCGCCGTCGCCCAAAAGGGGTTGATGGTCTGCGAGATCAAGACCGAGGGAAAGTCGGTCCATGCCGCTCATGCTCGCGCGCTCGGCACGCCGAATCCGGTGCGCCTCCTTGCCCGTGACTTGGTCGCGATCGAGGCCGTCGATCTCGGAGCCGACGATCCCGATCTCGGACCGGTCACGCTCGAACCGACGGTGCTTTCGGGCAGCGCAGCCCGGAATCTGGTGCCTGCGGAAGCGTCCTGCATCCTCGATGTGCGCGTCAATCCGACGCCCCCTCCGGAGGAGATCGCCGACCGTCTTCGCAACCTTGTGCGTCACGGCGTCTTGAACGTCCTAAGCTCGCGGCTCAGGCCGCAGTCGACGCCGACGGACGCCGCCGTCGTCCGCGCCTGCCTCGCGGCCCGTCCGGGGGCCCGGACGTTCGGCTCG
>SXGT01609951.1_pt1 | contig 12568 bp, 12 predicted proteins | sample 3176221 | NCBI WGS metagenome assembly SXGT01 (sample SAMN11356862, study PRJNA531348) | freshwater metagenome | isolation source: freshwater sample F1-120 | place: China: Fuxian Lake, Yuxi | collected 2017-12-25
AGGGTTGCTGGGTAGGTCCATGTCGTTTGTTTCTCACTTTGTCGCCCGAACTGGCGCTCGACCTCATCACGCGTGCCGTCCGCCGACTCGTTCATCACCCTGCGTCTGGCGATAGCCCGAGCGATAGCGCGCTGGCTACCGTGGTGCCCTGTCTGCCACCGCTCGAGGGCTGGGCCGACACACGAACATGCTGGCGGTGACGCTGCCGAACGCTCAAGGCTCAGCCTCTCACAGCAGTGCTAGGCGACGGGCCCCTGCTCGGCATTTGGATCGAGCTTGCCTTTGCCAGGGACGAAGTTTGCCTCGAGGCGGATGCCGTCGGGGTCCTCGAAGAGGACCGAGTAGTAGCCCGGGGCCCAGGAGCCCTCCTCCGGCGGGTGGACGACCTTGGCGTTCATGCGGGTGAGCTCCGCGTGGAGCGCGTCGACGTCCTCGCGAGAGCGCATGCGGAAGCAGAGGTGGTGCAGGCCCACGCGCCGCTGCTCGAAGCTCTTGCCCCTGTGCTCCTCGGCGCACGGCGTGATGAGCAGCCCGGTGCGCCCTCCGACTCCGTAGAAGATGGCGTCGGGCACATCGAAAATGACCTTCATCCCGAAGAGCTCGCAGAGCCTGCCATAGAAGGCGCGGCTCGCCGCGAAATCGTTGACCGTCAGCTGAACGTGAGCAATACCGTTGATCTCCATACGCGCCAGTCTCGCAGAGAAGCACGACTCGAGGCTACGGGCAGCGGCGCGAGCCGGTCGGTGGCCACGCCCGCCAAATTCAGTGGGAGGCCACCTGACGGTCGAGCGAGCAGGGCCTTGGGCCGGCGATGAGGTCGGTCAGGTACTTGATGGGAGTCCAGCCTTCCAGCCCCTCTCGCCATACGCGCGTCGAGGGCGTGACCACGCCGCGAACGAGCGCCTCGCGCAGATCCGCCGTATCCATCGCCTCGAGCACCGCACCCAGCTCGACGCACCACTCGGGGTTGGACTCCTCCACGACGAGGTAGAGGGTCGGTTTTTGCCGAGATCCGTAAAGCATCGTAGTCCTGGTCTGGTTCATGCGATGAGTCCTCCCGCGAATCCTCGTTATAAGTAAATGGACGATCGGGCCAAGAAAGTGACGTGCGAGGGCCAGAGGCCCCTGCCCCGGCGCCCGCACGCTCCGCCTCGGCCCTCCTCATCCCGCGCGAGCCAGGTATCGCGGGCGTCCTGGCCCGGATCGTCCTATCCTCAAGGACTCTTCGCAGCGAGGTCCCTCATGATGCGCTCCCGTCTCCTCATCGCGCTTCTCACCGCCGCGGCGGTCGTCGTCACCGAACGTCCCGCCGAGGCCTGCGGAGGGTGCTTCGTCCCTCCGGAGGACGCCACCGTGGTCACCGACCACCGGATGATCCTGTCGGTCACCCAGGGACAGACGACCCTCTACGATCAGATCCGTTACCGGGGGCTGCCAGGGGAGTTCGCCTGGGTGCTCCCCATCGCGGGGGAGGCCGAGGTAGGGCTCTCGGCCGATACACTCTTCAGCGTCCTTGGTGGATTTACCCAGACCCAGATCGTGGCTCCTCCGAGGAACTGCCCCCCTCCCCCAAATTGCAACCAGCGGTCCGCCGACGGCAAGGACAGCGCTGGCGGGGGGCTCAACGGGGCTCCCGCTCCGCCGCAGGATCCCGGCGTCACGGTGACCCGCGAGGAGACCGTGGGCCCCTACGCGACCGTGCAGCTCCAGTCCGAGAATGCCGAGGCCCTGAACCAGTGGCTGGCGGCCAACGGGTTCTCGATACCCAACGACATCAAGCCCGTGGTCGCTGCTTATGTGAAGGAGCACTTCAACTTCCTGGCCATGAAGTTGAGGCCTGGGGCCAGCGTCCAGTCGATGCGTCCCGTGCGCGTCACCACCCGTGGCCCGGCCACGGTGCTCCCGCTGCGCATGGTCTCGGCCGGCACCGGCGCCGTGGTGGGTATCACCCTGTGGACCGTGGCGCAGGGCCGCTACGAGCCCACCAATTTCCCCCTCTTCTCCGTCAAGCAGGAGGAGCTCTCCTGGGACTGGAACGCCAGCACCAGCGACTTCAAGCAGCTGCGCGAGCTGAGGGCCGCGCCCCTGGCAGGCCGGGGCTGGGAGCTGGAGAGCTCCTTCGGCCTCTCGGTTCCTCGCATACGCCAGGCCGTGCAGTTCGCAGGGCAGCAGGCCGGCCCTCAAAGCACCGGCGACTACACGCCCATCCCTCCCTCGGAAGGCAAGCCAGGAAAGACAGCGGACGAGGTCCGACTGGAAGATCTGAATACGCTCTTCGGCAATATCACCACGGAGATCCGGGTGACCCGCTTCCGCTCCGACATCGTCCACGCCGCGCTGAGCGAAGATCTGGTGCTCGCCGCCCCCCAGGATCAGAGCGTTCTATCGAACGTCAGGCTGGTGAAGAAGGAGAAGAACGAGCCGACCTGCCCAGTTTACGACGGCTGCGACGTCGTCGCCAACCTGCCTCGGTCAGAGGCGGAGCGCAGCATGGGCACCAGCGCGACGGGAGGCACCATGTCGGGGAGCGCATGCAACACCGGCGCTTCCGGCTCCACCTCCAGGGGCCTCCTGGCCGCGGGCTCCGGCCTCGCGGCGCTTGCGCTCCTCGCCGTCGTCCGCCGCCGTCGCCACGCGAGGACCTGAGATCATCCCAGCCGCTTCAGCAAGCCTCGCTTGGCCTCTGGCCACTCGTCGGCGAGCATGGAGTAGAACGCCGTATCGCGCACCCGGCCGTCGACCGCAGGCCTGTGAGCGCGGAGCACCCCGTCCAAGCGCGCCCCCAGGCGAAGGATCGCCGCCCTGGAGCGGGTGTTGCGCGCGTCGGTCTTCCAGGTCACCCGCCGGACGGACCACCTCTCGAAGGCCTGCTCGCAGAGGAGCAGCTTGGCCTCTGTGTTGAGCGCGGTTCGCTGGACGCGCTCGGCATACCAGGTAAAGCCGATCTCGAGGGCGTCAGGACCGCCGCGGGGCGGCCCCGGGGGCTCGCTCTGGAGGGGAGGCCACCACTCGATCGACATGTAGCGAGTGCTGCCCACAACAACGTCCTGCTCGTCCTTCACGACGAAGGGCATGGACTCGCCCCGCTCCTGCTCGGCCAACGCCGAAGCCACGTAAGCCTCCATGCTCGCAAGATCGGCGGGGACCAGCGTCAATGCGTAGGTCGCCCGAGATTCGGCGGCGGCGAGCAGGGCGGGCGCGTGCTCGAGCCCCAGGGGTGAGAGGCGCACATGATGGCCCGTTAAGGTGAGGGGCTCCAGCCTGGACATGGATACGTCGTCACTCCGCCTTGGCCCGGATGAACTGTTCGAACACCACGAGCTCGAGGAGGCTGGCCGAGCCTGCCGCCTCGAGCACGCTCTTGACCCGTGGCCAGTCCAGGCCGCCCATCCCCGTGCCGATGCGAGGTAGGCCTATGCGCGTGACGCCCGCGGTGGTCGCCAGCTCCACCATGCGGCGCACCGCCCGGGTGAGCGCGGCCAGCTTGGCGTGGCTCTTCCAGTGGACCTGGATCACCAGGTTGTAGACCGTGATCTCTCCCTCGCTCCAGGGGAACACATCCCCCAGGTGAAGGCGCTTGTCGACGCAGAGGGCGCGGTAGTCCTCGTCCATGCGCGGCCAGCGCTTCTTGAAGGCCAGGGCGATGCCGGCGTCCATGGCGCCGCTCGAGGTGACGCCGTGGGCGTAGGCCTTGAGGTCGGGGGTCGCGAAGAGATCGCCCTTGGTGAAGATTGTCGGCACGAAGGGAGCCTAGCCGGGCAGCGAGGCTTCTTCTCGAGGATTTTCTTCAGGCTGCAAGGGGAGGGAACACTTTCATAAGAAGACTTCAGTAATCGAACCCCGAGGCTGCGCCGTACCACATGACGATCAGATGGATCCCATGCACCTTGCCCGCACCAAGCTCCCGGCGCTCTTCCTGGCCCTGGCCTCGTTGTTGTTCAGCCCGGCCGCCTCGGCCGACGGGTGGCGGCTCACCGGCTCTGGCGTCCGCGTCAAGACGGTCGCCTTCGCGGAGTTCCAGATCTACGACATTTACCACTACGTCAACGGAGCGGTCGCAGAGAAGTCCAGGCAGAGCGTCATCGACGCGGACGTTTCCAAGAAGGTCGTGTGGACGATGAGGCGCGACGTCAAGCGAGCCACGATGGAGAAGACGCTCCGGAGCGCCTTTGCGCTGAACGGCTACACCAACGCGGGGAAGATCGAGCGCTTCGTCGCCCCGTTCGGGGACCTGAAGGAGAGGCAGAAGGTCACCTTCACGTACGACACGGACAGCAAGGCGACGACGCTGGCCGTGGAGGGCGGAGGCGCGGTGACCATCGCCGGGCTCGATTTCATGAAGGCCGTGTGGAGCATGTGGTTCGGAAGGAGCGACCAGCCCTCGCTCGGCGACCAGCTCATCGCCAGGCTTCCGTGAGCGGCCCGGCGTGTGTCCAGAGGTTCGCGTCTTCCGCGTGAACGGGGTGTCCTGGGCAGCGCTCGCTCAGGGGACGAGGAACGTCGTGCCCACGGTGACGCTCTGACCTGTGAACTCGGACACCGTCACCTTGCCGAGCTCACGCCCCAGGCAGTTCACCGCCTGGGGCGTGAGCCCTCCCGGGCGGTCGATCACCACCCTGGTGACGTTCCCCGAGGGCCCGAAGGTCACCGCCGCATGGCCGTAACCGCGAGGCGCGCCCTCCGTCCTGCACGCTTGAAAGTCAGCTCCAGCCAGCCCCGTCCTCGCCTGCCTCGCGTTGAAGGGGATCGTCCTGACCTCCACCACCTCGTCGCGAGAGGGCGGAGGCATGACCACGATCGGGCCTGGCTCGAGCGGGGGCTGCTCGGCGCTCACATAAACCACCTGGGGGTGCTCGTGGTGGGTATGAGAGGCCGTGTGGAGCACGACGGCCGTCAACAAGAGCGCCGCGCCGAAGCCTCGGCAGCCGCTGACGAAGAGGACAAGGAGCAGGAGGAGGAGCCATCGCTTCATCAGGGCCGGCCCTATCCATGAATCGTGCCGGCGCTCGTCGCTGGCTTGCGCGGCTCCCGCTCGTCGTCGGGTGCGAACGCCGAATCCCACCGAGCACATCCTCCGTCGTGCCCGACGAGAAGGGATCGGGAGGCGCTATCCTCGAGGGATGAGCGCTCTCTTGCTCCGCTCGGCCACGGCCTACGAGGAGCTCGCCTTCCACGCGCTCGCCCACGTGCCCCCCTCGCCCACGGCCTGGGGGCGCTCCCTCGCGGCGTCGCTCCACGATCCCATGTATCTTGCATGGGTCCAGGCCGCCTCGTCCTCGCCCTTCATCGAGGATCGTGTTGCGCTCATGGCGCTCCAGGCGAGCGGCGCGTTGGACGCGCAGCTCCTCCCCCTGCTCCACCTGGAGCTCGAGGACTTCACCAGGAGCGCGCCTCGCAGGCTGGCCGAGCTGGGTCCCGAAGACGTGGCCGATCAAGCGATCCTGGCCAGGCTGGCTCGCCCGGAGAGCCCGCTGGTCGAGCTCCTCCGCTGCGACATGGCCCTCTGTTCACGGGACTTCGCGGAGCTTTACGCCAGGAGCATCGCGCCCTCGATGGAGGCCGGGATCTCCGCGACAAGAGCCAGCCTGGGCTCGCTCGCCGTACGGGCTCCTGCGCTGGGGCGCTTCTCGCTGGTGCTGTCCGGCGTCCTTGGACGCAGGGGTCGAGGCTTCGCGGGCCGACGCGCCACGCTGTTCGCTGGAGCTCCCATGCCCTGGAACGATCTGGGTCCGGAGGACACCGCGCTCCTGCTCCTGCACGAGGCCGCGGTGCTGCTGGCCGACGTCGGTCCCGACGGCGAGGCCCGGCACCGCAAGGCCGAGCGCGCCGCGATCGAGGCGGTCAGGGGAATCGTGGCAGGCACTCCGCACCAGGGCCCCTTCGAGGCGCACCTCGCATCCCTGGATCTGTCGGGCATCGCCATGGCTAGCGAGGTGAGAGCCGAGACCGCCGCCCTGGTGCTCGAGCTGTCCTTGGCATGAGGCGAGGAGGGAACGGCCTGGCAGACTCACCCTCTTCGCCCTGCGAGCTCGGCCTCGAGCTCCGCGATGCGAGCAAGCGCGATTTCCTTGGCTTCGCGCTCCCACCTGGACGTCGCGACCAGAGCGCTCCTTCCAGCCGAGCAGGAGGTTGACAATCCGATCGGCGCGCAGGGTGTTGGGTCTGGAGGTGGGCACCTTCTCGTCGTCCTCGATGAGCCAGCTCTCGGGGTAGGGCTCGATCCTGTAGTGGAGAGCGATCGAGCGCCTGCGGTCGCCTGCGTGCGGCATCATGACCCGGGAGAGGGTAGCACGGCGAACGGGGGCTCTCGACCAGGACCGGTATCGAGAGGATCAGCCCCGGGCGAAGCACGCCCGCGACGCCCGGAGATGCCCTCGGACTGGAAGTCCGGGGCAACTAAACCCCAATGGAAAGGGCACTCCAAGTCCTCCGCAGCGGAGGACTCCCATGTCGAGGGCCCCGGAGCCCTTGGGCGACGAGTGGAACGAGAGTCCCTCTCGTCCTCAAGATCCAACCAGCCAAACATGCGGGCGGGGACCTCGACACACCACCCGGAAACCGAGGACACTTGTCCGGCATTCGGGATGGAACTTGCGACGGGCCACACAGCGAAAGGGCCTGCTCCAATTGGACCAGGAGCCGCCCCGAACGACGCGAGGCGCGGCACGGTCACCAGGATGACACGGATCGACGCTCGGTGTCATCATCTTGCCGTCGTCGTCCTGAATGCCGCGTATGTCGCGTTGATCACTGGGTGCTCGGCCATCCAGTCGGCCTCACGGGGGCTATCGCGCTGATGAGAAGCTGCGCGAAGTCATCCCCCTCCAACGCGCCGCGCCCCGTCAAGAGCTCGACCAAGATAAGCCCGAGCGCGTGCACGTCGAGCCATTCAAGGATGAGGAACGGCGCGTCGGGACCGGCTGGCGTGCTGGTAAAGCCGAAGTCGTAGACGCGCACGATGGCCGGCTCGTGTTCGAGCTTGCGCAGAAGCGCGCCCTCGCGGCGGAAGTTGTCGACGAACGCGGCCTTCCCCTCCGGCGTGCAATCGTGCGGGATCTTGAGGCACTTGATCGCGATCGGCGCGTCGAACGCGAGGTGCACGCCCTTGTAGACAACGCCGAAACCGCCCTCGCCAACGATCTTGTCGACCCGATACCGGCCCTCGATGGCCAGGCCGATCAGGCCGAACGGATCGATGTTCACCGGGTGGTTGCTCACCGGTGGAGCATAGGCGAATCGCCTGCCCACCGGAATCGAGACCCGCATCTCTCACGGCGCGGCTACATCAGTCGACGACAAGGCGGGGCGCGGCGGGGCCGAGGGTGAACCGAGCTCTGCTCGAGTTCCTGGCCAGCAGGACGCACCCCTCCCGAGACGCGCAGCGCCGTGGTACGCTCTGCCCATGCTCGCACGCGCTTTCGATGACGACGATCCGGTACTGCGCGCTCTCGCCCAAGCCAAGGACGACGGCGTGCCTCCGGGTCCCGATGAGGAGGCCGACTGCGAGCTCGCGGCGGCGCAGATCGCGAACGGTGAAGGCGTGCCGCGCGCAGTCCTTGCGGCGGAGATCGATGCCCGGCGACCACGGTGAGCCTCGCTGTCATCTGGTCACCCCTTGCGACCGCTCGACTCGCCACGATCTCCTCCTGGCAACTGCGGGCCGAGATCGATCGCGCCGTGATGACTTTCGCTGGGTCGGGCGTCGGTCACGTCGTACCGGCGACGCCGCACCCGAACCGCTACCGGCTTCGGCACAAGGACCATGTGGTCGTGTTCTTCGTCGACGTGCAGAAGAGCGAGCTCCATGTCCTCACCGTCTATCGACGCGTAGACCCTCCGAGGTAATCAGTCGACGACAGGCAGGGCGCGGCGAGGCCGAGGGCGGACTTGAGTTGAGGATGTCCTGGGGCGGGCAGGCGCCGGAGCCTCGGTGCGCAAGGGCACGTAGCGCACGGACTCGAAGGCCTCGATATTCGGGATTCCTGCTCTCACGGTGATCCTTGCCAGGCGCTGGACGTCCCCCTCACCCAGGGGCATTACCAGGCAAGCTTCCCCGATAAGCGAGGACCAGCCCACGGGGAGCTCCTTCATCGCAAAGCCCACCAGGATCGCGTCCCAGGGGCCGCCCTCCCAGGCCGCGGAGTCCAGGGCGCTGCCCTCGGTCAGCGTGAGGTTGGCGTGGCCCGCGAGCTCCCGACGGGCGACGGCGACCAGAGCCGGATCGATCTCGACGCTCTTCACATGACCTCGATCGCCCACCAGGCGGAGCAGGAGCGCGGTCCCGTAGCCCGTGCCCGCGCCCAGGTCGAGGACGCGCATCCCCTCTCCCACCCCGGCCAGCATGAAGGCCCTCGCGTAGGCGTGCATCGCGCTCACCGAGGAGCCGCCGCCAGCGTCGGTCGCGATCGCCACGTCGCGGGCGCTCTCGGCGACGGCGTCGAGGGGGACATGCCGCTCCCTCGGGGTCGCGATCAGCGCCTCGCGGAGCTCGGCCGAGAGCCCGGGGACCACGCGGAGCACGTCGGGGAGCGAGGCCTCCCGAAGGGCCTTGCACAGGCGGGCGAGCTGGACGTCCGAGGCTCGCCCTCGCTCCCCCGATCCGGCGCGCCCCGTGTACCTCTGCCAGGCGTAGTAGCGATCCCGGTAGGCCAGGCGTACCCTGGGCGAAAACTGCTCGATCTGCCCCTCCAGGGCCCTCATGAAATAAGGGCGGGAGGGCCCCCGGTACGCGAAGCGCGAGGGGAGCTCCCTGAGGATGGGCGCGAGCTCCTCCTCCATGAGCGCATCCCTTCGTAGGTAATCGAGCTCGCTCGAGGGATCGACCCACTCCGAGAGAAAAGCCTGATCGCCGTCCTTCCACCACTCGGGCCTGTGAATCCGCATCCCGAAGCGAGCCTCGTAGGCCGCTCGCTCGTCGTCGATGGGCGACCCCGGGTAGAAGCGAAAGGGGTCGACCGAGAGAAAACCCGTGGTCTCGGAGGGCCCCAGGAAGAGCTCGCGCATGTAGGCCGCGCTGGTGCGCAGGCTCTCCTCGGTCTCCCCTGGATGGCCGACGATCACGTTGGCCCCCCAGGGGACGCCCAGCCTGGCCGCGCTCACGGAGATGGCCCTCATCCGATCCAGGTAATCGTGGAGGCGACCGGCCTTCCGGATGATCGAGAGAAGCGCAGGATCCCCCGACTCCAGCCCGAAGCCGGGGGCGCAGTTGGCGACCCGGAAGAGACGGAGATCCTCGTCGTCCACCATGTCGACCCGGATGAGGAGCCAGTTCTTCGAAGTGGGGATATTGCGCTCGGCCAGCTTCTGCAGAAAGGAGCGGCGCCAGGCCTTGGGCATCCCGAAGAGGGCGTCGGCGAAATAGAGAGTCCAGCCCGTGAGGTCCAGCCAGCGGTGCAGCCCCTCGATCTCGGCGACCGCCCGGTCCACCGAGAAGCCTCGCCAGGAGACCTCCCTCTTGGCCTTCTCCATGCAGAACGCGCAGTCGAAGGGACAGCCTCGAGAGAGGTAGATCTCCGCCTGGCTGGCGAGCCTGCGAGCAAAGGGCCGGTAGCGCTCCAGGTACGACCAGTCTGTCTCGGGCAGCTCGTCGAGGTTGTGAAGCGGGTCGGGCCCCAGCACCACGCCGCGCAGGGGCGCGCCTCCCTCCACGGAGGCCACGATCGTGGCCAGGGGCCTCTCGCCCTCGCCCACCACCGCCACGTCGAAGGGCGAGCCCTCGTACAGGAAATCCCCAGGGCGAGCGCTGACGTGGTACCCGCCCGCGCAGAGGACGGCCCCGGGGAGGACGCCACGAGCTATCGTGGCCATGGCCTCGATCAACAGGAAATCAAAGGACGAGTAGCAGGAGAAGCCGACCACGTCGTAGCCAAGGCCGCCCGGACCCCCGAAGAGTCCGGGCAGATCCACCGGGCCGAGGCCCCGCTCGCAGACGAGGTCGACCAGGGTGACCTCCGCGCCCGTGCGAGCGTGGAGATAAGACGCCAGCCCGACCAGCTGGGGCACGCCAAAATTGCCCCCGGCGGCGCCCTCCGAACCAGGCCAGACCAGGAGCACCCGGGTCATGCGGGGACACGGCCCCTGCGCCGGAGCCTCCCCAGAGGGACGAAGCTCTCGCTCGCCGAGCGGGCGGCCGAGAGCCTGGCCTTGAACGCCTCGTCCACGTGCTGGGCGACGAAAGGATCCAGCCCTCGCTCCTCGAAGACCGAGGCCGACGAGGCTCCGCAACCACCGATGCAGGATGCACGCATCGGGCAGGGGGCGCAGAACTCGGGGGTGACGTCCCGGTAGCGGGCCACCGGCTCGGACGAGACCGCCGAGGCAAAGGACCCGCCGGCCAGCGGATCGCCCACGCTCGCCGTGTGCAAGGTGCAGTTTCTGAGCTTGCCGTCGGTCCCCAGCGCAAACTCCTGGGCCTCGGTGCCTATGGGGCAGCTCGAGAAGGTGACGTGAGGAAAGTCGGTGGTGTCGATGACGCAGGGAGGGACCGGCATGGTCACCTGGAGGGTGAAGCCCTGGTCCCGCCCGAAGGGCTCGGCGGCCGTGAGCGCCCTCAGCATGTCGCTACGTGAGGGGAGGAGCTCGGCCGTCTGCTCCGACGCGTAGCCGGAAGGCGAGTAGCGAGAGAGCGCCACGTCGCGGACCCCCAGAGAGCCGAAGAGCTCGAGGATCTCCCCTACCCTGGAGGCGTTCTTGCGGGTCACCACCACGCAGCCCCCCACGCGGACGCCGTGCTTGCCCAGGGCTCGGATGCCACGGATCGTTGGCTCGAAGTGGCCCTTGCCCACATGCTCCTCGTGGAGCTCGGCCGAGGGGCCGTTCAGCGTGATCTGCACGAAATAGGGCCGGTACGGGGCAAGGCGCTCCGCGTGGGCCTCCGTGATGAGGCCGCCGTTGGAGATGATGAGGGCCCGCAGGCCGTGGCTCCGGAGGCGCTCGAGGATCTCGTAGAGATCGGCCCTGGCGAAGGGCTCGCCCCCGGTCAAGGTCACGTGGTTCCACTCGACCTCGGCGGCGGCCTTGTCGATCAGCGAGAGGAGCGCCGATGTCTCCAGGGCTTGCGCCTCTTTCTTGTCGCCCCGCCAGTCATTGTAGCAATAGCCGCACTTCTGGTTGCAGTAGCCCGTAAGCTCGATGGCGAGCGCGTTCCTCTTGGGCCTCATGCCTGGAGAACACGCGCGCCGGACCCGGCTGTCAAGGCGGGCGTGGGGCCGCTCACGCGTTCGCCCCCAGGGCCTTGCGCAGGGGTTTGTTGAAGGCCCACATCGCCACGCCGGTGAGCAGCCCTATGGCCGTGAGCATCCAGAAGAAGTTCTCCTGACCGAGCTTGGTGTAAAATACGCCGAGCACGCCGGAGAGCAGCCCGCCGAGGAAGCTCGACACGAACCAGACCCCCATCATGAGCGAGACCATCCGCCTGGGGGAGGCCTTGGTGACCAGCGAGAGCCCTATGGGAGAGAGGTAGAGCTCACCCACCGTGAGCACCAGCGTGGCCATGAAGGGCCAGAGCACGCTGCCCTTGCCGTCCCCGATGATCCTCGCGCCGATCACCATGATGATGAACGAAGATCCAAGGATGAAGGAGCCTATGGCCATCTTGGAGACCGTGGACGGCTCCTTCCCCCTCCGCTGCTGCCATGACCACAGGAGGTTGGTGAAGGGCGTGAGCAGCATGATCATGAACGGGTTGAAGGACTGGAACCAGGCCGGAGGGACATGGAAGCTGCCGAAGCTCGGCCAGATGGTCTGCTTGTCGGCCCAGGTCTGCATGGTGTTGCCCTGCTGCTCGTAGACGGCCCAGAAGGGCACGTTGAGCGCGCAGAGCGCCACCAGGGATCCGATGACCAGCTTCTCTTGCCGGGTGAGCGGGGTCTTCTTCTCGGCGGGCGCTCCCTCGCGTGAGGCCGTGGCCTCGTCGGTGCGCATCCGGTTGTCCGGAGCCAGGAAGCGCTGGCCCGCCACGTAGGCCACGAGGCCCGCCAGGAGGCCGACCCCGGCGGCGCCAAAGCCGTAGTGCCAACCATAGACCGCGGCGAGCGTCGCGCACACGAAGTTGCAGAGGAAAGACCCCAGGTTTATGCCCACATAAAAGATCGAATACGCGCGATCCCGGCGGGGATCCTCGGGGCGATACAGGTTACCCACCTGGGTGGAGATGTTCGGCTTGAACGCGCCGTTGCCGAGGATGAGGACCAGGAGCGCGATGAAGAACAGGTTGTCGGCCGCCAGCATGAACTGGCCCAGCGCCATGATGAGCGCGCCCGCGACGACGATCTTGCGCTGTCCGAAGGACTTGTCGGCCCGGTAGCCGCCAAAGATCGGAGTAAAGTATACCAGGCCGTTGTAGAGGCCATAGACGAGGGACGCCTGCCCCTGGAGATCCATGCCAGGATCGACCCAGAGGATGATCTTGTGGAGGGTCGGCCAGCCCAGGACTTCGAAGGGGCGGCCGACCGCCATGGGCACCTTGGCGTCCACGCCATCCTCGACGTAGAGGGTCTGCCTTGCCTCGACGAAGAGGTAATACATCATATAGGCCTTGAGCAGGCCTCGCATTCCATAAAACGAGAAG
>SXGT01848774.1_pt1 | contig 12568 bp, 7 predicted proteins | sample 3176221 | NCBI WGS metagenome assembly SXGT01 (sample SAMN11356862, study PRJNA531348) | freshwater metagenome | isolation source: freshwater sample F1-120 | place: China: Fuxian Lake, Yuxi | collected 2017-12-25
CTGCAGGCGGCGGCGCAGGTCGTCGGCATCGCCCACGTGATGGCCGCCGGCGGCCACCCCGAGCCTTGGACGCTGTGGCACCTGCAGCCAGGGCTGCTGGGTGTCGCCATCGAGGCAGGCGCGCCGCTGGCAGCAGCGCTGGCGCTCGCCGTCGGGTTGGCGACCTGGCGGCTGCTGCGCTTCGCAGCCCGAAGGTGGCGACAGTCCGCGCCACCCGGCGCCGATGGCGCGGCGGACGCGGCCTGGGCGGCCCAGTCTGACCGCGGCCGAGCAGGGCGCGTCCGCAACTTGGCCACCGCTTTCGCGGTCGTCGGCGCCGTGTGGATCGTTGCCGCGCCAACCCACCCCCGCCATGGCGCGGCCATGCCCGGCCTACAAGGCGTCGCGGCGGCGATCGAGCTGTGGCGGCGCAGCGGGGTGGCGTCGACGACCAGCGCACCAGAGGACCAAGAGGCCGCTGCGCTGACGCTGCCGAAGGACGTGGCGGCGCGCCTCCAAGTGGCGGGGCTGCTGCCGGCGGGCGTCGATTCAAGCGCGACTTTACCCGTGTACACTGCGGCGTTACAGAACGAGTCGGCGATCTCGGCGCTGCGGCCACCACCGAGACGCCTCGTCGTCGTGCTCGTGGAGTCCCTGACCCGCGGCGCCACCTCCTTGGCGGGCCCGGCGGCCCAGGGCCGACTGAGCCGACCCCCCACCCCGACGCTGGAGGCCTTGGCGCGCCGCGGCGTCGAGGTGACGGGGTGGCTGCCGGCAGCCCAGCCGACCCATGCAGGCATCGTCGCCGCGCTGTGCAGCGTCCCGGTCGCCTCGTTCCCCATCGACAGCCTCGGCGTGGCCGCACCGACGCGCGCCTGCCTGCCGGACCGCCTGCGCCGCGGCGACCATCGCAGCGCCTTCTTTCATGGGTCACCGCTGCGCTATACCGGGCTCGACGTGCTGGCGCGCCGCATCGGCTTCGATGACGCGCTCGGTAGCGAGGAGCTCCTGTCGGGGCAGCGGGCCGGCGGCCAACCCATCTCACGCAGCCCCTGGGGCATCGGCGATCGCGACCTCTACGCCGCTGCGTTGGCCTGGCTCGACGCCTTGCCCGCCACAGCTCCGGCGACGCTGGTCATCGTCACCAGCGACAGCCACTTGCCTGGCCACGTGGACGCCCGCTGCGAGGTCGCGTCGAGCGGCGGCCAGTGGGCTGACGCCATCGCTTGCAGCGACGAAGCGCTCGCCGCCCTGGTGAAGGGACTCGACGCCCGCGGCCTCGGACGCGACTTGCTGCTCGCCGTCACCGCAGATCACGCCGCGCCGCCGTGGCCCGAGGTCCTCTCGCGCACCGACGCCAGGGACGCCTGGTGGTTCGCCGACGTGCCTTTGCTGCTCGTCGGCCCTGGCGTGCCGGCGGGGCGCAGCGTGGACAGCGACGGCACGACCTTGGATCTCGCCCCGACGCTGCTCGGTCTGCTTGGGGTCGGCGATCGACGTGGGTTCTTCGGCCAAGCGCGCGACGTCGCCGATCCCGTCGCCAGCGCGATTCCGCTGCGGACCTCGCCGGCGCGGCGCCTGCAGCTGGGGCTGGCTGGGCGGCGGCGCGTCGGCCTGCGGCTCGGCGACCAGCGTTGGCAGGGCCCGGCCGCCGACCTCCACGCCGGATGCGCTGCCGGCCACGCACCGCCGATGGCGGCGGCCGCCGGTCTAATGCCCTGCGATCTGGCGATGTTCCTCGACTGGATCGACGCGCTCTGGCGGCACGACCGGCTCGCGCCGCGAGCAAACGGCGGCGCGCGTAGCCTCTGAGCTCGGCACCCTCCGCGCTTGCGCCGTCGGCGTCGTTCGTCTCGCGGTCCTCCAAGAGCTGGGACCGAGCGCCGCGCCCGATTCGGCTCGGTGGGCGCCTAGCTGGGCGCGGCGCCGGTGGGCGACGTCATCGGCGGAGACCGCGTTGTCTTTGGAGAGCAGCACCTGGAAGCCGTAGTTGGCGCTGCTTGCGGCGTTGCCGATGTTCCTGACCGTCATCTTGGCGAGATCCAGCGCCTTGCCACGTGCAACGCTCGTCAGCGAAGGGCCGACCTGACCGTCGGTCACAGTCAAGTCCTGGGCGAAGAGAGAGACGTCTTGGCACAATGAGTTGTTGGCCTCATTGGACTCTTCGACCTTGGCCTCGCTGTCGACCGTGGCGCAGAACTTGAGCGCCCCCTGGCCGAGCTTGGCGCCGGCGATCAACTCCGGCATCAGGGTGACGAAGGGCAGCTCAAGCTGGGCGGCGCCGCCGCTTGGCAGCTGGCTGATGTCGACGCTGCCGGTCCACGTCGGGGTGTTGGCGCCGGCGATCGACAAGGCGCAGCTGGCCTTGGAGACCGACGCCGCGCCGAGGCCCCCATTGGAGACTTCGAATTTGCACTGGAATTTGGTGCCAAGCGTGACCCCTTGTTGTGGCGTCGGTGCCTTGATCGCCGAGACCGAGAGATCCGGCGACTTCTTCAGGGTGATCGCCGCGCACTTGACGTCGTCGTCGGGCGTCGGCGCCCATCCGGCGGGCATGAGGTCGGACGCGATGCGGACGCAGAGATAGCCCGGGCCGATCGGCAGCTGCGGCTTGTTGAGCGTCGCCTGAAAGGTGAAGTCGGCGATCTTGCCCAGCTGGATATGATTGTTGCCTGGGCCGGCGGTCTTGGTGCCGACGCCGATGACGCCGGTCGTGCCCTTGGCGTCGGTGGCGTAGAAGAACTGTGCCAGGTTGAAGGGCCCAAGGACAAAGCTGCCCGAGTTCTTGGCGGGCGCCTTGATCGCCACGTTCTGGTTGCCGAACTCGAACGACTTGCCCTCCAGCGGGGCGCCGTCGAGGAGGTGGGTCAGCGATTGGACGGCGGCATCTGGCACATGGGGCACGATGGCTACGCAGGTGACGTTGTTGCCTGGTACCGTATCGCTCGCCACGGTCAACTCAAAGCAGGCGTACTTCATGTTGGCGACGCCGTTCGGCAGCTTCGGGCCAAAGAACTGATGGTTGACGCTGACGTTGAAAGTGAGCGTCGCCGGCGTGGTGATGTCGCCGATGATGGGCCCCGGCACCTCGTGGACTTTGACCGCGCCCTCGCCCTTGCCCTCGGTAGGGCTCAACCACAGCGCCAGGGTCGACGCCGTGTTCGGAGCGGTGTTGAACGGATTGCCGATCACCAGCTGAAATGCCGACAAGCCCTGGGTTGCATCGAACGTAGGCGCCGCCAGCGTCAGCTTGACGATCGTGTAGTCGGTCGGTCCCTTGCAGCCGGCGATCGGCGCGTTGGCGCACTTGCCGCCGGTGCAGGCGTCGGTGGTGCAGAGGTTCTGGTCATCGCAAGCGGCCTTGTCGACGCATCCCTTGCAGTCGGCGATCGGCGCGGTGGCGCAGCCGGTGGCCACGTCGCAGCTGTCGGTGGTGCAGGGGCCTTTGTCGTCGCAGACTTTCTGAGCTGGCTTGCAGACCCCCGCGGCGCACGCCTCGGTCGTGCATTGGCTGCCATCGTCACATGCGGCGCCGGTCAGCGGGCCGTGCTTGCAGCCTGTCTTGGGGTCGCACGAGTCGCTGGTGCACGCGTTGGCGTCGTCGCAGTTCTTGGCAGTCACGCCGGCCTTGCAGGCCCCGGCGGCGCAGGCGTCGCCCTCAGAGCAGACGCTGCCGTCGTCACAGCTCCCCTCGGCTGGCGCGCTGACGCAGCCGGTCGCGGCGTCACAGCTGTCGTTGGTGCAGACGATGTTGTCGTTGCAGACCAGCGGCGCCGTGACGCAGCCCTTGGACTTGTCGCAGCTATCGGTCGTGCACGGATCCTCGTCGTTGCAGGTGATCGGCTTGCCGCCGACGCAGGCCGGCAGTTGCTTCTTGCAGTTCGGAACGTTGGGCGGGCATGGCCCCGAGCCGGGAATACAGGCCTCACCCGACGTGCATGGGTTGAGGTCGTCGCAGGGGGCAGCCACAACCCCGGCAAGCTGGCAGCTGCCGGCGTGGCAGACCTCGAGGGCGCAGAATTGGCCGCTGTCTACCTTGCAGAGGGGCCCGTCGTCCGCCTCATCGGTCTTGCCGTCGCAGTCGTTGTCTTTGCCGTCACATGCCTCGGCGACGGGCACGCAGGGTGTCCCCGCGTCTCCGGTTCCGCCTGCATCAGCGCCGGCGTCGAGCGTCCCGGTGCCGGCGTCGCTGTCGGTGGAGCCGGCGTCGAGCGTCGCGGTGCCATCTTGCGCCGCGCTATCCTGGGCTACGACGTCCTTCTCTGCGCCTGCGCCGCCGCCGTCACCGCCGTCTGCCCCAGCGCAATGCGCCAATAGCGAAGCTACGGTCAAGACGCCGAGCCTCTGCAATGTCAATCGAGTGCCCATGGTGATCTCCTGCAGGCATCGTGGCCTGTCCCAGTTGCCACCATTGGCCTTGTTGCGGCGCCTGTGACCCTTCAGGCCCCTTTCATGCGGGGCGCCCGCGAAGTACCCTGCGAATATCCAGCCTGAACGCTCCGGTGAGATCCGCGTCCTTGACGCCGTCTGACCCCGTCGCGAGAGTGCGCCGCGGCGCGACCGCAGTATGAGGTGCGATGCAGGCGTACGCAGAGGTTCGACTAGGTGATGGCAGCCTGCGCACGCTCGGTCACGGCGACTTCATCGGCCGTCTATGGACCGCTGCGCTCGTCATCGACGACCCGCGCATCTCGGAGGCGCATGCCCTCGTGAGCCTGCGCGGCGCTGCATTGCGCCTGCTGGCGCTGCGGGGGCGCTTCTTGGTCGACGGCGCCTCTTCCACCGACGTTCGGCTCCATGCCGGCCTCCTGGTCACGCTGGCAGAGGGCGTGGTGCTGGAGGTGGTGCGCGTATTCATCCCGCGGACCGTCCTGGCGCTGCAGGGGCCGGGGATGCCGGCGCAGCTGCTGCAGGGGGTGGTCTCCATCGTCGCCGAGCCTGCACCGATGCTCGTGAACGGGTTGCGCGCCGACGCCCGCCACTGGGTGTGAAACGACGGCCGCCAATGGCTCGCCGCCGGACCGACGCGGGCGCCGACCCCACTCGCCGCCGGTGAGGCCCTGGTCGTCGAGGGCGCTGCGTTCATGGCGGTCGATGTCCCAGTGGCCCCGACGTCGGGAGAGACGATGCTCGACGCGGCAGGTGACGCGCCTTTGCCCATCGTGGCGCGCTTCGACACCGCGCACATTCAGCGCGATGGCAAGGTCATTTGCGCGCTGGCCGGCGTCAACGCCAGGTTGCTCAGCGAGCTGGTGCTCGTCGGTGGACCCATTGGCTGGCGTGCATTGGCCGACGAAATCTGGCGCGACGACGGCGACACCGCCCAGCAACGTCAACGCCTCGACGTCGCGTTGACGCGGTTGCGAGCGCGGCTCCGCGCCAACGGCGTGCGTGGCGATCTCGTCCGTTCCACCGGCACCGGCCATGTCGAGCTTGTCTTGCACCCGCGCGACCAAGTGGAAGATGCCGCCTGACGCTCCAGACCAGAGCTCACCGGCGTGGTCGCAAGTGCTCGAGGCGGTGGGGGCCGAGCCGCGCCATCGCCTGAGCGAGGCCGCCACGTCCACCATGGCCGCGGAGTCCGCCCGTGCCGCCGCCGGCGTCGGCGCCAGCCGCTACCTGCGCGGCGCGGCGATCGGCGAGGGCGCGATGGGCCTCGTCGTCATCGCCTGGGACCCCTGGCTGCGCCGGCATATCGCGCTCAAGAGCGCCAGCGGAGCCGAGCGCGGCCTGGCTCGGCGCCTGGAGCGCGAAGCGGCGATCTTGGCCCAGCTCACGCATCCAGCGATCGTCCCGGTCTTTGATGGTGGCGTCGATGAGGCAGGCTCGCCGTGGCTGGCGATGCGCGTGGTCGATGGCAAGACGTTTGAGCACTTGCTAGCGGAGCGCGTGCCCGGCAGCAACCCTGCGCCTTTGCTGCGGACGCTGCTGGCGGTCTGTCAGGGTGTGGCCCACGCTCACGCCCATGGGGTGCTGCACCGCGACCTCAAGCCGGCCAACATCCTCCTCGACGCCCACGGCGGCGCACAGCTCGTCGATTGGGGGCTCGCCTGCGTCGCCGGCGTCGACGACGATGATGACGTCAACGAGGGCGGGAACGAGCGCGCCCAGGTCACCGCGGCCCTCGGTCCAGGCGAGACAAGCGTCGGTGCCATCGTCGGCACACCGCTGACCATGAGCCCTGAGGCGGCGCGCGGTGAGCGCGCGGGGATGGCGAGCGACGTCTTCTCGCTCGGCGTCATGCTCTACGAGGTCGCGACTGGCACGCCGTTGCCGTCGCCGACCTCTGCTGCCGACGCGCTGCGCCTAGCGCGCTGCCACGAAGCGCCGGCGCTCCTCAACGCCGGCGACCCCGAGCTCGGCGCCATCGTCTCGTGCTGCCTGCAGCCCAATGCAGCGCTGCGCTACGCCGACGCCGGCGCGCTGGCACGCGATCTCGCCGCGTTTCTCGACGGTCGCCGCGTCGGCGCCTACGCCTACTCGTCGGCTCAGCTGCTGCGGCGGCTGCTCTACGCTTGGCGCTGGCCATTGGTCGGCGCCGCTGTGGCGCTGCTCGCGATCGTCAGCATCGCCGCCGTCTCGGCGGGACGGGTCGTCGAGGAGCGTGACCGGGCGCAGCGCGCCGAGCTCGCCGCGTCACAGGCGCTGCAACGCAGCCGCGTTGACCACGCGACGCTGCAGGTGCGGCAGGCGCTGACCGCCTTCGAGGGAGGGCGCTACGGCGAGGCTGAGGCGTTGGCGCGGAGGGCGCTCGCCGATCTCGGCCGCGCTGAAACGTCGAACGCGGCCGCTTCCTCCGCTCGTCACGGCGCCTCGTCGGGCAGCGCGCACGCCACGACGCTGCAGGCGCGCGGCATCCTCGTCGCCACCGCGCCGCTGGCGCCGCTGCACCTCGTCGCGCAGCGGCCGCTGTCGGCCTGCAGCCGCCGCGTCATCGACCCAACGGCGCGCTTGGTCGCCTGTCTCTCCCAGGGCGAGACGACCATCGACCCGTTGGTGCCAGGCATGCCTCGACGTAGTCTACCAATTGTCGCGACGGATGCTGCCTTCGACGCCACAGGCGCGGTCTTGCTCCTGCGCAGCGCCCAGCAGGTGGTCGCCTTCGACCTCCGGCAGCACACGCTGCACGCCTACGCCCCGCTCTTCGTCGGCTTCGCAGCGCCCGCGATGGTTCGACAGGTGGTGGCGCCAGGCGGTGGCTGAATGCAGCACGTGGGGGGACTCCTGCGGACTTCGATCGATGGCCGGCAGTGGTTGCGGCCGGTCTGCGCCCCCGGCGTGAACACGCTGGCGGCGGTCGCGGCCGGACCCGCGGTCATCGCGCTCTGCAGCGACGGCGCCGCGCGGCGTTGCGCCGGCGATCCCGTCCCGCCAGGTCTGCAGACCGGCGACGACGCTTGGCCGGCCCCGTCGCCGGCGGTGCTCGAGGGCGACGCGGCCGACAATTGCTCAACGATCGGCGCCTCGCCCTTGCCAGCGCGCGACGTCACCGCGCTGGCGGTGGGCGCCGACGCCCTCTACGTCGCCAGCGCTCGCGGTGCGGTCGTCCGCTGCGACCTCGCGCTGCGGCGCTGCGGCGCACCGGTCGAGGCGGTCTCAGGCCTCGTCCGCCGCCTCGAGGTCCAAGGCGCGTGGTTGATGGCGCTCAGTGACCGCGGCGACGCAGCGCTGCTCTCTGCTGCGACGCTCGAGCTGCAGCTGCGCAGCCACCAAGGCGACGTCAGCGACGCGCAGCTGTTGCCTGGTGCGTTGCGATTGGTCGGCGCCCAACTCAGCCGCTACGCGTTGCCCGCACGGCCGCCTTCGCCGCGCCGGATCCTCTCGTCGGGCACCAGCCGCGCCGCATTTGCCGTCGAGGGCGACCAGATCGCGCTCGGTGACAACGAAGGTGGCGTGGAACTGCGGGCGATGACGGACGGGGGGCAGAGGCCGCCGGCCCGACGACCCAGCTTCGGGCGGGCAACCGCGTCGTCAAGGCGGTCGCGCTGGCGCAACGGGGCGCCATCGTCGTCGCCGTGAACGATGCCGGCAGCGTCGCTTGGAGGCGCAGCGGCCTTGGTGGTGATGTGCCGGAGGTCCTGCCCTTGCCGCCGTCCCGTCGCCTCGCCACGTTCCGCAGCGCCGACGGTTCGCAGGAGTCCATCGTCGCCGCCAGCTTTGTGCGAGGCGTCTATGCGCTCGCCATTCCCAGCCTGCGCGTCGAGCGGCTGGGTGCCGCCGACGAAGACTGGCTCGATCTCGCCGCCACCACCGACCGCCGCGCCGCCCTCGGTGTATCCAGCCAAACAGGCGCGGTCTGGCGCCTCCGCCACGCGCCCGGCGGAGCCGCACAGGGTGGTGTGGAGCGCCTGCAGATCGCCGCGCGCCCAAACATCCGCCACGTCGCTGCGGCCAGCGCCGACGCCCCGGTGTACGTCGCGGACGCCCGCGAAGCATGGGGCCTGAGCGGAGTCGCGGGGATCGAGGCGGCGCAGCTGGCCGTCTCCGGCGGCGATATTTGTGATCTCGCCGTCAGCGCCGATGGCCGGGCGCTCATCATCGGTCAAGTCGACGGCCAAGCGACGGTGGCGCGTCTGGCTGCCGCCGCGAGGCCGACCATCATCGCCACGCTGCGGTTGCAGCGCGAGCGCGTCGCCAACGTCCTCGCCGGCGCGCCAGGCTCTCTTGAGGGCCCCAACGCCGTGTGGCTCGGCAGTTGGGACGGTACTCTTCAGCGCATCGCGCTTGGCCCGCTCAACCCCTGAGGCGATGCCACCGCCTGCGGGTCGTTGCGGCGGCGCCTCCGACAGCGGCGATGGCGGTCCGGCGCACCCCCGGCTGCAAAGGCCAGCGGCGCGAGGCGACGTGGGCCCCACGCCACGCGCCCAGGCGGCGGTCGTCGGCGTCCACCCTCGCCCTCGAACGAGCCCGCGGCGCTCGCAGCGTCAACGCTGTCGCCTCGAACCGCACATCAGCCCAGCATGACAACGAGGCCGCGGTCGAGTATCATGGCGCCGTAGTCCCGTGCGCGGAGGCACACATGGCCGCCAGAGGCTCCAGGCAGACAGATCACCACCTTACGCCGCGGCAGTGCCCGGTATGTGGTGTGCGTTGGGCGACGCTGCACTGCGGTAACGACGGCGCGGTGACCGTTTTGCGCCCGCATGGGTCGCCGCGGGCCAAGCTGCCGATGCCGCTCGGCACGGAGCTCGACGGCCGCTACGTGTTGACTGCGCTCCTTGACCGCGGGGCTTTCGGCGCCGTGTACGCTGCAGAGCAGCTGGCGACAGGCCAGCGAGTCGCGCTCAAGGTGCTCTTCGCCAACTCCGAAGAGTCGCAGATTGCTCGCCTTCGCTTCACCAAGGAGTCGCGTGTCCTTGGGCAGCTGCGTCACCCCTCGACGGTGCGCGTCTTCGACGTCGGCACGATCGACGGCGGCAAGCACTACTTCGTCATGGAGCTGGTGCCCGGGATCAACCTGGAGCAGGCGTTTGCGGCCATCGAGGCCGACGGCCGTCGGCTCACCGAGGCGGCGGTCATCGACATCGCGTTGCCGGTCCTCGGCAGCTTGGCGGAGGCCCACGGCCTCGGCATCGTCCACCGCGATCTCAAGCCGGCCAACGTGATGGTGGCCGAGGTCGCCGACGATCACCTCGTTGTCAAGGTCGTGGACTTTGGCGTGGTCCGCACTCACGACTCCAACCTCACGGCCCGCACCAGCGTGGTCGGCACCCCGCGCTACATGAGCCCGGAGCAGTGCCGCGGTGGCGAAATCGACGGCCGCGCCGACTTGTACTCCATGGCCTGCGTGATGTTCGAGGCGCGGGCCGGTCGGGCGCCGCTGGTCGCTGACTCGCCGTTGGATTCGGTGTTGCTGCAGATCGGCACGGAGCCGCCGCTGCTGTCGGAGTTCGGCGTCGAGACCTCCCCAGAGTTCGACGCGATCTTGGCCCGCGCCCTGCGCAAGGACCCGGCGGCGCGCTTCGCGAGCGCCGTGGAGATGCGTGGTGCGCTGCAGGCCCTTCGTATCGGGCGCCTGCGTGACGAGCCAGCGACAGCCATCGGCGATTGGCTCCCCGAGCTGCGGCCTTCGGTCGAGCCGCTGCATGCCATCGGAGCCGGTGGCGCCCGCGCGTCGCGGCCCTCGAACGTCGGCTCAAACAGCTACCGCGTCGAACCGGGCGGGCTGGGCGGTCGCCCGGTCTCCGCCTACGCGGAGACCGCCATCGTCGCTGGCCAACCTGAGAGCGATGCCCCCGGTCCTTCCGACCACGCCCGCAAGAAGCAAGCGCTGCTAGCGCTCTCGGCCGACCGCGCGCCGAGCCGCACGTTGCCGCCGCTGCCGCACCTGCCGGCGTCGGGTGCGTCGCACTTACCGCGTGAGTCGTCGCCTTGGCCGCTCGACCCGTTGCGCTCCGAGCGCGCGGACTTCGCCGGTCCGCGCGGCCCGAGTGAACACAGGTCGCCAGCGCTCAGAGCGGAGCGGTCGCCGCAGGATGATGACGTTCGCGGCGAAGCCTCGCCAGCCGCGTCCGTTCACTCGACCGTCATCGGCGTCCCCATCCCGCCGCCGCCGGTGGCGCCGCCGGATGCCAAGATGCCGGCGGAGTGGCCTGCCCCTCGCGTCCCGGCCCCGACGCCGGTGAGGGCACCCTACCCGAAGGTACCGCCAGCCAACGCGGCACCGCTGGGGACCGGCCGCAGCGATCTCAGCCCGAAGGGCGTCGGAGACGAGGCGAGCCGGTCGCGCTTCCAGGGTGGAGGCCAAGACGACGCGGCCGCACCAGCCATGGCTGCCCCGCCACCCGCAGCGAGGGCAGGCGCCCCGCAAGTCGCCGCCCCGCCGGACCCGCGACTCGAGGATTCGCGCCCGACGCCGATGCCCTGGCACTTGGAAGGCATGACGGCCAAGCCCGCGGGCCAGGGAGGCTCGCAGCGGGCGGTGCGCCTGCCGAGGCGGGCGGAGCTCGATGCCGCGATCGCGGCCCGCCAGCAGCAGCTCGATGAGCGCACTCGGGCCCGAGCCGAGGCGCTGACGGCCTTCGATCTCAACAATGACCGGCAAAAGGCAGCCCAAGTGGCGCCGGAGCCCGCCGGCAGCCGGCCGCGCCACGCCCTCGGCCGCGGCACGATCATCGGCACCGGAATGCGCCGACCCGCCAAGCCCACTGACGACGGGGCCGACGAAGAACGTTAGCGACTGTCTGGCCTTGTGATGCGGGCCGGGGAGCTGCGGCGGCGGTGGCGGCTGCGCGGCGGTCGACTTTTTGGCCACGCCGGCGCCGCCGCGGGGCCGCTGATGCGCCGCCCGCCTTGACAGCGGCCGTCGTCGATCTTGCCTGGCGCCGGCACAGGACCCAGGCGGGGCCGGTCTTGGCCCCGGGGCCGACGCGGCCCATCCACAGCAGAGGAGGCAGCCATGACTCAGCCACAAGCACAGCCCGAGATCCCGACCACAGCGCCATCGGCCGAAGCGGTGGTGGGCGCCGACGCCAGCGGCGAGCAGACGGAGGTCCGCAGCTTTCAGGCCGAGACCGCCCGCATCCTCGAGCTGATGATCCACAGCGTGTACTCGCACCGCGAGGTCTTTCTTCGCGAGCTGATCTCCAACGCCTCGGACGCCATTGATAAGGTGCGTTTCCTCGCGCTCACTGACGAGGGCCTACGCGCCGCGGGCGGGCACGACTACGCCATCCGGCTCCGGCCGGACGCCGTCACGCGGACCCTGCAGATCGAGGACAATGGCGTCGGCATGTCTTACGACGAGGTGGTGCAGAACATCGGCACCATCGCCCGCTCAGGCACCGCCGAGTTCGTCCGCCGGCTCGAAGAGGCCCAGAAGGCTGGCGACACCGCCCTGATCGGCCGCTTCGGCATCGGCTTTTACTCGTCGTTCATCGCCGCCGAGCGCGTCGTGCTGGAGACCTGGAAGTACGGCGAGCGCCACGGCGTGCGCTGGGAGTCCAAGGGCGACGGCAGCTACACCATCGCCAAGACGGCGCCGCGCGCTCGTGGCACGTGCATCACCCTGCATCTGCGACCGGTGCAGGGCGAAGACGAGACGCTGCGCGACTTCACGGAGGCGTGGGTGCTGCGCGACATCGTGCGGAAACACAGCGACTTCGTGGCTTTTCCGGTCGTACTGGAGACTTGGCGCGTCGAGACCAAGCCGAAGAGCGGCGCCGACGACGAGGACAATGACGGTGACGACGCCTCGGCCCTGGACGAGACGGCGGCGGGCCCTCGCCTGGTCGGCGCCGACGGTCAGACCCGGCAGCTGCACCGCGAGACGTTGAACCGCCAGAAGCCGCTCTGGAGCCGCGATCCCAAGGAGATCACGACCGAGGAGTACGCCGAGTTCTATCGCCACATCAGCCACGACTGGAGCGACCCGGCAGATCGCCTGCACGTCCGCGCCGAGGGCACCCACGAGTTCATTGGGCTGCTCTTCACGCCGGCGCGGGCCCCCTTTGATCTCTACGCCCGCGAGGGCAAGCGCGGCCTCTCGCTCTATGTCCGCAACGTCTTCGTGATGGACGACTGCCGCGACCTGCTGCCCGAGTACATGCGCTTCGTGCGCGGCCTCATCGACAGCCCCGACCTGCCGCTC
>SXGT01718612.1_pt1 | contig 12565 bp, 7 predicted proteins | sample 3176221 | NCBI WGS metagenome assembly SXGT01 (sample SAMN11356862, study PRJNA531348) | freshwater metagenome | isolation source: freshwater sample F1-120 | place: China: Fuxian Lake, Yuxi | collected 2017-12-25
CCGATCGTCGCCTTCCTGCTCGGGGTGACAGACATCATTGTGCCGTGGGAGACCCTGCTGCTGTCGGCCGTGCTCTACGTCGTGATCCCGTTGGCGCTGGGCTACATTACCCGTCGGCTGCTGCTGGCCCGGGCCGGTGGAAACGCGGCGGCGATCGGTAGCTTCACCGCTGCTCTAAAGCCGATGTCCGTGATCGGCCTACTCGCGACCGTGGTGCTGTTGTTCGGCTTCCAGGCGGAAGTGGTCGTAAGCCGGCCGGGCCTGATTGCCCTGCTGGCCACGCCGATCATCATCCAGAGCTACGGAATCTTCCTGCTGACCTACGGGGCCGCCTACGCTTGGCGATTGCCATTCCCGGTCGCGGCGCCCTGCGCGCTGATCGGCACGTCAAACTTCTTCGAGTTGGCGGTCGCAGTCGCAATCGGCCTCTTCGGACTTGGCAGCGGAGCGGCGCTGGCAACGGTCGTGGGCGTCCTCGTCGAGGTTCCTGTCATGCTCTCGCTCGTGGCTTTCGCGAACAGGACGCGGGGGACATTCGAAGCTCGGGCGGCTTCCTGAATGTCCGCTCTTCAACACCTCTGAGCGAAAACCTGCCGTTCTCCATACGGCCACAAGCAGTCGAAGGGCAGGGGAGGTCTGCTTAGAGCCCGTGTCGGTCCCAAGAGGCTGCCTGGAGACCGCCGGTGAGCAGACGCTCGTTCAGCTAGTCAGCTAATGGCTGCTGTCGAAGCATTGCGGAGCGTCGCGGCTTTGGTCTGCCTTCAACCCGAGACGCACAATCGTGCTGCCAAGTGATGGCCGCTCACCGCCACTGGTCGAGAGTCCTGGGACAAAGCCACAATAACAAGTATGAGTTGTTTGGGCGACTGAACGGCAGAGGGTGCTTTGCTGCTTCACCCCAAGGAGCAGCGCTATGCCCGCCCCAACCCATTCTCCTGCACTCAAGAGCTATCCGCTGGATACTTCGCCTCGCGATGCCAGCTCATCAACAAGAGGCCGCCACGCCCTGCTATTCCGCCGCTCACGCTTTGGCGGCTTAACAGCGAAGATTGCTCTTCCATCATCAGTCCTCAGAATTTGAGCCGCGTGGGCGGCACCCCGGCAGAACGAGATGCCGCCCATGCTTCAGGTGCTTGTCTCGCTAAGCCTAAACAAAGAAATACTCAGAAAATCCCACTGTCGTCGCCCCAGTCAAGATAAGGTTGGAACCAGCTGCAGTGATCGCCGCGTCGTCTTCAAAGGCTCCGTTCGTGCCCATATCAGCGTTGAACATGAAATCGTCCTGAGCAAGACTGCTCTTAGTGAGGCCTTCGAGGAAGATCGAGCCACCTTCCCAGCTCACAAGAACTCCAGTGTGCTCGTCGTTGTGGGTGGAAGCTGAGTCAGTGACGGTGATGTCTTCTGGCCCGAGATCCTTGAAAGCAATATGATCGAACGCGCCGGGGCCAGCGTCAAAGCCCCCGACCACGACGTCATTGCCACTGGTCGAGGACACGATGAACGCGTCGGCGCCATCGCCCCCGTCCAAAATGTCGTTACCCATGCCACCCTCGACCATGTCATGGCCGGCGCCGGCATTTAGGTAGTCGTTCCCATCATCGCCCATCAGCATGTCGGCAGCGGCTCCGCCGTAAAGGCTGTCGTTACCAGCACCGCCTCTAAGGTCGTCCTTGTCGTCGCCACCATCAAGCGTGTCATTGCCGGCATCCCCGGTCAGATGATCATCGCCCCCGGCTCCGAATAAGCGGTCATGGCCAGCAAGCCCGAGATAGATATCGTTTGCGTCTCTACCCTGGAACGTGTCCGACCCTTCGGTCCCTACTTTTACATGGTAGCCGTTCACGGTCTTTTCGTACTGACCGGGCGTGTCGCCGCCCGGATTTGGTGCAATCTCCGAGCTGGGTCCAGTATGGACGAGTTCGGTTTCCTCGTTCTTCTCATAGTGCACCGCCTGCAGGCGTCCATCCGGGCCCACACCGGTGACCCAATGGCGGTCTTCGGTGAACATGAAATCGTCGCCGGCTAGGCTGCTTGCCGGGAAGCCTTGGAGAAGAACCGAGCCGGACCCCTCGGCTGTCTCCCAGCTGATTAGCGCGCCCTGCGCAGTGCTGGTGACCCGAAGATCTTCAGGCTGAAGACCCCTGATAGCCAGGTGGTCGAACATGCTCGGCCCGCCTTGGAAATCGGTAATCACGTCATTGCCGCTATCAGGCGAGATCGTAAAAGCATCGGCGCCGCGCCCACCGGTCAGGAGGTCATCGCCAGCCCCCCCTTCAAGACCGCTGTGCCCGTCACCCTCGCTGAGAGTGTCGTTACCATCTCCGCCTTCAAGCATGTCGGCACCGCCGCCGCCAAAAAGAACGTCATCTCCGGCGTTTCCGACGAGGTGGTCCATTCCTTCTCCGCCATCGAGACGGTCATTGCCCGAATTCCCGATCAGCTCATCCTCTTCCGCACCGCCGAACAAAACGTCATTGCCGGGTCGACCAAGGCCAATGTCTTTTCTGCTGGTACCTTCGAAGCTGTCAGACTTGGGGCTGCCGACAAACAGACGGTACTCGCCGAAATCTCGCTCAGTGGCGGTGCGACCTGACTTCTCAGAGGCGGGTTGATGGCTTGGCTTGTGAGACATTTCGCTTTCCCGATACAGATTTGGAAGGGTCAAGCCGCAACGTCTCTTTTTAAGCTTCGCTCCTTTTGTTTCACTACCTTAATGGCTCGGGTTTTGCCCGCCGTTGGGGGCTGCTCTCGCACCTAGCCAAGCATAGGTACCAACGAGCATTACGACTTGGCGCATGGCCTGTAGGCGTCTTGCGGCCTAGCTCTCGCTAAAGGAATTTGCTCGCTTTTTGTGGTTTGCGGAGCAAAATATCCATGTACGAGTAGCTGATCTGACGGTCGAGACTCCGGCCAGACCGTTCTCGAACTGCAACTTGCCGGCGCTCAGCCTGCTTGCCCAGGACATCTGTTCGCTGTGGGAGCGAGAACGGCAGCTTTCGGATGTGCACGGGCGACTATCTGGTGCTCGTCTAGGCTAGGCGAAAGCGAGCTTGCGTCCACATCGGATGAAACCGGCATCGCGCATGATCGTCGAGATGCCGAGGCGCCGCTTCTAAGGAGCAACGTCTCATTGCATCAGGCGCGTATAGACTGAACGGCCTCTTGGCAGGCCTGCTCGCAGCGACGGCAATGCTCGGCGCAGATGCGGCAATGCTCGTGTTTGCTCGCGTGCTTCTCACATTCCTCAGCGCAAAGCCCACAGGCGATGGCGCAGGCTTGCATGGCCGCAACAATCGCTCGCTCGTTGCTGCCCGTGCGCCGCGTTCCAAGCGAACCAGCTGCCAAACACATGTCGGCGCAGTCAAGGTTCAGGCGGATGCACTGTCGCATTTGAGCCACCATCTCTTCGGCAAGACATGCGTCCGCGCACGAGGTGCACGTCTGGGCACAAGAGTAGCACTCCTCTATGCACTTGATCAGCGCGTCATTCGTGCTTCCGGCTACGTCTGGATGGGCAGCGATCATCTCTCGCATGTGGTGCATGGTCGTTTCCTCTCGACTAGGCGCGCCCCCTTAAAGAGAAACATAATTGCTGGCCCACGGTTCCACCCGCTGCGTTCAACCGTGCATCTCTGCAAATGGGCCAGCCAAAGGGTCGTCAAAACACCCAACGTTTGTCCGCATCCCATAATCTAACGTCCGAAAGCAGACCGCCCGCTTTCGGCCACAATCAGTCACTCGGAATGAAGTCTAAGTGACCCAGGCTGGGTTGCTGTTGGGGGGAGATTCGCCACCTCTCGTGTGGGCGGGCAACTCGGCGGAAGATCGTGGTGGCGACGAGAGAGAGATGCAGGGAGCAAGGGCGAACGTCAGACGCACCCTCAGTCAAGATCGAACATACGATCGCTGATCTAGGCTCATTCGGCAGCAGCAGAGCTAGGTAGCAACGTCACGTTCCAGGGGCTCAGGATTCAAGACGTTTGCAGTTTAACGACATGAGCCACGCACGCTTGAGGAGCGTTAGATGCCAGTTGCTGTACCCTCGGTTGGCGAGCCGTTGGTCGCTGTTTGTTCTAAAGGTCGGCCGCTGCTATGAGCGCTCGGCTTGTACCGAGGAGATAGTAGTTGGCTCAGCCCCCGCGACCTGATGCACCTGGCCGCCCAGACAACCCCGGCCGTCCAGACAACCCCGGCCGCCCCGATGTCCCGCCTGGACCGCCCGATGTCCCGCGGCCGGTCGATCCGCCTCGCCCGCCCAAGGACCGTGAAGTCGGCTGACGAATGCGGCCGTGGTTTGAGCGGGATCCCGACCTGCTGGAGCGTGAGCTAGCCGCACTGGCAGAGCTTAAAGCTGTTGTCTTGATTGATGAGGAGGCGCGGGCCCGCGGCGTTCTGCGGCTCCTCATCGACTATCCGGGCCCTGCTGGTCCGATCCGGCTGGTTGGCGTCTATCCGGACCTTTATCCCTTCTTCAGGCCGGAGGTGTTTGCGCCGGACCTAACGCTGCCGCGTCACCAGCACCCAATGAGCAAGGCCTTGTGCCTGATCGGCCGGAGGACCAGCCGCTGGTATGCCGAAGACACGCTGTCGACCCTGCTGGAGCAGCAATTCCCGAAGCTTCTGCCGATGGTCGCCGGCGAGCCCGTGGAGAGCGTGCTGCCATTCGAAGAACCGCAAGGGGAACCCGCCAGCGACTATTACAACAGCGAGGCGCCCGCCGAGTCGCTCCTCTTGTTCGATGGTGCCTGGGTCATCGACACCGCGCATCAGGAAGGAACGTTCACAGCTATGGTGCGGCGAGCCACGCGCACCCGCTCGCCCGATCTGACCCTGCAAGGCTATGTCCGCGAGGTGCGTGGTCCTGCTGGGCAGGTTCTGGCGGAGTGGAGCGGCCCACCCCTGTCCCAGTTCGAAGATGAAATTACCGGTCGGTGGTGCCGCCTTGCTCAGGCGGAGCTCGGCAACATCAACGTTGTGCTGGATCGCTTGGGCGATAAGCGGCAGTGGCTGATGAATCAGGCCGCGTGGTCCAACAAGCGCCACCTTGCTCTCGGCCTGCTGCTGTTCCGGGAGGAAGTCGGTCAGCAGGTGTTCGCCGATGGCTGGGCAGCGGTTCAGTGGCTGGCCAACCGTCTCCACAAGGGACAGCATCGCCCGATTGTTGGAACGTTCGTGCGCACCGCTCGGGCAGGCCAAAGCGACCTCGCTGCCCGAATGCCGGCAACCCCATCGCTTACCACCCGATCGATCGTCCTGTTCGGAGCTGGCGCGGTCGGGGCTCCCGTCGCGATCGAGTTGGTTCGAGCTGGCTTGGGCAAGCTGCTCGTTGTCGATCACGACATCGTCGATCCGGGCACCATCCGCCGCTGGCCTTACGGCGCAAGCGCCTTCGGCAGGCTCAAGGTCGACGTGCTGCGCGAGCGGCTGGCTCAGGATTACCCGTGGAGCAACGTCGAACCAGACACGACGCGGGTCGGCGCCGTTGAAGAACAGCCGGCAAGTAAGCGGCAAAGTGAGCACCTAGATCAACTGCTCAGCGGACGCGACCTCGTGATCGACTGCACGGCGGAGCTTGGCGTAAATCACTTCTTGTCGGAACTCGCTCGAGTTCGCGGTATCCCGTATGTGCTGGCGAACGCTACACCCGGCGCTTGGGGTGGGATGGTAGCCAGCTTCACAGGCGAAGGACCGTGCTGGCTGTGTTTGCGCCATGCCCTGTATGGCACCGCTCCGCTGCCCCTGCCGCCCGCCGACCCGGCGGGCGAGCTCCAGCCGCCAGGCTGCGCTGACCCGACCTATACCGGAAGCGGCTTCGACCTGACGGAGATTAGCCTTGAAGTCGTGCGAATTGTCGCCGGCCTTTTAGCCGACGATACCGGCGGCTACCCACGTGCCGAATGGCAGCTTGCCATGCTGCACCTGCGGACAGCCGACGGGCAGCGCACTCCTCCACGCTGGGAGGGCATGTCGATCCCTCCACGACCCGGCTGCACTTGTCAGCTGTGACGGTCGCCTGGCTTTCCCGCCCGGCGTGGCGGCTAATGGCTGACGAAGCTAGCGCGAGGTACCCGCTGGAAACAGGCGGCGTGCTGGCTGGCTACTGGGTCGGTCCCGACGAACTGGTGATCAAAGCCGCGTCTGAGCCCGGCAAGGAGGCGGTCCATCGACGCTACCGGTTCAGCCCTGATCACGATCATCAGCTTGCCTGGATTGCGGCAGGTTACGAACAAACAGATGGAGTCGAGACCTATCTTGGCGACTGGCACACCCACCCGGGCGCACAGGTCGCAGTCCCTAGCGCGGCCGACCGTCGCACTGCTCGCCGGATCTCAGAGCATAAGGAGGCGCGCGCCCCCAATCCAGTTCTACTGATCCTAGCAGGCGACCAAGCCGGCTGGACTACATTCTGCTGGGTCGCACAGCCAAAGCTTCGCTTTGGCGTGTTCCCATACGTCCAGCTGGACCGATGCACGGTGAAGCTGTTCGACGCCTAGTCACCCGTAGCTAGCACCAGGACAGGGCGCTTGGTTGCTCACCTGCCGGAATTGCCTCACGACGGCCTTGTGAGTCGCTTCAGCTTCTGCACACTCCCGTCGCGGCGCAGCGCCAATCTGCGAAACTCGTCATCAGGCACGATCAGTCCGGCCGCGCCCAAGCTGTCGTAATGTTCTTCGAACGCGACGCACGCGGCGATAGCCTTATCGATCGCATCATTCAGCGGATCAGCCGGCACCTTGCGCGCCAACCATTGATCGAGAGCAAGGCCAGCCTTGTCGGCGCGGCGCTGTTCGTAGCGCTCTTGAGATGGTGTCAGCTTGGCTCGCAACGCCGCGGCTGCGGCGGCAAGGTCCTGGTCGGCACGGATGCGCACCCGACGGTTGCGCGGCCGCTGATCGAAGTCGAAGTTTGCAGGGTAAGCGGCATCATGAACAAACAAAATTCGGGCCTCCCCACTCGGCTTCGGTGTGATGTCGATCAGATTACGATCGGGGTCCCGCCAAACCGCGTGGAACTCGGCGGTCAGCATGGCGTCTCGCCACTCCCAGATGATCCAGCCGAACGCAATCCCGCCCCCATCGGCGGCAATCTTCTGCTTCACCCCATCGCTGCACCAACCATAAAGGCCATGTGGGTCGGAGACGACCGGGACAAACACGGGAGTGCCGCCGAGCGTCGGTTCGGCAAAGTTGAGGATCGCCGGCGTGATATCGGCCGGCGTGGTCTCTTGCGTGTCGCTCACGGCTGCCCTCGTGTCAGCGAGGAGCTGCGCCGAAGCGGCTTTAATCTGACAGAAGTCCATCTTCATCGACAAGGACTGTAGCGGGTGGGAGGAAGCTACGTCTAACGAGATGTTGTCATTTCATCCGATCTTCAGCCAGATTTGTGCCCCGGCGGCGGGCGCGGCACTCCCAGACTGGCGCCGAAGCCCCGTCCATCCGTGAGTGTAAGGCGACAGGAAAGTCAGGGTGCCAACGCCGGTCTTCCGAGCGCGCCGGAGTTCCATCTTTCTTGCTGACCGTGATTTCAGCGGTCTTCTCGGTGCGCCCAGGCCTGAGTGGCGAAAGTCAAGATCAGGTAGTCGGCCCTGTTCAGGTCCGTGCCTTCGTTATCGGGCCGGCAGTGGCCATCGATATCCACCTCCTCGCCCCAACAGGGTTCACCTGGCTTCGCCCGCCGGGCTCCCAGAAGCAATAAGCAGGCCCTCTGCTTCCGGTCATTGCCAGACACTCGGAATAACTCTCAATCCACCAGCTCAAAGGAAGTGGAACAAGTCGGGCACGTATTTGGCGCCTGGAGCATTTACGTGTAAGAGAAAATCATGAGCCTCGATCATATCACGAATGACACAGAACAGGATTTCGCGAGCGATCGGCCGTGGACGTACAACCCGGCCAACTCACTTGATATTGGCACGCCGGTTGGCTCTTCCGATTACTGGAAGCTGCGGGATGCGCAGCGAGACCTGCTGTCCTCACACACGCCAGCTCTAAAAAAGGGCAGCACAGGCAATAAGCTCATCATCTTGCTCATGCTGATTGGCTTGGCTGCCATCTGGATGTCGTAGACCTTTTAAGTGTCCCGCAGTTTGTGCCGGCGGGGATCAAGCACCCTCCCGTCCTTCCACAGCTCATAATGGAGATGAGGACCGGTTGAGCGACCGCTGCTTCCGACGCGCCCTATTATCTGACCTGCTGAGATCCTGGCACCTTCTTCCAGCGGCGATTGCTGCTGCATGTGGAAATACTTGCTCCTGGTGCCATCGCCGTGGCGCAGAATGACGTAGTGCCCAGCCCCATCGCCTTGATAATCAACCTTCTCGAGTATGCCCGAGGCAGGGGCCTTGATGGGCGTGCCGGCGGGAGCCGCTATGTCGACGCCATTGTGGTGACCTTCGCGATGACTAACTGGGTTCATGCGAGCTCCGACGCCCGATCCAACGGTTCCTGGAACAGGGAAGTTCGGTCGCTCGCCTTTCTCGAGTGGGGCTACGCCGCTGCTGCCCCACCCCAACTTGTCCTGCACCCACTCGGATGCGTCGTTCAGGCCCCCTCTTACGCCCTCGTAAACCGTCGATACCCCCGGCAAATTCGTCACAAGCATCCCGTTGCCGCGATCGTCCACGGCCTCGCGAACGCCATCGCTCCGAGCGCGCGCACCAGCCATCTCTCCGCCCAGCCTTGAGCCGCCCTCCGCAACCCGCCCCTCACCCGCTGCAAGCCCACCAGAGACCTCGCCAGCGACCCCAGGATCACGCGAGGAACCCCGGACGTGAACAGCCGGACCTTGGCCACGGAGAGCGGCCGCATTGCTGCTTCCCCACTGACGGACCTCGGCCCCATTCGTGATTGCTGGCCCTCGCAGAGAGCGGTCCAAGTTGTGCGGGATCTCTAGGCCGAGGTTCTCCCGAACGTCATTGACACGCTCCTCCATGAAGCGATCGAGAAGAATATCTCGGACCTGCCGTTGCTGATCGGTCTTCGGTGTCACAATGCCCGGGCTCCAGCCCGAGGACCGGAGGACATCGTTCTCAGGCTTCAAAAGCTCCTCCTGAGCAAAGGTAACGAATTCCTGTGTTTCGTTGGTGCTGAGGCCGTACCCGCGCGAACCCGACTCGCTCACGTCGCGGCTGACCCGGCTGAAGGTCTCCTCGGCCTTCGTGGCCTCGACCGTGGCTGCGCGGCTCTCGGACGTGCTTGCACCTAGCTTCTCGGACAGCGAACGAACCTCACTGTCGCTGCTAGAGCTCGTGTGCCGGATGAAGTCGTCTCTGACTGCGCGAACGGAGTTCGAGTTGCTCTGTCTGGTGGCATAGGTCTCAAGCTCCGACAGGGCCTCATCCACGCTGACGTTTCTGCCGGTTTCTCTTTGGCGCTGCGCGGCGATCCTGCCGCCGATCTGGGCAGCTACGCCTGCACCAAATATCCCAAACATCTTCTCTTTCTGAGCCGACACACTGCCCGTCAAAGTTCCATCGGCAGTCGTAATCGAGGTGGTCGCGAGGCGGTCGGCTTCCGTTTCCGACAGACCGAAGCGCGATTGAAGATCATGGGAGAGGCTTCGGGTGACCTCATTCATCCTGGTGACGCTGTTGTTGGCGCCCGAGCCATTTTCGGTGCCGCTGGACCGAGCACTTGAGGCCGTGCTGGCAAGGTCGACCGCCTTTGTCGCGGTCGCCCCCCAGGATTCGGAGGCGGACTGCCGGATGGAGTCGACGCGAGCCGCGCCTTCGGACAGCGCCCGCCGCATCTCGCCGCCGAACGCCTCCGAGCGCGAGGGCGTGAATGCCAGCGAGGAGATCGCCTGGCGCTGGTCGAACGACATGCTGCCGTCGGACCAGGAGCTTGCGGCCCCGCCATCCGCGCCAATGTAGCGACTGCTGGCGAAGCCCGAGGCATAAGCGGCGATGTTGTCCCACTTGTTGGCCTGCAGCGTGTTGGCGGTGGTGTTCGCCATCGACACGTTGCCATAGGCATAGTTGCCCGTGGTCCGCTCGTTGGCCGCCTGCTCGGCCGCATTCTGCGCCGGCGCCAGCATCGAAGTGGCGTGGCCGGCGATCGCCATCGCGCCGCGCGCCATGCCGGCGGCGATGAATGGCACGCTCATCATCAGGAAGCCGGCGACCGTGGCGATGTCGTTGTTCACCGACCCGATGCCGTCGGCGACCAGCAGGGTCGGCGCGGTCGGCGCCAGCGCGCTCATCGCCGAGGCTGCCCGGCTCATCACGAACATGTGGAGGACGACGTAGAGCGGCCCCCAGGCGGCAAGATAGAAGAAGCCAGTAGCATAGCCCTTGAGCGTGGTGGCCCCGGTCCTGGGAAAGAGGAACAAGGGGAAGATCACCGGGAACATGGCGTAGAAGACGACCGTCAGGACGATGTTGAGGAGCGGCACCCAGGTCATCGCCTGCTGCGCGATCGAGGTATAGGTGTTCCGGGCCTGCGCATCGGCGCGCTGCGCCGCATAGGCGTCCCAGCCGGTGTCCGAGAAGCTCTCGCGCGCCCGGCGGAAGGCGTCGACCATCGACACCTGCCGCAGGTAGGCGATGGCGTCGGCCGAGGTCGCGCCATGCATCTGGTTGGCGACGACCGGCAAATCGGCCTTGAGCTTGGCGAGCGCGACCGCCCTCCCCGCCGTCCTGGCAATGTCGGGATAGGACTGGGCGGCGAGGTCGCCGGCGCTGTCCTCGATCCCGGGGGTGAGCTGGGCCGAGAGCGCCTGATAGGCCTGACGGCAGGTCGCGACCTCGCTGGTGGTGGTGCTGGCGCCGCCCACACGCGCGATCCACTTCTGCGCGCGGGCCTCCGACCCAGGACCGATGTCGGCCCACAGGTCGGTCGAGCGCTGCAGCCGGTTCATCGAGTTAAAGCCAAGCAGGACATCGTAGAAGACGCACTGCTTGAAATGCTCGTCGAGGTTGGCCCGGAGTTCCGCGTCGGTCAGCTCGAAGCTCTGCGCCTTCTCGAACAGCCGGGCGCCATAGACGATGCCGTTGGTCGACAGCTGCAGGGCGTTGGGCATGACGAACACGGTCTCGGCGGTGCGGCTCATCCAGTCGCCGACCTGGCTGGTGAACGAGGCCATGACCCCGAGCCCGAGCGGCACGTTGGCGACCGTGGCGGGAGCAAGGCCCGGATCGAGCCGGTCGGTCACCTTGACCGTCACGGTCGGCACCAGCAGCATCAGGTAGATCATGGTCGCCTGGAGGAACCAGTGGAGCCAGGCGCGCCAGTCGAGGTTGAAGGCGACGACCAGCAGCGAGTAGGCGAGCCCCATCACCATCACCACCTGGAGCATGGAGCGGTAGCCCCCGCCTCCCGACCAGGCCGCGACCGCATTGAAGGTGTTGACGAGATACTCGCCGCCGCCGACCGTGAAGACCTCGAGCATGGCGCTCCTCCCCTCTTCCGCGGTTCCGCTACCGGAGCCCCTGGGCCGAGAGGCCGCGACCGAAGCGCAGCGAGGCGCTGAGCTGGGGCGACATGGCGTTCTTGAGGGTCGCCTCGAGCATCTGGGTGCGCTCGATGATCCGGTAGGTGTTGGCGAGCGTGTTGGCCATCGTTTGGCTCTTGCGGCCAAGCTCCGTCTTCACCGTCGCGATCTGCTCGCGCCACGACTGCATTTCGGCGGTGGAGACATATTGGGTGCCGGTCTGGCTGCGCGAGATGTCGTCGAGCATGCGGTCGATCTGTGCCATCAGCACGTCGATCGCCACCACCTCTGCCAGCATGTTCATGTCGCTGACCGCGAGCTTGAACGAGGCCGCCTCGTTGACGACCAGGATCTTGTACAGCGGGATCGACGACATGCCGAGCAGGCTGATCTCGGCGCCGGTCAGCGCCTGGTTGGTGCGGATCTTGGCCGCCATCGAGTCCATCATCGTCTTGACCCGGCTGCGGAAGCTGTTGGCGGTCGAGACGGTGAGGTCCTGGGTGCCGACGTCGAGGCACTGGTCGACCCCGGTGCCGTCGCTGCAGCGCAGGATCTTGACCGTCTTGCCGGCCGTGCCGTCGAGCAGCGCCGTGTAGGTGTCCCAGGAGGCGGGCGGGATGACGTGATAGACTCCGACCTCGCTGTCGCCCGGCTTACGGTTGTAGATGACGGTGCCGACCATCGACATCAGGAACTCGGCATAGCTGTCGTCGAGGGTCCCGCCGCCCTTGGATTTGAGTGCATTCCAGGTGTAGTTGCGGGGCTTGACCGGCTCGACCTCGGCCCGGCCGCTGAGGCTGTCGAGCGTGGCATTGGTCTGGCCGCCGGCGTTGCATTCGTGGCGCGACTTGGCCCAGTCGCTGAACCTGCCGGTCTGGGCGCCGAGCGTCTGGCAGATGGTCGAGCTGGCGCCGGCCATCTTGGGCCAGATGTTGCCGACCGCCTGCTGGGCGAGCTCGCAGCTGTTCATGTTAAACTGATTGAGAGCCTGCACCCGGTGGGCCATGTCCTTCATCACCCCGCCGATCTCGGCCGAGATGGAGTCGATCGCGAGCTGGAAGGCGAAGCCGATGGCGTTGTTGGCGGTCGCCTTCAGCATGGCGACGAACTCGTCGGCGTTGATGAAGCTGAACGA
>SXGT01816677.1_pt1 | contig 12564 bp, 7 predicted proteins | sample 3176221 | NCBI WGS metagenome assembly SXGT01 (sample SAMN11356862, study PRJNA531348) | freshwater metagenome | isolation source: freshwater sample F1-120 | place: China: Fuxian Lake, Yuxi | collected 2017-12-25
GCATCACATGGGCTGGTTTACGATCAAATCCATCATTCCCGAACAGGCACTCCAGCTTGGCGCTGTTTATCTTGTCATATTTCAATCGTTTGCGCTGGCTGACCGCATCAACTATTACAAGCAGGAACATCTCAACGCGCAAAACAAACTCATTCGTCAACAAAAAGAGACCCTGGAACTAAAGGATGAATTGAACACAACGCTTGAAAACGCCCGCCTTGAGCTTGAAAAACGCGTTGCACAGCGGACCTGGGAATTGGTTGAACTCAACTTACAGCTTTCCAAAGAGATCATCGAACGCAAAAACATCGAGGATAAATTGAAACACCTTGCCAGTGTCGACTCTCTAACAGGCTTGTTCAACCGTCGTCATTTCTTTGAAATCGCCAATCAGGAATTCATCAAGGCAACCCGCTATAACAGACCCCTCTCTGTGGTCATTTTTGACATCGATATATTCAAGAGCGTCAACGATACGCATGGACATCTTGTCGGCGACGAGGCGTTGAAACACGTTGGCAAGCTCGTACACGAAATAACCCGTCAGCCGGATATCCCAGCCCGTTACGGCGGAGAAGAGTTTGTCATCCTGCTAACAGAGACAGATTGCGCCCGGGCGCAGATTTTTGCTGAACGATTGCGAAAGTTGGTGGAAGATTCGCCTGTTTCCGGTGCCAACGAGCCAATTCAACTTACGATCAGTGTTGGAGTCTCTGGAAAAGATGCCAGGGGGAACCCAGAATACTTTGACCAGTTGATCTCTCAAGCAGATCAGGCTTTATATAAAGCCAAAAATGCCGGCAGAAACAAGGTCGTCTGTTATTGGGATGATCTACCCGCATGAAAACAGTCTCCGATTGAATATCATCGAGGCGGTTTTTGATTTTTTATAAATAAAACCTGGCTAGATTAGTTTGTATTGCAAAACGCCCCAAATAAATTTCCCTGGCTATCCATTGAAAAGCCAGCCAAAAAAGCCGGCGATAAAGTCGATCAGTCCAATTCCTATCGCTCCATAGAATAGATAAAATCTTCCCCCAAGTTCACTGGCAAAATAAAAAGTTGTGCAGGTGATAACAACACCTGCAACTGTCCATAAAAAACCGCGTGTCATTCGCTTTTTATATTTCTCACGACGTGACTTCCTAACAACATACTGCGCGTCCATGGCAACTGTCTTTGCCACATTGGGTAAAGCTCCCCGCCCCATCAGCAATTTTTCAACCTCCTTGAGAGATTTATTGCTCGATAATTCCATCACCGCATACTGATACAAAGCCGAGAGTTCCTTCTTCTCCCAATCTGCTTCGTAACTGGGTTTCGGTGTTGGTATGGACAGTATGACCGGAACCGGCGTTTCCTGTACCCGCGCGAAAGATGGAAATGTCACTTCGGATGATTTTTGGGGCATGATCTGGTTAGGGGGAAAATCCTGCGCCACTGCCATTTTTGGGGACTCAGGATAAATTGGCACAGCCGGACAAATCCCCTTTTGCCTAAACATTGCGGCACCACGTTTTGCATTCACATGATTCGGGTTAATTCTTAGCACGTGATCAAGACAAAATAATCGTTCCGAGTCATCCTTTACAACACTGGATAGCCACAACCACGCCTGCTCTGATGTCTCAGGGATCTCGGAAGCACGCGTCAGCAGATCAAAAGCGCGAGGTTTATCACCGGCCTTTGCCGCCATGATGCCTTGTTGAAGATAATTGTCCATCCCGACTCTCCATACTTGATTTTAGTCTTATTATGGAAAGTAACATCCAGTAACAAGAAAAATCTACCCGTTTGTCGAGATTTTAATCGAATCGTGAAATTATTAACTATTAAATTAGTTGCAAAATTTTTAACACCCAAATTCACAAAAAGCGGCCCCGGACATGAATGTCAACGGAACCGCTTTTTGGCCGTAATGTCGGAGGACTCTTTAGGCTGCCATCAATACCGTTTCCGCTGACTCGAGTTGAGAGTAGACAGGAATGATCGCAGGAATACCGGTGATTTCAAGCACTTGTTGCACTTCGGGAATCGGGTTTAACAGCGCCATTTTCCCGCCACGGCCGGCAATGGACTTGGCTGTCAACACCAGAAGACGAATACCTATTGAGGCAAGGAAATCTACTTCTGATAGATCAACAACCACACGGGCCTTTTCACCTGCACAATAACCAGAAAATTTGGTTTCGATTTCCCCGGTACCGATAATATCCAATTTGCCGCCAAGCTTGATCAAGCTGATGCCATTTTCCAGGTCGCCACAACTTATAACCATTTTTTTTCACCTATGTTTTGAGAATGAAACAATTATATTAAGGTCAGGCAAATTATTATTAACAACAGGTTATGGTTTTGGGTTTAAAAAAGGCTCACAAGGCGATCCTGCCAGCGCGCAGCCTCAAGCAGTCAGCGCAGAAACACAGGCTCAGGTTGACACGATCGTCAAAGATATTCTCACCGTCATGACTCCTGAGCAGATTAAAGCGATCTCTGACATGCAGCTCACGCGTGAAATTGCCCAAACAATAATGACCGAAAAAGGAATTAGCATGGGTGGACGTGGCCAGGGCGGAGAAATGCCCGGGGCGAATGATCAGCCGCCAGAAGGCACGCCCCCTGCCGGGGATCCGAATGGAGACGCAGGCGCTCCACAACGAGATGCACCAGATGGTCAACAGCCAGGCGGTGGGATGATCCAGCCAGAATTGATCAATGCTCTGCTTGAATTGCTTCAAGCCAAATAAAAAATCGGGACTTGATGTCCCGATTTTTTTCATACAGATATTTACTCCTCAAAACGGCAGGACAATACCCAGCAATTTCAATCCGGCATAGATCATGAGCAAGCCCACAATTGCCGCCCAGGGAGCGCGACGCGACAATTCCAAAAGTACATCCCAAAACGAGACAGCTTGCAGGGTCTTTACGGTTGACACAGGTTTAAGGACGCCCAGCCAGACCAACACCGAGATGATCTCCATGCCAACACCGACCAAAATAAGAATGTAACCGACAACAGTCTGCATAATAAGCCTCCGATTCAATAAAATTGAAGAAACGACAAAATTAGTATAAAACAATCAGAAACAAGATTCAATATATATCAAAAAAATAATGGTTGAAAATCAAATTCCCAAAGCGTATACTGATATTAAATTTCTTATTGGCTTGTAAAAAAGGAGAAAATCATGCACGTCCATCATTCTGTATTCTGTATCACTCCCCCGCACATGCTTCAAGAGATCATCCGGAATGGTTCATCAACACAGCGCGATATGGCCTTGCGGACATTGATCACCTCCGAACAGATGCGTGGTCAACGACGCGCAATGAAGTCAGTAGCCGCCTTTATGGGAAAAGCAGCCTCAACAGGAAATAAACAACGTGCTATCTACGACGCAAAAAACGGTTCCACTCTGCCGGGCACGTTAGTGCGAAGCGAGGGCGATGCCCCCTCCAATGACCCCGCCGTCAATGAAGCCTATGAAGGGTCAGGTGTAACTTATGACCTTTACTTCGATATCTATGGAAGAAACTCAATAGACAACAACGCATTAAAACTTAATTCCACTGTCCATTATCAAAAGGGCTACGACAACGCCTTCTGGGACGGCAAACAAATGGTCTATGGGGATGGCGATGAAGACCAGCCTGTTGCGGATCGTTTGTTCAACCGCTTCACAATCGCAATTGACATCATGGCACATGAATTAACTCACGGCGTCACTCAATATGAAGCCAACCTTGCCTACTGGGATCAGGCAGGGGCGCTCAACGAATCCATGTCCGATGTATTCGGCTCACTCGTCAAACAATATCAGCGAAAGCAAACCGCCAACCAGGCAGACTGGATCATTGGCGAAGGACTGTTCACGTCCAATGTTATTGGCGTCGGCATCCGTTCTATGAAAGCGCCAGGCAGCGCATATAATGATCCCGTTCTCGGTAAGGACCCGCAGCCCGGTCACATGAAAGATTACGTCCGAACCGTTGAAGACAACGGCGGTGTACACATCAATTCCGGGATCCCCAATCACGCGTTCTACATTACCGCGCTCGAATTGGGCAGTTATGCCTGGGAAAAAGCAGGACGTATCTGGTACAAAACCCTCTCCGAAAAACTTCTGGAGCGCTCCACCTTTCAGCAGGCTTGCGACCTGACGTTTGAAGCAGCAGGCGAGTTATATGGCGTAAACAGTCTGGAACAACAAGCTGTCAAAAAAGGCTGGTCCGAGGTCGGCATCACAGTCGCCGGCGATGCGCCTAGCGGCTGCCTAAGCACCATCCTGAATGCCTTTGGATTCAAAGTAAGCTCGGAGAAATAATGAGGATTATCTTTGAACGCTCCGGCGGCTTAACGGGATTAAAGTCAAGCTTGAACCTTGACCTGGATGAGTTACCCCTCGATCAATCCGAGACCTTGCGCAGGCTTCTGGGCGAATCACATTTTTTTACACTGATAGAGAATCCCCCCACCCGTCCCAAACCAGACGGCTTCCAATACACGATCACTGTTGAGACCGATGCAGCCACCCGTACCATCCGCACTAGTGACACAACCGTTCCAGACGAATTACGCCCGCTTCTACAGGAGCTTTCCCAACAAGCGCGTTCGCAAAACAGACTGAAAAAATAATACTTTGACCAACCTAAGAGATTAACAAACAAACCGAGGCGATGTGCCTCGGTTTGTTTGTTATAGGATCAATTGGAATCAGCCAATCTGTCCGCTATTTGTGCTGCCATTTGAACTATTATTTGCCGCTGGGACTTCCTTCACCTTGCGAGGGCTGCGCGATTTTGCTTCAGTTTGCTTGGGCTGCTTGGGCTGCAAATATATCATGTAGCCATATATAAGGCTAAAGAGACCGAAGATCACGAGCAACACCCATCCATTCGAGCGCAACACACCAACGGTAGTCATACCGAGCAGACTCATGACAAATCCGCCAATGGAAAAGGCAAGAAAAAGAAAGGCAATGGTCTTCAATGTTTTTGCAGGAGTCTCTTTTAAAAACCAGAGCAACAAACCACCAAGAAGAAGGGCACTTCCAAAGAATCGCGTCACATAAATGGTGGCAACATAGACTTCAGATCCAAATTGGTTGAGGATAAACTCGGGCATGATCATAAGCACTGCCCCGAACACGGCTAACACAACAGCATTAATAGTAAACATAAAACGGTAATTCATTTTATTCTCCTTTTTTAACAACAACTTGAAGCGTATAATTGATATTGCAAACCGTAAAGCAGATTTTTTGCGGGGCAGACACAAGTAACGGCAGCCAGCGAAACGGAATGCGTAAAGTGGATTACTAAAGTAAATATACAATATCCATAAATGAAGAGGCAAGTAATATCATTTGTTTAACCTTGCATTTCCTTTGCATAAAGCCCATATTAATATCCCACATTTGTACTACCTCACTGGTGTGCAAAAACAGCAGCCAGGACGGTCTGGCCAGGCTACTTTTACATTTTGGAGTAAAGTGGTCAAATTCCAGAAAATGACATGAAAATGCAACTTGTATAAGGCCTTCCAAGTCCCTACAATAGATATGAGACGGTTTTCAAATTCTGTAAGGAAAAAACCATGAATGCAAGACTGTTCTTTAAGAAGAATTTTTTGTGCTTGTTGTTAGTGATGGGCAGTATTTCGATATTGCTATCCGCAACAAATGCACTTGCCTCAAGCGGAATACTTGATCCGACCTTTGGCTCAAACGGTATAGTAACAGCCAGAACCAGTTCGGCAAGTGAGGTCGTCTTGCAGCCTGATGGCAAGATCATCACATTGGGGTCCATAAAGCTGAGTGATGAACAATATAAAAGGGTCATTACCCGTTTCAACAGCAACGGAACAGTGGATAATACCTTTGGCGTAAATGGAAGCATATCCATTGAAGTCGAGGAGTTTTCAGCTTCAAAGATTGCGCTCCAGCCAGGCGGGAAGTTGATCGTTGGCGGAAAAAGCGGGGAGGCGTTTGCAGTTGTCCGCTATAACAGCAACGGTTCACTGGATACCTCCTTCGGCACAAGTGGGATGGGCGTCTTTTTGGGGGCAAGTGACAACTACCAATCTTTTGGCGACATTGCGATCCAAGCTGATGGCAAGATCGTTGTTGTTGGTGATACCTCAGCCTCACAATCCACCCGTACCGACTTAAATTTTGCGCGTTTCAACAGCGATGGCACAAAAGATGTCGGCAATATACTTTATTTTACAAATAGCCATAATAACTACGGAAAGGCGGTTGTCATCCAACCAGACGGTAAAATAATTCTGTCCGGTATCATAACTCCTGACGATGGCAGGGGACCACTGCTCTCTCTTGCCCGGATTAATCAGGATGGCACACTCGATAGATCCACTTTTGGCACGGAAGGAAAAACGGCTATCCAATTTTTTGATTTTGATAACAATCACGGCGCTGTCGCCCTCCAGCCAGATGGCAAGATCGTTCTGACGGGAACCGTGTTCAACAATGGCGGGATGAATGGAAACCTGGCTGTGGTACGCGTCAACAGCAATGGCGCACTGGATACGACTTTCGGTGGAACTGGAATTGTGATCACCGACCTGGGCGCCGACGAATCAATTAATGATTTGGTAATTCAACCGGATGGAAAAATCATACTGGGAGGGAAGACCTGCGACGTCTGCACAGACTACGGCTCAAGCGACTTCCTGCTCGCGCGCTACAACAGTGATGGTTCGCTTGACACAACATTCGGCGCAAATGGAAAAGTGGTTACCGACTTCGGTAATAATATCGAAACTGCCAGGAGTGTTGTTTTACAACCGGATAACAAAGTCGTTGTCGTCGGAACAAGCGGGGAGAATGCAATTCTGGCGCGCTATTCCACAAGCGAGTCGAACGTTACGCAAACCACCCTTACCTTCAATTCGGCAGATGCTTATGATGGTTGGATTCTTGAATCTGGTGAGAATAGTAATCAGGGCGGCAGCCTCGATAAAACAGCCAAAGTCTTTTTCGTTGGTGATGACGCCAGAGATCGTCAATATCGAAGTATTCTATCCTTCAACACAATTTCCATTCCAGATAATGTCCTCATCACCTCGGCGCAGATAAAAATCAAAAAGCAAACAGAGGTCGGAACCATTCCCTTCAATACACATGGCGATCTGTTATTGGACATCCGCAGTGGAGCTTTCAGCAATAACATCAACTTGACTGCAGAAGACTTTTCTGCAAGTGCCAGTGTGGGTTCAAATCAGGAAAAATTCTTCGAATCATCGCCTAAATGGTATGCCGCAAATCTGGGCAATGTCAACCTCGGCTTTGTCAACAAGTATGGCGTCACACAGTTTCGTTTGTTGTTTGGCACAGATGACAATGACGACATGGGAGATGATTTCTTAAAATTCTTTTCTTCAGGCAGCGCCGCGGCCGACCAACCCCAGTTGATCGTGACGTATTCCACCAATTCCGGCGGAACAGGCAATCGAGCACCTGTGATCAGTGGCGGCTCGGCAATTTCGATCAACGTCCCCGAAAACACAACGACTGTCACTGCCGTCACTGCAGCAGACCCCGATGGACAACCCATCACCTATTCGATTTCAGGAGCGGATGCGGGCAAGTTTTCGATCAACCCCGGCACGGGAATTTTGACCTTCCTCACCGCGCCCGATCTTGAATCCATTCCATTGGGCGTGGTCTACCACCTGACAGCCCAAGCCTCTGATGGAAGCCTGACTGCAACACAGGATATTGCCGTAACTGTGACGGGAGTGAATGAATTCGTGCCAGTCATTACGTCCAATGCAAACGTCAGCCTGTCTGAAAACACAACAGATGTCATCACCATATCCGCAACCGACGGCGACCTGCCAGCTCAGCCAATTCAATACATCATCTCCGGCGGGGCGGACGGACAGTTGTTCAACCTCGATCCGTCGAGTGGAAAACTGTCCTTCGTGACCGCACCCAGTTATAACGCGCCAAATGACGCGGGATTGGATCATGTTTACAATGTCAAGGTTGAGATATCCGATGGAGAGTTTGTTATTGTGCAGGAACTCGTCATCAGCATCATCAATCCCAACACTGCGACAGGCGCGCTGCTCGATTCGACCTTTGGCACAAACGGCGTGGTGACGACAAAAATCAACGGACTGCCGAGTACTGTATTAGATGCCGTGCTACAGCCGGATGGCAAGATCATCACACTTGGCACCGCGCAATCCCAAAAAGTCATCACCCGCTACAACAGCAATGGCACGCTGGATACTTCATTTGGAACCAATGGAAATACGTTCATTGAAGTTTCGACATTTTCAGGAAAAAAACTCGTGCTCCAGTCCGACGGGAAGCTGATCGTGGCGGGAAGGAGCGGAGGTTTTGCCGTTGTCCGCTATAACAGCAACGGCACATTGGATACTTCCTTTGGCACAAACGGAATGGCAGCCAATAATACCGACACTGAGAATTACTATTCTGTCGAAGATGTAACCGTCCAGCTTGATGGGAAAATCGTGCTGGCTGGGGATTATCAATTCCGCTATGGAAACCACATCGACTTCGAGATCGTCCGTTTCAACAGCGATGGCACACTGGATAAAATTAACACAATAAATTTTCCTTATGAACAATTTGACTACGGCAAGGCAGTCGTCATCCAGCCGGACAATAAAATTGTCATGTCTGGCTATATGCAGGGTTACGATGGCGATTATTACATTCCACTTGCCCGCCTCAACCCGAATTTACTCGGCGATAGCTCCTTTGGCACAAATGGGACTGTAATCACCCCGCTCGATTACTACAAGAGCAGCGGCGGTGCGCTTGCTCTCCAACCAGACGGCAGGATCCTTGTAGCGGGAACCATTTTTAATAGAGACATGGATGTTCCACAAAATCTGGCTGTGGCACGTTTCAATACTGATGGCGCATTGGACACAACCTTCGGCGGGACAGGAATCGTGATCACAGACTTTGGCGCGGAAGAGTTAGCCGACGATTTGGTGTTTCAGGCAAACGGCAAAATCATCCTCGTGGGGACAACTACCAGCGTAGGCGCGAGCGACTTCCTGCTTGTACGATATAACAGCGACGGATCTCTCGATACTTCATTTGGCTCGAATGGGAAATTGACCACTGACTTTGGCAACAGCGCCGAGTCTGTGTCAGGAATCGTTCAACAGCCGAATGGCAAAGTCATTGTCAGTGGAACCAGTGGGGAAAATGCGATACTGGCGCGGTACAACACCGGTCTTCCCACTTCTGCAACCTCCCAAACCTTCACTTCAGTAGGGACACAAGATGGCTGGATTCTCGAATCGGGCGAAAATACCAATCAGGGCGGCACTATTGAAAGAGTCTCCAATGCCCTCTTTGTCGGTGACGATGCCAGAGACCGCCAGTATCGAAGCATCCTTTCCTTTGACACAAATGCCATCCCCGATAATATGACCATCACCTCGGCGCAGGTCAGGATCAAAAAGCAGGGTATGGTTGGCAGTGATCCATTCAACACACACAACAACCTGCTATTGGAAATTCGCGGCGGGACGTTTAACAACAACGCCGCGCTGACCGTGGAAGACTTCTCCGCGATTGCCAACGTCGGTTCCACACAGGATAAATTCTCGGCCTCCGATGGTAATTGGTACGTCGCCAACTTGAGCAATGCCAATCTAAGTTTGCTCAACAAGTTCGGCCTAACTCAATTCCGCCTGCTTTTTAGCAGGGATGACGATGACGATATGATCGCGGACTACGACAGGTTCTTCTCCGGCAATGCCGCCAGTGACCAGCCCCAGTTGATCATTACGTATTCCACCATTGGCAGTGGAACAGGCAACCAGGCACCGGTGATCAACGGAGGCGCAGCGCTTTCAATCCGTACCCCCGAAAACACGACGCTCGTTTCTGGAGTCACCGCCATAGACTTCGACGGGCAGTCCATCACCTATTCGATTTCAGGAGTGGACGCGGGGCTATTCTCCATTACGCCCACAGGTGTTTTGAGTTTCATCACCCCGCCTGATTTTGAAGCCATTCCAGCAGGAACGATCTATCACGTTACAGCCCAAGCCTCAGATGGAAGCCTGACTGCGATACAGGATATTTCCGTGACAGTGACGCCGCTCAACGAATTCAGGCCGGTTATGACTTCCAGCGGCGGGACGGATATCAGCCTGCCCGAAACCACAATGGATGTCACCACCATCACCACAACGGACACCGACCTGTCAAATCCGACCATAAAATATCTGCTTGGCGGGTTGGATCAGCAACTCTTCAAGCTCGATTCGGCGACTGGGAAGCTATCATTCATCACCGCGCCCAGTTACACCGCTCCGAACGACTCAGACCAGGACCATATCTACAATGTCAACATAAATGCGGATGACGGGTTCTCAGTTTGGCTTAAAATTTCCATCACCATCACAAACCCCAATTCCGCTCGCGCATCGTCGACGGGATTTACCGCCCTGCATCAGTTTGGTAGTCAAGCGGACAATGGGCGCGTCCCCTACGGCTTGCTCACACTATCCGATGGAGTTTTGTACGGCACAACCACCTATGGCGGAGCACCGTACAATGTGCCGCCCACCAATCCCGCCAACAAAGGCAACGTGTTCAAAATGAATATGGATGGCTCAGGCTTTACCGTGCTGCATGAATTTACAGGCGGCGCAAACGATGGCTGGAAGCCCTGGAGCGGACTCGCCATCTCAGGCGGAATGATTTACGGCAGCACGGTCTACGGCGGACCTCGCGGCGAAGGCGGCGGAGTCATTTATGAGATGAACACCAATGGCGGAAACTTCCGAATACTGCATGCCTTTGGAGAACCTAGCGACGGCTTCGGCGGCTCCACCTCGCCGATACTTGTTGGCGACACCCTGTACGGAGTCACACGCTGGGGCGGTAACGGAACAGGCACGATCTACAGCTATAACACAGCAACGGAAGTTTACACACAGCTGCATCGGTTTGCTGCCAACAGCAGCGACGGCAACGCTCCCCTCGGAACCTTGACAGCGGCCAACGACGGCTACCTCTACGGCCTGACCTGGCTGGGCGGGCAAAACAATATGGGCACACTGTTCCGCATTAAACCCGACGGTTCGGCATTCGAGACGATGTACCACTTTGCAGGCGGCGCACAGGGAAAGTATCCATACGATAACCTTGCGTTTGACGGAAACCACACACTCTACGGCACAACATTGGGAGAATATGGAAATAATCTCTCTGACCTCGGCACTATTTTCAAATATGACTTCGTGAGTAAAACATATTCAGTCCTTCACAAATTTATGGGTGGAGCAAATGACAGCGGCAAACCAAATGGAAGTGTGACGCTATCGTCAGACGGAATTACACTTTACGGCACCACCCACGGTGACGATGCCTGGGGCGGCACGGAATTCGGCATTCTCTATCAGATAAATATTGATGGGACGGGCTTCAATCAACTCTATGAATTCAATGGCGGACCAAGCGGAGCCACACCCATGCGAACGCCTCTGTTCATTGATGGCTCATTGTATGGCATGACAGCCTACGGCGGCGCAGAAAATTATGGACTTATCTACCGCTATCCTGTTGCCGATACGACATTGTCACAGGGAAATTTCGCCGCTCTGAGCATCAATGCCAACAATCCGATCATCACATCGAACAATTCAATTTCTATTTCGGAAAATAATATTGCGTTGACCACAATCAGCGCCACAGATGCAGATACACCCGTTCAACCCCTGACCTACTCGATCATCGGCGGTGCGGATTCAGCCCTCTTCAGCATGAACCCGACAACAGGTGAAATGGTCTTTATATCGGCGCCAAATTATGAGATTCCCGCCGATGCGGGCTTGGACAATATTTACAACATAACGATACAGGCTTCGGACGGAGTCGTTGCCGTGACACAGGATATGGTTATTACGATCACATCAATGAATGATAATAATCCCGTCTTCACGTCCAATAATGCCATCTCAATCCCCGAAAACACATTGGCTGCAATATCTGTAATCGCCACGGATGCAGACTTGCCGACCCAGTCTCTAATCTATTCTATTGTTGGCGGCGCTGATTCAGCTCGTTTCAACATTAATTCCTCCACTGGCGAATTGACCTTTATTGCCGCACCCAATTTCGAAGTCCCCACCGACATTGGAATCGACAATATTTACAATGTCACTGTCCAGGCATCAGATGGAGAGTTGGTCGGTACTCAAGATATTGCCGTAACGATCGGCGATATTAATGACAACGCTCCCGCGATCACATCAAATGCAAGTCTCTCAGTTTCAGAAAACAGCACTGTAGTCGTCACTGTCACGGCAACAGATGTAGATCTGACAACCCAGCCTTTGACCTTTTCGATTGGCGGCGGTCCAGACTCGACGATATTCGGCATCAACCCATCCACAGGTGAGTTGACCTTCATCGCGGCGCCTGATTACGAGATCAAAAGCGACGCCGGCATGTACAATATTTACAGTGTCACCATTCAGGCTTCGGATGGTACTTTTGTGACCACACAGGATATTTCTGTAACTGTGACACCCGTCAA
>SXGT01910337.1_pt1 | contig 12564 bp, 9 predicted proteins | sample 3176221 | NCBI WGS metagenome assembly SXGT01 (sample SAMN11356862, study PRJNA531348) | freshwater metagenome | isolation source: freshwater sample F1-120 | place: China: Fuxian Lake, Yuxi | collected 2017-12-25
AGCCGTTGCAATCACAGCCTCTGTCAGTTCTGCATTCATCGTCTCGTCCCTGAGACCTGGATGTTTCTCCCAAACCCTTTCGCGGTCTATAACTCAGCAAGCCAAACTGCCGGTAGATCAATTTCAACTGGCTGCCTTAGGCAACGCGAGTGGCGGATCCGCAGCAAGTCGAGCGTTGCGCCGTCCGGTGAAGTCAGCGGTTCGCGTCGGCATTGGCATGTTCGTCGGCGATGTTCTGCTCCGATCGCACGGACTTTGAGGTTGCAGAATCGGCAGCACTGGTACGACTGATGGAGTTTTCTCAGTCATTCGCGACGGGCTTTGGAAATGCACGGAGTACGAATGTGATTTGCAAAAACCTGGCCCAGGCTTATTCGCCGCCGGGCGAGCCGCTTGTCGGGCATCGGTTCGGTGTGTCGTCACCAGCCCACTCAAAAACAATCACAGTGAAATCGGGAGGCAGCATGTTCGGTGCGAAGACGAAACGAGTGATTCATGGCAGCGCGATGGACAGCACGGCGACCATGTCGACAGTCGGTCAAAAGATCGACGCCCTGCAGACCATTCTGGACGATGAGCAGAAGCTCAATACCGAGGATGCAGTCGAGGCGTCACAGGATGCTCTGAAAAACGTCATCGGCAAAGGAACGGTCATTATCGGAAACGTTCAAGCCGAGGGAGATCTGGTCATCGAAGGGGTCGTGAAGGGAGACGTCACGACGAAAACCAAACTCGTGACCGGCCCGTCGGCGATCATTGAAGGGAACATTCTTGCTCAGCATGCCGAGATCGCTGGCCGAGTGCAGGGGACCGTGCGGGCCTTGGGGCTGCTGGTCATCAACTCGAGTGGCGTGATTCTGGGTGATGTGATCACGAAAGATCTGAATGTGGAATCGGGTTCGACGTTCAATGGCCGGCTGCAAGTCGGCGGCAGCATCAAATCGACTTCGATTGAAATCGCGAAAGTCACTGTCGCACCGGTTGCCGCCGTGGTGGCAACAGATTCGGTCTTTGAATCACTTCTTCCCAAGAACTCAAGCTTCGCGACGGCCGAGAAGCTGGACGACACCGCGAAAACCGCCGAGCAACTGGAAGCGAACCTCTCGAAGAGCGCGTTGCTTCGGTAATCACTTGACTGGCCATTTGAGGTGAGCGAGTGGTGATATCACCCGCTCACCGCATTCCCGATCCATCATCTACGGCGGGCCAATTTGTGAAATTGCGGAATCTGTAGCCCGACCCCTTGTGGGTCGGTCGAGCAAAAAGCCTTGGAAAACTCAGACGACTCTGAATCCTCCGACCGACAAGGGGTCGGGCTACAGTTTGCCCAATACGACGAATTGGCCAGCCGTGATCCATCTTTCTGGGAGTCCTTGCGATGAGTTCTTCTCGCTGGAGAGTCTTGACGGCGTACCTGCCCGGTATCGCCTCAGTGGTGAATTCTTTTCAGTCTCCAGAGGTGCAATTGGCAGTTTATCAGTCGCTGATCAAAGCCTTGGATGAGAAGACGGAAGCGGAAGACGCTCACGTCGCGGCGAAATCCAATTCGCACTCGGTCCGTGGAAAAGCGACTGTTGGACGTGATGTCGTATCGATCGCGCACGACAGTGAGTTGGCCTATGACATCGTCGATGGCGAGAACATTCACGCCATGATGGGCAAGAGCTGAATCGGCTCGACTGTCATCACACCCCGTACGCGAGTGGATTTGTGAAAGTCGTTCATGCAGAACCTTGACGTCGGCGAACATGAGATGCTCCAAGCACTGGCGCAACTTCGCAGCCAGTGTCCGGCGGGCGATCCGCAATTGATTCCAACGCTGCAGCGTTTGGCGAAGCTGTACTTTGAGCAGCATCGGTTCGCCGATGCGCGCCAGGTACTGAATGAGTCCTTGGAACTTTGCATTGTCGAATTTGGCGAGAGCCACTTTCTGATCGCCGAGAGCGTTGCAAAGTTGGCATCCGTGGAAGCCGCAGTCCATGACTACACGGCAGCGATCGCGTTGTTGCGGCAGGCCTTAAAGATCGCAGAGGGGTATCGCGGTGAACGCCCCACGTCACTGGCGATGTTGCTGAACCAAATGGTGGAAGTGTTGTTCGCCGACAACTGCTTTGCCGAGGCCATGGAATATTGCAAGCGAGCGTTTCATCTGCTCGGCGGAAATCTCCATTTGGTGACGCCGGAGATGATGCGCACGCGAAACAATCTAGCGGCGCTGCATGTTGCTCGTGGTGAGTACTACCTCGCAGCACGGCTGCTGAAGCTCAATGTTCAAATTATGAAAGGAGACGATCAGGTCAATGACCTCGCCGTCTCGACGACGCTGAATAACCTGGCTGAAGTCTTCCGCCTGCAGGGGCAATTCGAAGAGGCCTGGCGTCAAGCCGTCAAAGCCTTGTGGGTCCGCCGCCGAGCGGTCGGACGCCAGCATCCGTTGGTCGCACAGAGCTGGTCGAATTTGGCAACCATTCGATTCGATTTGGGCCGCTATCAGGCGGCGGAATCGCTGTTCAAGCGAGCGCTCGCGATTCGGCAGGCACACTCGCAGTCGTACCCGTCGCTGCACGCGACAACCTTGCGGAGCCTCGCGGAAGTCTCGAAAGCGGCAGGGCGTTCCTACGAAGCGGAGTCGATTTACCGCCAAGCGGCCGATATCTACGAGAAGGCATTTGGTCCGAATGATCCCCAACTTGCGCTGACTCTGACATTTCTTGGGCGACTGCACATCGACTGCGGTCAGCACGGCAGCGCGCAGCAGGTGCTGGCACGAGCGGTCGAAATCCAAAATGGCCGAGGCAATGTCCGCGATGCCGCCGTCGCGGTGACCTTCAATACCTATGGGAATCTTCATGCCGCTCGAGATCATTTCGAGCAAGCCGAGGAGTTCTACGGGCGTGCCTTGAGAGTTCAGCGAGACGTCTTGGGAGGCGATCATCCCGATGTGGCGGCGACACTCGTGCTGTTTGGCGATGCGACGTTGGCTCGCGGTGATCATTCCGCGGCAGAGAAATCCTATCGCAAGGCATTGGACATTTGCCGCAAGCAATTGGGGGAAGGGCACAAGTTGGTTGCCGAGGGGATGCACCGCTTGGCCAGACTGATGGTTGCCGACAACGAACCGGATCGAGCAATCGAGTTGTGTGCCGCGATTCGGAAAAAGCATGCTCGCACACTCGATCAAATTTCCGGCCTGCACGCCGATGTGCTGGGTACGCTTGCCGATGCCCGCATGGCTCTGGTGCAATTTGACGAGGCCGAGTCGTTGTCGCGACAAGAGCTCGAGCTGCGTGAACCGCATCAACAGGCTCGGCCGGGCGAGTCCCTTCCGGGACTGACTCGGCTGACGAAGCTCTATCTGCGACGTGAGCAATACGATTCCGCGCTCGCGACGTCACAGAAACTCGTGGCGTTCGCCGAGCGTCTGCATGGGGCCAACCATCCCAACATGACCCCGATTGTCGAGTTGCTCGCTGAGGTGCGGATCGCTCGCGGAGACGATGCCGCCGGAGCTGCGGTTGAACGAACAATGAAGTTGCGCGAACGGAAATTCGGTACCGACTCTGACGAAGTCTCTGCCGGGTTCGAACACTTCGCCAACCTCTTTCACGCCGCCGGAAGAGGACCGCTTGCCGACGAATATTTCAGCCGAGCTTCCAACCTTCGAGACCGACACGCACACGCCCTCTTTGTGTGAGACTGAACCATGACTCTCAAACTGACCGCCGCTTCGTTCCTCAACGGTGTCCGCAACAGCGGGCTGGTCGAGGCCGAACCATTGGAATCTGTCATCCGCGAGATGCGAGCGGCGGGAAGTGACGTCAACGATTCGAGAACGATCGCGAAGGAGCTGATTCAGCGCGAACTCGTGACCGACTGGCAGGCGGACAAGCTGTTGCAAGGGAGACACAAGGGCTTTTTTCTCGGCCGCTATCGATTGATGAGGTTGCTCGGCACCGGCCAGATGAGTGCGGTGTATCTCGGCCGCCACATTTACATGGATCATTTGGTCGCGATCAAAGTGCTGCCGGCCGACAAAGTCGGAGACACGTCGTACCTCGGTCGTTTTTATCGAGAGGCGAAGGCGGTCGCGGCGCTCAGCCATCCGAACATCATCCGCGCATTCGATGTCGACAAGCAGGTCGAGACCGGAATCGACATTCACTTTCTGGTGATGGAGTACATCGAAGGCAAGCTGCTCACGAATCTGATCAACGAGAATGAGAATCATCGACTCGATCTGGTGACGGTTGCGGACGTGATTCGGCAGGCAGCCTTGGGGCTGGCACACGCGCACGCCAAAAACATGGTTCATCGCGATATCAAGCCGGATAATCTGCTGATTAACCTGGATGGCCAAGTCAAAATCCTCGATCTCGGCTTGGCTCGGTTTTTCAAGACGACTGACGAGGAGTCGCTGACGCTGAAGCACGACGAACGAGTCATCGGCACCGCCGACTACCTCGCTCCCGAACAAGCCATCGACAGCCACAGCGTCGACTCGCGAGCCGATATCTACGGCTTGGGCTGCACGTTTTATTGCGCCCTCACTGGCCATCCGCCATTTACCGAAGGAACGCTGGTGCAGCGGTTGATGGCTCACCAGTCGCAACCTGCTCCGTCCGTCACCCACGAACGTCCCGAAGTCCCAGAGTCATTGACCAAGATTCTCGACCGAACGCTCGCGAAGAAACGAGAGGACCGCTACCAGACCGGCCGGGAACTCGCCGATGCTCTGACCTCCTGGCTGTTCGAGAATGCTCCACACGAATGGAAAGAGAAGCATCTGCCGATGTACGCCGCGCTGCGGTTGAAAGACTTGCTGAGCAGTCCACCGAATTCCGTTCCAACCGATCCGCCAGCGGATTCGTCGGACACGACCAACGTCAAGGCTCCGACAACAGCGACGACCACGAAGCCGGCAGCCACTCCTAAATCCCCAACAGTTTCGAGACCAAACCCAATCCAGCCGACAAAAACGGCTGTCGCAAAAAACACTAAACCCAACTTGCCCGCGAAGTCCAAGGCCAAATTTCAGGAGGCTCAAGGCTTCGCTGAGATCGCTCGCCGTCATCCCACGATCGCGGTCGTCGTGAGCGCTCTCGCGATGGCACTGGTCATCGCGGTCGGAGTCTATTTCTTCCGGTCACCGCAACCCTCTTCGGCACATGATCGCAGCCAGACGGCGATCGAGTCGCCACAATCGGCACCGGCCGAATTCGCGAGAGCCAAGTAGCTCAGCCTTTCCAGGCTGACCCAATCAACGATGGACATCATTGTTTGCCCATTCGGGTCAGGTTGGAAAGCTTGACCTACAGCGGATCCAGCGGCCACATCGGGCGACGGCGTCGATATGCCAGCGATGCGAAGTTGTGCGAGTGAATCGCGCGGGCGTCGATGTTGTAGATCGGGCCGCCGAGTTGCTCGAAGCCGGATCGAAAATGGACGGCGGACTTTGCCGAGATGTATTTCATTTTCGAGCAGTCGATTCCCATCGACCGACAAAATGCCTGATCGAGCGGCTGCATCCGCACGCTGACGACGACGATGTTCACGCCGCGATGCCGTAGCCAAGCTGATGCTCCGAGTTCACCGTTGACTCCGGCGTACATTGGTCCGTCGTAGCGAAAGCGACCGTCTGAGAGCGCGACCACTTCGACTTCCAGCGGCACGGGCGGGCCTTGAACCGGATCGGATTTGCCACCCACTTCGACTCGCAATCGCCCACTAACTCCCGCCGCGTGAGCTTGCTTTGCGACATCGGGATCAACCATGTAGAGCACCAGTGCGTCAGGCAAGTCGAGTTCGACGAACGTCCGCAGAACTTCGGTGGAATCTCCCGCCGCTCCGCCTCCGGTGTTGTCTGACATGTCCGCCAACATGACCGGGAATCGTCCATCTTGCTCACCGAGCGAAATCGCCTCGCGCACCGTCAGCGGTGGCTTGAACCAACGCTCGCGGCGCGACCAAATCCAATCACCGACTTCGTCAGACGTTCGCTGCGCGAGCGACTGGTCGCCGTCAGCAACCACGATGACCGACGCTCCCATCTGCGGGATGTCGGCCCACGGAAAGCCGGTCGAAAGTGTCGCCGACAAGATGCCGGGGCGACGTTCGACCTCGTGAATCAAGCGGAACGCTTCGTCGATCGGCGGGTGAGCGGTGACTTGGCAAGCCGCACTCCAAAAGAGCGGCAACTGCCGGAGCGCGCTGGTCGGCCGAACCTCGCCACGAATCGCACGCACGATCAAGTCGGCGGCTTCCCGGCCACGCTCGGCCATGTCGATGTGCGGATAGGTGTCGTAGCCGATGATGGCGTTCGCGGAGGCGACTCGGAGTGGTGCGTGATTCGCGTGCAGATCAGTCGTCACGATGATCGGGATGTTCGGGCCAACGACCTCGCGAACCGAGGCCATGAAGTCGCCGTCACCATCGTCGATCCCCTCGACCACCATCGCTCCGTGCAAATCGAGCAATACGCCATCGACGCCGTTTGCCAGCTCGTGTCGCAGCCCGTCGAGAAATTCGTTCTTCAGCGTATCGTAGCTGGCTCGTTCGATGACGGCGCTCGGAAACGCGAAGGCCCACAGCAACGGGATCAATTCAAAGCCGTGTTTCTCCGCGCCGTCGATAAAGCCACCGACACAAAAATTCGCGCCGCGATACTTATCGACAATCTCGCGTCCGCGAGCGCAACCGATTCCGGTCTCGAAGTCGCGAACGACGGTCTTGCCGCTGGCGAAGGTGCTGGTTTCGTGAAGGACGCCGCCGGTAACGATTCGCATGTCGAACTCCTGAAATTGAGGCGGCGAAGGCTACAATCCCTTCCGTCGAATTCCCACCGATCGATGAAACCCCGCACGACGCGCCAGCGAATGGTTGGTCTCAACGTTGGCCACTCGCTGGCGCGTCGTGCTGGTCCGCCGATCACTCGTATCCCACCAGGAGGTTGCCATGCTCATTCGCGTTGCGTCGTTACTCATGTTGGTTGCGGCCTCTCTCACGATGCCGACGTTTGGAGGCGATTGGACACAGTTCCGCGGCCCCGGTGGATTGGGCATCAGCGACGAAAAGGGGACGCCAGCCAAATGGTCCTCAACCGAGAACATTGCCTGGAAGGTCGAGCTTCCCGGCCCCGGTTCGTCCAGTCCAATCGTCGTCGGCCAGCGAGTCTTTCTGACCTGCTACAACGGCTACGGCCTCGAACCGGCCAAAGGTGATTCGAAAGAACTTCGTCGCCACTTGCTCTGCTTCGATCGCAGCAGCGGCAAGGAACTCTGGAAGAAATCTTTCGAACCCAAGTTGCCCGAACACAAGTACGAAGGTGAAGGCTCGTACCACGGCTACGCCGCCAGCACGCCGATCAGTGACGGCGAGCGGTTGTTTGTTTTCTTTGGCAAGTCGGGCGTCTTCTGTTTCGATCTCGATGGCCAACAACTCTGGCAAGCGAGCGTTGGCGAGGGGACTCACGGCTGGGGATCGGGCTGCTCGCCGGTGCTGTTCGACAAGTTCCTGCTGGTCAATGCCAGTGTCGAAAGCGGTTCACTGGTCGCTCTCGACAAGCTGACTGGCAAAGAAGTCTGGAAAGCCGGTGGAGTTCGCTCGGCGTGGAACACTCCGTTGCTGGTCGATGCGAAGTCGCGCCGCGAGGTCATCGTCAGCACAGAAAGCCGTTTGCTGAGCTTCGATCCCATCGACGGAAAGCCGCTCTGGAACGCGGACGGTGTCCATCGCTACGTCTGCCCGAGCGTCGTCGCGCACGACGGAGTCGTGTTCGCGATCGGCGGAGGCCACACCTCGCTGGCGGTGCGAGCCGGCGGAAGCGGCGACGTCACCGAATCGCATGGCGTGTGGCGCAAGCCGAAAGGTTCGAATGTCGGCTCGCCGGTGTTTCTCAACGGTCATCTGTATTGGGCCACCGACGGCGGTGGAATCGTCTGCTGCCAAAACGCCGCGACCGGCGAATTCGTTTTCGAGAAGCGGCTCGACCCCGGATCAGGAACGATCTGGTCCTCCCCCGTGCTGGCCGATGGCAAGTTGTATTTCGTCTCACAAAGCCAAGGGACGTTTGTGGTCGCTGCCAAACCCGAATACGAGCTGCTGGCTCACAACACGTTGGCCGACGACAACAGCCGCACGAACGCATCGCCCGCAGTTCACAACGGACAACTCCTGCTGCGAACCGACCGAGCGTTGTACTGCATCGGCAAGAAGTGAACTGCCAACGATCGACTCCGTTGAACCTGCCAGACGGAGAGTCCGCATTTTTGTGAGGCGTGTCATTGTCGCCGAGTAGTTGTTGGTTTCCGTCTGGACAGGCCCGACGGAAACCTCGGCCTCGTCCGCGATGACAGCTCCTATATCGTTATCGCCGAAGGCGATTTTGTTTTGAGCATGAAATCTCAATTTTCAAAACCCAATGACCAAAAAAAAATGACCAATTTCAATCATGACCGCCACCAATGAGATTGCGGCTTCGCCGCCCTACATGGTCTACAACGAAGCCGACGGCCCGCTCCCCGCCGACGCTCGCCCCGGCCAAGGCATCCATCACCCGAACTTCGGCCGGCACCTCAAGGCCAAAATGGCGAACTCAAAATTGAAAACGTCTTCGTCTATCAACCGGACGCCAAAGGCCGCAACGTCCAAACCGAGATGTTGGAGTTCTTCCAGAAGCAATTCGCAAAGGTGAAGTGACCATTTCGGACTGCGGCAGCCTGCTGCCGCTTTCCCTCCAACAGCCTGCTGTTGGAGGAATGGGTTTTGATTCCCAGCCCCTCAGCAGCAGGCTGCTGAGGCCAAAGCGTCAGCAGGCTGCCGCAGTCCGAAGGGACTTCACGGAGCGCCGGACGGAACGCGGGCCAGGCGCACGCCGAGGGCGTTCGAGCGATGCGAGGGACGCTCCGATTCGATATTTGCCGCGGCACTTCGCGAGCGGATGTGGTTCCAGCTGCCACCCATTTGCACTCGCTGGATCTTCCCGTCAGCCAATTCCATCGTGTCGTCGCACCACTCCCAAACATTGCGGTGCATGTCGAAGATTCCTAACCCGTTCGCTTCGTGGGAGCCGACTTTGCCTGTCCGATTCAGCCCCATGTTTTTTCCAAAGCTCGCCTGTTCTCGTAGTGGATTGTTCGTCGGCTTGGCGAAGTAAAAATCGAAGGCGCTGTCAGCCTTGTCGGTCATCGGGCCGCCCCGACAGGCGTACTCCCACTCCGTTGCGGTTGGCAGCCGATAGACCCAGCCGGTCTCGTTCTCCAACCGATTCAGCTTGGCCACAAAGAGCTGGCACTCATCCCACGACACCATCCCCACGGGGGATCGCTTCAGGTCCGCGTCGCTGATTTCCATCACCGCTTCTTTGCCTTCTCCGGTGCGCGAGAAGTGGCTGGGGTTCTCACCCATCACCTGAGTCCACTCCTCCTGCGTGAGCTCGTACTTGCCCAGGTAGAAGTCGGCCGGGATTTCCACTTCCTTGTCGCCCAGCTTGTCCCTGCCGCCACCCAGCCACGACTTGCCCTTGTGTACGATCACGAACTCCATGCCGATGCTGTTCGTGAATGTGGGTGGCAGTGGTTCTTACTTTGTCATCGGCGTTTGCGGCTTCGCTGTCTTCACGGCCTCTACCGGCAACGCCACGCGAAAACCGACAAACGTCAACACTTCCGTCGGGCGCATCACTCCCCGTTTCGAGGAATGGGCCACACTCGCGTCAGCAGCAAACCTTCCTCCACGCGAGACTCGTCGTATTCCGGGTGTGGTCGGACCGAGCGGGTCGATCGCGGGTGCCGACTCAAACTGTGAGTAGTATTTCGCTTCCCACAAATCCCACACCAGTTCCTGGATATTTCCGTGAACATCAAACAACCCGAAGGGATTCGCTCGAAGCTCACCCACCGGATGGGGACGATGTTCCGAATGGGGCTCCAACCAGTCGGACTGTAGCAAGTCCCGATCGTTGTCCCCGACCCGGAACTTGGTGGTTGTGCCGGCCCGACAGGCGGCTTCCCACTCGGCCTCGGTCGGCAGGCGGTAGCCCGTTCCCGTCAACGGCGCGCCGGCCTCGCGACTCTCAACATCGAACGGCGTGAGGCGTTCCCGTTCGCTCAACTTGGCGCAGAATTCGGTCGCGTCATTCCAAGACACCATCTCGACGGGAAATTGTTGCGTGTCGATTCCAGCGACGAATCCCTTGGATCGACCGGTCGCTGAAAAAGTGGAGGGGTTCCTGCCAATGACTTGCTCGAATTGATGCTGCGTGACCTCGTGCATCCCCAGATAGATCGGCTGCGTCAGGATGACTCGGTGCTGCGGCGCGGCGCTCTTGTAAACGTCAAGCAATCCCGGTTTGTCTGGCGGCAACTCGCCACGCTGCTTGAGGGCGTCTTCCAATTGTTCAGGAGTGCTCCCCATCAGGAACTCACCCGGCGGAATGAGGCGGAACTTCATACCAATGGAGTTCGTGAACTCGACAGGCAGACCGAGGTGTTTGGCCCAGGCTTCTTGATGCGCTCGAGCCTGAGCGGCATCGAACGGTGCGATTGCTGGCTGCGGAGCGTCCGCTGGCCATTTGTGGGTGACAACGTCGGACTTGTTCCGCGGAGGTTCAACCGTGGTCGGTCTCGCAGTTGCCGCTGCTGGTTCCAGACTCATTCGCACGGCAGTCCGACCGTTTCGGCTGATGGAGACCAGTTCCTGTCTGACTGGCTTGCCCTCCTTCGTCGCCTCGACTTTGTACTGTCCGGGACGCAGCGTCAGTTCCTCGATACCGGCTCCTTTGATGCGGACTTCTTCCCCGTCAATGGCGATCTTCACGCCGGGGTCGTCGGTTTCGATGACCAGCGTCCCCGAACCGGTACTCAACCGAATGACGGTCGAGGCGAAGTGTGTGACGCCAGTCGCTTCCGTCAGTCCCAACGCGGCGAACAGGATCACCGCTGCCGTAGCCATCGTCACCAGAGAACGGCGACGATGCGGTTCACTGCTGCGCGACGGGATTGGTTCCACATTGATGACGGGCGATTCCTCCGTGCGGGTCTTTCGCGACGGGTCAGGAATCTTCGGCATTCGACCGGCCTGAAGATCGCTTGTGCATCGAGCTAGCAGTTCACCGACTTCGCGGGCTGAGGCAAATCGTTCGTTCGGATTCTTCGCGTGCAAGTGGCCGACCAGTTCGCACATCCAATCGGGGACTTCGGGAATGATTTCCTGAATCGGCCGCGGCGCGTCTTCGACCACTCGCCTCAACATCGCGACCGTCGTCTCCGCGCGGAACGGCGGTCGGCCGCTGAGCGTCTGGTAGAGCACGCTACCAAAGCTGAACAGGTCCGCTCGCTGATCCAGCTTGTGTCCCATCGCCTGTTCGGGAGCCATGTACATCGGCGTCCCGGCGATCGTGCCGCTCTGCGTCATGCTGGCGTCGTCCGCCGCGCGAGCCAGTCCGAAGTCGGTGACCTTCACCATCTCGCGAGCACTCGTCTCCAACAGAATGTTGGCCGGCTTGATGTCGCGATGAATCAGGTCTTGAGCATGCGCGGCCGCCAGTCCTTCCGCGATCTGCCTGCCGATCCGCAACACGGTCGGCACATCGAGCGGCCCCGATTGGTCAAGCCGTTGCTGCAACGTCAGGCCGGGAATGAACTCCATCACCAGATACGGAATTGGCTTTTCCTCAACAGCGTAGACGCTGACGACATGCTCGTGCCGAATCGCCGCCGAAGACTGAGCCTCACGAACAAACGCTTGCGAGCCGGTGACGTCGCCGCCATCTCCGGCGACATGACCTTGATCGCCACCACGCGATGCAGCTTCTCATCAAACGCCCGCAACACCGTCCCAAACGCCCCGCGACCAATCACCTCCAGAACTTCGTAATGGCCCAGCCGGCCATGCGAACCAGTCTTCGACGAAGGCTCCAAATAACCCAAAGGAATTTCGTCGTCGAGGTCGTCTCGGTTCTCAGTCATGGCGTTTGGTCCGTGGGAATGGAGTGCCGTCGCGTCGGGTTCGTCGTCCTGCGTGGAGCCGATTCCAGCGAGGATCGTGGCGGCGTTCCCCGCGTCCGAAACCTCCGCGATCTGCTCGACCACCGGAGTGTGGAGGAATTGACTCTGCCCCTCGTGCGATGTCAACAACGACTCGACCCGAGCCAGCAGCTCCGCATCGTCAGCGCACTCCGCTTTCAGGTGCGCCTGACGGGCTGCGGGATCCTCAATATCCAAAGCAGCCAGAAACAATTCCCGTTCTCTCATGACGCCAGCCTCGCTCAGAGGATGAAGTTCAGATCGGTGCTACCCTCAATGCGCCGTCTGGCCGCCGATCACGCCACAAAATTTTCGGAATCTTCAAAATTAGTACGACGCGCCAGTCACTATGTGGGAGGTTTGAAAAAGGGCTCCTTGAAGGTGAACTTGGGATGGAGAGGTCAAACCCCATTTCCAAATTATTTCAAGGAGCTTGAGAGATGTCAGACGTATTGATGGTTGGTTGTGATTTGCATGACAAGACGTTGATGTTGAAAAGCTGTGTGGGCAAGGAGGGTGCGGTGGCGACCAGGACGGTGCCGAA
>SXGT01020249.1_pt1 | contig 12563 bp, 12 predicted proteins | sample 3176221 | NCBI WGS metagenome assembly SXGT01 (sample SAMN11356862, study PRJNA531348) | freshwater metagenome | isolation source: freshwater sample F1-120 | place: China: Fuxian Lake, Yuxi | collected 2017-12-25
AGCTCCCGCCCGCCGTACGCACGTACATCGATGGGCTCGCAGCGACGGCAACCATGGAGGCCGTCACTCCTGCGAGTGTGCAAGACGGCCGCAGCCATGTCAGCCCGACCAAGGCGGGGCTCGTCGCGGGCGATGACGACGCGATCCCGGCGGGCACGAGCGACTGGACTGCGCCCGGGCTGGGAACTGGCCGGAATTCCGTTGATCGCACCCAGATTCGCGAGAGGCGGCGCCCCTCGCCGACCGTCCGCGCCGCCGCCATGGACGCGGCGCGCGCATCGCCGACCCTGGGAATGGCGGCCGCGTCCCCTTGCTTTGCCGGTGGCACGGATGCCGGTCCCCTGGGGCCATGCGGCGCGGCCCCGCTCGATGGCTCGACCGTGGATCCGACGAGTCCTGACCCAGTCGCAATGGGCGAATCCGGCCCCGGCGGCGGGCGTAGCCTGCGCGGCATGGCCGGCGGCCTGGATCCGCGACACGTCGAGCTTGCCTCCTGGATGGATCCAAGCAATCCGTGCTACGGCGTGGACCCAGCCTTTCTCTTTTCCGGCATCAGCGCACCTCCACCTCCAGGTGGCATACCTGCAAAGACCTGGACGAAACTATGGAGTCACTTCAACACGGCGGTCAAGGACGTGCACGACACGCTCGGCCCGATGGGAGAACTTCTCCTGTGGTACAACGCATACTACCCGGCGAGTCCAGATCGCATTGTGTTGCGGTTCGACCGAGGAGACGCCCAGAACGAGCGTGACAAACTACTGATGCCCTACGATAAACTGTTCAAGGGGACTGCCCACGAGCAGGAATGGATCGAGTACAAGGAAAGCTGGAAGAAAGCGAAGCCGGGCTACACACCTCCGCCTTGGAATGAAGCCGACCCACCACCCGGGATTCCAGAATCCACCGAGTTCGGTGACAACTGGGCCTCCACTACGCGAGCGCCGCCGTCGCACGGCATGCCGGCGAGCGACAACGCCGACGCAGGACCCTGCCTGGACGCCGTCATGGTGGCAATGCTCGACTGCCTAGTCGTCTCCGCCCTGGGCGCCGCCGTTGGCATGCTCCTAGGATGCAAGAGTGACACGGTCTCTCCGCTCGATTGTGTCCCCGGCGACGCCGGGTGTCTTGATTTGGCGAACTGTGATTGCTTTTTTGGCAAATCGCCCGCCGAGGGCGGCCCGACGGCCACGCCGTGCCCGCCTGAGTGCAGCGGAATCGCGGCGTCGATGGGCCTGTTCATGACCCCTCCGGAGTCCGGAGCGCCAGTTGACTGCTCCGCTTGTGCAGTAGATCCAGAGTCAGCCGCAGAGTCCTTCGGTCTGGTTGCGCTCTGCGAATCGCTGCCGCAGGAGCTATTCAACGCGTTTGGCTGCGGGGTCATCGATCCCGCGGACGGGAGCGCCCAGGCACTTGTTCACGGGTATTTCGAGAACACCGGCCAGGCCAATCTGGGATTTGCGTGAGGCAACAGGTGCCAGCGCATTGGCTTGCCGCAGCGGAACTCGTAGATTGCGTCGATGAGCCGAGCAATGGCGTCGAGCGCGTGGAGTTGCGCCGTGCCGGACACGGAGAGCATGGGCTCTGTGTGTCGCACTCCGCCATCAGGCCTGCATCGGCCGGTAGGCTCCCAGCTCCTGGTTACCGCGCCGCACGCGTCGCCGCTGGGTCGAGACTCGCCGATCCCAGGCTGCTGGCACGTCTCTTGTCGCCTCATCCATGCGTACAGGAACTGTGTTCCCGCGAGAGAGTCCGCGCGGAACTCGGGTCAAATTGAAGCACACCAGCGCCCTGTCTATCGGAGCGGCCATGAGCGTCGCCGTCGTTGTGTCGTGTCGAAGTCATCTCCCGCTGGAGTCTGGATGTACGCTACACATGACCAGCACGCGCCGGTCGGTGGCCGCCGCGAGTTTCTCGTGTCCACGCGAATTGACGGTCTATCCGTTGCCGCCAACGGAGTGGCTCTGCGCGATCAGCGACGAGAAGAGCCCGATCCACGACGAAGGTCAGGTCCCTCGTCGGACGACGCGCAGCATGCTGTGCTCGCGTCCGCACGACGGCGCGGTCCTCGTGGGCCGGACATCTGCCTCGGACGGTGACTGGTACCAGTTCGCCGTGCGAGATGGCGACGAGTCACAGCCGTGGGAGATGATCGGCATGTATGAGTCACGCCTGCAGGTCGACCCTAACGGGGTATTGCGTGACCCGCGTGTGCTGCGCTGTCCGCCGGACCAGCGCTGCGCAGCGCAACTGAAGCTCGTCGTTGAAAACGAGCGGGGGGTGCCCTCGGGGTACGTCGAGGTCCTGAGGCTGGGCAAGCTGCCCGTCACGCGGTCTTTTCGAGATGGAAACGGGACCCTCTTGCTGCAATCCGCCCCCCCTTGGTTTCCTGCGCCCGAGGGCGCCATCGTCGTCCAGTGGAGTTCGGATCGCCGACATTCCGTCATGGTCCTGCTGGGGAAGGAGCAGAGGATCAGCGTGTGGCCAAGGCATCTGGGAACTCGGTCGATGTACATCGACACGTCGACGGAGGATGTCCCATTGCCATGATGTTGCCTTCGTCTTCGTCCGAGGGTGGATTGGAGCCGACCAGCCGTGTCGTCACAGGCCCACACCTACCCAGCGGCCCGACACGTGACCTCTCTGGACAACCTGATCGCGGGAATGTCGGTCCAACTCTGCCCCGATTTGCCGGGGGAGCCGCTTGCCGCACTCCGATGCGGAGTCGTCGGTCCTACGCCGCTCGACCACCCAGTCGCACAAGGCCTGAGTCTCCAGTGGCCATCGTCGCGCTTGTCGTCGCGCTGGTCAGTGGTGGAGCCGAGGGTGCCGACGTGCCCAAATGGACGATCCATGTCACAGACCATCAGGGCCGTCGTGTCGCCACACACCGGGTGACACCGCCAGAGATCACGACTCTGGTCGTCGGCACCTCTGGGTGGAAATGTCATTTGTCCCGCCTCGGCGATATCGATAGCGGGACTCCCAAGGACTCCGAGGTGGGTCTCCTTGTCTCGTGCAACCAGGAACCCGCACGTTTCTACTTTTCCATGGACGGGTCCCGAGACGAGTTGCTGTATCTGCGTCGCCTGCGAACCGAGCGATGGTGGCGGCTGGACATCATGCCACCGCGCTCTGCAACCGGCACCGTGCGGCATGACCGTCTTCTGAAGCCGCCCCATGCTGCGACCCAGCCCAAGGTAATCGTCTCCGGACGAGTCTCCGCACCTGACCATCGCTGTCTCGATCTTGCGCCGAGGGCAGCAAGGACGTTTCCGGTCCGAGTTCCAGTCGGTAACCAGATGTGGGACGTCGAGCTAGCAACCACGGCCTCGAAGGTGAGCGCTCACGACGGCGAGCTGGGACTCTTCGTTGCGAGCACCGGCGGGTCCGAGTGGCTACGACCTACTCGTGACGGAATAACGCACACTACGTGTACCCGCCATGTTCATCGGAAGACCGGGGCCTGCTGTGTCTACCTTCGGGTGAGGCCCCTGCCGTGACGCCCGATTCGGCCAATTCGCCGTCAGCCATGTCATACACTCAGCGTCGACACTCCGACCCTCCCGCCCGCACGACCACCTCCAGCCTTCCCTACCGCGGTAGCTCGATCCCGACCGTCGCCCCCCTCCGGCAGGACGATTGCGCGCATACACCTGCCCACCATGCGCGCCGGCGATGCGCTTGACGAGCGCGAGGCCCAGGCCCAGCGACACGCCTGACGCGTCCGCGCTCGGCGCGCTCGGCTCGCGGAAGGTGAACGGCAGAAAGACGCGCTGCTCCTCACCCGGCGCGAAGCCGCCGCCGCTGTCCTCCACCTCGACGACGACCCAGCCCGGCCGCGTGCGCACGCTCACGCCGGTCGCACCGCCGCCGTGCTTCTCGGCGTTGGTGAGCCGGTTCAAGACGGCGTGTTGGACGAGCGTCGCGTCGATGGAGATGACCCGATCCTCGGCAGGTCCCTCGACGCGAAGGAAGGCCGAGCCTCCGACGTCCATGGCCCAGACAGGGATTTCCGTCGTGACCTTGCGCGCCGCCGTTGCGGGCTCCGGCGTGGCGAAGACCGGCTCCGTCGCGCTCCCGACCGCCGCACCGACGAGCACGGGCGTCGCGGCACGCTCGGGTGGCGCCTGCCGCGCCTTGGGCGTCACAATCGGCCGATCGGCCTCGGCGGCCGTGATCTCGCGCAGCACGAAGACGCGGTTTTCCTTGGGCTCGATGACGTGGATGCTGTTGTCCTCATTGATCTCGCGGATCGCGCGCTTGACGAGGTCGCGATCGGCGCCGATCTCCTCGAGCCCGACGCGCAGCGCGAGCATCCAGTTGTCCGCCTCGACGTCGATGGTCATGCTCACGTCGTCGGGCTTGAGGCTGGGGACCAGGATGCGGTAGAGCATCGGGGCAGCATAGCCGCGAGGTCGCGCGAGGGCAAAGAAGGGGACGCGCCATCCCCTGGTGTCAGCCCTCCAACTCCAGGGCGATACGGAGCGCTTCATCCAGCTTGGTCCGTCTTGCTGATCCCAGGGCGCCGACTCGCTTCACGAGCCGACTCTTGAACAATAGCGTCAGGAAGTCGCACTGGATGGCTGACGGCGACGGAATTCCCTCGGCTTCACCAACAGGGACCTCGGTAACAAGGCCGAGCACGTTGCTGTAGATCGGGGCGCATACCACGGTTGAGACGTCGGCCGCGGTCGCAATGAAGCCGCGAGAGACCACGACGTAGTAGCCCGGCTTGTGACCGCGCTCTGGAAGGCGCTCTTCGCATCTGAAGATCTCACCCCGGTTCACGGCTCAGCCTGGTCCGCAATCAGATCCTGGCACTCGAGCGCAAGGATGTCCCGATTTCTGGCAAGCACGTGCCGCTCCTGGAGTTCGCGTTGCTGCCTCCGACCGCGCGCTACGTAGTCTTGAAGCGCGAGTCTGACGATAGCGGAACGACTCGTTGTTGTGGCCAAGGCATCAATTGCCTTTAGCGAATAGTTTTCATCATGTCATCGTGAGTGCCAGCTCGGATCTCGTCAAGAGCCGCCCGTGCCCATCGGCGCTCCGCCTACGACGGTTGGGCAGCGAAAGCGACCCTGGGCCTGTCGAGCAGGTTCGGCGTCTCGTGCGTCAGGGCGTCATCGGTGACTAGGAGGAGCGCCCCGCCAGCGCGTCGGAAGAATTTTCCGTTCAGGCCCGACTTTGTCGTTGACACGGGCTGAACGCTGCGGCAAGGTACGTCAATCGACAACACGGGGCCTCGACAACACGGGGCCTCGACAACACGGGGCCTCCGCCGACAATGGAGGTTCCTGTGAAGCATGGCCTGTGGATTCCCGACTTGTTGCTCATGGGCAAGGCGTCCGGCGCGAGCAGCCCCTACGACGACGATCACCCCTGCCGTGTCGACCAGATGCTTCGTGTCGGTGCGCCTCGTAAGTTCGGGCTGATCGTCGAACATCTCAATGTGCGTGCCGCCGGCTCGTTGAGCCTCAATCTCCTGACCCAACCGGACCTCTACATCCCCGGCATTAACAGCCCCCTCATCACGACGCCGATTACGGGCGCGGCGCCGTTGACCCCGGCCAACCGCACGAGAGACCGAATCGACATCGTCGACGGCATCCTCTGGCTGTCGGTCAACGGCGGCACTCCGACGAAGATCGATGGCGTCGCGCTCCAGACCTACCTCAGCTTCCTCGTGACGTACAACGACACGACGACGAGCGACTGGAGTTACTTCTTTCGGATCTGGTACTACATTGACGCCTGAGCGCACACGGCGGTTACCGAACGCGTTGGTCGGGAAAGACGGGTCCCCTTCGTTGCGGAGGATGTCATGAAGCATGGTGTCTGGATCCCCGATCTTGCCCTGATGGGCAAGGCAGCGGGAGCGAGCAGTCCGTTCACCGACGAGCACACGTGTCGCGTCGACCAGCTCTTACGCGTGGCTGCGCCGGCGCGGTTTGGTCTCGTCATCGAGCACCTCGACGCGCGTGGCGGCGGTAGCCTGTATCTGGACCTGGTCACCTTGCCTGACCTCTACCTCCCGAGCGGTCCGAACACCGGTAATGCGACGTCCATCGTCGGCCACCCTGGATTGGCGGTCAGCGGCGGAACGCGCGATCGCCTCGACCTGGTCGATGGCGTTCTGTGGATCTCCAGGAATGGCGCCGCTCCGACCAAGGTCGACGGCATCGCGCTGCAGACGTACCTGGGGTTCAGCGTCAGCTACTCCAATACGGGCTCGGCCGATGACTGGAGCTACTTCTTCCGCGTGTGGTACTACATCGACCCATGATGGACGTACTCACCAACGTGCGCTCCCGCATTCGCGACGCTGCGAACGACCCGAGCCCGGCGCCGTCGTGCGCCTGCTCGGGCGGCGCGTCGTCGTGCGGGTGCGCTGGTGAGGCGGCTCCGCCGGCTCCGCGACGCATCTCTGCGGCGGGTCCGAGCTGGGCGCTGGCGCCCGACGCTTCAGCGCAGCGAACGATGCGATTCGCCTCGCCGGCGCCTCTGCGATCGGAGTCGCCCGGGTCGGTGGCCACTCGGCAGGGTGCGATGATGTCCAGATTCCCAGGGCTGGACCTCACGGACGAGGCGAGGTCGCAAACCGAAGGGCCGGCTCCGCTCAGTCCCGGTCGGCCCGGTGGGCACGCGCCATTCGCGGGACCCGTGGCGCGGCCAGTGCCGGTGCTCGCACAGCGGGATCTGCAGGCGGCTGTCGACGGCGTTGTCAACCTCGTCGCGCTCGGCGAGTCGCGCCTTGGTCGGCCCAATCCGTCAGACATTGCCGCCGCGCATCGCCTGCTGCGAGGGTCGACGATCTTCCGGCAGTTCTTGCAGACCGGCGAGCCGGCCAGGGCGTGGAGCGGTGGCTACGAAGGCGATCGCTATCGTGCGTGGATCGCCTGGAACGCACGCGCCGAGGCGCACCTGATCGCCATGCTCCACCGCCGCGGTGTGCGCTGGGACGCGTACACGGCCGATGACGTGATCCTGGCGCTCCTCGACGAGGTCGCGGCACGTGGGCGACTTCCCCAGGTGATCTCGCAACTGTCGGACGGCGTGCGCGACTACATCGATTCGCTGGTCGCACAGCGTCCCGAAGTCGAGTCCAGCGAGCCTCCGAGCCTGTCTCCAGCCATGAGCCACGTCTCGCCGGCGGACGTCGAGCCCTTTGCGGTGGGGCGTGGCCCGGGCCGTGTCGACCATCTGCCACGACGGGCACCTGGCGTCGAGCCACGCGGCGCCGCTCGTCGCGACCGGGAGGAGACGCGGCGTCCGGGCCTCCGAAATGCCGCGGCGCTCGCTCGCGACGTCGCGAAGCCGTCCATGAATACGACCTCTTCTCAACCTTGCTGGACCGGCTCCGATGGTGGCCCTCTGGGTCCGTGCGCGGCGACGCTGCTCGACAACGCGTCCGTCGACCCGACGTCACCGGACCCCGTTGCCATGTCGGAGCCCGGGCCGAGTGGGGGGCGCGGAATCCTCGGAACCCTCGGTGGCCTCGATCCGCGGCATGTCGAGCTCGCGTCGTGGATGGACCCCAGCAACCCGTGCTATGGCATTGATCCGGCCTATCTATTCGCGTCAGCCGGCAGGCCGCCGGGAGGCCTCTCGGCGGCTGAGTGGTCCCAGGCAAAGCAGTCTTGGATGCTAATGCAGCAAGCGTTGAAGGCGCACGATTACTTGCTTGCGAAGCACTCCGAGTCGCCGGGCAGCGGCCCTCTCCACGAGGCGACCAAGGTTCACGTCGAAGTCAACCATCTCATGGCGAGCATGAACGAGAGGATCGTAGATTCCATCTTCAAGGGAAAGGCGTCGGAGAAAGAATATCTCGACTACAAGAAGTGGCTTCTTTCCAAAAAGGCGCCCATCCATTTTCCTTTGATTCCGGAAGGCGAACGGCTGCCGCCAACCACGCTCTCAGATACGCCGTGGCTGAATGGGCCCTCAACGTACCCCAAGAGCCCCGAAGCCCACAAGGATGGAAAGCTCGACGCCTCTGAGATTGAGGACCTGACTCCCGGCTCGTCGGGAGAGACTCCCACGCCCGACGACATCGGCATTGCTCCGTGCTGGGACGTTGCCGTTGCTTCGGTGGTCGACTGTCTTGCGCTCTTCGCCCTGGCGGCCGATGGGGACTCGCGCGTTGAGTGCCGTCGCTCCGAGCGCAGTGCGCCGTTGGACTGCGAGCCCGAGACTCCTGGCTGCCTCTCCGTTGTGAGATGCGAGTGCGTTGCTGGACCGTCGCCTTCGACTGACGCCGACTCTGGCGGCGGAGATGCGGGCCATGGCGAGCCTGCACATCGACTGCGCGTCGACGGTTGCGCACCCGAGTGCTCGGGGCTCGCCAACATGCTTCAGCTTGGCCTTGACGGCGCTCTGGGCGTCGATTGTAGCGACTGCCCGCCACGTGAAGAGTCTGACGTTCGAGCCGAGGGGATTCCCGCGTTCTGCGAAGGTCTGACTCCCTCCAGTCCTCTCTTTCTTGAATTCGGGTGCGCTGTCGTCGATCCGGTGGCCGATTCGATGGGTCTGGTGATGCATGGCCTCCCCGCATAGCGCGACGCTCGGCGAAGGTCGCCCGTCCTTCGTCGGGGCCAGCACGGCGATCGTCCTTTGGTTCGCCATTGCGTCATGGAGCTTGGCTGCCCCGACTCGCGCGCTGGCGCTGGACGAACGTTGCTCCTTTCGTCTGAGTGAGAACGCAGCCAGCCAACCTGCCTCTTGGGAGATCCATGGGACCGGGCAGATTGGGGTCAACGTGGGCTCGACCGGATGGACCTGCATGCTTCTCAGCACGAGCGCTGTCTCTCGAATGCTGCGGGGCCAGAATCCCGCTCTCGTATCGTGCACCGCAAGTTGTGGCCGCGGTGGGATTTCGACAATCATAACGACATTCGAGTCACCACACCGGACTCTCTTTCTGCGAGGACCCGAGGGTACCGCACACTGGTGGAGTCTTGACATCGTCAAGACGCGATCAAAATCGCGATACACCTGGGCCGAGCGAATGGCGAGTCGAGCCCACGACGCACCGGTCTGCGCACGTCCAGACAGCTGCACCGCCTCAGCGACGGTCGTGTCGATCGTGACGGCCCCCAGTGACGGGTCGCTGGTGGACGTCGACAGCCTGCCATCGTTGCGATCTGAGGTGCCGGGAGTCTGTCACGGCTGGTCGTTCGCGATCTCCCCTGCGGTGGACTTTGGCCGGCGACCTGCGCGCGCGAGGGAGCTAGCGCTCGCACTGACGGCCGACGGGCGGGCGCTCTTGGCCTTTGCCGTGCCGGCTCGTGGAGACCCCACGTACCTGCTATTTCAGGATGGTTCAGCGGAGCGAAAGGCCTGCGTACAGAACGTTCGACTCGTACCTTCGGCGAAGCGACCGTGATCGGTCACTCTTCTCCTGACGCTTGGGTGTGGGGTTATCGATCCGGTCGACCTTGCCTCCTCCTCATGGAAGTCCAAGCCGGCACACAAAACGGTCGCCGCCTCGAGCTTCTCGTGTCCACCCGAATTGGGGGTCTATCCTCTGCGGCCAACCGAATGGCTCTGCGCGATCAGCGACGAGAAGAGCCCGATCCGCGACGAAGGTCAGGTCCATCGTCGGACGACGCGCAGCATGCTGTGCTTGTGTCCGCACGACGGCGCCGTCCTCGTGGGTCGGACCTCTGCCTCAGACGGTGACTGGTACCAGTTCGCCGTGCGTGATGGCGACGAGTCACAGCCGTGGGAGATGATCGGCATGCATGAGTCACCCCAGCAAGTCGACCCGAACGGGGCATTGCGTGACCCGCGCGTGCTGCGCTGTTCGTCGGACCAGCCCTGCGCAGCGCAGGCAAAGCTCGTCGTTGACAACGTTCGGGGGGTGCCCTCGGGGTACGTCGAGGTCCTGAGGCTGGACAAGCTGCCCATCGCGCGGTCTTTTCGAGACGGAAACGGGACCCTCGTCGTGCAAGCGGCGCCCCGCTGGTTTCCCGCCCCCCACGGTGCTGTCGTCGTCGTGTGGACCTCCGATCGCCGTCACTCTGTCATGGTCCTCCTCGGGAAGGAACAGAGGATCGGTGTGTGGCCGTGGCATCTCGGCACTCGCTCGATGCACATCGATTCTTCGTCGGAAGAACGCTCGTCGCCCTGGTGATGCCGGAGTCGCCACCACGGGACAGACTCCAGTCGACACGCTGGGTTGGCACGCTTGTGGCCCCGCGGAAGCCGGACCGACACACGACCTTATCTGGCGCCAGCGCAGGACCCCGCGCCTTGAGCTGCGTGGGCCGCCACGGCTCTTGGTCACGACCGCTTGGCCTGTGGCGGGCGCTGATACGTCTCTCCGTGGCTACTGTTTCAGTCGGGACACTGTTCGTTGTCCCGTCGAATGCCGACGCCACACACTGGCGTGTGTCCATCACGAATGGAATGACCGGCCGGACTCGCTCCTGGACGCTTGCGGCGCCGGATCGGCGCGCAGTTCGTGCGGGTACGAGCGGCTGGCGTTGCTGGGTGACACGACAGTTCCCCGCTCGCGAGAGAAACCCCGACATGGCGCACGTATTTGACCCAAGACCGTATCGCCACGTCGTCTGCGGGAACGGGGACGACAGCTACTCCACACGGGTGTTCACGTCAGAGCGGCTCGACCTCTGGTTGAAGCGAGCCGGCCGGTCGAGGACCCACTGGAGGTTGACCATAGACGGTCGCTCGATGGTCCCGGGGATCGCAGCGACCAATCGAACGCCAGCGGTGTCTGGAGGCCGGGTCACGTGCGGCGGCACCAGCGGGTCACTCGATATGTCTGTGGATGTCATGACCAGATATCCTCACTGCACCGGATTTCACACTCACCGCATTGTCGACACGGCCACGCCACTGCCGCGGCCCTCGATGAGGTGGCGGCCTTCTCTGGCTTCATCGTCGGTGTTCCACGTCCCAGGCGATCCGCCGGGGGGATTGGCGCTGCGTTGGACTCGCGGCGATGGCTTGCAGATAGCACAGTTGCTCGGCGCCAAGACGAAGGTCTCCGTGGACTACGGAGCAGACGAGGTTACCGAAGGTGCCTGCTCGCTCACAGCTCGGGTGGCCTGTACAGCCGCCAGCGACCGCAAACAGGCTCCATAGTGGCCCCCGGTGGGAGAGTTCGTGCGAGCGGCGCCGCGTGCGTGCCGTCGGCCATTCGCCAACGCGTGCACAAGCAATCCAGCGTCCCTACCGCGGTAGCTCGATCCCGACCGTCGCCCCTCCGGCAGGACGATTGCGCGCATACACCTGCCCGCCGTGCGCGTCGGCGATGCGCTTGACGAGCGCGAGCCCCAGGCCCAGCGACACGCCTGACGCGTCCGCGCTCGGCGCGCTCGGCTCGCGGAAGGTGAATGGCAGGAAGACCCGCTGCTCCTCACCCGGCGCGAAGCCGCCGCCGCCGTCCTCCACTTCGACGACGACCCAGCCCGGCCGAGTGCGCACGCTCACGCCGGTCGCGCCGCCGCCGTGCTTCTCGGCGTTGGTGAGCAGGTTCACGATCGCCCGCTGGACGAGTGTGGCGTCGACGGAGACGACGAGGTCTTCAGCCGGCGCATCGACGCGCAACACGGCGGCGGGGAGGCCGGAGCGCTCGGTGGCGGTCGCGACCAGCGCGGCGAGGTCGACCTGAGTCCGCTGCAGGGCGGCAAAGTCGAGGCGCGCGCTGGCGAGCAGCTCGCCTACGAGGCCGTCGATGGCCAGGACCTCCGCATCGAGTGCTGTGAGCGTGCTCTCGGCCACGCCCTGGTCGCGGCCCAGCTCGACCAGCAGGCGAATGCGCTGCAGCGGCGCACGCAGCTCGTGTGAGACGACCGCGAGCAGCTCCCGCTGATCCGACATCTGGCGCTCGATTTTTTGCGCCATGTCCTCCAGCGCGTGGGCGACGGCGCCAATCTCATCTGGGGTCCGACACGAGAGCTGCGCCCGCTTCTGCCAGTTTCCCGCGCCAATCTCGCGTGCGAGCTCCGTGAGCTCGGCCAGCGGTCGGCCGAGCCGTCGCGCGACCTTGGCGGAGGCAAGCCACAGTCCGGCGGTCAGGACCACGATGGGGATGAGCGGGCTCGGACGGTGTTCCGCAGGTGGTGCGCCCGTGGCCCACAGGACGCCGCCGACGAGGAGCGTCGTGAGCACGATGGTGCCGGCGAACCACCCGAACAGCCGTCGCTGCAAGCTCCGCGAGTGCCGGTGTCTCACGGGGCCCCTTCGCGCGACAGCACGTAGCCGACGCCGCGGACCGTCCGGATCAGCGTGGCGTCCCCGTCGCCGAGCTTCTGTCGGAGATGCGCGACGTGGACGTCCACCGTGCGCTCGCTCACGACGACGTCGCCTCTGCCGGCTTCCCGCAGCAGGTGCTCCCGCGGGATGACGCGACCCGCGCGCCGGGCCAGCGCGACGAGCAGGTCGAACTCCAGGCCCGTCAGCTCGACGCTCGCGCCAGCGCGTGTGACCTCGCGGCTGCCGAGGTCGAGCTGCACGTCCTGCACCTCCAGTCGCTCGCTCTCGAGTGCCACGGTGCGCCGGAGCACCGCTCTCATACGGGCCAGGAGCTCGCGCGG
>SXGT01412381.1_pt1 | contig 12563 bp, 13 predicted proteins | sample 3176221 | NCBI WGS metagenome assembly SXGT01 (sample SAMN11356862, study PRJNA531348) | freshwater metagenome | isolation source: freshwater sample F1-120 | place: China: Fuxian Lake, Yuxi | collected 2017-12-25
CGCTGGCCGCCCGAGAGCGCATCCGGCAGGCGCCCGGATAGCCCGGCCAGCCCGGTGCGCTCCAGTATCTCCGCCACCTTGCGGCGCCTTTCCGTCAGCGGGCGGCCGAGCAGCAGCAGCGGGTATTCAACGTTGTCCGCCACATTCATCACCGGCACCAGGTTGAAGCCCTGGAAGATGAAGCCCACCTGCTCGCGCCGCAGACTGGTCAGCGCAGCATCGTCGAGGCCATCCACCGGTTTGCCGGCGATCTCGCGCGTGCCGGCGTCCTGGGTGTCGATCAGGCCGGCCAGGTTGAGCAGCGTGCTCTTGCCGCTGCCCGACGGCCCGGTGAGCGCCACCATCTCGCCCGCCGCCGCCGTCAGGCTGACGCCTTTGAGCGCCTCGGCCCAGTCGTCGCCGACGCGGTAGCGCTTGCGCAGGTCCGTCAGCCGCACCGTGGTCGCACGCGCGGCCAGCGCCATGGCCGGCGCGTTCATTTGGCCGACTCCGCCAGGCGCGCTTCTGCGGCCTCGACCTCGGCGCGAAATGCGGCCGGCACGGCCGCCAGCAAGGGATCGGCGCGCAGCGCGGCGAGCAGCTTGCGGCCGTCGGCGCGGCGGTGGAACAGGCCGTCGGGTACGGCGACAAAGGTCACCGCCGCCACCAGCCGCGTCTGCAGGGCCACCGGCACGCCGCGCACCAGTACCGCACCATGCTCCGGCTTGAGCATGGCCAGCGCCGCATCAAGCTGGTCCAGCCCATGCTCGGTGAATTTCATCTTGTTCCACGGCATCCACGCCGCCTTGCCTTGCATGGCCAACGCGCTGCCGAGATAGGCTGCCTGCAGCGGCTGGCGCTGCGGATCGACCGGCAGGCCGCGCAATGCGGCCACAGCCGCGTCGACGCGCCTTTCGTCAGCGCGCGCGGCGTCAAATTCGCGCAACGCGGCCTCGAAGCCGCTTTCAGCGGCCGGGGCTGCGAAAGCGGCAGGGATGAAGGAAAGCCCGGCGGCGGGCACGGCAAAGGCGGCGCCCAGGGCAATCAGTTTTACGGCGGCCAGCGCCAGAAACTGGCGGCGGGAGGGAATGATCTTCATGGCATGACTCCGCGGGGGTTGAAAGTGAGGCCATGCTAGGAAGCGACATCCCCGCCGTCATCCGGCGTGCGACGAATGGCGGAAAGCGGGAGGTGAATTGCGGGGTGGGGGGACAGGTGGCGGCGTCAAATCGCCGCATTCCCAGCGCCGACTTTTCCTAAGGCCTGACCCGTATTGCTGCCCAGGAAAGACACCAGACTACGAAACGCCCGCCGGGCGATTCATTTGATATGTTGCTTCCACCTATTGAATCCAGGGCCGGTTGCGGAGGTTCAAGGCCTGACGGCCGAAGACAGGGACCGCCTCCCGGGAGTCGATCGCCCCATCAAATTCGAGCGGGAAGGCGAATTGCTCAGCCGGCTCTGGCGATCCATGCTCTCGCCTCGTCAATAGTGGAGCAGAAACGCACGGGGAACGGACTGAGTCCGACCTCCAAAGGCGCTTTACCAACTTCCAATACCCCGGCATTACCACCGACTATGGCAACCTTGATCTTCCGGTTCGTCCTCGAGGCTGCCCCATCGATTGCTGCCGAATACTGGATGTCGCTCTGGCTGACAGCGTAGTGATCGCACTCGCTGAAGGCATGAATGGAATAGCGCCGGTGGTCGAAGCCAGGATCCACGTGCGCTTGCTCCTGCAATTGAATCATCTCGTCAGCCGTGCACTGCCCAGACCACCTGGTGAGCACGCCATGTCCTTCCCGAATCGTCTTTCTTGGCATTGCGTCGTTTCACGCTCAAGACGAAAAAACCATGCTAGGCATTGTTAGCCGAAAAGCCCCGCGCCGCAGCGTCGGGAACGCGGGCGACGCCGAGCCGCAAAAGCCTGTGGTCCGCAATCAGACTCGCTCGGAAACCCGATTCACTGCTAGTCGCGGTAGAGAATCTCCGGACCGCCGCTGCCCGCCGTGCGCTCATAAACGCCGCTTTCCGCCTTTTGATAGCGCGTAAAGCCTGAGCTCTTGATCGCCGCCTCGGAGGTCGAGAACCTTCCGCCAAGCGCTACACGGCTGATTTGTCGCTCGCATGGCTGGCCACAATGCGGGCACCGCGTCAGTTTCTCGTCGGAAATTCTCTGGAATACCTCGAACTTTCCGGTACACCGCTCGCAGTCTCCCGCCGTCGGCGCGTATTCGTATATGGGCATGGGCTAACAGGAAGCAATCGTGATGTCGAAGCGGCCGGATGCTATGCCTGTACTGCCAGTTTTGCAAGAAAGGCGCGGGCCGGAGGACAGCGTAACCCTGAGGGAGCCACAAGCCTGCCGGTGACGGCCGTCGGCTCAGACGCTCGCCCAGTGGGCCGTACCAATGCCATCACCGAGGTCAGCTTCGACCAGGCGTCGCCGCACCGCGAGCAGCTTCTCGATCAGCGCCGGCTCGGCCTGCCCGTAGGCTTCGGCATCCGGAATCCTCTTGACGACGATGCCGAGCAGTTCGGTGATGGCATTGCCGATCGAATTCTGGCTGATGGTGACGATCAGCTCGCCGGCGTCGTTGCGGTAAAGAAGCTGTTTGAACGCCGGCTGCCAGCGGATGGCATTCGCGTATCGGGCATCGGTGATACAGCGGTCGCGCACCATCTTGGCGGCCTTGAGGAAATCGTTGTTGAACTGCAGCCGTTCCTCGACCAGGGCCGGGAAGGAGATGTCGCCCGGCAGCGGCGCGTTGCGCGTCGACACCTGGGAGAAGAAGCAGCGGTAGAAATCGATGAAGCCCTTGAGCAGCATGTCGTATTCGCGCCAGAAGCGGACCTCCTTCAGCGCGGCGGCGCCGCCGCTGACCTTCCAGCTCGGCAGTCCCTGCGGATAACCGGTCAGGGCCAGCCGGCAGTCGGCGTCGGCGCAGGGTTGGAGAATCGCGAAGTCGAGGCCGGCGAAGAAGCTGCGATACACCTCGCGCATGTGGGCCTGGAACAGCGAGTGCTGGCCGCCGTCGGTCAGGTTCGGGTTGTCCGGGTCGGCCAGCGGCGCGGCGCGCAGCGCGGCCTGGTCGAAGGCGATGAAATGGTTGTGCAGCATGCGGATGCTGGGTACGCCCGGCGAAGTCAGCGGCCAGGTGGCGTCGAGACTGGCTTCGCCGGCCAGCAGCAGGTGCCTTTGCGGATCTGGATAGCATTCCAGCATGAAGCAGAAGATGGTCTCGTTCATGCGGTTCCACACCTGTCGCACCACATCCGGCAGTTGGGTACGCCGCACCGGTCGCCCGAGCGGGTCGAGGATGCGCTGCGAGGTGTTGTAGATGATCGAGGCGTCGAACTCGTTGCTGTGGCCCAGCGCCTTGCGGTAGAGCAGCAGGCCTTCCGAGTTCAGCAGCAGTCCGTTGTTGTGCACCAGGTCGGCCAGGTTCTCGGCGCAGTTGAAGAACTCGTTGGGCTTCATCCCCTCCGGCACGTCGAGGGGAATGGGGCGATACGGCGTGAGGATCTCCCTCGGGCCGGCGGGCATGATCTTGGTCTCTCGGGCGGGATGCCCTTGTCGCGCGGGGTGTCGCCGGGGCTGCCCCCGGCAACGCCGTGGCGCCAGGCTCAGGCGGGCTGGACGGACAGTTGATCGAGGATGGCGTCGCGCACCGACTCCACCTTGCCGATCCCGGCCACCCGGATGTAGCGCCCGGCGGCGGGATCGCGGCTGAACCAGCCGGAGTAGAAATCGACCAGCGGCCGGGTCTGCTCGTGGTACACGCGCAGGCGCTGGCGCACGACGTCCTCCTTGTCGTCGTCGCGCTGCACCAGCGGTTCGCCGGTGACGTCGTCGTGGCCGGCGACCTTCGGCGGATTGAAGACCTGGTGATAGGTGCGCCCCGAGCCGGGGTGCACCCGGCGGCCCGACATGCGGCGGATGATCTCGTTGTCATCGACCGCGATCTCGACCACGGCGTCGATGGGCACGCCCGCGGCCTGCATGGCCTCCGCCTGCGGAATCGTGCGTGGAAAGCCGTCGAACAGGTAGCCGTTGCGGCAATCGTCGTCCTGCAGGCGGGTCTTCACCATGCCGATGATGATTTCGTCGGGGACCAGCCCGCCGGCGTCCATCACCGCCTTGGCCTGGTGGCCGAGTTCGGTGCCCTGCTTGACGTGGGCGCGCAGCATGTCGCCGGTGGAAATCTGCGGAATGCCGAATTCTTGCTTGATGAAACCTGCCTGTGTTCCCTTGCCGGCCCCCGGGCCGCCCAGCAATATGACTCTCATGGCCTGTCTCCTATTGAATGATTCTTGCGGCCGGCTTGGCTCGCGCGGCTCTGGCGCCCACCCGATCGCAGGCGTGACGGCGGTCACTCTAGTCAACATGGAAGGCAAGCGAAAATCAGGATTTCTTACCGTTTCGATAAGCAATGAACATATCGGACGCCTTGCACCCGACGCCGCGCCGGCGCACCATGCGACAATCCCCGCATGCCCGCCGCCCTCCCCCTGCGCCACTTCCTGCTCGCGCTTGCCGTGGTCGCCGTCTGGGGAATCAATTTCGTGGTCATCAAGTTCGCCCTGGGGCAATTGCCGCCGCTCCTGATGGCGGCCCTGCGCTTCGCCTTGGTGCTGGTTCCCGGCCTGTTCTTCGTTGCGCGCCCAACGGTGCCGCTGGGCAACCTGGCGCTTTACGGCCTGCTGATCGGCGCCGGTCAGTTCGGCCTGCTCTATGTGGCGATGAATGGCCACATTTCGCCGGGTCTGGCCTCGCTGGTGATCCAGATGCAGGTGTTCTTTACCATCGCTCTGGCGATGCGCCTTTCCGGCGAACGCGTGCGGCGTTTCCAGTGGTTGGCCCTGCTGCTCGCTGCGGGCGGCATCGTGGTGATCATCCTGCATACCGACGGCAGCACCACGCCGCTCGGCTTGTTCCTCGTACTGCTGGCGGCGCTGGCCTGGGCCGGCGGCAACATCGCCGCGAAACAGGGCGCACCGGCCAACATCCTGGCCTACGTGGTGTGGTCGAGCGCCTTCGCGGTGCCGCCGCTGCTCGTGCTGTCGCTGGCCGTCGAAGGCTGGCAGGCGATCGGCGAAGCGCTGCGAACCGCCGATGCCGCGGCATGGGCGGCGGTGGCCTGGCAGGCCTGGGGCAATTCGCTGTTCGGCTACGCGGCCTGGGGCTGGCTGCTGGCGCGCCACCCGGCGGCGACGATCACGCCGATGGCGATGCTGGTGCCGGTGTTTGGCTTCGGCGCCTCGGCCCTGTTCCTGGGCGAATCGCTGCCGCCGTGGAAGTTGGCCGCCGCCGCGCTGGTAATGGCGGGCCTCGCCATCAACCTGCTGTGGCCGCGACTGCGGGCGGCGCTGGCGAGGCGCGGCTGATCCAGAAGTCGGCGCTGGCCACACGGCGGCGAGATCGTAACCGGCAGGCCCAGGGTGGCGGAATCCCTCCGGCGGAGCCACGCACCTGCCGATAAGGACCGGGAAGCCGATCACGCATGACAAAACCCGCTACCATGGCTCCCGCCTTCCACTGCGACCCACCACCTGAATCCGACATGCCCCAAAGCCTGCTTGCCGCACAAAAGCGCGAACGCGACCGGATACTTGCCGGACTGGTCAAGATCAAGGGCTTCATGCCGCTGCTGATGAAACCGCGCAACGGCATGCGCTGGACACCCGACGAGCGTACCGAACTGACCTTGCAACTCAGGGCCCTCGCCCACCTCTCGCCCTACCTTGCGGTGGCGGTTCTCCCCGCTTCCTTCGTTTTTCTGCCTTTGCTGGCATGGTGGCTGGACAGGCGGCGGCAAACGCGCGACCCATCGCCGTCGGGGCCTGATGGTCCGGGCGAGGCTTGCGAAAGGCATGATCCGGCGATCCAAAAGCCCGTGGAGAAGCGGAGATTCCCGTCTTCCGTGGGTTTGCTCTGGTGTGGCGAATGGCATAATCCGGCCCATCTTCACTCGGGGCCGGGCCTGCAATGACCGAAAAAGACGCCGCGACACTGGCAAAGCTGGTTGCCAGCTGCCGCAAGCAGATGGAAGACGACTTGTGCGAGTTGTTCGAGGAACTCGGCCCGCTCCTGATCCAGGAGATCACGTCGCGCACCTATCCCGCCCGCGAACCGGAGCGGCGCATCGCCGCTGCCACGCTCAAGCTCGCCCTGTCCACCGACTGGGGCAAGGTAACGTCCGCCCTCAAGGCGGCGCTTGCCGCCCGCGAGACCAAGCTTGCCAGACAGGGGGTCGAATCGCTGGATCCGGCCAACCTGCAGCTGCTCAGCGACGCCGAAGAATCGAAACAGCTCGCGTCCCTGCAGATCCTCGACCAGCTTGTCGCGTCGTGCCGGGAAGAGACCAACGCACTGGAACGGCGGATTTCCTACCTGGTGCTGCGCAGCGCGATGACCCCGGGGGACACGGCGTTCAAGGCCGCGTCACTGTGGACCTGCGTCCGCTCCGCCTGCGGCAAGGTCACCGATGACACGGCGGCCGACATACTGCTGCTGAATATGGTGGGCAATCACCTCAGCGTCGAAATGCCCCAGCTCTATCGCGTCGTCAACGAAGCGTTGATCGATGCCGACATCCTGCCGCGCCTCAAGCGCAGCTACCGGGATATGGCGACGGTCGACCCTGAGCAGGCCGCCGCCGAATCGGCCAAGGTAACGAGCACCCTCGACCGTCTGGTGAAGGCGCGCACCAAGGACGGCAATGCCGCCGCCACCGGGCCCGGCGACGGCGGCCTGAAGCTCTTCGACTCGATGAAGGCGCTGCAGACGACACCGCCGCAGACCCAAACCGGCACCCCCACCAACGTCGTGCGCATGGCGCGCGACAGCGGCGCGGGGCGCGACGTACGCCCGCAGGAGGCCGTCTCGCTGGACATCGTCGCCGAACTGTTCGACCTGCTCTTCAACGATCCACACGTCGCCGAAGGCATCAAGGTGCTGGTGGCCCGCCTGCAGTCCACGGTACTCAAGGCGGCAATGCTCAACCAGAGCTTCTTTGCCGACCGCAGCCACCCGGCGCGGCGCTTCCTGGACAGCATCTCGACCGTGGCGGTCCGCTGGGGCAAGGTAGTCAATGCCGACGATCCCTTCTACCTCAAGCTGGCCGAACTGGTCGACAAGGTCCATGGGACTTACGACGGTGACATGGCAGTGTTCGATGCCGCGAACGTGGAGCTGGATTCCTTCCTCGCCGAGCGCGAGAAGATCGAGGAGCAGCAGGATCGTGAACTGGCCGACGCCGTACATGCCCGCGAGGAGGAGATCCGCCTCGGCCGGGCGGCCCAGATGCGCGCGCAGCGGACGGCAAACCAGTGCATCGCGCGGCTGCTGGGGCCGCAGGTCCCGATCCAGATAGGGGATTTTCTGCGCAGCTACTGGCGCGACGTGCTACAGGGAAGGATCTCGCAGAGCGGGGAGGATGGTGAGCCCACCGAAGACGGCCTGCGCACCGCGGTCGCACTGATAGTTGCCGTGACCCCCAAGCACGCTCCGAATGAGCGGAAGCGGCATGCCGCCGCGCTGCCCGGACTGCTGAAGAAGCTCCACGCCGGCCTCGATGAAATCGGCACCTCGCCTTCCGAACGCAAGACTTTCATGGACTTGCTCGCAGAAATGCAGTTTGCCGCACTGCGCGCGGAGAAGCAGAAACCTGCCACCGACGAGGATCAGCCGGTGGCAGGAGGAAAGCCGTCCGCCCGCGGTGCCGGCCCGACCCTGCAGGTCAGCCACTCCACCAAGACGGGTATCCAGGTGCAGGACATCTCGCTTCCCGGCCACGGCGAACTCGACGCGGAAGACACACCGGAACGCGCCGACCTACGCCGCGTTCGCCAGCTGGTTCGCGGCGACTGGGTTGATTTCATTACGGCGGGACAAGCCCGCCGCGAGCGCCTGACATGGATCAACCCCGACCGGACGATGTTCCTCTTCAGCAACGGCGCAACGGCCAGCGCCATTTCCATCACGCCCGAAGCCCTGGCGGTTCGGCTGCGGAACAAGACGGCCAGCATCGTAGTCCCCGACCGGCCTATCTTCGAACGCGCACTCCAGGGTGCGATCCGCTTTTTCGACAAGCTCCTGACCGAGGCCAAATAGACGGCGCAGCCGACACGGCGCCTCAGCGCGCCACGAGCGTCCCGGTCAAGCTGGCCACCAGGCGCTGCAGCGCGCTTGCCGGCGAAGCATTTCCAGCCCGCTCCAGACTTATCCGCGCCGTGCCACGGACGGCCTCGGCCAGCACCTTTCCGCCACACGGAAGGCTGAGGCATTGGCCTGCGATCAAGAACCGGTCACCGGCCATGGTCTCCGCGGTGAGCCAGACGATTCCCGCGTCGACGCGCAGCAAGGCGCTGGCCGTATCGTCCAGGCGCAAGGGCTGGTCAGGTTGCAGAATCAGGATTTCGCGATTTGCCATGGCATACCTCCCGTCAAGGCCTCCATGCTAGGCACGACAACCGAAGCAATACAGTGACACGCCAACGCAATTGTGACCGTGACAGTAACGCGCAAATCAGACTGTACCGGTTGATAATGCCCGGCACTGTGTGGGTCCCCCACCGACTGCCAAGGCCACAATCCACCTCATGCTCTACGAGAACCTTGCCAACGAGTTCGCCGGCCTGATCGGCAGCGGCCAGTTGCGGCCCGGCGACCGCCTGCCCTCGGTGCGCCACCTGTCGCGGCAGCGCTCGCTGTCAATCTCCACCGTGCTGCAGGCGCTGCGGACACTGGAGAGTCGCGGCATGGTCGAAGCACGTCCGCAATCCGGCTACTACGTGCGCCATCGACCGCTGCGCGCGCCGGCGGCCGCCCCGGCCGCACCGGCGGAGGCCGTTGAAGTTGGTGTCAGCAGGCGCCTGGTAGAGGTCCTGCGCGCCAACGAGGCGCCGGGAATGGTGCCGCTGGGCTCCGCCCTGCCGGCGGCGGAACTGCTGCTGGCGCCCCGGCTGAACCGCCTGTATGCCAGCATCGCCCGCCGCCAGCCGCGACTCCTGGCCAGCAGCAGCCACTCCAGCCTGAACGAGCCGCCACTGGTGCAAGCGATCACGCACCGTGCGCTGGAATGGGGCTGCACCATTGCGCCGGACGAACTGGTGGTCACCAACTCCTGCACCGAGGCGATGATGCTTTGTCTGCGGACAGTAACCGAGCCGGGCGATACCGTGGCGGTCGAGTCGCCGACCTACTATGTGATGCTGCAGTTGCTCGAGGCCATGGATTTGCGCGCACTGGAGATCCCCACCGATCCAGCCAGCGGCGTCTCGCTCGCCGCGCTGGAACTGGCGACGCGCAAACCGGCCAGCGAAGGCGGCGTGGCCGCCTGCCTGCTGATCCCCAATGGCGCCAACCCGCTCGGCAGCGTGATGCCGGATGCGGCCAAGCAGCGGCTGGCGGAACTGCTGGCGTCGCGCGGCGTGGCGCTGATCGAGGACGACATTTACGGCGACATCTGCTTCACAGGCGCGCGCCCGCGGCCGATCCATGCCTTCGACAAGAGCGGCAACACCATGCTCTGCACATCATTTTCGAAGACGGTAAGCCCCGGCTTGCGCGTCGGCTTCATCGCTGCCGGACGCCGCGCCGCCGATGTCGAGCTGCAAAAAACGCTCACCTCGGGCAAGACCAACCCCCTGACCCAGCACGTGATCGCCGAACTGATCGAATCGCGTGGCTATGACGCGCACCTGCGCACGCTGCGGCGACGCTTCGCCGATCAGGTGGCGCGCCTGCGCGATGCTGTCGACCGGCACTTCCCGGCGGACACCCGGGTCACCGAACCGCAGGGCGGCTTCGTGCTCTGGCTGGAACTGCCCGACGGCGCGGACGGCACGTCGCTACATCGGCGCGCGGCGAAGGAAGGCATCGCCGTGGTGCCGGGAGAACTGTTCTCGGCACGCGGACAGTACCGCAACTGCCTTCGCCTGGCCTGCGGCCATCCCTGGAGCCCGGCGCTGGATAACGCGGTCCGGACACTGGGACGACTGGTGGCGGGCTGAGCGCCGCGCCACCGCAGGTATTACCTGGTCAGGCGGCCAATTTCGCCGCCGGACGCGCGCGGCGCTTGGCAACGACAAGCTTTTTCGCGGCCGGCTTGCGCACCGTGCGCTTGGCCGCCATCCTGCGCTCGCGCGTCAGTTCGACCACCTGGGCCGAAACGCGGTGCACGCCCTTGCCGAGCAGATCAACGCCGAATTGCGCGGGAGCAGCGAGGCCGACCTTGTCCAGCACCGGCATGACGCGCGCATCGAGCGCCTGCTCCATGGCATCCCATGCCGCGACCGATTTGTCGTTAGCCGCCGCGACCGTGCTCTTCAGCAGCCTGAGATTCTGCGCGGCCAGATCGCCGGCCGTGGCGCCCAGTACGTTCCATACCTTCCTGCCCTGGTCGCGGGCGACGTAGAGCACGTTCATGTTGGCCGAAAGCACATTCACGGCGGCTTCCTGCATCGCGACCACGACTTGATTGGCGGCCAGGTTCTTCGGCAGCAGCTTCTTGGTTTTCAGCATGATTATTCCTTTCGTTGTTTCGGGCCGGCCACTGAGCCGGTCTTCCAGCGTCGACACTCTAGCGGCCGGGCGTAGAGCGGACACCCTAAAACCCTGGGTGAATCCCTCTAGTTTCCTGGTCTGGCGGTCGGTCCGCACGGGGCGCGAAACTCCCGCGGTCCGGTGGATAATCGGCGTATTGCCAATGGAGCCCGCATGAACTGGCTGGAAAAGATTCCCTACCCCCTGCTGATCGCCGCCGCCGTCTTCATGCTCGGTGCACCCTTCCTGCCCGAGCCACACCTGGTGGAGAAGGCGCGCATGTTCGCCGAGGGCCGCCTCACGCGCCCGCTGGATATCTTCGACGTCATCTGGCACCTGCTACCCGCCCTCGTGCTTGCATTCAAGTTCGCGCGCGGGCGCCGCGCGCCGTCCGGCCGCGACGTCGATACGGACTGAGAGTCGGCGCTGGCGCGACGGCGACGCAACGGCACCCGCCGGGTGTTCAGCGCCCTCCCCAGGGCATCACGGGCACCGTCGAGATGGAACTGGCCGGGGCACCCTCAATCAGCTTGCGGCTGATGGCGAGGTAGACCAGCACCCGGTTCTTCTCGTCCCACAGGCGCACGATGCGCGTCTCCTTGAACAGGATCGAGGTGTCCTCGGAGAACACGGTTTCCTCCTTGTCCAGCTTCACCGGCAGGGAAATCGGCCCGGTCTGCCGGCATGCCAGCGAGAACTCGGAAGGATCCTGGGCCAGCCCGAACGTGCCGGCAACACCCCCGGTCCGCGCCTGGCTGACATGGCAGGTGACGCCGGGCACCTGCGGATCCTTGAAGGCCTCGACGCAGACCTTGTGGTTGGAGCCGATCAGCTTCCAGGCGGTGGTAACGCAGCCAATGGTTTCCGCCGCCGCGGAGCCTGCGGCGAGCGCAAGCAAGGCGGCGATGAGGGTGACATGGTATGGATGGCGCATGATGGCTCCCGGATTGAGCCGCGGCGTCGTGCTCCGCGGCGGCATGGACGGATGGATTACCGCGTTGTCGTTCGCGTAGCGGACCGTCGTTGATCCCTGCGCCGAATCCTCATCCCTTGCGTTCGGCCGGCATCGGCGACGCCGGGATCGCATTCAGCAGGGGGAAGAACTCGCCGGCCCAGTCCCTGGGAACCCAGGTCGGGGCTTCGTGGCCGTCCTTGCGCCCGGCGTCGCCGAAGACTTTGAACCTGACGCCGTTTGCCGACGTGGAATCCTTGAACCACGCGTACTCCGGGTCTGCGAATTTGCCGTGGGCAAAATAGCTGTCGTTCTCGAAATAGGCCCAGAACTGTGGCCGGAAAGCCTTGGCCGATTCCTCAAGCGCACGGCGCCCAACGCCCCCATTGCGATTCTCGCAGGCCGCGCTCCAGGCACCGGCAAGATTGACCACCGCCTGCACCTCGCCCGGATGTCTCCCGGCATAGACCGAGGACAGGAATCCTCCCCGCGAATGCCCCATGAGGATCACCTTCGAAACACGGTGCTTTGCGCTCACCTGGCTGATCACCTGCCTGAGTTGGGCCTCCGCTTCGGGGACTTCACGCGTCAGGCTTCCGTAGTCACAGCGGCCGGTCTCCTCAGTGAAATCGCCTTCGGACTTGCCGCGCCCCTTGCGCATGTACACGACGAAGACATAGCCGTTTTCGAGCGCGAACTTCGAGATGTTGAGGAAACGCGTCGATGCCTTGATCGCCTTGTCATTGCCTCCGGTCGAACCGTGGCTCATGATGATCACCTTGCCGTTCCAGGACGCCGGCACGTATTCGAAGGATTCCAGCTTGATCTCCTTGCCGTCCGTCAATGCGGAATCCTTGAAGACAAGTTGCATTTCGGCATGGGCCACTACGTGCACGAGCAAGGCCAGGCAAAATGCGAAAACATGTTTCACGACTGAACTCCAGACTAAAAAAGAATGCCGACGATGGCGCCGCAAGACAGCGTCGCCAGCGTACCGGCGATCAAGGTGCGCGGGCCGAGCTCGAGGATCTCTGCGCGCCGTTCGGGCACCATGGTAGTCAGCCCGCCGATCATGATGCCGAG
>SXGT01813370.1_pt1 | contig 12562 bp, 10 predicted proteins | sample 3176221 | NCBI WGS metagenome assembly SXGT01 (sample SAMN11356862, study PRJNA531348) | freshwater metagenome | isolation source: freshwater sample F1-120 | place: China: Fuxian Lake, Yuxi | collected 2017-12-25
CGACCCCGACATCTTGATCCTGGATGAGCCGACCTCGGGGCTCGACCCGAACCAGATCGTCGAGATCCGGAACCTCATCAAGAAGCTCGGCGAGAATCGCACCATCATCCTCTCGACGCACAACCTGCCCGAGGTGATGGCGACGTGCACGCGCGTCCTCATCATCCACCAGGGGCGCATCGTGGCGGACGGAACGGCCGCGATGCTGGAGGAGCGCGAAGCGGAAACGCAGCGCCTGAAGGTCCTCCTGCGCAACGCCGATCCGGTGCTGGCGAAGGTCGAGCTGCAGGGCCTTCCGAGCGTGTCGCGCTGCGACGTCGTGCCGAGCGCCGAGGCAGGCGTGGTGGCGCTCGAGGTCGAGGCACCCAAGGGCGCGGACGTGCGGGCGGCGGTGTTCAAGCGCGTGGTCGAGAAAGGCTGGGAGCTCCTCGGGTTGACGCGCGAGACGCTCGACCTCGAGGGCCTCTTCCGCAAGCTGACGCGGGAGGTTTGAGGTGAGCGCGACCATGGCATTGCGGAATATCCGGGCGCTCGCGCGGCGCGAGAATGGCTTCTACTTCAACTCGCCGATCGCCTACATCGTCATCACGGTCTTCCTGCTCGCGTGCGCGGTCGTCTTCTTCACGGTCGAGACCGATGGCGAGACGTTCTTCTCGGCCAATCGCACCGAGATGCGGCGCCTGTTCACGGCGGTCCCGTGGATCCTCGCGTTCTTGGTGCCGGCGATTTCGATGCGCCTTCTGTCCGAGGAAAAGCGGACCGGGACGATCGAGTTGCTCGTCACGTGGCCGGTGACCGATCGCCAAATCGTCTTTGGCAAATACCTCGGCGGACTCTCGTTTCTCGCGATCATGCTGGCCGCCACCCTGCCGCTGGTCCTCATCGTCGCGACCATGGGAAAGCTCGACTTCGGCTTGGTCGTCGGCGGGTATCTCGGGCTCTTCCTGGTCGGCGCGGCGTACCTTGGCATCGGCCTCATGACGTCGTCGTGGACCAAGAACCAGATCGTCGCCTACCTGGTCGGCGTCCTCCTCTGCGCCTTTTTCTACTTCATCGACAGCATGCTCGGCCTCGTCTGGCAGGACGCGCGCGATGCGTTCGCGTTCCTGTCGTTCAAGGCGCACTTCGACAACATCGCGCGCGGGGTCATCGATCTCCGCGACCTGGCGTTCTACGGGACCGTCATCGCCGTGACGCTGGTCGTGACCTCGCAGTCGCTGCAAGCCCGCAACTGGAAGAAGTGAGGAGATGACCATGGCCATCGACACCCCCACCGCCCACCGGGCCGGCGCTGCGAAACAGTCCTCGCGGCGTGCCCAGGGCAATCTCCAGATTGCCATCGTGATTGCCGCGACGATCATTCTCGCGGTGCTCGTCAATGTCCTGCTCGGAGGCATGCGCGCGCGCGTAGACCTCTCGGCCAATCAGGTGAACGTGCTCTCGCCGGCCTCGAAAGAGGCTGTGAGCGCGCTCGACGAGCTCGAGGTCAAGCTCTACATCTCACCGGAGATGCCGGACAAGATCCCGCTCGGACCCGGGCACGACGTGAAGTTGCAAGGCGTGCCGCAGAAGCTGCGCGACAAGATCGCCGAGTACCAAGCGTACGGCACGGCGATGACGGTCACCGAGGTCACCGAGGACGTGGTCGGCGAGGCTGAGAAGAACCACCTCAAGCCGTTCACCGGCTCGGGCGGGTCGCTCAAGGACAGCGGGCGCTTCGAGTTCCAGAAGTACGTCTTGGGCGCGACGTTCCACTACCGCGACCAGATCGAGGTCCTCGAGCTGGCGCTCGAGCCGCAGTACTTCGAGTTCGAGATCACCAAGCGCCTCATCCGTCTGAAAGACACTGACGAGCGTGCCGGCAGCATGAAGGACATCCTCGCGACGACCAAGTCGCTCGGGGACGCAGCACAGGCGTGCACCAAGGCGCTCGAGGCCGCGGCGCCGAGCGACAAGGACGACAGGAACCCGCTGGCGATGCTGTCGCCCGAGGCCACGCAGAACAAGATGGCCGCGTTCAAGACGGCGCTCCCGAAAGTGCAGGAGGCGTGCGCCAAGGTGCGTGATGGGGTCGCGCAGGGCAAGACGCTCGCGAAGAAGAACGACGCGTTCGACCGCATGGTGCTCATCGCGGACGCGTTCCTGCAGCGCCTCGATCAGTTCGCCGGCGCGCTGGGACAGGCCGGCTCGGACCCGCAGCAGCCCGGCGGCTCTGGCGCGGTCGTCGCGCAGCACGGCGAGCTCGTCCAGATCGGCAAGGCGCTCGAGGGCGAGCGCGGCAGCGTCAACGACTCGCCGGGGCGGCGCCGGATCGGGTTCATCTGCGCCGGAAAGACCTTCTGCCCGTTCCCGGAGCACAAGGAGCTGATCCCCAAGGAAATCGCGGGTGCGCTGGTGCAGAAGAACCAGATCCTGCAACAGATGTTGCCGATCATCGACCAGATCCAACAGCAGATGGCGCAGATCATGGCGCAGGTGAATCAGGGACTCTTCAAGAGCCGCGGCTTCGACATCGTCAAGGTCGACCTCGACGACGAGATCCCGCCCGATGTGCACGCGCTGGTGGTCTACGGGCCCAAGGGCGACTTCTCGGACTGGCAGCTCTACCAGCTCGACCAGTTCGTGATGGGCGGCGGGTCGCTCATCGCGTTCCTCAATCCGTGGGACGTCAATATCCAGCTCTACAGTCCCAAGGGCGACATCGAGAAGCCGTCGCTCAAGAAGAACAGCTCGAACCTCTCGAATCTACTTGGAAACTACGGCATCAAGCCGAGCGGCGCGATGCTGCTCGACCCGCAGAAACACGGGCTCATCGCGCTCATGCAGTTCCTGCGGCAGGGCGAGCGCCTCATCCCGTTCCAGAGCCGCGGCACCGAGTACCCGATGATCCCGACGTTCGAGGACTTCGACGCTAGCGACCCGCTGGTTCGGTCGACGACGAGTCTGACCCTGCCGTTCACGACGACGCTGCAGCTGGAGCCCAAGCCGAACCTGCAAGTGACGGCGCTCGTGACCTCGTCCAAGAACGCGGTGACGATGGATGATCCGAATTTCCCGCTCGACCCGGGGGCGCAAGCCGAGAAGATCGCTGGGCAAACGGGTCAGCCGCACGTTGTGGCGGCGGTGGCTCATGGCACTTTCGAGAGTGCCTATAAGGGCAAGGCCGCGCCGACGAAGCTGGAAGCGTCGGCGACCGGACCGGACGGGAAACCCGAGCCCAAGAAGCCGGACGTGGCGGCCACGACCGTGCCGCGACGCGACTCGGGCGAGGGGCGCGTGCTCGTCATCGGCAGCAATCTCGGGCTCCAGCCGCTGTCGAACGACGTGGTCTTCGAGGGCTTCACGCTGCAGATGGTGGCCGGCGAGGGGATGGACTACATCGAGAAGTTCCGCCAGTACCAGGCGAACTTCCAGAACTGGTCGACGCGCATCAACCAGGTGCAGCACACGCTGCAGGAGAACCTGCAGTTCATGCAGAACGTGCTCGACTGGGGTGTCCAGCGCGGGGGACTCGCCGAGCTGCGGTCCAAGCAGGACGCGGCGCGCACGTTGGATCTGGCCGACGACAGCTCGCATGGAACTTACAAGGCGGTCGCGGTCATCGGGCTCCCGGCCGTGTTCTTGATCGTGAGCGTCATTCTGTGGGCGGTGTTCAGAGGCGCGCGTCGTCGGAGGTTCGCGCTATGAAGAAGTCGACGTGGTTCTTGCTCGCGGCGGTCGTCGTGGTCGCGATCGTGACGTTCTTGGTGACGAACAAGGGCACGCCGCCGGCGCCCAAGAAGCTGGAGGTCGCTGGCTACGCCAAGCCGGAGGAGCTCGACGCCGAGCGGGCGCGCGGGATGTTGGAGGGGCCGCTCTTCATCCCACATCCGGTCGACGAGATCGCGCTCGAGCGGGATGGGGTGGCGATGCGCTTTGTGCGCGTCGGTGACGCCAAGGACGAGCAGGCGACCTGGAAAGTCGTGGCGCCGGTCGAGGCGGTGGGCGTCAAGTACGCGCTCGAGCAGATCGTCCAGGTGTTCAAGACCAAGACGGCGAGCCGCGAGTCGAAGGTGTTCAAGGAAGCGGATGCCAAGCGCTTCGGCTTCGAGCCGGGGCGCAAGATCCGCCTCACGCTCAAGTCCCAGGGCGCGGTGTGGAACGGGGTCGACTGGTACGTCGGCGACGTGCGCAAGGGTGACCGCGCGGGCGCGGAGGGGGCTGACGCGGACACGTGGGTGATGGCGGCGGGCGACGCGACGACGGTGTACGCGATCGGGGGCAAGGATCTCAGGACCCCGTGCGACAAGGGCCTCGATGAGCTGCGCGACAAGAAGGTCTTCGACTTCAAGGCGGAGGCCGTGAGCGAGATCGGCGTGACCACGCCAGGCGGCGAGAAGATCGTGATGAAGGGCGAGACGGTCGAGGTCCCGCCCGCGCCCGAGGCGCCTCCGGGGCCCGACGGCAAGCCGGCGGCCGCGACCAAGAAGACGACGTGGACCCTCGTCGAGCCCGCAGGCGTGAAGGGCGACGCCAGCATGGACGCGTATGCGCGGGCGATCGCGGGGCTCACGGTGACGGCGTTCGTCGCTCTCGACAAGCAGAGCGACGAGGCGAAGAAGGCGCTGGCGGGACCGGTGTGGACGGTCAGCGTCAAGGTCGGCGACAAGGTCAGCGTGCTCAAGCTGCAGGACGGCGGCAAGGACGCGATCTGGGGGCAGATCGGGGGCAAGAACGAGGTGTTCTCTGTCGCAGACTGGGCGGCCAAGGGCGTGCGCAAGGGGCTCGAGGAGCTCGAGGATCGGACGGTCCTGAATGTGGCGCCCGATGCGCTGACCGCGCTGACGCTGAAGACCGACGGCGGGCCGGTGACGATCACGCGCACGGCCGGGGCGTGGGCGTTCACGGCGCCGGCGCTGCCCTACCCGGCCGATCCGGCGGCACTCTTGGCGCAGCTCGGGAAGGTGACGGCGGTGCGCTGGGCCAAGAAGGACGAGGTCGAGGAGGCGCGCAAGGCGCTGGCGGCGCCGGAGATCGAGGCCAGCTTGCAGGTCGGGGAGACGGTGCACGCGCTGCACTTCGGGCCGCTGATCACGGGGTTGACCGCGGACGCGGGTGGCGGCGCGGGCCAGAATCGCTGGGCGGTGGTCGGCGACGTGACATCCGGAAAACCGTTTCTCATCCAAGACTTCGGGGCCAAGCGCTACAGCACGACGACGGACGCACTGCGGCTGAAGCGGCTCCTCGGCAAGGCCAAGGAAGACATCCAGCAGCTCACCGTGCAGCTGGCGGGCAGCGAGGAGGTCGCGACGCTCGAGCGTCCTTCGACCGGCGGTGAGCTCGCGCTCGTCGCGATGCCGGCCGGCAAGAAGGCGAACGAGGGCGTGATCCGGACGCTGCTGAGCACGGTGACGGCGCTCGATGCCAAGGCGTTCTTCGACGCGAAGAAGCCGGCCGAGGTCGGGCTCGCGGCGGGGAAGGCCACGAAGATCGGGCTGCGTCTCGCGGACGGTACCGCGGTGACGGTGTGGCTCTCGGCCGAGCAGGCCGGCGACAACGCGGTCTACGCGATGATCGACCAGGGGCCGCTGGCGAACGTGGTCGTGAGCATCAACGAGTTCCAGGCCAAGTCGCTGTCGAAGAAGCCCGACGAGCTCGTCGAGAGTGGCCCGGCGGCGGCGAACCCCTGAGCAGATTTCAGGGCGTGGTGACCGGATTCAGGTAGCAGGGCCGCTCGCACATGTAGCGGGCGTCGCCTGTTTCCGGGTTCTCGAGCTTCTTACAGCCCCAACCGGACGGGCAGCGGTCGATGGGATCATCGGCGCACGGCACGAGGCAGAAGTCGCCGAGCGCCTTGCCGTCGGCGTCCTGGTACTGCACGCAGAGGTTCGGCTCGGGGCAGCTCGGGTTCGTCTCGGCGGCCGCGTCGCAGCTGGCGCAATACGGCATGTCGGCCGGGTACGGGACGCAGGCGCCGCTGGCGTGATCGCAGACCTTGCCGAAGGCGCACTCGAAGTGGTGGAGGCACCCCTTGTCGACGCAGGCTTTGTCTGCGCAGACCTTCGCGGCGTCCTTGCAGTCGGCGTCCTCGAGGCAACCGGGCGCGCACTGGCCCGTCTCGCGGCTGCAGTAGGTCGCGGGCGCGGGGCAGTCGGCGGCCTTCTCGCAGGCGCCCGGGATCTTGCAGTGTCCGGCGTCGCATTCGGCGGGCGCGGTGCAGTCGCCGTTGCCCCCGCAGGGCGGGACGCAGCGCGCGGACGCGCAGACCTTGGCGTCGGGGCATTGGCCGTCTTCGGTGCAGCCGGGGCCGCACGTCTTCTTCACGTCCTGGCAGATCTCGCCGACGGGGCAGTCGCCGTCCGTCTGGCAGAGCCCGAGCGCGTCGCAGCGCCCCGAATCGGGGGTGCACTGCTTGAGGTCGATATGCGCGATCGTGCGGCAATGGTAGCCCGCCGGGCACGCGACGTCGGTCACGCAGGCGAGGCCGCAGAAGTTGCCGCCGCTCGCGAACGGCAGGCACGCGCCCTGATCCACGCAGCCGTGCTCGCCGGCGCAGGGCTCGCAGAGGGCCGCCTGGGGCTCGCAGTGGCCCGTACAAGGGTTGCACCAATTCGGAACGCCGCAGTTGCGATCCTCGGTGCACGCCTTGCCCGTCGGGACGACGCAGCTGCCGTCACAGGCGCAGAGCGCGCCGCTCTCTGCGCAGTCGTCGGCGGTCGCGCAGAAGCTGGTGGGGCCGCTCGTCTCGCCGCCCGCGTCCAGGGTCTCACCGTTCGCGTCCGAAATGGTCACGGTCGTCTCGCCCGTCACATCGCTCAAGGTCGCAGCGCTCGTCGCGTCGCCGCTCGCAGCCTTGTCCGCGCCGCACGCCGCCAAAAGCGCAAAACTCAAGACGAAACCGCCGCGAGCACGCGACGCGCTTGGCCCCGAACCTTCCATCTCGATCCTCCCGCACACCCATGGCCAGGCGACGCGAGGCACGCTCAGTACACGCCCATCGCGTAGAAGGCGCCGCTGTTGCCGAACACGTAGAGCGTCCCGAACGCGAGCTCGGGGGTCGCGCGCACGCCGCGCCCGTCGTCCCACTTCATGATCGTGTGGCCCGAGCCGCGCTCGAGCACGGTCATCGCCAGCCCGGCCGGCACGAAGAGGTATTTTCGGCTGAGCGCCGGCACGCCGGCCCACTTTTCTCCGACGTCGGAGACCCACCGAACGTGCCCGCTATCGCCTTCGATCGCCCACACACGCCCCGACGCCTGCGCCACGTAGAGCACGCCATCGTCGAGGACCGGCGATTGGAAGCCTTCGCCCTTGATGCTCCAGGCGATGTCGCCCCCGTCCGCCGCGAGGCCGAAGAGCCCGCGCCGAAACGATCCGACGACCACGACGCCGGCCCCTACTGGTGCGGCCCCGGGCTTGGTCGCGTCCGCGACGGCCGGCACCCAGACGGGCGTCGTGTCGACGTCGGCAAAGTCCTTCTTGCCGCCGCCCGAGAGATCGGTCGACCAGGTGGTCGCGCCGTCGAGCTGCGCGTATGCGACGACAGTCCCGTCGGCAAATCCGGTCACGACGTTGTCGCCGACGAGCGTCGCACCCGCGGCGCCAGCCATCGTCAGCTCGGTCTCGGCGGGGCGCGTTTGCTCCCAGAGGCGCTCGCCCTTGTCGGCGGAGAGGGCGGTGATGCGTCCGTCCGCGCTCGTAACAAAAATCCGCGCCTTCGCGGGATCCGCGCCACGCGACACCACGGGCGGCGCCGTCATCGCCTGCCCCGGATGGTCGCTGGTCCAGCGAATGCGCCCGTTGCGCACGGCGATCCGATAGACGTGCCCGTCCATCGACGCCACGAGCGCGTCGTCGTCGCCGATGGCGACCGGCTGTGCGGCGTTCGGGCCGCGCGTCGTCAGCTCCCAGACCGTGCGCCCGTCGCGCGCATCGAGGCCCAGGACCCGCCGGTCCTTGGTCGGAACGACGAGGAGTCCGTGCTCGGGCGTCGCGTCGGACCGAACGAACAGCGCGCGCGCCTCTTCGCTCGGGTGGTACGCGAACATCTCGAGATCGTAGAGGCGTCGCGCCCACTCGACGTCGAGACGCTGCTTGGTCGCGTCCCCCACCGGGGTGAAGACGCCGCAACCCGCGGCCGCGGAGAGCGCCAGGACGAGGCCGGACAGGCCGGGCGCCGGGGTGCGGAGTCGCATGTCAGTCCAATAGCTCGAGCTTGGACTTGAGCTCGCCGCGCGTACCGCCCGGGGCGTCGGACTCGTCGGGCGCTGCGCTCGACTTGGGAAGAGCCGCCAGCGCTTGCTGGTAGGCCGCCTTCGCCTTGCTGGCATCGCCGGAGCCCTGGTTCAAGACCGGGTTCTGGAGGTCGCCGAGGCGCAGGAACGCGTCGGCCTTGAAGCTGCCACCGACCGCCGCCGCGAGCGCCTCGTACTCGCGCGCGGCCAAGTCCCGCTCGCCCTTGGCGAGATGGGCGCGCGCGCTGAGCTCGAGCGCGATCGGGTTCGCGGGCGAGCTCGCGTGCGCGGTGCGCCAGGCCGTCACCAGCCCCAAGGCGCCGGCCGCGTCGCCCTTCTGGAGCTTGAGATTGGCCTGCGTCAGCGTCACGAGCTCCGCCGCGCCACTCGAGCCGTTCGCCTGCAGGTACGCCGCCAGTGCCGCCTCGGCGGCCGTGAGGCGCGCAGCCTCATCGGAGAAGCTCGGCGTGGCCGAAGCCGCCGGATCGCCGGTCGGGGGCGCACCGACCGGGGCTCCGATCGGCGCGAGCGCCGCCCGCAGCGCAAGCGACTGGTCGTTGCGCGACCCGGAGCGCGCATTCGAAAGGATCCAGATGACCGTCCCACCGACGACCACGGCGGCGACCGCCAGGATCAACGTCCGGCGGTGCTTCGACAGAAACGCCCACACGCGCTCGAGCCAGGCCTGGAACGGATCGGGAGCACGGAGCTCCTCTTTCGACATCTCGTGTTTCTTCGTCTTCGCCACAGCCAAGCCTCGCGCGCTTAAGAGCCGTGGATTCCTAGCCAACGGACCCAGGGATGTCAACGCCCGTCGGCCCCTCGCGGCGACAAGCTCCCGAGCGCCTGACCGGCCGCCCGGAACTGGGAGTTGACGCGCGCGCGGCGTGCCGCGAAGGTCGTCCGCGCATGGCACGCCTTCCGACATGGTGCGCGGTCGTCACGGCCGCGGGGGTGGCGGTGGCGGCGCTCCCGGTGGCGGCCCGCGCCGAGGCGGACGAGTGGGCCGTGTCGCTGGGCGGGTTCTACCGCGGGCTCAGCACGGACAGCGACGCCGACGGTGCGGGCTACAGCCACGGCGCCGGGGCCCACGGGGCGTTCCGCTACGGCCTCGACGATTTCTGGCAGCTCGGCGGGACGCTGCAGGCGGGCGTCAGCTTCGGCGCGGGCGATCCTGGGTTCGTGGGCGCGGCGTCGATCGACCTCCATTGGATCGTCGACATCGTGACGTGGGTCCCGTACCTGAGCGTGTCGGCCGGCGCTCTCGCGCGCGCGCCGAGTCCCGATGCGGGGTTTCGCCTCGACGCCGTGGTCGGAATCGGCGGCGGCCTGGACTATCGGCCCGAGCGCGGCTGGAGCGTCGGACTCGCGGCGCGCGCGGAGTTTCCGCTCACGGATCTCGCGCAGACCCCCGTCACGTATTTTGCGGCACTCACGTGGACGACCTACTTCGAGTGACGGAGGCACGCCCGAGACCGAGGCCGACGATCGCGGCGCTCGAGACCCGTCAGCGCGTGCGCTTGGCCGACCTCGAGCTGGCGTACGACGTGGCGGGGCCCGCGAACGGGGCGGTCCCGGTGCTCTTGTGCATGGGCGCCGTCTTGCCTGGACACGCGTGGCGCTTCGTCGTGCCCGAGCTCCAGGGCGAGCGCCAGGTGGCCTGGTTCGACAACCGCGGAACGGGCGCGTCGGGCGCCCCGCGCGGGCCCTACACGATCGCGCAGCTCGCGGGCGACGCGGCGGCGCTGCTCGCGCACCTCGGCTGGGCGCGCGCGCATGTCGTCGGCGTGTCGCTGGGCGGGATGGTCGCGCAGGAGCTGGCGCTTGCGCACGGTGCGCGCCTGCGATCGCTGACGCTCATCGCGACCCACCCGGGCGGGCTCTGGCAGCGCGTGCCGCCGCTGCGCGCATGGCCGCTCTTGGCGCGCCTGGCGGTTGCCTCGGCCCAGACGCGCGCGCGCGCAGCGGCGCCGCTCCTCTTTCCGCAGGCGTACCGCGAAGAGGTCGGCGAGGACTGGATCCAGGGGGTCCTCAGCCGCGACTTCCACCCGCCGATCACGCGGGATGGGCGGCGCGGGCAGCTCGCGGCCGCGATGAAACACGACACGCGTGCGCGCCTCGGGGCACTCGCGACGCTGCCGACCTTGGTCGTCAAGCCGGGGCGCGACCTCATCATCGCGCCGCGCAACTCCGACGCGCTGCACCGGCTCATTCCGGGGTCGCAGCTCGTCACGTTCGCCGACGCGGGCCACGGCTTGATTCGTCAGTACCCGCGCGAGCTGTGCGCGGCCTTGCGCGAGCACTTCGCGCGCGCAGAGGGCGCGCCTTAGCGAGCGAGACCTCAGGCCTCGGTGGGCGGAGCGCCACCGGGACGTGGACCGCGACGCCGACGGCGCCGACCGCGCTTGACCGCGGGCCCATCCTCGTCGCGCCCTTCATGCGGTTGCACCGGTGCGCGATGCGGGTTGGCGCCGCGCCGGGGACCGAGCTCGACCGCGAGCCCGAGGCCGTGGCCGAGCGCCGCGACCAGCCCGCCGAGGTCGTCGGCCGCGACCGGGAGGAGGCTCGCGTAGCGACCGAGATCGGCGAGCTGCCCGAAGGGGCCGGTCGCGCCGAGCACCCGGCGCTGGACGAGTGCGGCGTCTTCGATGTCGAGGTCGCGACCGAGGCGACTGCCGCCGGTGACCAGCGAGATGACGCCGACGAGGGCCCTGCCCTTCTCGGGTTTGTGGGCGGCGACCTGGCGCGCGACCGCACCGCCGGCGGCCTGGCGCGGCATGACCGGGACGGCCAGCGCTCCGAGCTCCGCGAGCATGGCGCGCACGACGCGCTCATCGCCGGCCACCTCGAGCGCGTCGAGGCGCGCCCCGTCGAGCCCCTGCGCCCCGGGGAACGCGAGGATGCGGAACGCGGGGCCGGCAACGACCCAGGCGGCGTGAACCCGCGCGCCGCCGCGTGCGTTGACCTCGGCGAGGGTGGCCGCGGCCGGCGCGTCGTCGGACGACTCGGCGACGACGACGATGGCGTCGAGTCCGGCGGCGGTAGCGGCCGTCTGGATGTCGGCGAGCGGCGCCGCATGCGCGGGGAAGTAGAGATCGACGAGCGCGAGGGATGGCATCGCCGACGCACGTACCATGCGGCGAGGCGCTCGGACAAGGCCGGCCGGCGCGAACCGGTCGACCTCCGGCGCTTGAGATGCGCCCGCGCTCATGCCAGTGTCGCGCCGTGCCGCGTCCCCTTTCTCGCTTCGGGCGCCTCGTCGCCGGCCTGGCGCTCGTCCTCACGGGCGGCGCGTCGGCACCCGCGCACGCAGACGACGACTTCGACTTCGGCACGAGCGCCCCACCGCCCTATGGCGACGGCTGGCTCCAGCTCGAAGCCGGCCTCACGTTCACGGACGTGGCGCTCCTCGACGAGCACAGCACCCTGGATTCGGTCGGCACGCCCGCCTTCGTCGTCGCGGTCGGCGCCATCTGGCGCACGCCCGCGCTCGACCTCGGCGTGCGCCTCGAGGCGCTCGGTTCGTTTCAGTTCCAGGGTCTGCAGCGCGACAATCGCGTCGGGCCCCAGTTCCGCGCGGTCGCCAACCTGCGCTGGCGCTACGTCGAAGACGACTGGGGTGCGCTCTTCGTGCGCCTGACCCCGGGCGTCGCGGTCTTGAGCCACGCCGATCCACTGCGCTTTCAGGCCTCGCAGGCCGCCGGCGGCGACTTCGACGCGGTCGATCGCTACAACCTCGGCTTCACCGTCGGCTTCGACTTCGGCGTGCTCGTGTACCTCTCGAACAGGATCGCGCTCGTCTTCGACATGGATCTGGTGTCGGCCACGACCAGCATCGGGACGCACGTGCGCGACGTCGATCTCACGATCATCCGGGGCGTCTTCACGGCCGGGCTCGAGTGGCGAATGTGAGCTTCGTTCACACTCGGATCTTCGGCGTGGACATCGGCGGCACCCGCATCAAGGCGGGCGCGGTCGACACGCTCGGCCACGTCGCCGACGAAACGGTCTGGGCGATCGGCGACGCCGACGTCGGGCGCACGCCTGAGGCGCTCGCCCGCGGCCTGGCGCATTGGGCAGACGCGATCGATCCGCGACGCTCCGTTCCGATCGGCGTCGCAGTCGCCGGCGTGATCAATCAGGGCGCGGGGCTCATCCGCGAGAGCCCGAACTTCCCGGCGTGGCGCGATGTCCCCTTTGCGCGTGTGCTCGCCGAAGCGAGCGGGCGGCGCGTCGTGCTCGACAACGACGCGAACGCCGTCGTGCTCGGGGAGGCCGTCTGGGGCGCGGGGCGCGGGGCCGAGAGCCTCGTCGGCTACACGCTTGGCACCGGCGTCGGCGGCGGCATC
>SXGT01927082.1_pt1 | contig 12562 bp, 8 predicted proteins | sample 3176221 | NCBI WGS metagenome assembly SXGT01 (sample SAMN11356862, study PRJNA531348) | freshwater metagenome | isolation source: freshwater sample F1-120 | place: China: Fuxian Lake, Yuxi | collected 2017-12-25
GTTCGGGTTCCAGCGTGTGGGTGACCTGATGTGGGCCGCCGGTGACATGCGGGCCAAGGGCTTCCTGCTGGGCGCTACCGCCGGGCGGACCACCCTGGCCGGCGAAGGCTTGCAGCACCAGGACGGCCACAGCCTGCTGGCCATGTCCGCCATCCCCAATTGTGTCGCCTATGATCCCTGTTATGCCTACGAGCTGGCGGTAATCATCCAGGACGGTTTGCGCCGCATGTATCAGGAAGGCGAGCAGGTGTTCTACTACCTGACCGTCATGAACGAGAATTATGCCCACCCCGCCATGCCCGAAGGCAGCGAGGAGGGAATAGTCAAAGGCATGTACAGGATCCGGGATGCCGGCAAGGCGTCAAAGCTTCAGTTGCTGGGCAGCGGCACCATCCTCCGGGAAACCCTGGCGGCGGCCGATCTGCTCAAGGCGGAATATGGGATTGAGGCCGATGTCTGGAGCATCACCAGTTTCAACGAATTGCGCCGCGACGGCATTGATTGCGAACGCTGGAATCTGCTGCACCCTGACAAGCCCAGGCGTCTCAGTTATGTCGAGCAGCAGCTGGCGTCCACTCAGGGCCCCATCGTCGCCGCTTCCGACTACATGCGGATCGTTGCCGAGCAGATTCGCCCCTATGTCCCCAGAGCCTATTCGGTTTTGGGCACGGATGGATTCGGTCGCAGTGATCGCCGTTCCGCGTTGCGCCGCTTCTTCGAGGTTGATCGCAACTACATCACGCTGGCAGCGCTGAAATCGCTGGCCGATCAAGGTGAGATTTCGGCCAAGGTGGTTGCCAAGGCGATCTCCAGGCTGGGTATTGATCCAGAAAAGCCCAATCCGCTGACTGTCTGAGGATTCCAAATGGCTGTTGTTCAGAATGAGGTTCATGTTCCCGATATTGGTGACTACAAGGATATTGAAGTCATCGAAGTGCTGGTGAAGCCGGGGGATGTCATCCAGGCGGACGATTCACTGATCACGCTGGAAAGCGATAAGGCCGCCATGGAGGTGCCTTCGCCGCTGGGAGGTACCGTGAAAAGCCTGGCGATCAAGCCCGGTGATCGGGTCAGTAAAGGTGCGCTGATTCTGGTGCTGGAGGCGGAAGCCGAGCCGGCTGCCCTAATCCCTGTACCAGAACAACCCCCGGCCGCGCCGGTCATTGCCCCTCCAGTCGCTGACGTCCCGGCCTTCAAGGCAGCGGAGCCCGCCCCTCCAGTCAGCCAGGCCAGCTCAGAGCAGGAAATTTGCGTTCCCGATATTGGTGACTACAAGGATATTGAGGTCATCGAAGTGCTGGTTAAGGTGGGGGACAGGATCAACGCGGATGACTCGCTGATTACCCTGGAGAGTGACAAGGCCGCCATGGAAGTGCCGGCACCCGTTGGCGGCCTGGTCAAGGCACTGCGGGTCAAGGCCGGTGATCGAGTCAGCAAGGGATTCCCGATTTTATTGCTGGAGGCCAGCGGTTCGGCGCCGGCTACTCCGGCGGCGTCTGCCGTGTCGCCGGAAGCGGCTATAGCCGCACCCCATGCAGCGGTGGCTGGAACCGTGGCCGTGCCGCCTCCTTTCCACCGTGCACCGGTTATGGCCGAGGGCCAGGCGATGCCGCCGCACGCCAGTCCGGCCATACGCAAGTTTGCGCGCGAGCTGGGAGTTGCTCTGGAACGGGTCAAGGGCACCGGCCCGAAAGGGCGCATTGCCCGTGAAGATGTTCAGCAGTTCGTCAAGCAGAGCCTGCAACGGGCCGGACAGTCTCCGGCAGGCGGTGGACTGTCCCTGCCAATGGCCCCGGAAGTCGATTTCAGCCGTTTCGGTCCGGTCGAAAATCAGGCACTGACCCGCATCCAGAAGCTCTCCGGCCCGAACCTGCACCGCAATTGGGTATCGATACCGCATATCACCCAGTTTGATGAAACGGATATCACCGACCTCGAAGCGTTTCGAGTTTCGCTCCGGAGCGAGGCGGAAAAGCGCGGAGTCAAGCTGTCGGTTCTGCCATTTGTCATGAAAGCCGTTGCGGCTTCCCTGAAGGCTTTCCCGTCCTTCAACGCCTCGCTGGCACCCAGCGGCGATACGCTGATCCTGAAGAAATACTTCCATATCGGGGTTGCCGTCGATACGCCCGATGGCTTGGTCGTGCCGGTCATTCGCGATGTGGATCAGAAGAGCGTATTCGATCTGGCCGCCGAGCTCAGTGATGTCAGTCTGCGGGCGCGCGGCAAGAAGCTGCGCGGAGCCGATCTGGAGGGTGGCTGCTTTACGCTATCGAGTCTGGGCGGGATTGGCGGTACGGCTTTCACGCCGATCATCAATGCGCCTGAAGTGGCGATCCTGGGGCTCTCCAGGAGCCAGATGAAGCCGGTTTATCAAGGCGGACAATTCGTCCCCCGGCTGATGTTGCCGTTATCCCTGTCTTACGACCATCGTGTAATCGACGGCGCACAAGGGGCGAGATTCATGGTTCATCTCAGCAGCACCCTGGCGGATTTGCGGCGGGTGTTGCTCTGAAAAACCCGGCGGCCCAGTCCCTTAACCAATCAGCGGTTTTATAAATTATGAGTGAGAATACCTCTTTGCATGCCGAAGTCCTGGTCCTCGGCGGCGGGCCCGGAGGTTACACCGCCGCCTTTCGCGCTGCCGATCTCGGCAAGCAAGTGGTGCTGGTCGAACGCTATCCCACCCTGGGCGGTGTCTGTCTCAACGTCGGCTGTATTCCTTCAAAGGCTTTGCTGCATTCTGCCCAGATCATTCACGAGACCGCAGAAAGTGCGGGCACGGGGGTCAAGTTTGCCCCGCCCGAGATCAATCTGGATAAGGTGCGCGACCATAAGAACAAGGTGGTGAAGACCCTGACCATGGGCTTGGCGTCAATGGCCAAACAGCGAGGTGTCACGGTTGTTCAGGGGGTTGGCCAATTCACCACGGACAAATCACTGGCGGTGGCCACCACCGGGGGCGAGCAGACCGTTACCTTCGGCCACGCCATCATTGCCGTGGGATCTCAGCCGGTCAAGATTCCGGGCTTTCCGCATGATGATCCACGACTGATCGACTCAACGGGGGCGCTGGAACTGGCGGATATTCCCCGGCGGCTGCTGATCGTCGGCGGTGGCATCATCGGACTGGAAATGGCGACGGTGTACCACGCGCTGGGTTCGGCCATCACCGTGGTCGAGCTAATGGATCAGTTGATTCCCGGCTGTGATGCGGATCTGGTTAAGCCGCTGCATCAACGTATCAGGAAGTGGTATGACAATATCTACCTCAAGACCAGGGTGAGTCGTATCGAGGCCAGGGCCGAGGGTCTGGAGGTCTTTTTCGAAGGTGAGGGTGCCCCAGTATCCGAGCGGTTCGACAAGGTGCTGGTGGCCGTTGGCCGTCGCCCCAACGGGCTGGGGATTGGCGCTGAAAAAGCCGGGGTGCGGGTCGATGAGCGGGGTTTTATCCCGGTCGATGCCCAGCAACGGACTAATGTGCCGGGCATCTTCGCCATTGGTGATGTGGTTGGCAATCCCATGCTGGCGCACAAGGCCACGCATGAGGCCAAGGTGGCGGCTGAAGTCATCGCTGGTCACAAGTCCGCATTCCAGGCATTGACCATTCCCGCCGTGGCTTACACCGATCCGGAGCTGGCCTGGATGGGACTGACCGAAACCCAGGCACAGGCGCAGGGCGTCGCGGTTGCAACTGCGACCTTTCCCTGGGCGGCGAGTGGTCGAGCACTCGGCATTGGCCGGCGCGAGGGCCTGACCAAAATCATCGTCGACAAGGAGACGCATCGTATTCTCGGGGCCGGAATGGTCGGGCCCAATGCGGGTGAACTCATCGCCGAAGCGGTCCTGGCACTGGAAATGGGCGCCGACGTTGCCGACGTTGCCCTGACCATCCACCCTCATCCCACACTCTCGGAAACATTCCCCTTGGCGGCGGAAATGATCGAGGGGACGATTACCGACCTCTACATAAAAAAGTAAATTACCTGTCCGGGCCTTTCCAGGGCGCTACCTTGAATAACAGCAGCATGCCGGGCAGGGTGGCGGCAAAACACAGATAGAAGAACCGCTCCCAACCCAGGGCGTCGATGTGCAACAGGGCGGTTTCGCCGATCCGGAGATCGCCGCCTTCGACGAGAAATCCCGTTAGCGAATTTGCCAGCGTCCGGGGTGTGGCTGACAGGCTGGTAAAGAGGGCGAATTGTGTGGCGGTGTAGGCCGGGTGGGTGGTGGTGGCGGTGAACGCAACGAAAGCCGCTGTGCCGAGGCCCACACCAAACGCTTCTGCGGCGATGATGGAAGCCAGTCCGGGGAGGGTGTGCCCCGCTGTGGCCAGCCAGGCGAAGCCGAGAATGACCACGGCTTGCAGTACCCCAAAAATCCACAGGGATCGGTTCAGGCCCAGCTTGATCATCCAGATACCGCCCAGTATCCCGCCGATGACATTCGGCCAGAGTCCCGCATTTTTGGCGATCATGCCGATTTCCGTCTTCGAATATCCCATATCCAGATAAAACGGCGTTGCCAGCGAGGTGGCCATGCTGTCGCCCAGTTTGTAGAAAAAAATGAAGGCCAGTACCGACAGTGCGTTGCCCCATCCTTTGCGACCGATGAACTCATGAAAGGGCTCGACAATGGCCTGCCGCAGGCTGGCGGGCGCCCGAACCGAAGCCGGGGGCTCCTTGACCAGGAGTGTCATCAGGAGGCCGGGCAGCATGAATAGCGCCGTGATGCCGTACACCCAGGGCCAGGATAGATGATCGGCAAGGATGAGTGAGAGTGATCCGGGAATCAGTCCGGCGATCTTGTAAGCATTCACATGGACGACGTTGCCGAGGCCCATTTCTTCGTCCTTGAGCAGTTCACGGCGGTAGGCGTCGATGGCGATGTCCTGGGTGGCGGAGAACAGCGCCACCAGGAGGGCGAGGCTGGTGATCTGAGCCATGTCGGTTTGCGGCGAGAGCCAGCCAAACCAGGGGATCATTGCAATCAGGGCCAGCTGGCTGAACAGCATCCAGGTTCGGCGTCGCCCCATGCTCAGTCCGTAACGGTCACAGAGGGGCGCCCAGACAAATTTCCAGATATATGGAAATTGCACCAGGGCCAGCAAACCGATCGCCTTGAGATCCACCCCGCCTTCGCGTAGCCATGCCGATAACAGGCTAATCAGAACAAACAGGGGTAATCCGGAGGAAAATCCGGTGACGACACACAGCAGAATTCGCTGGTTCAGCAGGCGTTCACGGAGGGAAGGGGTAGTCATAGTCGATAATGAGCGGTGCATGGTCGGAAAAGCGTGTGTCCCTGTAGATGGCAGCGTCACGCAGCAAAGGTTTGAGTGATGGACTGACCACCTGGTAATCGATACGCCAGCCGACATTTTTGGCCCACGCCTGACCCCGGTTTGACCACCAGGTATATTGGTCGGGCTCACTATTGAGCGCCCGGAAGGCATCCACCCAGCCCTCCTGGTCAAAGACGACATCCAGCCAGGCACGTTCCTCCGGCAGAAAACCGGAGTTTTTCTGGTTGCCCCGCCAGTTTTTAAGGTCGATGGGTTTGTGAGCGATGTTCCAGTCACCGCAGAAAATGTAATCCCGGCCAGAACGGGCACACTCGCCTAAAAAGGGCAGAAATCGCTCCAGGAAGCTGAATTTTATGGCTTGCCGTTCTTCGCTGGAGGAGCCGGAGGGAATGTAAATCGAGACCACACTGAGCTTGCCGAAACGAAGCTCCAGGTAGCGTCCTTCGGCGTCCATATCTGGCCAGCCTAGCCCTTTGATCACGGCTTCGGGTTTCTCACGGGTGTAAATAGCTACACCGCTATACCCTTTTTTTTCCGCGTCCAGAAAATAACCCTGGTGAGAATCGGGCCAGAAGTGGGATTCCGTCAGCTGATGTTCCTGTGCTTTGGTTTCCTGGATACACAAGATGTCCGCCTGTTGTGCATCCATCCATTCAAAAAAGCCCTTGCGGGCGGCGGATCGAATGCCGTTGGCATTCAGGGTCACAATGCGCACAGTCTTCGTAACCTGTTGGTAAATATGAACATTATTTTCTTGTTGTGTTGATTGCTACTCATCGGTGGCTACTCACAAAGCCATTCCCAGGCGGATTCTGGCACAAAAACCCCGCCTTTCAACTCACAGGCTGAACCCGGCGCATGGTCATGTTGATCAAGCCATTTGGCGGGTGCCGGGGCTGTCTAAATAATCCGGCCTTCATTTCTGTAATGCGGGCCGGGTTCGCAGTTCACGGGTCAGCACGGCCAGAGCAACCGCAAGCTCGTGTATGGGAAGCGATGCCGATTCGCGCGCATTGGCTTTGGCGATCTGGCCGCTTAGGGTATAGTTAAGCTTTTTTCGTGCCGATCTGTTCGGTCAATTCTCAGTGAGTGGATGGTACCCCGCATGTTCTTTCTGGATGTGAAATCAAGCCTTGCCCGTTGCGCCGCGCTGAATCTGATTTTACTGTCAGCGCTGGCCCTGGCCTTCCCTGGCGTGGCGGACGAGACACCGGCGGCAAGCGCGGTGGCCGCCCCCCCTCAGCCTGCCAATCCTGTTGGCACGGGCGAACCGGCGGCCGCCGCCGCCCCATCCAGTGAGGCAATAGATCCAGCGTCATTGCCAGCGGCTTCCCCCGCCGGCAGGCAAAAGGCAACCCCAACCCCAACCCCAACCGAAGCCATGGCGGCGGTTCAGGCGGCTGCCGGTGGTTCAAGCGGCAACCCTGATGCGGGGCATGCGTTTGGGTATGACGCTTTTCGCTCCGGGGGCGAACTCATTAGCGAGGGCCCCGTTGATGACAGTTATCTCATCAGTCCCGGCGATGAAATCGTCGTATCCCTCTGGGGACAACTGGTTGAAACGCTCAACCTGACGGTGACCCCCGAGGGGTTTATCGACCTCCCCGATCAGGGAGGCAGAATTCAGACCAATGGGGTGTCCCTGAAAGACCTCAGGCCGAGGGTTATGCAGGCGCTTTCATTGATTTACGCCGCCTACATTGACCCGCTGGACTCCTCGAAAAGCAAGGCGTTTGTCGATGTCCAGCTGGGAAAACTGCGCAAGCTGTCCATCTTTGTGGTGGGCGAAGTCAATAAGCCCGGTGCTTTCAATGTGAGCCCGGGTGTCGCCAATGTGATTAACCTGCTCCACAATGCGGGTGGACTGCGCGACAGTGGGTCGTTACGGAACATCAAGATCCGCCGCAACAGCGGAAAAATCGACAGTATCGATCTGTATGGTTTTCTCCTTACCGGCGAGATTGACTTCTCAGCGATCCGGTTGGGGCCAGGTGACTACATCGTTGTGCCGCTCAAGGAAAAGTCCGTCACGATCGAGGGCGAAGTCAACCGGCCCCACGCCTACGAAATCGTGGGTAATGAGGGTGTGCGGGATCTGGTCAGGTATGCCGGTGGATTTACTCCCGATGCCTACCTCAAACGTGTGCAGATACACCGCTACGAGGTGAATCGTGGGGGAGTCCTGGTGGATCTCGATCTCGATATTCTGAGCACTCAGCCAGAGGCCAATCCGCCGCTGATGAATGGCGACAAGCTGTCTGTTGGCAAGAACATTCAGGTCCGGAAAAACAGTGTGAGCATCCATGGGGATGGCATCACGCGAGCGGGAACCTACGAGTGGACGCCGGGTATGACGCTCAATGACCTGGTGGAAAAGGGCGAGGGTCTGCGGGAGTATGCCTTTCTGGGGCGAGCTGACCTGATTCGCACGGAGAGCGATTTTTCAAGGAAACTGTCGGTTCTCTCGCTGAATGAACTGTACCGCCGTGGCGATGACGGCAAGATCACCTTCACGGCCAATGCGGAAAAAAATCTGCCACTGAAGGAAATGGATGAGGTGATTATCCAGTCGAGTCCCGGTATGACGGGAGCCAATCAGTTCGTGACCCTGGAAGGGAAGGTGAGAGAACCGGGAAGATTCGCTCTTGCAAAAAACATGAGTCTTTACGATGTTATTTTTGCTCGCGGGGGATTCCAGGACGATGCGTTAAGAAAATCGACATTCATGGATACTGCCCATATTTTTCGAACCATACCGGGTCTGGTCGGGAAAAAGATTATCCCTTTCAATTTAGGGGCGCTGTTGTCGGGAGAGGCTTCGGCCAACTTGCCGCTTGAAGAAAATGATGTCGTTCACATTTACTCGTATGACGATGTGAGGGTTCACAGGCAGGTCAGTATTGAGGGGCTGGTCAAGAATCCCGGTGAATATGACATGGTGGAGGGACTCACGCTGGAAGATCTGATCGTGATGGCGGGTGGCCTGCTGCCCGAGTCCTTCAAGGCCGAAGCGGCGATTGCCCGGTCTGAGCGAGAGGTGCCGCTGACCGATGGGGATTTGTCCGCCTTGACGATGATGAGTGTTCCTGTTGATGTGAGAAACTTTATAAAGCTTCCCGCCGAACAGCGAACGCTGCTTAAGCCGGATGACCGGATAACCATCAGGAGTGTGCCGGGCTGGGAGAGGGTGGGCGTGATCCGGGTTCGAGGACAGGTCAGGGCCCCTGGTAATTACGCGCTGCCGCCGGGGATAGAGCGCTTATCCTCGGTCATCAAAAGGGCCGGCGGTTTGACCGGGGATGCCCTTGCCGAGGGGGCCTATGTCCAGCGCAGTCTGGGTATCATCAAGCTCGAAGAAAGGAATGGAAAAAATTACCGCGATGTCACCATCAATTTGCCAGCCGCCCTCGCTAATCCGGGGGGGACGGATGATATTGTCATCGAGCCGCAGGATGGAATTTTTATTCCCCGCAATTCCGGGGTGATCGAGGTTCGCGGGGCGGTTAACCGGGAGTTAACCCTGCAACACAAGTCAGGGCGGACCCTGGGCGACTATATTGCACTGTGCGGTGGCTATATGGGCAAGGCGGACCCAGCCGAAGTCAAAGTGTATGGCCCCAACAAGGCCGCGATTGCATTGTCCGTTACCGCCGGTACCGGCAAGAGCAAGGGTAAGAGTTTAGCGGCACTGGTGATTCCTCCGGGTAGCGTGATTGAGGTGCCCTTCCTGCATGAGAATGAGCGCCTGCTGACCGTGGAGGTGATGGGTGCGGTGAACCATCCCGTGATGATCCAGCACATGGAAGGCGCGCCCCTGGGTTATTACCTGAATCTCAGTGGCGGGTTCACCCAGGCGGCCGATATTGATGGCATGAGCGTTCTGGCGCCTGACGGCAGCCTGCTCAAAAAACAAGGTAACCAGACGTTTAATCCGGTGATTAAAGGGGGTAGCCAGGTGATGATTCCGGTCAAACCTGCATTAGATGCAGGCGTAAAATGACTACCGGGGATTCTGGCAATCGAAAAGTCGAGCCCGCTTCAAGGGCGGCCCCTGCAATAGAGCAGGATTCCATTCATGATTATGATGACGAGAGCATAGAGGTACTGCCAGTCATCAATCTGTTGCTCAGAAAACGCGGACTGATCCTGAAGCCCGCCGCTTTGCTGGCGCTGGCGGTGGGTTTGTTCACGCTGACCTTGCCGCCGGCCTACACCGCGACGGCCACGTTCATTTCATCGGGTAGCGCTGGTTCGGCTTCAGCGGCGCTAGGGCGCGAAGCCGATGCGGATTTGTCCCTTGTTGCTGGGCTGACCGAATATTATCAAGCCCTGCTGCAAAGCGATGAATTTCTGAAATCGGCATTAAAACGCCAGTATTCCAATGGCGTGAACAAGCCTCCGGCCGGGCTGGGCGCTGCGCCTCCCGATGAGCAGGCTCTGGAGGCGCTGGTGGGCTCATTGAAGGCGGAGAAGAGGATATCCATTGAAAAGGCAAAAGCATCCTCCCTCCTGGCCACTATTCTGATGCTGAAAGTCTCCGGGAGGGATCCGGAATTGGCCAGACAAATGGCCAGCAATGTGCTCGCTGAACTGTCGGCCTATGGCGGTGATGCAAGAACGCAGAAAGCCATCAAGGATAGGGACTTTATCCAGGATCGGCTGAATGAGACGGCGGCCAGGCTAAGGTCGGACGAGGCGGCTCTGGCCCATTTCTCCATGCGTAACCGCAAAATCGTGACCCCTGATCTTGAAAATGAGAAGACGCGCTTACAGCGGAGTGTCTCGGTTCAGGAGGGGATTTTTCTCGATCTTGGGAAAGAGCTTGAAGCGGCCAAGATAAAGGTTCAGGAAAATTCGAGTGTTTTGCAGGTTCTGGAACAGCCTGTCAGCCTCAAGACGGGGCCTAAAAGGCGTCTTTACTTGATGCTGGCGTTCTTTTTCGGGCTCCTGTTTTTCAGTGCCAGGATCATTGTCCGGGATTGGTGGAGCCGGCTCGACGACAGTAATATCCAGGAGCGGGAGCTCGTACAGCACTTGATGGAAATTCGGGAAGAATCTCTGGGTGCGCCGAGATCAATCGTTCAATATGTCCTTTCTGCCGCGCCCACTGTGGTCAGCCGGATTCAGGCATACCGCCGTCGCCTGCGGTCTCGTCGCGCCTGAATTGAGCCTCGCGAATTCATGTGAGAGTAACCGCATGAGCCAGCCTTTTCGTGTGGTGGTCTGGATGACCGGGTTCCTGGCGGGGGTGTCGGTGCTGGCGTTCATGGTCTGGAGCCGGCTCGTCGGCATCTTTGCCGCCAACCCCTTTTTCAATATCGTGATCTTGCTGGTACTGATGGTTGGCATACTGGCAAATTTCCGTCAGGTCATCCTGCTGGCGCGTGAGGTCGACTGGATCGAGGGGTTTCGGCAGTCTGACCCGGACGGGTTTCTTCCGCGTGAACCACGGTTGCTGGCACCGATGGCGCGTATGCTCGCCGGGCGAGACCGGAGCCGCTCGGCGCTGTCGGCACCCTCAATGCGCACCATCCTGGACAGCGTGCAGCTGCGGCTTGAGGAGTCCAGGGATCTCTCGCGTTATCTCATTGGTCTGGCGATCTTCCTGGGGCTACTGGGGACTTTCTGGGGGCTGCTGGTGACTATTCGCGCCGTCACCGACATTATCGGCTCTTTGAATGTGGGCACCGACGCCGTTGCCATGTTCTCTGCCTTGAAGGAGGACATTAAAGTACCGCTGGGCGGTATGTCGACCAGCTTCTCGACCTCTTTATTTGGCTTGTCCAGTTCGCTGATTATCGGGTTCCTGGATCTGCAGGCGGGTCATGCACAGAATCGTTTTTACAACGAGCTGGAGGAATGGTTGTCCGGGATGACCCGGCTGTCGTCGGGGAGCCACATTGAATCAGACGCCTCTGTTCCGGCCTATGTCCAAGCCCTGCTGGCGCAGGCCGCAGATGGTCTCGAACGGCTGCAACGGAGCGTCGCCGATAATGAACATGAGCGGCAGGCGGGCAATCACCAGTTGGCGGCCCTCGTGCAGCAGATAGAGAGGCTCAGTGACCTCATGAGCCGGGATGCGCGGGATCGTCAGGCCAGTATTGCGGCACAGGATGAGTTGCGGGGAGTATTGCAGCGAATCGCTGCTCAGGCTCATCCCGAGTCACGTTTAACCGATGAACTGCGGTCAGAGTTCCGGCTGCTCACCCGCACTATCGCGGCGGCACTGGAAACCCGGCAAGTGACCGGCAGGGATAGCCGATGAGCACATCCATTCGCCGCCGGCGGGGAAATCTGGATATATGGCCTGGTTTCGTGGATGCCCTGACTTCACTCATCATGGTCCTGATGTTCATGCTGCTGATTTTCGCCATAGGGCAGTTCGTTTTGTCCGATACCCTCGCCGGTAAAAGCCGCACACTGGACAGTCTGAGCTTGAGGGTTGCTGAACTTAGCAAAACAGCGGCAAAAAATGAGGAGGTCCGCCGTTCACTGGATGCCCGCATTGCCGAATTGACCCGGTTGTTGGATATCACTCAACTTGACCGCGACCGTTACAGGACAGCGCTGGATGAACAGGACGCCAGGGCGGTGGCACTGACTAACGATATTCAGGCACTCGAAGCCTTGAAACGTCAGTTCGAGGCAGAAGTAGCCCAACTGCTAATCCGCATGAATGCGTCGGTCGAAGCGTCCCGGCTCAAAGACGCGAAAATTGCCGAACTGGATCGGCAATTGAAGATGGTGTCTGCCGAGCAGGTGAGCGAACTGCAGAAATACCGCTCGGAGTTTTTTGGAAAACTGCGAGATGCCCTGGGTCAGCGCGACGATGTAAAAATTGTGGGTGATCGCTTCGTGCTGCCCAGCGATATTCTCTATGACTCGGGTTCCGCTGATCTGGGCGCTGAAGCAAAAGAGCGCTTATCCACACTGGTCAGCACGATCCGGGATGTCAGCCAAAAAATCCCTGACAAAATCGACTGGGTTTTGCGGGTTGATGGGCACACCGACAAAGTACCCATCGTCACCGGGAAATTCCCGTCCAACTGGGAATTGTCCTCATCCCGGGCGGTGGCCATGGTCAAGTTCCTGATTGCCCAGGGTATCCCGGCCAATCACCTGTCCGCAAATGGTTTCGGTCAGTATCAACCTCTGGATACGCAGGAGACAGCCGTTGCCCTTGCCAGGAACCGGCGGATTGAATTGCAGTTGACCAACCGTTAGATAATGGCGGGTAGCCTAGCGGCTGTTTAAGGACGA
>SXGT01069505.1_pt1 | contig 12561 bp, 11 predicted proteins | sample 3176221 | NCBI WGS metagenome assembly SXGT01 (sample SAMN11356862, study PRJNA531348) | freshwater metagenome | isolation source: freshwater sample F1-120 | place: China: Fuxian Lake, Yuxi | collected 2017-12-25
ACGCCCGAACCCCCGGCCTCCCGCCGAGCCAGTTAAGAGCGTCCCGACTTACCGCCCGACAACCCCTCGGGCGTTTTTTGAGCACCCAGGTGGCCCCCTTTTACTCGCTCACACTGGCCCCCTTTCTGACGCTCATCACCACCAATGGTTCACTTCTGACGTTTGCCGCCGCGATCAGTTGGGCCGGTGCCCGGAGTGCGCGTTGAGATACCAACTTGTCCGATTTACCATGCTGACGGAAGCGAATCGGCTGGGAATTCAAAATGCCGTGTGCCGTTAAAGCAGGGCAATTAAATTCCCAGGCTCACAGCAAGCGGAGGCCGCCTTCATGCAGACGCGAGAAGATCGCTGGATCAGCAAAGTATTGGGCGGCAACCGATACGTCATCACCGAGAAACTCGGCGAAGGTGGGATGGGTACGGTCTATCTAGCTGAAGACCGCAAACTGGGTTCATACGTCGTCGTCAAGATGCCGCACGCCACGATGCTCCACGATCGGGAGTTTGCCGCGCGCTTCCAAGTGGAAATCCAATCGCTCGTTTCCTTGACGCACGCACATATCGTCCGTGTCTTAGATGTCGGCCAGTACGGTGAGTTTCCATTCGTCGTTTTGCAGTTCCTGTCGGGTGGCAGTCTGGAATCTCGCCTGTACCCGGAAGGCCAGAACTCACCGCAGCCTCAGACCCTCAAGCAAGTTGGTTCATGGTTGACTGAAATCTCTTCCGCTTTGGATTTCATTCACGGTAAGGGATTCGTCCATCGTGACATCAAGCCAGCCAATATCTTGTTTGACGAAGATCAACACGCTTACCTGACGGACTTTGGTATCGCGAAAGTGTTGGCTTGCGAAGAAAACAATCAAGCAAAAAAGCTGACCGCGACCGGCATGATCCTGGGCACGGCCGAGTACATGGCCCCGGAACTCCTGCAAGGGAAGCAGATTGATCATCGGGTAGATCAGTACGCATTGGCTGTCATGGTCTTTGAAGCTCTCAGCGGGACTCGGCCGTATGAGGAAAGTAACCCTGTCTCTTTGGCATTTGCGCAAACACAAAAGCCAATTCCTCAAATTCATACTCGCATCGCCGGTCTACCAGACGAACTCTCGAACACTCTGAGCCGAGCAATGTCCCTCTCACCCAATGACCGCTTCACAAGTTGTGCGGAGTTCACGACGGCTATTCGATCTCTGACGCAGAATTTGGTTTCTCAAACTATGAGAAGGAAAGCCTCATCACAAACGACATCCATCAAGAGTGCGCAACGAGGGTCGGTCACCATTGCCACGTCGGACGTCGGTACACCGTCACGAGCCAAGTCAGCACCCCCACCTCCGACCGCCGAAACACAAATTACGAAATCTGTTCTCCAAAATGCTCAATCCTCGTCCGTGGATCTCTTGAATGTGTTACTCGGACGCCTCGCGACACGACTCACTGCTCTCATCAACATTATTGCGCGTGGTTTTTTGAAAGCTGCTAAAGCACTGTTCGTGAAGTTTGAGTTCGCAAGTCGTTGGAAGGCAACTCAGACACGCAGGCGAACAATCATAGTCGGCACGATAGCCATTCTCTGCGTCCTGCTCTTCCAGTCGTATTCGTTCGTTCGCAATCTTTGGAAACTAGATGGCACGCTCTCTGAGCTAGAAGTCAAATCTAACGATCCTTCAACTCTACGTTCATCCGTAATCTACTCAAATAGTGAAAAGCAGGAGTTTTGGGAGGGCGTAGCGGAGGGACAAACATTCTCGCTTAACGACCGGCAGCTATTCAGTCGAAAGGAGTGGCCGGCCACTCCTGGAGCTCCATTAACGGTGCAGCTTCGGTTTGTAATGGATGGCACGCCAAACGGAATCATGGTGGTTACACGCACGAATGGCGAAGTTGCAGGGCTACACGGTGGCGAATACCGACAGGGACTCGCATTTATCGTCGACTCTAATAGTGCGCGTATTCAATCCTCTTACTCGTCATTGAGTAGGCAACTTGCGAAGGACGATTTATTGCCAGAACTCATTGTTGGCCAAGAGTACAGTTTGTCAGTTCAGGACACCGGCACAGGCGTGAGGCTTATTGTGTTGTCAAGTGACGGTACTACATTAGCACATTTGACAGCCAATGCGCCTAGGCAAGGTACGGCAGAGAAAATAATCGTCCGTAAACTTGACATGACTCCCTCGCGGCCCATGAAAATCACCTCGCTGATTGTGTCAGGGGCGACCGGAAATGCGCGAGCAACCGGAGCGGATCGCAACGGACTTCAAGTTGGCACTGGTGATACAATCTGGGAGTACACAACAAGCCAGCCTGGACCAAGGTGGACAGAGAACGGTTTCGACACCAAATCGTGGAAAACTGGAAGGGGAGGATTCGGATTCAACAATGGGGGAGGGGTTTTTACTCTTAAGACAAGAACTCGCTGGACTGAGCGTGACATCTGGCTTCGGACTAAAGTGACACTACCTGCTGAAATACGTGGTGCTAGAGTTACCTGGCATTATTATCACGACGATAACATCGAGATATTTGTGAATAGACGACGTATAGTGGAACGCACTGGCTGGTCAACGAACTACGTTAGTGAATCCGAGTACCCAACAGCACTTGTCGAAGGCGAGAATATTGTTGCAGTTCATTGTCATAATGATGGATTGCCATGTGGGGTTGATGTTGGCTTTGACTGGCTCCATGTTTCCAAATGAATGCGGAGAAATCGCGAGGACGTAATCTCCAAGACGGAAGGTGATTCACCATGCAGACGTGCCCACGATGTCAGGCTTCGCTCGATCCAGGAGTACCCCGTTGCCCGCATTGCGGTGCAGAAATCCGGCCGATGGCGGGTCAGCGTCGCGTGACAATGAAGGAGCGAGTCGTCAAACCAACAATTTTGGAATCGGTTGCTGGTAGCCCCGTCGCAGCGAGACCCGTCACTCGCAGAGAGGAACGACCGCCTGAAAGTACCTCTCCTCAGAAGCCCAACAAGGATGACGCCGCTCAGAGATACCGTCCGATTGCACGCCCCTCGATTGCGATGCTTTGCCTGATGGACGATGACTCAAAAGAAGGTGAATGGATTCGGGTACGAGTACCGGAGGTGACTCTTGGTCGCGTTGAGGCCGACATTCTGATCCCACATGACGACCAGATTTCGGGTACCCATGCGCAATTGTCCCGTAGGTTCCAAGACAATCGTTTCCATTGGTTTCTGCGAGATTTGAATAGTACCAACGGCACATTCTTGAAGGTTTCAAAAGCTAAGTTGCACAACAGCCTTGAAATCCTCATTGGTTGCCATCGCTATCGCTTTGATTCTTCATTGCCAGAGATTGAACCTGAACCCAGTCAACAACCGCAGGGGACAAGAGGTTGGCGAGCGGTGTCGCCGACTGATCTAAAGAGCGTAATGCCTTCTCTCGTCCGACTCACCCCGGATGGCGACGGCATAAAGCTGAGTTGCTCGCAGCCCGAACTCTTGGTTGGTTCTGATCCGAGTCGCTCCACCTTGTTTATTGCAGACGATCCGATGGTCAGTTCTGTTCATGCCAAACTTTGGCGTGATCCGACGGGAAACTGGTTCCTTCAAGATGAGGGTTCCCTTAACGGGATTTGGGTGGCGATTACAGAAAAACGTATCGACACGGATGCTGCGTTTCAAATTGGAGAGCAGCGGATCGTTATTCGACTACCATAGAACGAAAGCGGAACGATGGCTGGCAAGTCAACATGGATCATTGGCAGCGCCCCCGATTGCGATGTCGTCATCGACCGAGACACTGTTTCTTCACATCACTGCCAACTCGCTTGGGTCGCACCTGTATTTGTCCTGGAAGATTTGCGATCCACAAACGGCACATCCGTTAACGGGCAGCGAATCACTTCGCTCGTCCGCGTTACACGGGCCGATGAGATTCTGCTTGGATCGCGAATCCCCATGCCGTGGCCTGATTCCCAAATTGCCGGGATTCGAGACACCGTTACCATCGGCCGCGAACCCGACAACGACATTGTCCTCGATTACCCCATGATTTCCGGCTATCACGCGCAACTGATCGTTGAGGGAGGCCGAACCTTTCTTCAAGACGCAGGATCGGCAAACGGAATAGCCGTCGGCTCTCCCGATCGCACCGTGAAACGCACCGAGATTTCTTCAAAAGACACCGTCTATTTCGGGAGTTTTGAAGTCTTGACTCGTGAGCTTTTCGAGAGAGCTTCGCGCAAGCGACAGCAATCCCACCTCAGCAGTCGTCCCAATGTCCTTACCGGCAACACAAAATCATCGTCGATGCCCTTGCCTTCCACGTTGCCAACAAGCCACTGGATCACCAAGCTTAGAAACCCTAGTGTTTCCGTCACGTTAATCATTGCTGTATCAGCGATACTTGGTTTTGCGATTTACAGTCGGCCCGGAATTACCCCCACGACACCAACCTCGACTTCCCAAAGTTCTCCATCGGCGATCCCGTCAGTAGTCCACATCCCACCAACTCAAAGTGTTGTTGATCAGGGTCACATTGGACAAATTGAACAGCCCCACAAAGAGAAGCCGGTGACAACTCCATCCGGCCCGGATCGCATCAAACGCAATCGCGCTGCCGTTCTCTGGGTTGGAATACGGGTCCGCGAACCGATGGGCACGGGAAGCGCACTTTTTCCACTCGCAACGGCGTTTGCAGTTAAGCCCAAAGTCTTGCTTACTACGGGTTGGATTGCCTCTGAACTCGAACGACACAGCAAGATCGAAACACGCCAAGTGATTGCTTTCCTAGACGGAGATGAGATTCCCGTCCAGGACTTTCGCATCCATCCAAAATACAACGCCCAAGAGCCGACAAGCGATATCTCTGTGGAAAATAACTTAGGCACATTGAAGCTGAAATATCCCGTCGAAATCTGTGATCTTGCCGATTCGAGCGAAATCACGTCGCTCGGTCTTGAGAGTCCTCTTTCATTGATTGGTTTCAAAACTACGCTCGGCCCAAAGGAGCCTTACGATCCCCTCAAGGTGACTAAGGACGAGCCATCCGTGAAACTTCTCGGTACTGCATTGCATCGTCCGAACTCTCCACCTGTCTATAAAGTTTCTTTCAACTCAGGCACTCAACAAGGCTTACAGCCGTTGAATGAGGGTGCGCCTATTTTCGGGACATCAGGGCGCGTTATTGGAGTTTTGGTACCAACATCGCAAACACTCAGAATGGTGACGACCTCAGCTACCAGTCCGTTGCTAACAGACTAGCTCGCCCTTTTGGCGACGGACATGCCTCGGAGAACTTTTTATGGAAACCTGCAAAACTGGAGCATCCATCGTAATGCAACTCCGGAAATCTATAATTAGTATTTGTCTCATTACTCTGTTTACACATACGCAACTGCTAATCGCCTTTGAAGATGATTTTGAGCAAGTTGTTGCCGGATTGGAGAAGCAACGACGAGAGATTGCTGCACGCGAGCTAGCCGATCTTCGCGCTCGACGCGAAACGCTTGAAGAGCGAGTCAACTACGCGAAAAAAGTGGTCCTGAGCAGCTTCCACTTGTCGGAGCAAGGCTTGGTTCCACAACCATCGAAGTCAGTCAAAACATTCCAGCGATGGAAGCAGCTTCGCCAAACGACCGCTCAGGGTCTCCTTGAACATCGCGATAAATTTGTTGGAGACATTGCCAACGGGAAGGCATTGAACTTCTTCCTCCAGGAATGCGGTCCTGCCGCCTTCGAGCAATCATTTTATCGAAAAAAACTCGGTGATTCTGTCTCCCCTGAAGAACATCAGCTTTTTCGTGAGATAACCGAGACCTACAAACTTTCAAAGCAAACGACACGCCACATCATTTGGACGCAAGGACTTGTCGGCCCGAAGCTGACCGGACGATTGAATCAGATTCCACTTGATACTCGCTGGCCAGCCTTGCTGAGACGCCCGGCATTTCAACCGCACACGAAGAAGATTGAACGCATGCGCGCTCAAGTTATTGACGAACTCAAGACAGGACAACCAGTATCCGCGAAGACCGCCGACCAACTCTTGGACGCAGTCCACGATTTGATGGAGCAATTGCGATTTACCAAGCAAGATGAAATGCGCCAAATTAAGGGCAAGACAGCACGTTCCGCCGACGACTGGTTTCGGTGCAATGAAGCCGAAAAGCACGTCAAGCTAATGGTGGCTGGGGCTTATCGCTTCGTTGAGGGCTACGAGCTTGAAGATGTTGTACTGGAGCCAGTGAAATTAGATGACGGAATTACGGTCGAAGCTCTCTTGGCATACATGCACGAGCATAACCTCGCCTTTGCCAAGGCGGATGCCAACGGACAAGCGGCCTACAACCTTATCTTCGAGATGACGGTACGTTACTACGTGGACATGTGTGCGTTAGAAGCATCCGTGAAAGACTCTGCAAATCAGATCAACAATATGAAAGCACAAGAGTATGAGTTGAAGCAGGTGGCCTTGGGAAATCGAATGAGTTCCTTTCAAATGGGGCAGATTTTTGTGGAGGGATTGAAAACTGCTCAAGCGGCATTCAGCAAATAAATGAGCACAACCCCGGTGCAAACAATAGCCGTTCCGGGGTTTTGTAATTTCGTCCATAAGTGATATACTGTATCTGAAATGGTCATCTTGCCCTCCGCCCCCGTCAACCCCTCCGGACGAGTAATCTACGATGCGATCATGGGGAAGATCGAGCCCGAGCTTGTCAGTCAAAATCTTTTCAAACTTGACGAGCTATCGTCGCGTGGGACGAAAAAGGAGAGGTCAGCTAGGAAGCGACGGTATGTGAATGCTTTGCGAAAATACAGAGACGAGTACGAGAAGTACCTGTCGTCACTCCGGCAAGCGGTTCGCCGTTTCGAGAGAGACGCACGGCGGTTTGCGGAGAGTGAGTCGAAACGGCTAAACGACGATCCCTTTCTTAAGAGCGTTCAGCCGTACTTCAACTGAGTCGCGCCTCTTTCCCCCTTTCACATGTTTCTGCCGAAAAGCCCCACGAGCGACGAGCACCGCATCGTGCGACACCATCCTGAAGACGAGAGTTCCAAACCTCGCGAGCGAACGGATGACCTTCAGGAAACGGCAGAGGGCAGCGAGGAAAGCACGAAGGAACAAGCTGAAGGATTTCTTGGAGAGGCGGAACGAGATTCTGCTGAGGCGAAAGCAAGGATCGACAAGTCCAAGAAGATCATGCAAATGGAAGGCGGGGATGAAACCCATGAGAGCCGCGACGTACTTGAGCAAAAGATAGATGCGCTAAATGAGCGAGCCAAGCGGTTGCGAGCGAGCCTTCCAGTCGAGTTTCTGACACAAACGACCAAAGGACAGATCATAGACACGCTTCGCTTTGGCATCAGCGAGGACAGCAGGACATATAAATGTGCGAATTTCGGCTACTATCGCGAGGTCTTTGAATCATCCCGCCTTCTAAAAGGTTTCAAAGTAATTCGCGAGGATCGGGACGGGAAGGTGTTTGCGTTCGATGAGACGCATGACCTTGGCGAGGATGGCGAGATCGAGGCGGAAAATAGGGATGATGGGCTCAGGCTATACCACCCGATTAACGCACTCGAAGCCATGATGCGTTATCAAGAAACAGCTTATTCGATGGACAAGATCAAGGAAGACCAGAAGTATCGTCAACTATTTAACGAGCGAAACCGTGTCCGTTCTGTTAAAGGCCAGATGTCGGAGACATTCGTTGACGCTGCCAATCCGCAAGAGGAATTTGCCGAGATCAATTCAAGAGCAAAGCAGTTTCAGGATGAACTCACGCAGCTCCTTGACCGAATACCGGAGGTGTCGAAGCAGACCGCCCTTCTCCGTTTGATTGGCGGCTCCGAAGTCGTGGTCGGTCGTGACGGCAAAATGCGTATGGCGTTTGCTGCTGAACATAGCCCGGAGTTCAGAGCACTTGCCGACAAACTTTTCAAGGGCCTCGCTGACCATGTCGAGACGGACGACGAGGGTCGCTACGCTGTTGAGGTGGCTCCGGAGAGCACCGCAAAACTCCTGGCGAGGCTGGAGCTAACATTTCTATTTCCAACCCACGCCGAAGATCCAACCAACGACGACTCCCTGGATAATTTGCGAAAGAAATTCGAGATCATTGAGAGCGGAGTTGAGGTTGAGACCCCAAGCGTGATGAATGAACACGCCCAGATGCTGAATGCTCGTTTGGAGCCATACACTGCAAACGGGGATATCTACTCCGACGAGGCTCCCGCCGGAAAGTTTCTCTCAGGAATGCAGTTCGGTGCCGACGATGCAGGACAACTTACCTTTTCGCACAAATCAACCGATGCCGTCTTCCGCTACTTCCAACAGATCGAAGACAGCGACACGTTTGACAGTTCGGACAAAGCGTTCCAGAGCATCCGTCTCAAGATGAAAGACGGCGTGTTCCACTCGAACGACCTTTCGTCAGACCGTGCGATAAAACTAATTGGTAGCTTGCAGAGGAAACTCAACTCATCTGAGGATGAGGTTGCAAAAGACCGACCACATGATGGCACCTGATCCGCGTTGTTAGTCGTTGAAGTTCTAGGAGCCGATGATCCGAGGCGTCGCAGCAACACACCAACTTCGACTTGGAACTGCTCCACTTTCAGTTTCAAGCGGTCAACGATTTGAACTTCATGTCGCTCTACGGCTACGGTTCGGCACTACGTTTCGCCAATGAGATCAGCAAACTCGCCAGCGACCGAACGACTCCCATCACAGCGAGGACTGATAGGCTCGCCGAACGACCTCGCGGCGATCAGTCGATGGTGACGACGACGTACTCGCCGTCGCGGATGTCTCTGGCCACAACTGACCCGTTGGCGTAGAGCTTCGCCAACCCGCCCGCACTCTTCCACGAGAGCACGAACTTCCCGCGGTCGTCCGTCCGGACACTGCCGGTCATTCCTCCCAGCCAGCCACTGGTGAGCCCGGACACTTTGATTCCCTCAGCGGGCGAGCCGCTCCGCCGATACTTCACGATCCCCGAAATGTCGCCGGCCTGCGCCACCCCCGTCAAAATGACGACACCGACGACTGCTAGCACGAGCTTCCTAATGAGACTGCTGAACATGATCTTTTCCTCCCTTGAGCTGGACGAGTGAGTAACAATGGTCCGTGGGTCTGTTCCACGAACGAACGCTGCTCGATTTCCTGTCGCAATTAAAGCGCCAAAGGGCCGCGTTTATATAACGGCGGCATCGACCGGCCGTATGAACCCAATGACAATCATTCGCGCCGCGACGCCCCGTACGTTCTCTGAACACTTTTGCGAATGGCCTATCGGGCTACATTACACAGCGACGTGGCGGCAAGTTGTCGGTCCGTCCGTCGAATTGGCAAAATGTCGCCACACCGCGTTAGAGTCGGAGAGTTGGCAATGTCCGGTCGGCAGGTCAATGACCTTCTTGAATACGTTGCATTGAACGCCACAGTCGTCGGGGCATTGTTTGCGGTGAATTATTGGTGGACTCCGAAGAACGAACTCACCGAAACGGAGTTGGTCATCGGAGCGATCATCGCGTTGAGTATTCTCGCGACGTGCAGTTCGCATATGTACCAGGCGGCCCGTCGTTTGTCGCCGCGACCGCGACCGCTCGACAGACGCTATTGGGCGGTTCCGCGACTCTCGTTGAGTCATTTCTTCGATGATGCCTGGAATTGGCTGTTTGGGTCGTTCTGTGGCCCGTACTTCGTCGGCTGGGGACTGTTTCTGTTGGGCGGCAGCGTCGCACAACGGGATGGGCTTTCAAGTCTCTTTGTCGGGAGTGCTGAAGGCATCGTGTATTCCGCTGTCATGGCCGTCGTCACAGTTCGTGAGTACGATCGCGGCCGACGAGTCATCTTGGAGGAACAACGCAACCAAGCCCGAATGGCCGAAGAGGCACTGATGCGTGAGAACAACAAGTATCAACTCGAATCTCAGGAGCGAGCGACGAAGCAAGAGCGAGCCAACGCCGCCGCAGAGGCCAAGCGTCGCTGTGAAGCGGCCCGTGCCGAGTGTGAGTTGCTGTATGCCCTCGCGGCCCCGGAGATCGGAGCACGGTTTTCAAAGCAAGACCTCAACGAGTTTCTCACGAAGTACATGTCTGATGCTTCAGCACCGGAAGCGGTCGAGCAGCGGGCTGAACAACTCAAGAAGATCATGCGAGAGCATCAGGCGAAGGTCGAACCGCGTCCCAAGTTCGCAAGTCTTCAAGAACTCTCCGCATGGTTCGAGCAACAAATGGCGGAGCTTCAATCCGTGCCCGATGAAAAGCTCCGCAAGTCGCTGGTCGTCCAACTGAAAGCGAAGTACAGCGACCTCACATCCGCCATGCTCTCTGAGATTTCGCAATGACCTCCTATTTGCTGGGGCACCGACGCGGCAGCAAGGAACCGGTTCGGATTCCGAGATCGAGCTTTGACACGCACTGGCACATGATCGGCGGGACTGGAAAGGGGAAGACGACCGCGATTCACACGATGCTGCATGGCCTCTTGCTTGATCCGATGCACGAGCCGTGCGTGGTTATCGTGGATCGAATGGGTAATCTGTCGTTTGAATTGCTGCTCTGGATGGCATCGGATTTTTGCACGGACGACGTTCGTGAGCGGCTCGTGTACATACAGCCGAGCCGCGAAGACGTGGTGATCGGGTTCAATCCCCTTCTCTACGACACGCTCGCTCACGGGTATTACAAGGTGTCGCGGGCGTCGGAGATCATTCTCAAGGGTTGGGCGTCACAGAATTTGGAAGAGATGCCAAGGCTCGGCCGTTGGCTTTTCAATTCGTTTTGGGCGGCGGCGCAGCTCGGCCTCACGATTGCCGATTGCGTCCACTTTCTGATGCCCGGTTCGCCGTACCACGAGCAGTTGCTGCAATGCCTGCCCGATAAGCTGCGGTACGAATGGAACGAACTCATTCACACTCGTTCGGCCGAGGTCAGCCGCATCCTCGATTCCAGTCGTAACCGGCTGAAACCGTTTTTCGAGTCGCCGATTCTTCGGCAGATGTTCGGAACGACGGACAACCGACTCGATATGCTGCGGTTCATGCGGGAAGGAAAGATCGTTGTTTTGAATCTCGCACCGCTGAATCGGCTCCCGGAGCAGATTTCGGACGCCATCGGCGGACTCGTCATCAACGAAGTGCTGACCACCGCACGCTCACTTCCGCTTGCCGTGCGTTATCCGACTTATCTGTTTCTGGATGAGTTTCAGCGATTCGTCGGTCCGGATTTGGAATCGGCGATCCCCGAAATGCGGCAACTCGGTGTCAAACTGATTCTGAGCCATCAATCGTTCAGCCAACTAGAACGCGGCGACACGGACCTCACGTCTCTGATCTTCCAAGCCCAAAGTCGTATGATCTTCGGCCTTCAAGGCGAAGACGCAGACATTCTCGCTCACGAACTCGCGTCGCTCCAATTCAATCCGAAGAAAATCAAAGACCAATGGTATTCACAGCGGCAGCGATTGGCGGGACACCGAGTTGTTGAACTCAACAGTTGGTCGTCATCGCAATCGGACGCTGACAATTGGAATCAGAACTACGGAAAGAATTGGTCGCACAGCGACCACAGTGTCATGGGCCTGATCCGCAGCATGGGAGATACTCGCGGCGGAAGCGACGGGCACGGCTTTGGGAGTTCCACTTCCCATGCTACAGCGGAAGGGACACACCAAACGCTGACACCGGTTCACGAGGACTATCTGGAGTTGGCGAGCCGCACGTTTCAGACGTTCGACGACGACGTGCATGTTTGGGGGCGCGACATTCGGAATCTCTCTCGTGGCCGAGCCTTTGTCCGGTTGGTCGATGACCCGAATCTCTACGATGTCGATGTTAAACGCTCCGCTCCGGGATTCCTTGCGTTCGACACGGCGACGCTTCGAGAGGAAATGCCGGAAGTTCTCGACGACGTGGATCGGCTGATCGAGAAGAACTTTCAATCGAGTTTGTTTGCATCACCCACGCAGATCGAGTCCGAGATGCAGGCCCGCATTCACCGGTTGCTTCACAAACCCATCGTGATTTCGAGCAACGAGCGGCAATCCCCCACTCCGGCGGCGAATCCGTTCATCGACGGTTAAAAACGTCGATGACATCGGCCACAGGCATCCCGCCGCCATCGCGTGCTCGTAGCATTGCTTCGCGGAATTCGTGGCGATGGGCTGGATGAACGCCCACGAGCCGACGATAAGCGTCCGCGTACCGCTGCCGATATACGGGGACATCTTCCGAGTCAAAACACTCGGCCACTTCTTCGTTTGCATCGAGAAGTTCGAGTTTGAGTTCCGCGTCCCAAGCGGCTTGTGCGGCCTCTGGTGACAACTCGCGTGTCACAATGACATTTTGCCACAAATCTTGACGTGGCGCAAGCGGTCGATAAATTGGTGGCCGACACTTCTAAGCGAAGTGCTCTCAGTGATGGCTCGCGTGGTTTTCGCTTTCGAGCGAAGCAGCGGAGTTGCCTGAGATCGCATCCCGACCTCGGGAGCACCTTTGCCGAGACCCTGAGCTATTCAGGTGCCTCGGCACTTTTTTCCCTAGAGGTCATCATGGTCACGGATCGCGATCTTTCCGTTCT
>SXGT01807944.1_pt1 | contig 12561 bp, 6 predicted proteins | sample 3176221 | NCBI WGS metagenome assembly SXGT01 (sample SAMN11356862, study PRJNA531348) | freshwater metagenome | isolation source: freshwater sample F1-120 | place: China: Fuxian Lake, Yuxi | collected 2017-12-25
AAGTTCGTCACCAGCCGCCAGATCGCGGCGCGCCTCGAGCTCGCCCAGATGCGCGACGTGGCGCTGATCGTCTCCCCCACCGCTGCCTCCGACACCTACGAGGTCAAGGGCCGCGGCGTCATGCACCTCGGCGTGCTAGCCGAAAACATGCGGCGCGAGGGCTTCGAGTTCGCGGTCGGCAAGCCGCGCGTCATCCTCAAGCAGGTCGATGGCGAGCTGTGCGAGCCGATGGAGCGCGCCATGATCGAGGTGCCGAGCGAGCACGCCGGCAAGATCATCGAGTTCCTCGGCCGCCGCCGCGGCGAGATGCTCCACATGGAGCCCTTCGGCGTCACCAGCGTGCGCCTCGAGTTCCTCGTGCCCTCGCGCGGCCTGATCGGCGCGCGCACGGCGATGATGACGATGTCGAAGGGCGAAGCGATCCTGAGCCACGTGTTCGACTCGTGGCGCCCCGACCTAGGACCGGTCGTCGGCCGCACCAACGGCGTGCTGGTCGCCGACCGCTCCGGGGACTCGGTCCCCTACGGCATGTTCAACCTGCTCGACCGCGGCGAGTTCTTCATCGAGTCGGGCAGGCCCGTCTACGAGGGCATGATCGTCGGCGAGAACAACAAGGACTCGGACCTCGACCTGAACGTCTGCCGCGAGAAGAAGCTCACGAACATCCGCTCGTCCGGCGCCGACGAGAACGTGAGCCTGCCGCCGCCGCGCCAGATGTCGCTCGAGGAATGCCTCGAGTACATCGACGACGACGAGCTCGTCGAGATCACTCCCAAGAACCTGCGCCTGCGCAAGCGCATCCTGACTGCAGTCGAGCGCACCAAGGCCGCGCGCAAGGCGGCCAAGGCCGGCGTCTAGCCAACCCAAGCGTCCGGAACGTCGCGCACGGGCCAGCTTCGGGCTGGCCCGTCGCATTTCGACCCATGGGCGCTGTGCGCACGCTGAGCTAGCCTGTTGGCGCCATGAAGGGTTCTCTGGTTGCACTCGGGCTGCTGGGACTTGCCATTTCCTGCGCGGTCGCGACGGACTCGACTCCCCTCGCCACGGGCTCCTCAGATGTCGCGCACGCCTCGGTCGCGCTGCGGGTCGAGGCCGGCGCGGGCGCGTTTCTCGACGCGCAGCGCTGCGCGCTGTGCCACAGCCGCTCGCCGCGCGCACGCGCCATGACAACGCTCAACGGCGACGATGCATCGCCCCACGGCACATGGAGCGCAACCATGATGGCCAACGCGTTCCGCGACCCGTACTGGCGCGCGCAGATGGCGCACGAGGTCGAGGCCGAGCCGCACAAGAAGGCCGAGATCGAGGGCCTGTGCCTGCGCTGCCACGCACCGACGGAGAGCCATCAGGCGCGACTCGACCGTCGCCCGACGCCGACGATCGAGGACGCGCTGCTCTCGCCGCTGGCGCACGACGGCGTCTCCTGCACGGTGTGCCATCAGGCCCAGCCGACGAACCTCGGCACTCCCGAGAGCTTCTCCGGCCAACTCGACATCCGCGACGAGCAGCGCATCTTTGGACCGTACGCCAACCCGTCGACCGGCCCGATGCGCATGCACACTGGCTACACGCCCGAGCAGGGCGCGCACATCTCGTCCTCCGCGCTGTGCGCCACGTGCCACACGCTCTACACGCAGGCCGAGGGCTCGGAACGGCCGTTCCTCGAGCAGGCACCGTACCTCGAGTGGCGCAACAGCGTCTTCAGCGACGAGCACGGGCGCACGGACGAGTCCCGCAGCTGCGTCGAGTGCCACATGCCCGACGAGGGCTCGATGCGCATCGCGCGCAACCCCGGCGGCCGCGACTTCAACATCGAGGTCCGCGACAACGTACGCAGCCACGCGATGATCGGAGGCAACGCGTTCATGACCGACCTGCTGCGCAAGCACCGCGACGAGCTGCGGGTGACGGCGAGCGACGCCGCGCTCGAGCGCGTCGCTTCCGCCACACGCGCGCAGCTCGCGCACTCCACGGCGCGCATCGACGTGCGCAACGTGCAGCGCGCGAGCGGAAAGCTGCGGTTCGATCTCGCGGTGGAGAACCTCACGGGTCACAAGCTCCCGAGCGGATACCCGTCGCGCCGCGCGTGGCTTTCCGTCGAGGTGCGTGCCGGCGGAACGACGCTGTTCGAGTCGGGCGTGGTCGACACCGAAGGGCGAATCTCGGGCGTCTCCGACGAGCTAGCGCTGCCGCACTTCGACGTCGTGACCTTGCCCGAGCAGGTGATCGTGTACGAGATGGTCGCGGTCGATCGCCATGGCGAACCCACGGTCTCGCTCGCGGAGATGGTCGCGCATCGCAAGGATACGCGCCTCCTGCCGCGTGGCTGGCGCGCCGACGGCCCGCATGCCGACGAGACGGCACCGGTCGGCACGCAGGGCGACGACGACTTCGCCGGCGGCGGCGACGTGGTGACCTACGCGCTGGCGTTGCCCGAGGACTCGAGCGGCGAGCTCCTGATCATCGCGCGCATGCTGTACCAGACGATCCCGTCCGCGTGGGCCGACGGGCTGCGCGACTCGCGCACTCAGGAAGCGCAGGACTTCCTGCGCATGTACGACGGCATGGAGAAGCTGCCCGAGACGCTGGCCACGGCCGCTAGGGTCGTCCCGGCGCAGTGAAGCTCGCCCGCGCTCAGTAGCCGAGCATCTCGAGCATCTTCTTGTGCTCCGCGTCGCGATCGGCGCCCTCGGCGGGCGCTCCGATCGGCCGCACGGAACGCAGGAGGCGCCCGAGGCCCTCGCGCAGCCGCTGGGCGACCTCGGGGTTCTGCACCGAGACGTCGACGAGCTCGCCCGGATCCTGCTCGAGGTCGTAGAGCGCGGCCGGACCGCCGAGCTGTTGCACCAGCTTCCAGCGCCCCGCCTCCGTGCACGACATCAGTCCGCTCTCGAAGCGCGCGACGTCGTGCTGCGGGTACTCCTTGCGCATCGCGGCGAGCGGCTTGGAGAAGGGCCGCTGGTAGTCCGAGATGCGCACGCGGGTCGCCTTCGGTGCGAGCAGGCTCTGCGCGTGGCGCACACCGAGCTCCGGCACGGGCACGCCCGCGAGTTCGAGCAGCGTCGGGAAGAGGTCCATCGACATCACGGGGCTGCGATCGCGGCCGGGAGCGAAGCGCGCGGGGTAGCGCACGACGAGCGGCACGCGCACGAGCGCCTGGTTGAGCGCGTACTGGTGATCGAGCAGGTGCTGGTCGCCCAGATTCTCGCCGTGGTCGGCGGTGACGATGATCACCGTGTCGTCCGCGATGCCGCGCGCCTCGAGCTCCGCGACGAGTCCCGCGAATAGGCCGTCGAGCTCGAGCAGCGCCGCGTCGTACACGTCGCGCAGCACCTCGAGCTGCTCGGGCGGGTACTCGTACAGCCCGAAGCAGTACGCCCACGTGTCCTTCCAGCTGAACTCGGTCGCGTAGGTCGCCTCGACCTCCGCGGGAGTGAGCAGTCGCTCGCGCACCTCGCGCGGCGGGATCAGCGGCCGGTGCGACTCCATGTAGTTGAAGAACGCGAGGAACGGCTGGTCTTTCTGCGCGCGGCCATCGAGCCAGCGCGCGAAGCCCTCGCGTCCGAGCTCGCCGGCGGCCTTGATGACCCACGGGTTGGCGCCGCGATCCTCGATACGCTGTGCGAGCTCGCGCATCGACACGCTCGCTGGCACCTTGCGCTGGAAGATCTCGATCGCGCGTTCGCGCACCGACTCGTCGAACGGGTGCTCCTCGACCTCGAAGCCCTGCAGGAAGTTCTCTGTGCGCGAGATGTGCGGATTCGCGGCCCACGCGTAGGTCGAGTAGCCCGCGCCGCGCAGGTGCTCGGCCACGGTGACGAGCTTGTCGTCGAGGTACTCCGCGCCATGCATCGCGCCGTGCTCCGCCGGCAGCAGACCCGTGAACATCGACGCATGCGACGGCACCGTCCAGCACGAGGAGGACTGACAGTCCTCGAACACGCGCGCCTTCTGGGCGAATTCCTCGAGGTACGGCGTCGTCTTACGCTCGTACCCGTAGAGGCTCAGGTGGTCCGCGCGCGTCGTATCCCAGACGACCCACAGCACGTTGGGGCGCTGCGGCTCGGGCGCGCAGCCGAGCAGCGCGATCGCACACCCGGCGGCGAGCAGGCTACGCAGCATGGCGGCTCCGTCGCTGGAAGCGATCCCACACGGTCACGGCCCCGGCCCCCGCGCACAGCATGAAGAGCGGCATGATCGGCAGCCGGAAGCGCGTGAGGCCGAAGGTCACCATGTGGATCGCCGAATAGTAGTAGACGAGGAGCAGCGTGAGCGCCACGAGCGGCGTGCGGGCTCGCGCATACATCCACGGCAGCGCGAGTAGCAGCACCAGCACGTAGGCGACAACGCAGGCCCATGTGAGTGCGATCTCGAGCCCGCGGGGGATCTCGCCGTAGCCGCGCTTGAACAGGTGGCGCATCACGAACGAGGTCGGATTCCAGAGATCGACGAGCTTGTACCACCCGCGCTCCGCGGTCCAGTTCAGGTCGTCGAGCACGAACTCGACCGCGGCCGCCTCACTGCCCTGCATCATCTGCAGGTCCGTCGGCTTCTCGACTTTCAGTCGATCGCGCACCACGCGCACGATCTGGCTGCCGCCCACCTCCGCGACCGGTGCGTTGGTCCACGCGCTGAACGGCGCGGGAAAGCGCACGTTCCAGTCCGAGCCGAAGCGTCGCCGCGCGTACGCAGCCGGCTGGTTGCCGCGCCACAGGTTGTAGGGCCCGCTCGAGTCCATCAGCACGAAGCCACCGTGCACGCGCGTGTTGCGGATCGCCCACGGCGCGACGCACGCGCCCCACGCGAGGGACGCGAGCAGCACGAACGAGAGCGCGCGCCGCCAATGCTCGCGATTCCACAGCACATACCACGCCGCGAGCAGCGGTAGCAGGTAGAGCGCCGAGGACTTCACGTAGCACGCTGCCGCGAAGATCGCTCCCACCGCGAGCGCCGAGCCCCAGCGCCAGCCATTGCGCAATCGCACGACGATGCACAGCCCGGCGAGCAGCAGGAAGATGAACAGCGTCTCGTTGAAGAGGTAGTGCGTGAACGAGACCAGCGTCGGGTCGAGCGCGAAGAACCACGCGCCGACGAGCGCCGCGCGATGCCCGACGAAGTCGCGGCCTAGGCGATAGACGAGCCACGTCGAGGCGGCGCCGAGCAGCACCTGCACGAGCTTGACCCACTGGTCATCGCGCCCGAGGAGTCCCATCACGAGCGCCATGAACGCCGAGTAGCCCGGCGCCTGATACGCGCCCGTATAGCGCTGGAGTGTGTGCAGCTGGCGCTCGCCGGGGTTCTGCACCCACGACTGGTACGAGCCCGTATAGCCCTTGCCGTCGAGCAGGTCCTCCGCGCGCTGCACGTACGTGATCTGGTCGTTCCACGGCTCCGCATCGCGCGCGAGCCACAGCACCGCGAGCCGCACGCACAGCGCCGCGAGCACGACGAGCAGCACGCCCCGTCGCTCGCGCCGCGCCGCCGCGACCGTATCCCCCGTCGGGCTCTCCACGGGGCTCCCGTCAGGGCCGCTTGCCCTGCTCCTTGGGCTGTTCCGGCTCGACTTCAGGCTCGCCCTCGGGCTCCGGCTCCTCCGCCGGCCGCTCCGGCACCGCCGGCTCGCCGTTGCGCCCGTCCTCGCCGCCGAGGTAGCCGAGCGCCTGCATCTGCTTGAGCAACTCCGGGTCCGCCTCGCCCGCCTGCGCCGGCCCGAGCTCGGCTCCGCGCCGCTTCTGCAGCTCCATCATCAGCTGCATCTCGCGCTTGCTGGCCTTGGCCTGCGCCGCGTCCTTCGCTGCGAGGTCCGCGAGCTCGTGCGGATCGCCCTTGCGATCGAAGAGCTGGTCGCCGACCTCGGGCTCGTGGATGAACTTCCAGCGCGGCGTCGTGATCGCGTACATCTCGCCCGGATCCTCGGCGAGCTCGCGCCCCGTGCGCTGCGCGAACACGGGACGTTCCTCGAAGTCGCTCGCGAGCGCGTCGACGCCCGTCGCCAGCTGGAAGAAGTCGTTCCACTTCGGCGTCTCGAACGGCTGCACGCGCCCCAGCGCCGTCGGCAGCATGTCGATCAGGCTGACGAGCTGCCCCACACGGCCCGGCGCGACGCCGGCAGCCTTGGGGAAGCGCATCACGAGCGGCACGCGCAGCTGCTCGTCCCACACCAGCCCGTGCGCGGTCCACTCGTGCTGGTTCAGGCCCTCGCCGTGGTCGGCGGTGAGCAACACGATGCTCGAGTCGAGCACGCCCTTGCGCTTGAGCGCCTCGAGCAGCACTCCGAACTGCTCGTCCGCGTAGCGCACCTCGCCGCAGTAGTTGTCGAGCGCCGGCCGCGTCTCCGTGCGCTTGCGCGCGTTGCTGCGCACCGCCGCCTCGGGCAGCTTGCGCTCGGCGATCCACGCTTCCTTCGGTTCCGCGTCCGTGCCGCGGAACAGCGTGTCGTAGGGCGCCGGCGCGCGGTGCGGCCAGTGCGGATCGTAGAAGTGCACCCACAGGAAGAACGGCTGGCTCGCCTGCTGCTCGAGCCACGGCAGCGTCTTCGAGAGCGTCTCGCCGGCCTTGCGCTCGACGGCCTTGTCCTCGGGCTCGCTCCAGACCTCGAAGCCAGCCGCGATCCCCGACGGCGCCTTGAGCGGCGCGGCGCTGACGAAGCCCGCAGTCGTGTACCCCGCCTCCTTCGCCACCTGCGCGAACGACACCATCCCGCTCGCCCAGCCGAACGGCTTGCCGCCGTGCATCAGGTTGGCGGTGATGCCGTGCTCGAGCGGATAGCGCGCGGTGAGCATCGACGCGTGGCTCGGCAGCGTCGTCGCCATGGCCGCGTAAGCCTGGTCAAACACCAGCGACTCCTTGGCGAAGGCGTCGATGTTGGGGCTCGTGTCGCGGAAGTAGCCGTAGCAGCCGAGGTGGTCCGCGCGCAGCGTGTCGATCGTGACGAGCACGATGTTGGGCCGCTCGAGCCGCGGCTGCGAGTCGCCACAGCCTGCGAGAGCGAGCGCCACGGCGAGCGACGCCAGCGCGCGCGGGGTCCGGTTCCTGGGAGTGAGCATGCGACGGGTTCCTGCCCCATCGAGCGGGGCCGGTCGAGAAGTATAGACCGCGCGCCGCCCACGTCGCGCGCGCCGCCCCCTCGGTCCAGAGGGCCCAGTACGTACGCACTGGCTGGCAAGAAGTTCCGGGTGCGTCTGCCGTGCTCGGCGAATTCAGCCCGCACTGTCTCGACACGAGACTGTGCCGGTGTCTCGACGTCCGCCTTCCCCCCCGAGGCGGCCATCGCGGGGGAAGATCTGGAGCTCGCCTCCCGGGGCGCTCCCGATTGTCCATTCCCGGAGTCCCCATGAAGCTCTCTCGCACTCTCGCGCTGCTCGCAACGGCGAACGCGCTCGCACTCGGCGCTCTCGCCGCCAATGGCCAGCCCCAAGGCAACTGCAACACGACCTACACGGTCGATGCCGACTTCGACCTCGGCCTCCTCTTCAACGTCAACCACGACGTGCCCAACAGCGACCAGCTGCAGCTCAACACGGTCACGGCGCCGCTGCCGTTCGTGAACATCGCCTGCTCCGCGCGCGGCACGATCGTGCGCATCGACGTCAACACCGGCGCGATCCTCGGCGAGTACTTCACCGCGCCCAACGGCATGGGCTGCAACCCCTCGCGCACCACGGTCGACCGCCTCGGCAACGTGTGAGTCTCCAACCGCAACGAAGGCGGCGCCGTCAGCGGCGTGCCCCACGGCTCGATCGCCCGCGTCGCGATCGTCATCGGCGGCGTGCGCCGCGACAAGGACCCCAACACGGGCGCCTTCACGCCCAACCCGTCGGGCCAGTACCTGCAGGGACCGTTCCAGTACTCGACCGCCATCGACCGTGATGGCGACGGCCTGATCAAGATCTCGACCGGCCTCGGCAACATCCTGCCGCGGAGCAACGCCGGCGGCGTGGACTCCGCGGGCGGCGTCGTCACGGCCGACGACGAGTGCCTGATCAACTACACGCGCGTCAACGGCACCTACACGAGCACCGTCGCGATCGAGGCGAACAACGACGTGTGGACCGGCGGCATCGGCAACATGGCGCACGAAAAGATCAGCGGCGTCAGCGGCCAGCCGGTCGCGGGCACGCAGATCAACTTCAACGCGGGCGACTACGGCGGCGTCATCGACGGCGCTGGCGTGCTGTGGTCCGCGCGCACGGGCACGGGTCTCCTGCGCTACGACCCGGCGAGCGGCATCGGCCTACCGCTCGGCAACGCCTGCGATGACCACGGCCTCGCGGTCGATCCGGCGACGGGCAACGTCTGGCACACGCACTACCCGCACGGCAACTACTACGCGCAAGGTCTCGCCATCGACTCGGTCGGCAACGTCTGGGTCGCGCACTCCCTCACCGGCGCCACCACCGTCGGCCACATCCGCACCAACGGCACGCTGGTCGGCAACGTGCCCCTCAACACGGCGCTCGGCAACGGCAACGGCCCGACCGGCGTGGCGATCGACACCAACGGCAAGGTCTGGGTCGCGTGCATCAACTCCAACAATGCGATGCGCATCGACCCGAACGCGGGTCCGATCGGCGGCGGTGGCTTCCCCATCGGCGCGGTCGACATGGTGGTCAACCTCGGCGCGGGCGCCGGGCCCTACAACTACTCCGACATGACCGGCTTCGTCTCCGTGGGCAGCACGGCGCCGAGCGGTACGTGGACGATCGTGCAGGACAGCGGCGTCCTCGGCCAATACTGGGGCACCTTCAGTTGGACCTCGAGCGAGCCGCAGGGCACGAGCGTGGTCGTCCAAGTGCGCGCGGCCGACAACCCGGTCAGCCTGCCGCAGATCGCATGGACCACGGCGCTGAATGGCGTCTCGCTGTGCGACCAAGGCATCGTCGGTCGCTACTGCGAGATCCGCGCGACGCTGTCGCGCCAGGTCAACGTCGCGGCGACACCGGTCCTCTATGACCTCACCGCCCAGTGCTGCGCTCCCGCGAGCCTGACCTGCCCGGCGGACTTCACCGAGATCTGGACCGGCGGCATCCCGACCGGCCAGACCCACCCCGATCGCACGGGCTACGCCTCGTGGACCTCCGACTGCCCGCAGACGGTGCAGCTCGGCTGGAACGACGTGAGCGTGGTGGCCAACACCCCGCAGAACCCGCACGCGCCGGAAGTCGTCATCACGCGCCGCTGGACGCTCGCCGATGGCTGTGGCGGCAACCTGTCCTGCGACCAGACGATCACGCTGCTCTCGCCCGCTGGCCAGTTCGGCGGACTCACGCTCGATGTGCGCCCGGCGGACTGCCCCAACGGCGTGACCGTCCACGCACCGGGCGTCGCGCGCTTCGCGATCACCGGCACCTGGCTGCACGATGCGACCACGATCGTGCCGACGAGCCTGCGCCTCGCGCGCGTCGACGGCGTCGGTCGCCCGCTCGCGCTCGCCAGCATCCCGCGCTTCCTGCAGGACGTCACTCGCCCGTACTACGGCGCGAGCGGTGGCTGCTCGAATGCCGGTCCTGAAGGCTACACGGACCTCGTGGTCAACGTGCCGCACTGGATGCTCGTCCGCAGCCTCGGCCTCGGCTCGCTGCCCGCCGGCACCGATGTCGAATTCGAGCTCACGGGCTCGCTCTCGAACGGCACGCCGTTCGCGGTCCGCGACACCTTGCGCGTCCAGTAGCTCGCACTGAGCGCGCCGCCGCGGCCTGCCTCCCCTCCCGGGAGGCGGGCCGCGGCCCTTTGGCAGCGGTTCGAAGTGGGTGTCCGGGGCCAATTCCGGCCTGCGGCTAGACAGATCCGCGACTCGGTCGGAAAATGACGCCCGACGCTCGCGTGCAGAACTCCCCGCACACGGGCGCAGCGCCGTCCCCTAGCAGGAGTCCCACATGCGCTTCCCGTCCACTTCCCGCTTGCTCCCCAGCTCCCTCGCTCTCTCCGCGCTTTCGCTCGGCGCCCTCGCGCAGACCCAAGGCATCTGCGGTCGGACCTACACGAGCGACGTCGACTTCGATCGCGGAGTGCTGTTCAACGTCAACCACGACAGCCCCAACTCGAACCAGCTGCAGCTCAACACGGTGACGGCGCCGTTGCCGTTCGTGAACATCGCCTGCTCGAACCGCGGCACGATCGTCCGCATCGACGTCAACACGGGCGTGATTCTCGGCGAGTACCTGACGGCCCCCAACACCATGGGCCGCGATCCCTCGCGCACCACCGTCGACCGCCTCGGCAACGTGTGGGTCTCCAATCGCGCGGAGTCGGGGACCTTCAATGGCCAGTCGAGCGGCTCGGTCACGCGCGTCGGCATCGTCATCGGCGGAACGCGCGGCGACAAGGACCCGGTCACTGGGGCGTTCACTCCCAATCCGGCCGGCCAATACCTGCAGGGCCCGTTCCAGTACTCGACCTGCATCGATCGCGATGGCGACGGGCTGATCCGCACCTCGACCGGCCTCGGCAGCATCCTCAACTGGTCGAATGCCGGCAACGCCGACTCTGGCGGCGGCGTCTCCACCGCGGAGGACGAGGCGATCCTCAACTACACGCGCATCAATGGGTCCGGCGCGCGCACCGTGGCCATCGATGCCCAGAACAACGTTTGGACCGGTGGCCTCAACGACCAGGACCACGAGAAGCTCGACGGCGTCACGGGCCAGCCCATCCCCGGCAGCGCGTTCAACTTCGGCGCGGGCGGCTACGGCGGCGTGGTCGACGGCAACGGCATCCTGTGGTCGGCCCGCGGCGGGCAGGGCCTGCTGCGCTACGACCCGGCCACCGGCACGAGCCAGATCCTCGGCAACGACTGCGGCGACTACGGCCTCGCCATCGACCCGGCGACCGGCAACATCTGGCACACCGGCGTGTTCACCTCCACCATCGGCAAGATCAGCCCGTTGGGAGCCTGCCTCGGCACCTTCCCCTACGGCTCCGGCAATGCCCAGGGCTGCGCCGTCGACTCGACCGGCAACGTGTGGGTCGCCCACTCGCTCTTCGGCGCGACCACGGTGGGCCACCTGCGCACGGATGGCACCTTCGTCGGCAACGTGCTGCTCTCCCACGCGAGCGGCGTGGGCAGCGGCCCCACGGGCGTCGCCGTCGACAGCAACGGCAAGATCTGGGTGGCCTGCATCAACAGCAGCAACGCCCTGCGCATCGATCCGAACGCCGGCCCGCTGGGCAACGGCGGCTTCCCGGTCGGGGCGGTCGACATGGTGGTCAACCTCGGCCCGAGCGCCGGTCCCTACAACTACTCGGACATGACCGGCTTCGTGTCGGTCGGCTCGACCGCGCCCACCGGCACCTGGACCGTGGTGCAGGACAGCGGCACCAACGGCCAGCGCTGGGGCACCTTCAGCTGGAACAGCAACGAGCCCGCCGGCACCTCGATCGTCGTCGACGTGCGCGCGGCCGACAGCGCGATCAACTTGCCCCAGCAGCAATTCCTGCAGGTCGGCAACGGTCAGTCGCTCTGCAACGCCGCCGCGGGGGGCGTCCTCGGGCGCTTCGTCGAGATCCGCGCGACGCTCGCGCGCCAGTCGAACGTCAACGCCACGCCGGTGCTGTTCGACCTGACGGCGAACTGCTGCACGCTCACGCCGGCCACGCTGACCTGCCCCCCCGACTTCACGGAAATCTGGGCGGGCGGCATCCCGGCGGGTCAGGCCAACCCGTCGAACACGGGCACGGCGACCTACAACTCGAGCTGCCAGCAGGGCGTGCAGCTGACCTACCAGGACATCAGCGTCGTGCCGAACACGCTCGCGAATCCGGGTGCGCCCGAGGTCGTGATCACGCGGCGCTGGACGCTCATCGACGGCTGCGGCACGAGCCTCTCCTGCGACCAGACGATCACGCTGCTCTCGCCCTCGGGCCAGACGGGCGCGATCACGCTCGACGCGCAGCCGGGCAGTTGCCCCAACCCGGTCTCGATCCACGCTCCGGGCAACGCGAAGTTCGCGCTGACGGGCACGTGGCTGCACGGTGCGAGCACCATCCTCCCGCAGAGCCTCAAGCTCAAGCGCACGGACGGAGTGGGCCTGACTCTCGCGCTCGCCAGCCTGCCGCGCACGCTGCAAGACACGACGCGCCCGTACTACGGCCCGATCGGCGGCTGCAACACCGCGACCGGCGAGGGTCACAACGACCTCGTCGTCACCGTGCCGCACGCCATGCTCAAGCGCTCCTTCGACCTCGACAGCCTGCCGATCGGAACGTCGATCGAGGTCACTCTGACCGGCAAGCTCGCCGACGGCTCGACCTTCAGCGTCAGCGACTTCCTGCGCCTGCAGTAGCGCGCTCCGCCCAGCGGACGCCTTCCCCATCGACGGCGCCTCTCCCCCGCGGAGAGGCGCCGTCGCGCGTTTCGGCGGCCCGCTCGCACGCCGCGATCTCCGCCGGCGGGTGGGGCGAAGAGCGTATGCAGCGCTCCGGCCACGGGCTCCGAAATCCACGGACGTCCTCGGGCTTCCGCAGGCTCCGCATCCACACGCACACGCCATGACCACGACCCTCGAACGCAGCGCGTGCCCCACCGGCCGCGAGCGCATCCTCGGCACCGACGAGCTGATCGTC
>SXGT01393099.1_pt1 | contig 12560 bp, 13 predicted proteins | sample 3176221 | NCBI WGS metagenome assembly SXGT01 (sample SAMN11356862, study PRJNA531348) | freshwater metagenome | isolation source: freshwater sample F1-120 | place: China: Fuxian Lake, Yuxi | collected 2017-12-25
ATCGCCTGCGGACAGGTGGTGCCCGAGCGCATCGCCGGCATCGTCAAGGGCATCGCCGCGGCGTGCGCGGAGGCCGGGACCGCGCTGCTCGGCGGGGAGACGGCCGAGCACCCCGGCCTGCTCGAGCCCGACGAGTACGACGTCGCCGGTTCCACGACCGGTGTCGTCGAGGCCGACCGCCTGCTCGGGGCGGAGCTGGTGCGTCCGGGTGACGCGGTGGTCGCGATGGCCTCCTCCGGCCTGCACTCCAACGGGTACTCCCTCGTGCGGCACGTCCTGCTGCGCCCGCGCGACCAGGGCGGTGCCGGCTGGCACCTCGACCGGGACGTGCCGGAGCTCGGCGGACGTCTCGGCGAGACGCTCCTCACGCCCACGCGCCTGTACACGCTGCCCTGCCTCGCGCTGGCCGAGCAGCTCGACGTCCACGCCATGTCCCACGTCACGGGCGGCGGCCTGGCCGCGAACCTCGAGCGAGTCGTGCCCGACTCCGTCTCGGTGCGCGTCGACCGCTCCACCTGGACCCGGCCGGCGATCTTCGACGTCGTGGCCGACGTCGGCGACGTCGCTCAGGAACAGCTGGAGGAGGCCCTCAACATCGGCGTCGGCATGGTGGCGCTCGTGGCGCCCGACCACGCCGACGCAGCCGTCCGCCTTCTCGGCGAGCACGGCATCGAGGCGTGGGTCGCCGGTGACGTCGCCGAGGCGGGTGTCCACGGGCCGGCCGGCACCGTCGCCCTCACCGGGGGTCATGGCTGAGACCGAGGCCGCCGTGGTGCACTCGATGACGAGCATCGTGGAGGACGCGGACGCCCTGGGGGTCGCGCCCGACCCGTCCGACCTCACCCGCGAGCACGCCCTCCGTCCGGTCGCCTGGTCGACGCGGGCGCGGTCAGGCTCGCAGGGGCTCCTCGCCGGGGCCGTGGTCACCACCGGGCTCCACGCGATCGCCGCGATCGGTGATCCCGGCTGGTCCCTCGCCGTCGGGCTGACGCTGACGCTCGGCACCGTGCTCGTGGTGCTGCTCGTGCGTGGTGGTGAGCAGGACCTGCGGTGGTACTGCGGTGCCGCTGCGGTCGTGCCCGCCGGTGTCCTCGCCGTCGGCGCAGGGGAGGGCGGCGTCGTGGTCGACGCGCTCCTGGTCCTGCTCGTCGGTCTCGCGGTGGGTCTGACGGTCCAGGTCGATCGCACGATCAGGCGCTGGCGGCGCCGCGTCCTCGAATGGAACCGGGCCTACGCCCGACTCGCTGCCGCCCCACTGCGTGCCCGGTCCGCGCACCTCGAGACACGCCTCGTCGACGCCGGTCCGGTGCGCCGGGTCGAGGGCCACGTGGTCTACGTCGGGCAGGACGGCACCGAGCACGAGGTGCCGCTGACGACGATGGCGCAGACCCGACTCGAGGTACCGCCCGACACGCCCGTCGGCCCCGGCAGCACGGCCGTCGCGTGGCACTCGGCGGACCACTCCGTCGTCCTCACGCGGGTCCTCGCGACGCGGGTGTGAGGCCCGACTCGCCACGATGTGTCGACCCGCTGCGAAAAGGTGGGTGATCTTCGGTAGGGTTGGGCCCACGACATACTGACTACTTTTGTGCGAGGGGGTCGGACCCATGGGGCGCGGCCGTGCTAAGGCAAAGCAGACGAAGGTTGCACGCAACCTCAAGTACCGTACTTTCGATCCGGACTTCGACGACCTGCAGCGCGAGCTGCACGGCGAGTCCGGCGATCCGATTCCGGATCAGTACGCCGACCTCGCCGAGGAGTTCAGTGAGGATCGCTCCGCCAGCTGACGGGCCTGCCCGTGCTCGCTGAGGGTCCCGAACCGACGTTGCCCGGTCTGCGCACGACGCACGACTGGTCGTCGTCGGTCGACGAGGCCCACCTCGATGCCGTACGCGATCGAGCAGCCGGGTCGCCGGTCGATCCGACCCACCTGGTGCTCGAGGTGCTCGCGTACGCCGTCGACGAGGCGGTCGAGGGCACCGGACGGCACGTCTGGGTCGAGCTGCACGACGACGGTTCCGTCAGCGTCACCGACGACGGTCGCGGCACCGACACCCGCGCCGGGGCCGACGGCGCGGCGGTCGTCAAGCCGGTGATGGCCACGCCCGACCTCCGGTTCCACGAGCGGGACGACGCGCCGGAGCTCGTCGACGGCGAGCCCCGAGCGGGCCTGTCGACGGTGTGCGCCGTCTCGACCTGGCTCGAGCACGTCAACCGGCGCGCCACGGGCTCGTGGGCGCGGCGCTACGAGGCCGGCCGTCCGGCCGGGCCCTCCACGCCGGTGGCACCCGACGGGACCACCGGCACGTCCGTGCGGTTCCTGCCGGACCCCGACCTCGTCGCCGGGAGGGTCGACGGGGTCCGACTGCGCCGGTTCGCGAGCGAGCTGTCGGTCCCGGTCGACGTCGTCGACTGACGCGCCGCACGACGACTCAGCGGGGCAGGTGCACCTGGCCGAGCCGACCGATGGTGCGGATGCGCTGCTCGGCCTCGCGGTCGGCCGCCTCGGCGGTGGTGAGCCCGTCGGCGGCGGCGCGCTCGAGCACCGCGAGCGTGGAGTCGAAGATGCCGCTCGCGCGGGCCTTGGCCCGGTCGAAGTCGAACCCCCGCGGGTCGAGCTCGTCGGAGACCTGGATGACACCGCCGGCGTTGACGCAGTAGTCCGGCGCGTAGGTGATGCCGCGGTCGGTGAGGAGCTTGGCGACGCCGTCGTGCGCCAGCTGGTTGTTGGCGCCGCCGCACACGATCGTGGCGCGCAGGCGCGCGACGACGTCGTCGGTCAGGGCGTGGCCCAGCGCGCAGGGGGCGTAGACGTCGAGCTCCTCGTCGACCAGCGCGTCCGTCGACGGCACGACCCGCACGCCCGCGTGGCGCGAGGTGACGACGTCGAGGGCGGCGGCGTCGACGTCGGTGACGACCACCTGGGCGTCCTCCTCGACGAGGTGCTCGACGAGGTGCTTGCCGACCTTGCCGACCCCGGCGACGCCGACCCGGCGGCCGGCGAGACGGGGGGAGCCCCACAGGTGCTGGGCACTGGCACGCATGCCTTGGTAGACGCCGAACGCCGTCAGGACCGAGGAGTCACCGGCGCCCCCGTGCTCGACGGTGCGGCCGGTGACGTAGGAGGTCTCACGGGCGATGACGTCCATGTCGGGGCTGAACGTGCCGACGTCGCACGCGGTGTAGTAGCGGCCGGCGAGGCTCTCGACGAACCGACCGTAGGCGCGTAGCAGGGCCTCGGACTTGTCACGTCGCGGGTCGCCGATGATGACGGCCTTGCCGCCGCCGAGGTCGAGTCCCGCGAGGGCGTTCTTGTAGGCCATGCCTCGACTCAGCGCGAGGACGTCGGCGAGCGCCTCCGCCTCCGTGGCGTACGGGTGGAACCGCGTTCCGCCGAGACCCGGACCGAGGGCGGTGGAGTAGAGGCCGATGATGGCCTTCAGGCCACTGGCCTCGTCGTGGCAGTAGACGACCTGCTCGTGGGCGTGGTCGAAGACGCCGGACGGCGTCGGGGCGGGCTGGTTCATGGTGGACTCCTGCGGGTGGGACCGGTGCGGGTGGCCGGTCGGTCGACGACGTCGCGAGGTGGTGGACGTCGGGCCCGATGCTACGCCGCCGCCGACGATTTCGGGACCCTGGCGGTGCGACCGTATGATGTGGCGCACATCCGACGGAGGGGACCGGAATGACTCAGCCAGACCGCACGACCGACGAGGGACGAGAGACCTCCGAGGGGATGCAGGCCACGCCGGACTCGCCGGGGACCTTCCGCCGTCGGATGATCGGGCTCGTCGCGGGACCGGTGCTGGCGGTGCTGCTGTACCTCCTGCTGCCCGACGACCTCGGCCACCCCGGTGCCCTGACGGCGGCGATCGCGATCCTCATGGCCACGTGGTGGATGACCGAGGCGATCCCGATCCCCGCCACGGCCCTGATCCCGCTGCTGGCCTTCCCCGTGCTCGGCGACGTCTCCGTCGACGAGGTCGGCGCCTCCTACGGCAACAACATCATCTTCCTGTTCATGGGCGGGTTCATGCTCGCCCTGGCGATGCAGCGCTGGAACCTGCACCGCCGGATCGCGCTGGTCACCGTCCGTGCGATGGGCACGAAGCCGCACATGGTCATCGGCGGGTTCATGCTCGCGACGGCGTTCCTCAGCATGTGGGTCTCCAACACCGCCACGGCCGTCATGATGCTCCCGATCGGCCTCTCGGTGCTGCTGCTCGTCAACCGCCTCGGCGCGGAGACCGGTGCCGTGGTCGGTGCACAGGGTGCCGAGGCCGGCGAGGTCACCGAGGCGCTGCGCACCAACTTCGGCACCGCGCTGATGCTCGGCATCGCCTACGCCGCGTCGATCGGCTCCCTCTCGACCATCATCGGCACGCCCCCGAACACGCTGCTCGTGGGCTACATGAGCGAGACGCACGACGTCCAGATCGGGTTCGGCCAGTGGATGCTGCTCGGCCTCCCGATCGCGACCGTGCTGCTCGTCCTGTGCTGGCTCATCCTGACCCGATTCGTATTCCCGCCGGAGATGGACGACCTGCCCGGCGGCCGTGAGCTGATGGATGCGGAGGTCGCCAAGCTCGGACCGCTGGCCCGACCCGAGAAGATGGTCGCGGCCGTGTTCGTGCTGGCTGCCGCCAGCTGGGTGGGGTTCCCGCTGATCCAGGACGAGCCCGTCATCTCCGACGCGGGCATCGCGATGGCCATCGCCGTGCTGTTGTTCCTCCTGCCCGCCGGCACGGCGCGCGGGGTGCGGCTGCTCGACTGGGAGTACGCGGCCAAGCTGCCGTGGGGCGTGCTGCTGCTGTTCGGCGGCGGCCTCGCCCTGAGTGCCCAGTTCGGTGCGAGCGGCCTGACCGAGTGGATCGGCGAGAAGGCCGAGGGCTTCGGCGGGATCCCCGTCGTGATCCTCGTGCTGATCGTGGCGGCGGGCGTCCTGATGCTCACCGAGCTGACGAGCAACACCGCCACCGCGGCGACGTTCCTCCCGCTCGCCGGTGGGCTGGCGCTCGGCCTCGGGATCGACCCGCTGCTGCTGGCGATCCCGGTCGCGCTGGCGGCGTCGTGCGCGTTCATGCTGCCGGTGGCGACGCCACCCAACGCCATCGCGTTCGGCTCCGGCTACGTCTCCATCGGCGACATGATGCGCGGTGGCCTGTGGATCAACCTGGTCGCCTTGATCGCCATCACGGCGGCCACGACGACGCTGGCGGTCGCGGTGTTCGGGATCGCCCTCTGACGCGACGCCGTCGTCTCACAGGGACGTCGGCGGCACGACCTCGTGGATGCGGGTCGGGCGCGCGACGCCCTTGAGCTCGACCTCGCCTCGCTCGACGCACTCCACCTCGTCGCGCACCAGCAGCCACGTGGCGTGGCTGAGCAGCACCCGCCCGGGGGTGCAGTGGTTCTGCAGCCGTGCGGCGAGGTTGACGCCACGACCCAGGGCCGCGTACTTGCGACGCTCGCCGGAGCCGACGTTGCCGACCATGACGATGCCGGTGTTGATGCCCACACGGACGGACAGGGCGGCGTCGATCCCGTCGGACTCCCAGCGGCGGTTGAGCCCGATGACGGCGGCCTGCATGTCGACGGCCATGTGCACCGCTCGCAGGGCCTGGTCGTGGTCGTCGGTGGTGGTGGGCGCGCCGAAGAAGATGAGCACGGCGTCGCCGATGAGCTCGTCGATCGTCCCGTCGTAGTGCTCGGCGATGCGGGTCATCTCCGAGAAGTAGTCGTCGAGGACCCGTGCGAGCTCCTCGGGCTCGAGACGCTCGGTGAGCTCGGTGAACCCGACGACGTCGGAGAAGAAGACGGTCAGCTTGCGACGTTCGAGGGCGGTCGGGTCCTGGCCGTCGAGCACGGCGTCGGCCACCTGGGCGGGGACGTAGCGGCGGATGACGTCGTGGCTGCGGGCGAGGTCGCGCCGTTGGCGGTCGCTGAGGGACAGCAGCCCGAACGCGAGGCTCACCGCGACGGCGGTGAAGGCGACCAGCGGCACGCTCGTGCCGATGACGCGGGTGAGCTCGCCGGCGCCGTCGACCTCCCGGACGACGAGCGCGGGGGCGTACCCGATGAAGCCGAACAGGCGCAGGCCCTCGAGCGTGGCGGCGAGGCCGACGGAGACGATCAGTGCCGTCCAGCCGTGCACGCGACCGAAGAGGATGCCGATGATCAGCACCGCGACGGCCGGGAAGAGCGCGAACGGCGACGACCAGAAGCCGAGCAGGTGCGCGATCGCGACGCCGAAGCAGGCGTAGGCGCTGGCCGAGACCAGCAGCACGCCCTGGGCCAGGCGTCCACGGCCGTGCGGGTCGCGGCGGGCGACCAGGCTCAGGGCCAGGGCGCTGAGCGCCACGACGGCGGTGCCACCGAGGACGAGGGTGGTGAAGGGGCGCATCGCGATCTGGTCCGAGCGGTTCACCGCCCACAGGCTCAGCCCGGCGGTGGGGATCTGCCCGATGAGGAAGATGCCCATGACGAAGGCCGCTCGCGGCAGGAGGGGGCGTTCGAGCAGCCGGTCGAACAGCTGGAGCCACGGATGGGTCCAGGCGCGGTACATGATCCGCAGCCTAGTGGGAGGGATCAGCGCCGATGCGTCGGCGCCCGGTCCGCCGAGTGGCGCATAGTCGGGCTCGACCGGCGGAAAGTCGGCCGCGAGTGGCGCGATCTTGTGCGACACGCCGTCTCACTTCCCCACGTATGCGCCACTCGCGGGAGGGGGGGTGGGGTCAGCGGGTGCGGCGGTCGAGGCGGCGGTCCATGCGGCGCAGCTGGGGCGTGATGACCTTGGTGAGGACGCCGGGCAGCACGGACATGCCGGCCTCGCTGACAGCGCCGCTCAGGCTGGTCACGCGGGTGGGGCGGTCGACGGCGGCCTTGACGAGCCACCCACCGGCCTTGCGGGGGCTCATCATCGGCATCGCCGCGTAGATCGCGGTGGCACCGGACATCTCCGTGCGGACCATCGGGAAGTACACGACCGTCGTCGTCACCCCGACGTGGCCGTGCTCGGCCTGCAGGGACCGGGCGAACGACTCCAGCGCCGCCTTGCTCGCCAGGTAGGCCGAGAACAGTGGGATCGGCAGCTGGGACGACATCGTGGAGGAGAACACCACGTGCCCGCCGCCGCGCCCGTGAGCGGCCTGCTCGAGGAAGCGCGGCAGGAGGGCGAGCGTGAGCCGGACCGCGGCGAGGTAGTTGATCGCCATGGTGCGCTCGTAGTCGTGCAGACGGTCGACCGACTCACGGATCGGCCGACGGATCGAGCGCGCGGCGTTGTTCACCAACACGTCGATCACCGGGTGCGCCTCCAGGAGCGTGGCGACCACCGCGGCCGTGGCGTCGTCGTCGGTGAGGTCGACCGGGTGCGTCGAGGCGGTGCCACCGGCGGCGCGGACCCGCTCGGCGACGTCGGCCAGCTCGTCGGCGCGCCGCGCCAGCAGGCAGACGGTCCACCCGCGCGCGCCGAGCTGGACGGCGGCCTCCGCGCCGATGCCGCTGGAGGCGCCGGTGATCACCGCGACGCCGGGGCCCCGACTCACTCCCGCTCCCGGGCGTCGACGAACAGCGCCACGACCAGCCGGCCGACCCGCTGGACCATGCGCTCCGCGGACTCCTGCGGATGGGCGACCCACCAGTCCATGAGCGAGTCGACGATGCCGAGCCACGTGGCCGTCATGGCCGAGACGTCCATCGGGTCCTCCAGCCCGGCGAGGGCCAGCAGCTCCGAGACGCCCTCGTGGGCCAGCGCCTCGATGCGATCGGTGTGGGAGCGCCGGATGCGGTCGACCTCCCCCGTGGAGGGCGCGGTCCCGTCGTGCAGGAGCCGCCACACGTGACGCCGGTCCTCGAGCACGGCGAACATGCCGTCGAGGGTCCGCACGCCGCGCTCGATGCCGACGGCGCCGGACCCGGCGATGCGTTCGATCTCGTCCCCCAGGAGTGCCCCCGCGGCGTCGAGGCAGGCGGCGTACAGCCCCTCCTTGGAGCCGAAGTACTGATAGACGAGCGGCTTGGAGATGCCGGCGGTGCGGGCGATCGTCGCGACGTTGGTGGCGGCGAAGCCGTCGGTGCCGAACGCCACGGACGCGACCTCGACGATCTGGTGCTCGCGCTCCGCGCGGGGGACCCCCTTGGTCCCGGCGGTGCTCGGGGTCGCGGACGGCGTCATGGGCAGACCCTATCCACGGCGCCGATCCCGTGGTAACTTACCCAAGAGTCATATCGCTCCCGGTCGATCGAGGAGGCATCGTGCAGGAGCTGTTGGACCCCCTGAAGAACCCCGTCACGTACGCGGCGCCCTTCTTCGTGCTGGTCATCCTCATCGAGCTCGCCGCGCTGCGCTGGCTCGACCACGACGACAACGTCACCGGCTACGCGATGAAGGACGCGCGGACCTCCATCTCCATGGGAGTCGGCTCGCTGGCGTTCCTGACGCTGTTCAAGGTGCTCTCGTTCTTCGGCTTCATCGCCGTCTACACCTACCTCGCGCCGTTCCACCTGCCCGTGGACACGTGGTGGTACTGGGTGCTCGTCATCCTCGGCGTCGACCTCGGGTACTACTTCCACCACCGGTTCAGCCACCGCGTCCGCATCGGGTGGGCCGGGCACCAGGCCCACCACTCCAGCGAGTACATGAACTTCGGCACCGCGCTGCGGCAGAAGTGGAACCCGTGGTTCGAGTTCCTCTTCTGGCTGCCGCTGCCACTGCTCGGGTTCTCGCCCTGGACGCTGTACGTCGCCTTCGGGTTCAACCTCATCTTCCAGTTCTTCGTGCACACCGAGCTCGTCGGCAAGCTGCCCCGACCGAGCGAGTACGAGTTCAACACCCCGGCGCACCACCGCGTGCACCACGGCAGCGACCCCGAGTACCTCGACAAGAACTACGCCGGCATCTTCATCCTGTGGGACCGGATCTTCGGCACCTTCACCGAGGAGCGCCACCGCCCCACGTACGGGCTCACCTACAAGGTCGAGACCTACAACCTGCTGAGGCTGCAGTACGGCGACTACGTCCAGATGGTGCGCGACGTCCGCGGGGCACGCCGGCTGCGCGACAAGCTCGGCTACGTCTTCGGGCCGCCGGGCTGGACGCCTGCCGACCAGCGCGAGCCCGACCCCGTCCTGCCGCGACGCTGAGGGTGGTCGCGCTCGCTCAGCGAGGCGCGGGCACCAGGCCCGGGGGGAGGGTCGGCGTGACGATCACGCCCGTGGCGGCGTCGCCATAGCGGATCAGGCGGTCCGGGGCGTGCCGCTCCAGGTGAGCGACGTACGCGCAGACGACGGCGTCCACCTCGTCCTCGACGCGACGCAGCGCGGCCTTCGTCGGCGCGGTGCGCACCGTCTCGCGCACGCGACGCCAGTCGGCGTGGTCGAGGACGAGCGGCACGTCGTCGTGGGCGAGAGCCTCCAGGAGGTCGAGCAGGCGGCTCAGCTCGGACCGCAGCAGCAGCAGGCCGCGGCCCGGCTTGTGCTTGTAGCGCAGGATCCGCCCGAGACCGAACAGGGCGACCGTCGCCGCGTGCGGGTAGACCTCGACGGCCCGTCGGGATGCCGTCGACACGGGATCGAGGTCGAGGCCCCACGTGCGTGCCAGCCGCCCGCCGCGCGGCTCGGGCACGAAGTACGGACGGGAGAGGTTCGAGGGGTGCGGGCCGGCGTCGAACCGGGCGAAGTCCGCCGCGAGGGCTGCCTCGCACGGCCGGCGCCCCGTGGCGTTGGTGACCACGAGTGGGGCGTCGATCGCGACGGTGCACGGACCCTCGAGCCAGGGCGCCAGCGATACGGTGATCGAGGCGTCGTCGGAGGCGGTGCCGAGATGGCGAAGGTGACCGTCGTCGTCGAGGACGGCGACGCCGGTGCGGGCGCGGTCGCCCCACGCGAGGTCGAGCCCGATCGCGACCGGGTCACTCACGGCCGGTCCGTGCGACGCTCGAGCCACACGACGTCGCGCCACCGACCGGCGTGCGGACCGAGCGGCATGAGTCCGAGCCGTTCGCGGACCCCCACCAGGCGGAATCCGAACCGTTCGTGCAGCGCCAGGCTCGCGGCGTTCTCCGGGAAGATCCCCGCGCACACGGTCCAGATGCCCGCGGCGTCGGTGGACTCGAGCAACCTCGCCATGAGCGCCCGGCCGACACCACGGCCCTGCTCGCCGGCGCGCACGTAGAGCGCGTCCTCGACGACCCCGGCGTAGACCGCGCGGGCCGACGTCGGGGAGACCGCCACCCAGCCGACGACGCGGTCGCGGTCGAGCGCGACGAACCGGTGCTCGTCCAGCTTGGCCGCCGTGAACTGCTCCCAGGTCGGCGGGGTCTCCTCGAAGCTCGCGTTCCCGCCGGCGAGCCCGTCGGCGAAGATCTCGAGCACATCGGCGGCGTGCTCGTCGCGCATGGGCAGGACGTCGAGCCCAGGGTCCGCGGGGATCGTCGGGGCGGCCATGCCGCACAGCGTACGACCGTCGGTCAGGAAGCAGGCGCCGCTGCCGGACGCAGCATCATCGTCGACGACGTGCCCGGTAGGCTCCGCACGCGGGTCAGCGGCTCGAACCCGTGCCGCTGATAGAGCCGCCTGCTCGCGGGCGTGGTGCTCTCCAGTGCTGCGGGCAACGCCTGGGCGTCGATGCTGGCGAGGCGGGTCCTGAGCAGCAGGCCGCCGACGCCGCGACCCTGGGCTGCGCGGGACACGGCGACGGAGGAGAGGTACCAGAGGTCGCCCGGGGGTCGGGCTCGGCGGACGGCGAGGTCGTGGCGGGCGCCGCGCAGTGTCCCGCGCAGGCCGAGCGCCCCGACGATGCGGGGCACGCCGAGCAGCTCGGTGAGCAGCCGAGGGCGCTCGCGGGGGGACTGCCACAGCCCCACCCCGAGGAAGGTTCCATCGGGGTCCTCGGCGACGTCGACGGACCGCGGATCGGCGTGGGACAGCTCCAGGCGGTAGAGGGCGACCGCAGGCTCGACCCGCGAGGACGGATCCCCGCCGAGCAGCGCGGTGAAGACCGGGTCGTGCGCGAAGACCTCGCCGAGCAGCTGCGCGGCCCGCTCGGCGTCGGACTCCCGCATCGGACGCACGGCAGGGGACGGTGGGGTCACGGCGCCGATCGTGACACACCGTCCGCGGGGTCGCACGGCCTCGGCCGTCGTCAGCGGAGCATCGTGCCGCGCCAGAGCCGCTCGGCGGCGTCGACGATCTGATCGGGAGCCATGTCGAGGCGACCCTCGATGCGGTCGGTCAGCAGCTGCCCGACGCCGCCGAGGAACATCGACGCGGCGACCAGGGCGTCGTCGCCGGAGCGGGCGGCGTCACCGTGGACGGCCCGAGCCTCCGCGACGACGAACGTGCGCAGGCCGTCGAGCAGGTCCGACCGTCGACCGCGCGTGGCCGGGTGCGAGGCCGCGGCGACCATCGAGACGTGCCCGCGGTGGACGTCGTCGACGAGCAGGCGGGCCAGTGCCTCGAGGCCGGCGCGCACGCGACGTGACGGCTCGACGGCGTCGTCGGCGACAGCCTCGCCGCACGCGCGGGCGACCTCGGCGGCGAGACTCTCGACCGTGGCGACGAGCGCGGCGTCGAGGTCGGTGAAGCTCTCGTAGAAGTAGCGCTCGGTGAGCCCTGCGGCCGAGCAGACGCGCGTCATGGTGACCGGTGGGCCGTCGGCGGTGCCCCAGACCTCGACGACGGCGTCGAGCAGTCGACGGCGACGCTCGCCGCGACGCTGGGCGAGGGACTGTCCCCGGTAGGTGCCGTGCTTGACCGCCATGGCGCCATCTTGACAGAGCATCCTGTCAGAATCCACGATGGCCACGTGAGCCACGTCACGAAAGCACCCCGTCGGCCTGGTGGTCTGCCCTGGATCGGGCACACCCCCGAGTACGTCCGCGACCCCCAGAGGTTCATGGCCCGCCAGTACGAGACGTACGGTCCGGTCAGTGAGGCCCGGATGCTGGGCGACGACTGGACGATGCTCATCGGCCCCGACGCGTGCGAGCAGGCGTTCCGCAACGCCGACAAGGCCTTCGCCAGCGGTCCCGGATGGGGCCGGCTCGTGGGGCCGTTCTTCCACCGCGGCCTCATGCTGCTCGACTTCGAGGAGCACCACCGTCATCGACGCGCCCTGCAGGGCGCGTTCACCAAGCCGCACGTCGCGGCCTACACCGAGGCGCTCCAGACCCCCGTCGCCGACGCGATCGCCCGATGGCCCGCGAACTCCGCCGAACGGGTCTACGACCTGCTCAAGACCCTCACCCTCGGCGTCGCCACCGAGGTCTTCATGGGGGAGACCGACGCCGACCCCGCCGAGCTCGACGAGGTGAACCGGGCCTTCGTCGACTGCGTGCAGGCCGCCACGACCCTCGTGCGAGTGCAGCTGCCCGGCACCCGCTGGCGACGCGCGCACGCCGGCCGCCGTCGCCTCGAGGAGTTCTTCGGCTCCCGGCTGGCCGAGCGTCGGGAGCGGCCCGGCGACGACCTGTTCTCCGTCCTCGCCACCCTCACCGACGACGACGGAGCGCTCGTGCTCAGCGACGCCGACGTCGTCAACCACATGATCTTCCTGCTGA